>Ga0326727_10003692_pt1 | contig 48177 bp, 44 predicted proteins | sample MB2enrmetagenome_FD_207643 | JGI IMG/M metagenome (GOLD analysis project Ga0326727, IMG submission 207643) | Lab enriched peat soil microbial communities from McLean, Ithaca, NY, United States - MB29MY | ecosystem: Environmental > Terrestrial > Soil > Wetlands > Peat | place: USA: New York... | reverse complement strand
TGTCCCATCATGAGCAGCAGGCCTCCGAATGTAGCGCTAAACAGCAGCATCGCTAACTCTGGCCTGCTTATAACCCGAAACATTGCCCCGCCACAAGCATCAACTCAGGGACTTTTTCAACAGACACCCCCAAGTTCGATAGAAGTTGCCGTTTGCCTCTCCGAAGTTGTAAGGTACTCGGCCAAGGCTCAATTCTCTTTGGGGGATGGAATGAAACTCAGCCGCACTCTGCTCGCGTCGATCTTTTTTCTTTGCTGTATCAACTTTTCCTGGGCGCAAGCTGCGTCCGCGCCCGCTTCGAAGACGGTTGTCATCCACGCCGGACATCTGCTGGACGTTAAGACCGGCAAGACGCTCTCCAATCAATCCATCGTGATTCAGGGCGATAAGATCGCCAGCGTTGGCTCCGATTCGCAGGTGCCGGCCGGAGCGCAGGTGATCGATCTCGCGAACGCCACCGTGCTGCCCGGATTGATTGACGCGCATACGCACCTTACGATGACGACCAACTTCGGCTATTCGCGGCTTGGGATTTCCGTGCCGCGCGAGGCGCTGTATGGAGCTCGCAATGCTCGGGTCGCGCTGGAGGCGGGGTTTACGACTGTCCGCAACGTGGGCGCGAGCGGCTACACCGACGTAGCCCTGCGCGATGCCATCAACGCCGGCGACGTGCCGGGACCGCGGATGCTGGTGAGCGGACCGCCGCTCAGCATCACTGGCGGACATGGAGACAATAACCTGCTGCCGTTTGAATATCACGCAACCAGCGACGGTGTGGCCGATGGCGTGGATGGCGTGCGTCACATGGTTCGGGAGAACATCAAGTATGGCGCGGACTTGATCAAGTTCATGGCCTCGGGCGGAGTGCTCTCGAAGGGAGACAATCCGCAGGCGTCGCAATACACGCCGGAGGAGATGAAAGCCATTGTGGAGGAGGCGCATCGGCTGGGACGAAAGGTCGCGGCGCACGCACATGGGGCGCAGGCGATCCGGTGGGCATCGGAAGCGGGCGTGGATTCGATTGAGCATGGTTCCTACATTGACGACGCGGGCATCGCCACCCTGAAGAAAAACGGTACTTATCTGGTGCCCACGCTTTACCTTGAGGACTGGTTCATGGAAAACGCGGAGAAGATTGGCACGCCGCCCGACTTGATCGCCAAGGCGCGGGAGGTTTTTCCCGCCGCGCGCAAGAACGTGGCGCGCGCGTTTGCCGCGGGAGTCAAAGTTGGCTTCGGGACCGATGCGGCGGTTTATCCGCACGGGCTGAACGCGCATGAATTCGCGGTTATGGTGAAACTGGGACTGACGCCGCTGCAGGCAATCCAGGCGGCGACGGTTAACGACGCCGATTTGCTGGGATGGTCCGACAAGGTTGGGACGATTGAGGCGGGGAAGTCGGCCGACATTGTTGCCGTGGATGGCGATCCGCTGGCGGACGTGACTACTCTCGAACGCGTCAAGTTTGTGATGAAGGGCGGCGAGGTGGTTAAGAATCTTTATTCGAAGTAGGTCGATGGCAGAAGGCAAAAGTCAGATTGCAGAAGTAAAGCCGCCGAACGAATTTCTACTGGTGGGCTGATTGCTGGTGCGATCGTGATGTCACGCCAACCATTCAGATCGCCTGAGCCCCTACCTCGGGTAGTCGATTTCTTTCCGCCGTGTAGCGACCAAAACAAACGCGGCATCCTTCATGCTGAACACTGCTGTCTCTAAATAGCGCGGACAGCAATGACCGTTTGTGTAATCATCAACGGAGTTCATGGTCATCTTCTGTCCCTGATCAGAAAAAATCACTCCCGTCCCTGATCCGTGACCATCGCCGTGGATTAATTGTGTATTCGTCAGCTTCCCGTCGACGCATTTGAAAAGGAGCACGACCAGCTCCTGATTGGAACTGCCTCCCCCGTAGGAGTGCAACAGTGACACTACGACGGTTGCAATGGTCGGGTGCAATACTGCTTCAACTGAAACGTCGTCAAACCCGCCTTGCTCACGAAGGCTGTACTTGCCATGCGACACATGAACAGGGCCGTCGGGCGGTCTTTGGTTCGAGGCCCCCATCCATTCGCCTGTGAAGTAGGTAAAGTTGCGAAAGTCCACCTTCCTCAGTTCGCAAGGGGCCTCGCTGGGATACGTGCGGCTTGGTTGGAGTACCTCGATGCTGGCTGGTGCTTCAGCACGAGAATTAGAACTGGCGAGAACGAATAAAAAGACTGCGACGAGTATCCGCGCCATCAAGGGAATGATCATAGGCGCAATGTACTCGCTGGTTCAGACCTCCGCAAGATCAACTGCTGTAAACAGCAATGGGGCTCATTATCTCGAGTTTCACTTCTGCAATCTGACTTCTGCAATCTGCAATTGCTTTAGAATTCCCCACAGTGTCCATCCAATTTCAGATTGAGGCCACCCGCGGGTCGGCCCGTGCCGGCAAGCTGATCACCCCTCATGGAGAGGTGGAGACGCCGGTCTTCATGCCAGTGGGGACGCTCGGCTCGGTCAAAGGCGTTTCGCAGGACGTGCTGGAAGATCTTGGCGTCGAGATTCTGCTGGCGAATACCTATCATCTTTATCTGCGGCCCGGGGTCGAGACGGTTCGGCAGATGGGCGGGCTGCATCGGTTCATGTCGTGGGATCGGGCGATTCTCACCGATTCGGGCGGGTTTCAGGTCTTCAGTCTGAACGATCTGCGCAAGGTCAGCGAAGAGGGCGTGGCATTTCGCTCGCACCTGGACGGGTCGGCTCACTTTCTGAGTCCCGAAAAAGCGATGGAGATTCAGATTGGGCTGGGCGCTGACATTATTATGGCGTTTGACGAGTGCACGGAGTATCCGGCGGATCGGCAGCGCGTGCGCGACTCGATGGAATTGACCTTGCGCTGGGCTGGGCGCTGCAAGAGTTATTTTGAGAAGCATAAGGGCAAAGTGCCTTGGAACAGCTCTCAGCTCTCAGCTGTCGGCTCTCAGGAAAAGCAGGTCCTTCGCTCCGCTCAGGATGACAATCGTGGTGATGGAGCTCGAATCCAGTCGCTGTTCGGCATCGTGCAGGGCGGCATGGACCCTGAACTGCGCCGCGAATCGGCTGCGCGGACCATTGACATCGGCTTTCCTGGATATGCCATCGGGGGGCTTAGCGTGGGCGAGCCTCGCGAGCTTACCCGCGACATTGTCTTGTCCACTTTGGAGCATCTTCCCTCCAACCAGCCACGTTATTTGATGGGAGTTGGAACTCCCGAAGAGATTGCCCAGTATGCGCAGTCGGGGATTGACATGATGGATTGCGTGCTGCCTACGCGCGCCGCCCGCCATGGATTGCTGTTTACTTCCGAAGGCAAAGTTTCGATCAAGCAGGCGCGGTATGCGCAGGACGACGGCGCGCTCGACCCCGCCTGCGAATGCCGCGTTTGCCTGCGTTATTCGCGGGCCTACCTGCGCCACCTTTACGCCTCGAATGAACTGCTGGCCCAGGTTTTGAATACGGTTCACAACCTGCACTTTTACCTGGCCACGATGCGGACCGTCCGGGCCTGGATACGGGCAGGCGATTCACGGCTGTAAATTCGGCGTAGTGTCCTTGACACCTTGGGCGGCCGTCCGGCATCCTAGTTAACTTGGGAACAAGGTCAGTTTCCTTCTGTGCCGTTCCGAAGCGAAACCGGAGCGCGGCATCGCCGGTTCTAGCCTGCAAGGTGGTCCTCCGGCCTTAGGAGAAGAGAATTCCCGCAATTCAGCAGAATAAGGTTGATTAGCGAGAATCGTCTTGGCGGTGGAAATGATTGTGTCTGGCATATCGAGCGGTATCGCGGGATTGGCGATCTGGTTGCAGCTACCTGGCGGCGGAAGTCTGATTACGCTGGCGCCGCTGGTATTCATTTTTGCAATTTTTTACTTTCTGCTGATTCTGCCGCAGCAGCGCAAGCAGAAAAAGTGGCAGGCCATGTTGAGCGAGTTGAAAAACGGGGACAAGGTCGTCACCAGCGGCGGGCTGCGTGGGACGATCATCAGCCTCAAGGACGATGCGCTGGTTTTGCGCGTGCCGCCCGACAATTTGAAACTCGAAGTCAGCCGTGCATCGGTGGTATCGGTGACGACGGCGGAAGAAGGAACGAAATCATAGTCGTTGGTCGGCAGTCGTTGGTCGTTCGGGAAGCGCGGCAGGCTTGAACGGTTTTGCTAACGACTAAGGACTAACGACCATCGACGGTTTTTTCATGAATAAGAACCTCAGTTGGAAGTTGGCGGTTAGCGTAGGGATCCTGCTGATCTTCCTGGGCGGCATCCTCGGCATTCCGAAGGACTGGTCAGGCAAAGGGATACTGGCGTCGATTACCGACCGCATTCATTTGGGCCTCGACCTCCGTGGCGGAACGCACCTGATCCTGCAGGTGCAGGTCAACGACGCGGTCAACGTCGATTCCGACAACGCGATGGCGCGCCTGAAGGAAGACTTCCGCACGCACAAGATCACTTACGCCGACATCACCAAGCCCGATCCGGTGAACTATCCGGACACGATCCTGGTCAAGGGTGTTCCGCCGGACCAGACCAGCGATTTCAAGAATATTATTTCCGACCGCCTGCCAGATTACAACGCCAGCTCGGGCGCGGAGAATTCCTGGACCATTACGATGAAGGCGCAGAACCTCGCGGACTTGAAGAACCGCGCGGTCACCCAGGCGATTGAGACCATCCGCAACCGAATCGATCAGTTGGGCGTAAGCGAGCCTGAGATTGAGGAGCACGGACTCGGCAAGTATCAGATCCTTGTACAACTTCCGGGCGTGGACGATCCAGCGCGGGTGAAGGAAATCATGCAGTCCACGGCCATGCTTGAAATCAGGCAGTCGCTGGGCGGGCCCTATGGAAGCCAGGAGCAGGCGCTGCAGGACAAGGGTGGCGTGTTGCCTCCGGATACCGTACTGATGCAAGGGAAGAGCATTGGTTCACGCAACAGCGAAGGCGGCGAACAGTGGTACTTTATCTCCCGCGCCTCGGCCGTGACCGGCCGCGATCTGCGGACAGCGGAACCGTCCACCGACGAGAATGGCCAGCCGGCGGTGCGCTTTATCCTTACCTCCGAGGGCGGGCGCAAGTTCTTTTCCTTTACTTCCGCGCACGTCGGCGACTACCTGGCGGTGGTTCTCGACAACCGGGTGCAGGAAGTGGCGGTGATTAAAGAACCCATTCACGACACTGGCATCATTAACGGCCGGTTCACGCAGCAAGAGACGCAAGACCTTTCGATGACGCTGCGTTCTGGCGCTTTGCCGGCAGGTATCAAGTACCTGGAAGAGCGGACCGTCGGGCCGTCGCTCGGCGCCGATTCTATTCGCTCTGGCGTTCGGGCGTCCATTGTTGGGATGCTGGTCGTCCTCATTTTCATGCTGATTTACTACCGTTGGGCGGGCGTGAATGCCGATATCGCGCTAATTTTCAACCTCATCATCCTGCTTGGGTTCATGGGCTATGCTCGCGAGTTTGCGGTGCTGACGTTGCCGGGAATCGCAGGCATCATCCTGACGGTGGGCATGGGCGTGGATTCGAACGTACTGATTTTTGAGCGCATCCGCGAAGAACTGCGGAATGGCAAGACACCGCCCTCGGCGGTAGAGCAGGGATTCAGCCACGCCTGGATCACCATCGTCGACACGCACGTTACCACCATCGTGTCGGCCGCGATTCTATTCATCTTTGGAACAGGCCCGGTAAAAGGATTTGCGACTACGCTGGTCATTGGCTTGTTCGCAAACCTGTTTACGGCGGTGTTCGTATCGCGCATGATTTTTGATTGGGTGTTGAGCAGGAAAGAGCGTGGAGAGGCATTGAGCATTTAAGGCAGTCGTTGGTCGGTGGTTGATAGTCGTTCGTGAATTTCAAACGAACGATGCGTCCCGAACGACCGACGACTAAGGACCAACGACTGATTTTGAAGGGATCGTAAGCAGCGTGGAATTTTTCAGAGATACAAACATCGATTTTCTCGGGAAAAAGTGGTATTTCCTGACCTTCTCGCTGATCTTCAGCGTGGCCGGCGTGCTTTCCATGGCGTTCTGGCATGGCATCCCTCTCGGCGTCGACTTCCGCGGCGGCACGCTTGTCTATGTGAAGTACGCGGATACGCCCGACCCTGCCGCCATCCACAGCGAGATTGATCGCGCCGGGCTGAAGAACGCCCGCGTGCAAAGATACGGGCAAGCCGCCAATAACGAAGTACTGATTGCGCTCGATATTCAAGAGACCAGCGAACAGGACTTGAGCAGGGGCAAGGACCAGATCAAACAGGCGCTCGAAAGCAACGCCATACCAGGTAAGCAGGATCTCAACAATTCCAGTCCCTTGGCCATTGCGAATTATCTTCTGGAGAAAGACCCGCTCCACCTCTACGGCAGCGCCGACGCCAACCCGCGCTACACAGCGATGGCGCAGGCCATGGTTGACTATCGCGACAAGACGAAGGGCGGCGTGCTGGGCTCGATTGACGAATTGAAGAGTGTGGCCGATCCCGCAGCCGTCGCCGCGCTCCAGGATAATTTCTTTGTCTCTGACTTCGGCATCCGCAACGTGGAGATTGTCGGCCCGCAAGTTGGGCACCAGCTGCGCACGCAAGCCATCCTAGCGACCCTTTATTCGCTGGGCGGGATGCTGATCTACCTGGGCTTGCGCTTCGAATGGATCTACGGCGTGGCCGCGGTTTTGACGGTCTTCCACGACACTCTGATTACGGTCGGCGCCTTCTCGCTGCTGAACTGGGAAATCTCGCTGACTGTGATCGCGGCAATCCTGACGCTGATCGGATACTCCAATAACGACACCATCGTCGTGTTCGACCGCATCCGGGAGAACGTCAAGTTGCTCCGGCGGGACCGGTTGGCGGATATTGTCAACAAAAGTATTAATCAGACCTTAAGCCGAACTATCTTGACAGCGGGCCTGACTTTCCTTACCGTTCTTGCGTTGTTCCTTTTCGGCGGCGAAGTGCTGCATGGATTCAGCTTCGCCCTGGTCATCGGAATCCTGATCGGAACCTATTCCTCGATCGCGATTGCTGCCCCGATTTTGGTTGCGTACCAGGAATGGCGCGGCGAGCGCGGCAAAAAGCCGATTGCCATGCCACTGCGGCCCGGCAACGGGGTTCAGTCGAAAGAAAAAGTTAAAGTATGAATCCGGGCATGTGGCGTAAAATCATGGACCTGCCCGCAGAGGCAGGAATGCTGGAGCGGAAAGCTGGAAAGAGCGGGAGCAAAGAGGACGCGGGCGGTGTCTAAATTGTCTTAGGGTTTCGTGTAGGAGAAAGCCTATGTTTGAAGACAGCCTTATCGAGTCAGGCAATAGATTCAAGACCAAACGGTTGAGCACCACAATCTTTTCCTTCACTCTGCAGGTTCTGCTCATCTGTATCTTGATCCTGATCCCCCTGATTTATACCGACGCGCTGCCGAAGACGCAGCTCATGACCTTCCTGGTCGCGCCACCACCGCCTCCTCCGCCGCCTCCGCCGCCAGTTGCTGCGGTTAAGGTGGTGAAGATGCAAAGCGAACTGATCAACGGCCAACTGCGCCAACCCACCAAGATTCCCCAGAGAGTGCAGATGATCAAGGAAGAAGAAGCGCCACCGGATCTGGGCGCTGGCGGCGTCCCGGGTGGTGTCCCGGGCGGCATTCCCGGAGGCTCGGCGGGCGGCGTGATCGGAGGCATCGTCAGCCAGACGGCCAACATCCCGAAAGTGGCGACTCCGCAGCGCATTCGCGTTTCGTCGGGCGTCTCGACCGGTCTTTTGATCCGGAAAGTTACGCCCAACTATCCGCCATTGGCAAAACAGGCCCGCATTCAGGGGGCGGTTGTGCTGCAGGCGGAAATCAGCAAAGAGGGCACGATTCAGAACCTGCAGTTGATCAGCGGGCACCCCATGCTGGCGCCGGCGGCGATCGAAGCCGTGAAACAGTGGCGTTATAAGCCATACCTGCTCAATGGCGAGCCGGTGGCCGTGGAGACCCAGGTGGTTGTGAACTTTAGCTTGTCCGGAGGCTAGACTCCCGGGCTGGCTTGTGGCGGTTAAGACTTCCCCCGTCCCACCTTTTTCCGCAGGCGGGAAACCAGGGTGGTTTTGGCGCCCGGGCGATTCTGCCCACTTGGTTTTCTTGCATCAAACGGTACAGATAAAGAGGCAATTGAAGGAATCGAATTTCGGTTGCCCGGCGCCCCTAAGGGCGCGCGTGATTCCGAAGCGCTTAGGGCATCACTAAAGCGATGCCTTGGTACGACTCATTTCTGAGGAGGAAAAGCAACTCATGGTAGTGAACCTGGCAGCAGTCGCACTCTGTAATTTCCATCTTTTTGCCGCCTGGCTCTTTGACGAGGGCACGGTTGGTTGGGACCCGATTTCGCTGTGGAAGCAGATGGGCATTCTGGCGAAGGTCGTGGTTATTGTTCTGTTCATCATGTCGGGGTGGTCGATCGGCGTGATGATTGACCGCTGGATGGCTTTCAACGCCGCCCGCAATCAGTCGCGCTCGTTCGCTCCCGCAGTTGCCGGAGCGCTACGGGAAGGCAAGATTGACGAGGCGATCAAAGTCGCCGAGCGCAATAAGAAAAGTCACCTGGCCAAGGTTGTCACCGCGGGGTTGATGGAATTCAAAGCCCATCAGGATAGCCCGGGGGAGATTCCTGGCGAGACCATTGAAGCTTCCAAGCGCGCATTAGAGCGCACCGAAGCTATCGTGCATGCCGAGCTGAAGCGTGGCTTGGGCGGTCTGGCGACAATCGGTTCGACGGCTCCCTTCGTGGGACTGTTCGGAACGGTGGTCGGCATTCTGAACGCGTTCAACGGTATTGCCAAGGAAAAGGCAACCGGCTTGGCAGCGGTCGCGGGCGGCATTTCGGAAGCGCTCGTCACCACCGCCGTCGGCCTGTTCGTGGCGATTCCGGCAGTCATGATGTTCAACTATTTGACCGGTCGCGTGGAAGCGTTCGACGTGGAAATGGATAACTCCTCGAGCGAACTGATCGACTACTTCCTGAAGCGCCGGAGCATGCGCCGGTCCTAAGGCTGCAGATCTGGGGCTGTCGCAAGAGCGAGAGCCGCAGAAACGCAGGACCGCAAACATGAGTTGCTGAGGTGGCGCCGGTCGGAAGACCGGCGCACACTCTTCCTCATCTGCATGGTTGCGGTTCCCGGCACAAGGCAAGCATACGCAGGAGACATAATTCCATGGCATTAGCAAAGCGAAACGAAGCCGCCAACGTCACCTCCGACATCAACGTCACACCGATGGTAGACGTGATGCTGGTGCTACTGATCATCTTCATGGTGGTCACGCCCATGCTGCAACACGGCGTTCCCGTGGATATGGCGAAAGTCAATAGTCCTAAGGATATGCACGACGCCGACAAGGAAGATGCGCTGCTGGTGGCGATCACTCGCGACGACAAGGTTTTCTTCGGGCCGGATCCGGTCCAGGTGAATGACCTGACCGATAAGATCAAGGACAAGCTGGCCAACCGGACCGACAAGACCGTCTATCTGAAAGCCGACCAGCGGGCGAAGTACGGCTGGGTGGTCGAAGTGGTGGACAATGTTCGGGCCGCCGGCGTGGACCAACTTGGTCTTTTGACGGATCAGAAAAAGTCCGGAGCCCTTGCCCCGCCGACCGGCGCCACCGCGCCGACGGGCGGGCAGTAGCAGGCAAGCGTTGGAAGTTTGATAGGAGATCGTTATGAGTATGGCAGTCGGCCCCAAAGGGGGCCAGAACGCGAACATGAACGTCACGCCGCTGATCGACGTGTTGCTGGTGCTGCTGATCATTTTCATGGTGATTACGCCGCTGACGCCGAAGGGTTTGGAAGCGCTGGTGCCGCAGCCGCCGCCGAAGGATCAGAAACAACAGAACACGCCTGATCGCACCATTGTGGTGCAGCTGATTGACCGCGGCCCGGGCAACGCTCCGGGCGTCAAGATCAATCAGGACGACGTCACTTGGGAAACTCTGCAGGGCCGCCTGGAAGATATTTTCAAGACCCGCGCCGAGAAGATCATGTTTGTGAAGGGCGACGACAATGTGCCCTTCGCCGACGTCGCCAACGTCATTGACATCGGGCATTCAGCCGGCGTCGATAAAGTCGGCTTGATCACAGCGAAGATCGAAGCGGGCAGCTAGAATCCGGTAATCGGATCATAGAGTGATCCGAGAATTTTTAATCGACGATCCGGCGGCGCACGGCCTGTTTTCCCGTTTTGCGCTTTGGCCGTCCGTTCCGTCTTACGTTCTTTTCCCAACTCCGTGGTAAAGGGAGATTCATAAAGCAATGAATACGACTCAAAAGCTACTGGTGGCTTTCGCCACGCTGCTGGTTATTCTCTCCAGCGTTGGATGCGCCAAGCTGGAAGCGCGCGATCACCTCAACAAAGGTGTGCAAGCATTCAAGAACTCCAAATTCGAACAGGCGATTGACCAGTTCCAGCAAGCCGTCGCCCTCGACCCCTCCCTGCTCAATGCCCGCCTGTATCTGGCCACCGCTTTGGCCCAGCAGTACATTCCGGGCGTCGATGCTCCTGACAACAACCGTTATGCCGAGCAGGCGATTGACCAGTACAAGCAGGTGCTGCAGAAGGATCCCAAGAACATCAACAGCATTAAGGGCATCGCCTATCTCTACCTGCAGATGAAGAACTTTCCTTTGGCGAAGGAGTACTACAAGAAAGCCTCCGAGCTCGATCCGAACGACCCTGAGCCGTATTACTCGGTGGCCGTCATCGACTGGACACAAACCTACGTGCCCCGTCAGGAAGCGCGCGCCAAACTTGGCATGAAGCCCGATGAGCCGCTGCCGACCAAGGACAAGAAGGTTTGCGCCGAGATGAAGGAGCAGAACACCGCCAACGTTCAGGAAGGCATCGATAACCTGAACAAGGCGCTCAAACTTCGTCCTGACTACGACGACGCCATGGCCTACATGAACCTGATGTACCGGGAACGCGCTGATATTCAGTGCGATGACCCGGAAGCCCACAACGCCGATCTGAAGACTGCCGACGAGTGGGTAGACAAAACCATGGCTACCAAGAAAGCCAAAGCTGAAAAACAGCCGAGTGGCCAGATCGTCGTGGATCAGAACAAGTAAGTAATTTTCGTTCTCGCGTGGGGACGGACGCGCTCGCCCGTCCCCGCCGAGCGCCAGTCCGGCCTCGCCTTGAACACCCCGCCTCTCGTCATCACAATCGCAGGTGATTTGCATCATGCCAATCCCCGCTCGCGCAGGTAAAATCAACGCCGGCAACGGGTAGATTCAAGCCAGCAATGTTCAAGAAGATTCTGATCGCCAACCGGGGGGAGATCGCGGTGCGCGTCATTCGCGCCTGCCGCGAAATGGGCATTGCCACGGTTGCCGTCTATTCCGACGTGGATCGCGCCGCACTCCACGTCCGCAAGTCCGACGAAGCGTATCCAATCGGCCCGGCCCCGGCAGCCGAATCTTACCTGCGGATGGACAAAATCCTCGACGTTGCGAAACGCTCGGGTGCAGAAGCCATCCATCCTGGCTACGGGTTTCTCTCGGAAAATGCGAAGTTCGCACAGGCATGCGCCGATGCGGGCGTGAAGTTTATCGGGCCCACCCCGCACTCCATGAGAATGATGGGTTCGAAAACCAGCGCCCGCCAGCACGTGGAAAAAGCCGGCGTGCCCTTCGTTCCCGGAACCTCGCGCGGCCTTGCTTCTCCCGAAGAAGGCGAACAAGTCGCCGAGCGCGTCGGTTATCCCGTGATGTTGAAGGCCGCGGCTGGCGGCGGCGGTAAAGGCATGCGTCTGGTGCATAGCCGCCAGGAACTTCGCTCCGCGCTCGAATCCGCACAAAGCGAGGCGCAGCGTTCTTTCGGCGACAGCGAAGTTTATATCGAAAAGGCGATCATCAATCCGCGCCACATCGAGATGCAGGTGTTGGCCGACGAGCACGGCAATACCGTTTGGCTGGGCGAGCGCGAGTGTTCGATCCAGCGCCGCCACCAGAAAGTTCTCGAGGAGGCACCTTCGCCGATTGTCGACCTCGACATGCGCCGCCGCATGGGCGAGGTTGCCGTCAAAGTTGCGCAGGCGGCCAACTACACCAACGCCGGGACGGTCGAATTCCTGGTCGATCAGCAGAAGAATTTCTACTTCCTGGAAATGAACACCCGGCTGCAGGTGGAACATCCGGTCACCGAGTTGACCACTGGACTCGATCTTGTGCATCTGCAGATCCGGATCGCGGCCGGCGAGAAGCTGCCTTTCGCGCAGTCCGACGTCGGGATTCGCGGACACGCCATCGAGTGCCGCATTTACGCCGAAGATCCCGACAACAATTATTTTCCCAGCCCCGGAAAGATTACGGTGCTGCTGCAGCCCTCGGGACCGGGAATCCGTCGCGATAGCGGCATGTATGAAGGCTGGAACGTTCCCATGGATTACGATCCGCTGCTCGCCAAACTGATTGGCTACGGCACCGACCGGCAGCAGGCCATCATGCGCCTGGAGCGAGCGCTCTATGAATATTTCGTCGCCGGCATCAAGACGAATATTTCATTGTTCCAGCGCATTCTGCACGAAGCTGATTTTCGGGCCGGGAAGCTCGATACCGGATACCTGGATCGTTTGCTGGCGAAAAGCACCCACACTGGCACGTCGAGCGCGCCGGGAGCTGAGATCAAATCCCTGGAGATGATCGCTGCCATTGCCGCTGGAATGTTTGCCGTGCTCGACCCGGCGTCCCCGGTCAGCAAGAATGGAAACACAGCTGGGCCAGAAACGGTTCCATCCAACTGGAAGCAGAAGGGACGCTCGGAAGCGCTGCGCTGATCTTATGGTTTATGAAATCATCGTGGCTGGTAAATCACACCGGCTTGAGCTGGAAAAAGCCGCCGCCGGATGGGAGTGCCACTTGGACGGGCAACCGGTCCATATCGATGCGGTCATCCCGCGCCGCGACGTGCTGTCGTTGCTGGTCGATGGGCGGGCGTATGAAATCAAGCGCGAGCAGACGGCCACCGATCTTCACATGTGGGTAGGCAGCACACGCTTGGCGGTCGAGTTGCGCGATCCGCGTTCTTTGCGCTCGCGCCAGAGAGCTGGCGGCGACGAAAAGGGCCCGAGAAAAATCCTGGCGCCCATGCCCGGGCGTGTGGTGCGTCTGCTGGTTGCGGAGGGTTCCGAGGTCGAAGCCGGGCAGGGCATCGTCGTAGTCGAGGCCATGAAAATGCAAAACGAAATCAAGTCGCCGAAAAAGGGAGTGGTAAAACAAATCTCCGCCACCGCAGGCGCAGCGGTGAACCCCGGCGACGTGTTGGCCATCGTGGAATGAGGTGGTGCACACACCTCGCCGCTAGCCGGAGCCTGGAGCGGAAAGCCCACGCCGAAATCGCCAACACCCAGGTACTTACGTCATCTGAACCTGGAACCCGCCCTGCGCTTATCATAGATTGCAGCGTTGGAGGTGCCGTTTGAAGCTGCAGCGGATCGTCAGTTTCGCAACCCTGGCAATCTCGATTCTTACGCTCGTCCTGGTGTTGAAGCGGCCGGCGCCGGTTGTACCCGCGCTCGCGCCCGCGGCGGCTGCCGCCAATGCGCAGTCCTTCCAGGAAAAGGTGAACCAGCTCGCGCAGCCCAAGGCGCCCGGCGAAGGTGGGGCTGAAGTTCGCATGAATTCCGGAGAATTGTCGGCCGGCATCGCACAAGCTGCCGGACTGCTGACTGCAGCGACGCCCGCGCCCGCGAATACTTCCACCAACTCTCCCGCCAGCCCTACAGACGCAAACCCGGCAATGGAGTTCCCTGGCGCGGTTCCCAACATCAAGGATTACCAGATCTCCATGGATGGAGACATCGTTCGCGGTCAATTCCTCACGCAGATTGCCGGCAAAGACGTCTACCTCACCCTGGCCGGACACCTCGGCTCGAAGGACGGTTACGCCACCTTCGATGCCACCGAGGTTAAGGTCGGCGACCTTTCCGTGCCCGCAGCGCTGGTCAACGGAGTGCTGCAGAAGAAACTTGCCGAGCAGCGCGATCAGCTCAAGCTTCCCGACAACGTGAAAGACCTGAAGATCGAAAACGGCGAGTTGGTGTTCGTCGAGAAATAACAACCGCTGCAGAAGATGCCGCCACCTAGGTACAGCCATTTGTAAAGTAAAACTTGCCCAGCGCGCTACACCAAGGGTTCCTTCCGACAGAGTTTTCTAATCTCCATCTAATCTCTTTCTAACCGCAGCCGTTTCAAATCGACGGTATGACGAGTTTCCCAATCCCGTCCAGCGATGCTGACCACGTCCTGGTGGCTAGCCCCAGTCCAGCGGTGCGCCAGCGCGTCCTCGAAAGTCTGCGTTCCCCGGCCCGCCGCTTTGAGCAGGCCAGCGGAGGGGCCGAAGCCCTGGCTCATTTGGAGACCGGCTTCTGGCAGGTGCTCTTCCTCGATCGCCGCCTGCCCGATCTTGACGCCGAGGAATTGAGCCAGATCGTGCGGCAGCGCTTCCCGGGAATCGAAGTTGTATTGCTCGATGCGTCGAGCGATGCCGCCCCCGACGCGGCCAAAGAGAAAGACAATCTGCTTCCGGAGATGTGGCCGGGCGCGTCCGAGAACAATAAGAAAGCTGAGGGTGAGGTTTTGCCCGACACGGGTACTGCTCAGATCATCCTCGAAGCTCCGTTACCGGGGATGATCGGCAACTCGCGCATCATGCAACCCGTGTATCATCTGGCGCGCCTGCTGGCGCCGCGCAACACCACTGTGCTCATCACGGGTCCGACCGGTTGCGGCAAGGAAGTCGTTGCCCGCGCCATTCATCAATTGGGCCCGCGCGCCGGACACACCTTTGCGGTGGTGAATTGTGCTGCGATTCCCGAGACCCTGCTCGAAGCCGAACTGTTTGGATATGCCCGCGGGGCGTTTACCGGCGCGATGCAATCCTATGCGGGGAGAATCCAGGCGGCGCAGGGAGGCACGCTCTTCCTCGATGAAATCGGCGAAATGCCGCTGAGCCTCCAGCCCAAGCTGCTCCGGTTTCTGGAGCAGAAAGAACTGCAGCGCTTGGGCAGCACCGAAGTCGTGCGGGTGGATGCCCGCGTTATCTCCGCCACCAACGCGCACCTGCTGACCCTGGTACGGGAGGGAAAGTTCCGCGAAGATTTGTACTACCGTCTTTCGGCTTTTCCCATCGAGATTCCGCCCTTGCGTGAGCGGACCGAGGACGTTCGGCAACTGGCGCTGCACTTTCTCGCCAAGTTTGTCTCCCGCCCGCCCGCGCCGGAATTGTCTGGCGAGGCGCTCGAACTGCTGAAAACGCAGTCTTGGGGTGGGAACATCCGCGAACTGCAAAACGTGATCGAACGGGCGCTGATCCTGTGTGAAGACCACACCGTAATTTGTCCCGAGCATCTGTGGCTCAGCGATGTGAACTTTCGCAATTCGCGCTAGCGTAACTCCAGGAATTGGTCGTCTCCCTCCGCACCCCGCATAAGAGCGTTCTAAGGCAATCTATGCCGGGCTGGTATGGCTCTTGCAGGGTGTTTATCATGTCCACCTCTTTTCCTACCCCGCGAGATACGGCGCACGACGCGGAGCATCCACTCGCCCGCGCCTTCGCCTCATTGGCTGCGTCTGGAGGTTGGGGCCAAGCTCCGGTCCAATGTCTGGTCCAAACGGCGCTCTATGACCACCAACCTTGTCTTCCGCCTGCCCACCGAATCTCCCCAACGACTCTCATTCATCCGTCCTTCTCGCCAACCGGAGCTTACCCCATAGCCCGTTTGACCCTTCTCTTCTTACCCATTTAAAATCAGTAGTTTCCCCTCAGCCGACAATTCTGCCGGGTTTTGCCCGGCTGGACGGCCGAGGGGGCCGTCCCTACGCGACCAGGATAAACATGCCGCACGAATTGCCGAAAACTTACGAACCGGGCGCGATTGAAGCGCGCTGGGCCGAGTATTGGGTCCGGGAAAAATTGTTTCATGTGGAAACGCCTCCTCCCGGAGATTCGCGGCCAGTGTTCACGCTGCTGTTGCCTCCACCGAATGTCACGGGACGGCTGCACATGGGGCACATGCTGAACCAGACGCAGATGGATATTCTCGTGCGCTGGCACCGCATGCGCGGGTTTATCACGTTGTGGCTGCCCGGCACGGATCATGCCGGCATCGCCACGCAGATGATGGTCGAGCGCCAATTGGTGAAAGAAGGCAAGAAGCGCCGCGAGATGGGGCGCGAGAAATTTGTGGAACGCGTCTGGGAGTGGCGGCGCGAGTACGGTGGCGCGATTCTCGACCAAATGAAGCGTCTGGGCGCGTCGGTCGATTGGGGACGCGAATACTTCACCATGGACGAAAACCTGTCGCGCGCAGTGCGCGAGGTTTTTGTCCGGCTGTATGAAGAGGGATTGATTTATCGCGGGAAGTACATCGTGAACTGGTGTCCGCGATGCGAGACGGCGATTTCGGATCTAGAGGTGAAGCACGAAGATGTCGCGGGGAAGCTATGGGAGATTCGGTATCCCGTAATCGGCACAAGTGAATTCATCACCGTGGCGACGACGCGTCCGGAAACGATGCTGGGGGATACCGCAGTCGCGGTGAACGCCACTGATGAACGCTACACGGATCTGCACGGAAAGAAAGTGCTGCTGCCGCTGATAAAGCGGGAGATCCCCATCATTCTGGATGAGATTGCGAAGCCGGAGTTTGGCACGGGCGCGGTGAAGATCACGCCGGCGCATGATCCGAATGATTTCGAGGCGGGGAAACGGCACAACCTGCCGCAGATCGACGTGATGGATCTGCACGCGCGCATGAATGAGAACGCGGGGCCGTATAAGGGTCTGGACCGCTATGCGGCGCGCGAGGCGGTGCTGGCGGATCTGAAGGAACAAGGCTTCCTGGCAGGCGAGAAGGACTACACCGTGCCGCTGGGCAAGTGCGACCGGTGCGGCACGGTAGTCGAGCCTCGGCTGTCAGAGCAGTGGTTCGTGAAGATTGCGCCGCTGGCCAGGAAAGCGATCGCGGCGGTGGAATCAGGCGAGATCACGATCACTCCGGAAAACTATAAACAGATCTATTTGAACTGGATGTACAACATCCACGACTGGACGATCTCGCGGCAACTGTGGTGGGGCCACCGGATTCCGGTGTGGCATTGCGGCGATTGCCAGGAGGTAATCGTAGCGCGCGAGGCGCCTGCGACATGTCCGAAATGTGGTTCCGCAAAGCTGGAGCAGGATACCGATGTGCTCGACACGTGGTTCTCCTCGGGCCTGCTGCCGTTTACGACTTTGGGCTGGCCGGAGAAGACGCGCGATGCCGAAGTATTTTATCCGACGACGCTGCTGATTACGGCTTACGAAATCCTGTTCTTCTGGGTGGCGCGCATGATCATGTTCGGCTGCCACTTCATGAAGGGGCACAAGCAGGATGAGGCAATGAAGAAGGCGAGCGGCTGGGGGGACAAGAAGAACGACAGCGTTCCGTTCCGCAATGTCTATATTCATGCGCTGGTACGCGATGCGGAGAGGCAGAAGATGTCGAAGACCAAGGGGAACGTGCTCGATCCGCTGGAGGTGATTGGGCAGTACGGGACGGACGCGACGCGCTTCACGCTGGCGTCGATGGCCGCGCCGGGAACGGATATCGCGTTCAGCGAGAGCCGCACGGCGGGCTATCGGAATTTTGCCAACAAGATCTGGAACGCGGCGCGATTCATGTTCATGAACGTGGATCGGGTCGACGCGGGCCTGCGGCCCGGGACGGCCGAGGGCGGCCGTCTCTACGCGGGCGTTGCCGGGTTCCATACGCAAACCCTGGAAGACCGCTGGATTCTTTCGCGGTTCAATCGCGCGGCGGCGGACGTGAACGAGTCTCTCAAAATCTATCGCTTCGATGAAGCGGCGAATCGCATCTATGATTTCTTCTGGGGCGACTTTTGCGACTGGTATATCGAGCTGATCAAGCTGCGGTTGAACTTCGAGGAAGGGGCGGATGCGGGAGCGGCCCGAGTTGCGTGTGCGAATCTGGTTAATCTCTTCGAGGCGTCGCTGCGCCTGCTGCATCCGGTGATGCCGTTCATCACGGAAGAAATCTGGCACGCGATCCACGATGGAGCGCCTCCGCTCAAATCGATTGCTTTGGCGGCTTATCCGGCAGCCGACGAAAAGCAAATCGACCTCGGTGCGGAGACGGAGATGGCGATTCTGCAGGATTTGATCGTCGCTGTGCGCAATCTGCGGGCGGAATTGAAAGTCGAACCCAAGGTGAAAGTGCCGATCGAAGTGTTTGCCCATGAGCCGGCGACACGCAGCCTGCTGGAGCAGAATCTGGCGGCGATTGAGCGGCTGGCCGGCGTGGAGAAGATGACGTTCGTTGGAGCGTCGCTCGAGAAAGTGGCGGGCGCGCGCAGCGCCTCTCGGTTTGATGTGCACGTGATCTACGAAAAAAAGATCGACGTTGCAACCGAGCGCGAGCGTCTAACCAAAGAACTGGAGAAAGTCGAGAAGCAACTGGCCAGTGCGCAAGCCAGACTTGGCGACGAGCAGTTCTTGAGCAAGGCTCCTTCGCATGTGGTGGAAGGGTTGCGCAAACAAGCAGAGGAAGCAACGATTCTGCGCGAGAAGATCCTCGCCAAGTTGAAGGAGCTCACGTAGGGACGGCCGCCCTCGGCCGTCCAGTCGAGCGAAGCTCGACGCAGTATTCGATTGCAGAAGAGGTTGCGGCTCTTCGAGCCGCTGGACAGCCGAGGGCGGCTGTCCCTACGCAAGCTATGGACTGGAATTCACGGCGCATTACCGCGATTATCGAGAACGCGCTGAACGAAGATCGGGCGACGCGCGATGCGACCAGCTATGCCTGTATCGATCCCAACCAGCGTGCTTCGGCAACGATTATCGCGAAGCAGGAGTGCATTCTGGCCGGCCTGGCATGCGTTCCGCGGATTCTCGACGTCTATGCAGCACTCGACGGGGCAGTCATTTCGCACTACGAGGTGACGAGCCACCCCTCGATTTTTGATGGGGTCCGGGTGCACGCAGGGCAGCAGATTGCGGTGATCCGGCATAATGCCCGGGTGATTCTGTCGTGTGAGCGGGTGATCCTGAATTTTCTGCAGCGCATGGCCGGAATCGCAACCACCACGCGCAAGTTTGTGGATGCGGTCGAGGGCACGCGGGTGCGGATTCTCGACACGCGCAAGACGGCGCCGGGGCTGCGCTTGATTGACAAACACGCGGTGCGCTGCGGCGGCGGGCAGAATCACCGCCTCGATCTCTCCGACGGCGTGTTGATCAAGGGCAATCACATCGCGCTGGCCGGGGGCGCGATTCCGGCACTGGAGCGCGCGATCCACAACCGCCGTGGGCGGCAGCCGATCGAGATTGAAGTGCGGTCGCTCGAAGAACTGCAGCAGGCACTGGACCACGGGGCCGAGGCGATCCTGTTCGACAATATGAGCGTTGAGAATGTGCGCAAGGGGGTCGAGATCTGTTCGCGCCAGCCTCGGCGCATCCCGCTGGAGTACGCGGGAGGAATTAATCTGGAGAACGTGCGTTCGTACGCCGAGACCGGCGTGGATTTCATCTCGGTGGGGGCGCTGACGCAGTCCGCAACAGCGGTGGATATGAGTCTGCGGGCGACACCGGCGTGAACACCGTCGTTGGTCGTCCGTCGCTGGTCGTTTGCGGAGCCGGATCATCCGGGAATTCGATTTGCCAACGATCAACGACTAACGACCACCGACTGTTTATAATCCCTCCATCTCCACTTCCGTAAAAACTCGTAGCCTGCCGTCGGTGCACAAGGCGACGGATGTGCGCCTGGGCCGTATCGTGCGCCTGCTCGTGGACCACGCTATCGTGGTCGTCAGCGGCACCAAGATTGCTGAAGAGATTGGGACGAGCCGATCCGAAGTTTGGCGGCTGATTCAGCAACTGCGCGGGTTGGGCGTGGATGTTGCTGGACATCCGGCGACCGGATATCAACTGCGCGCGGTTCCAGACTTGCTGCTGCCGGAAATGTTGGCCCCGCTGTTGAAGGGCACAATCTTTGGAAGTGGCGGCGCAAAGCTGATCCATCACTATTACAAAATCGGCTCGACCAATTTGGAGGCAATGCGAGCCGCGGCGGAAGACGCGCCCGAAGGCAGTGTATTTCTCGCTGAAGAACAGCTGGCCGGGCGGGGACGCGGAGCGAATACCTGGCATTCGGCGCGCTCGACGGGCATCTACTGCTCGGTGATTCTGCGTCCGGCGATGCCGCCTTCGGACGCGCTGATTTTTTCGCTGGCTGCGGGGCTGGCGGTGCGCGCGGCGGTGGCGGAGGTTGCGCCGCAGCTTCAAGCGGACCTGAAATGGCCGAACGACTTGCTGCTGGGCGGCAAGAAGTTCTGCGGCATTCTCACGGAAATGAATTCCGAAGCCACGCGGGTGCGCCATCTGGTGGTGGGCGTGGGCATCAACGTGAACCAGTTGAAATTTCCCGCTGAACTCCGCGAAATTGCGACTTCGTTGCGGATGGAGACGGGCACCGAGTGGTCGCGCGTGGAGCTCTGCGCCGCTTTGCTAAAATCGCTCGACCGGGAATATCGCTGCCTGGTGGAAGATGCGGGAGCGCGAGAGGCGATCTTGCGCCGGTTCGAGGCGAGTTCTTCGTCGGTGCGCGACCAAAAAGTAAGCATCGAAGAAAACGGCGGCCTGGCAGGCGTTACAGAGGGATTGGATGAACGCGGATTCCTCCGTGTCAGGACGGCGGAGGGGTTGCGGACGGTGGTGAGCGGAACGGTGAAGACCTGATCATGCTGCTAGTGATTGATGTCGGCAATACGAACACGGTGCTGGGCGTTTTTGAGCGAGCGCCGCACCGTCCGGGCGAGGATGTAACCGCGGAGGGGGCTCGTTACGAGCGGCTGGTCGCGAACTGGCGCGTCGGATCGCATCTGACCCGCACCGTGGACGAGTACGGAGTGATCTTCCGCAACCTTTTCTCGATGGACAACCTGGAAGTTTCGGATGTGCACGGTATCGTAATTTCATCGGTGGTACCGCCGCTCGATCCGGTGCTGCGGCAGGTGTGCGAGCGCTATTTCAACACCAAGCCACTATTTATCGAGCCGGGCGTGAAGACTGGCATGCCGGTGCTGTATGACAATCCAGCGGAAGTGGGCGCAGACCGCATCGTGAACGCGGTAGCGGCGTTTGAAAAATATGGCGGGCCTTGCGTGATTGTAGATTTCGGCACGGCGACGACCTTCGACTGCATTTCAAAAGAAGGCGAGTACATGGGCGGTGTGATCTGTCCGGGGATTGGGATTTCAGCGGACGCGCTGTTTCAGCGCACGGCACGCCTGCCGCGAGTTGAGATTCGCAAGCCTGCGCGAATGATTGGATCGAATACGGTGGGCAGTTTGCAGTCGGGACTTTATTACGGTTATCTCGGCCTGGTCGACGGCATCCTGGAACGACTGGTGGACGAACTGGGCGCGGAGACTCGCGTGGTTGCGACGGGCGGGCTGGGATCGCTGATTGGCACTGCTTCGCACTTCATTAAAGAGGTGGACGAGTTTCTTACCCTCGATGGGCTGCGCATTATCTGGGATCGGAACCAGCCGTCGTTTATCCGCCGCGAAGCTGCGCCGAAAGCGGCAAAAGTAGCTGCCAAACCCTCGGCTCCTGATGCGAAACCGTGGCCCTCGCCGAAGACTTCCAAATCGCGCTGAACTAAATCGCTCGAACCGTCGTGGAAAATTACTTCAATTACTTCACGGAAATCGAAGAGCACTTTCAGCGGCGACGCGGGGGAATTCTGCTGCTTTCGACGCTCGATTGGGCTCTGATTGAGACCTGGAAGAACGCCGGTGTGCCGCTGGAAGCCGTGCTCCGCGGGGTGGACGATGCGTTTGACAAGTACGACCAGCGTCCGTCGAAATCAAAGAAAGTGAATAGCCTGGCCTACTGCTCGCAGGCGGTGCTGGCGGCGGCGGAAGATATGAAGGAAGCGGCGGTCGGTGCGGCCAGCGAAGAAAAAACTCGGCGAGAGCCTGGATTCGAAGCAGCGCAGATCGCGGCGTTCTTGCAGGGCAACGCAGATCGTTTGGAAAAAGCAAAGCTGCCGGAGCGCGCGGGATTCGCGACTGGAGCACTGGCGCGGGAAGAGGCAGGCTCGCTGCGCGAGATGGCTTACGCAATCGAGAGCAGCGGGAAGCTTCTGCAGCTGGAAGATTTGGAGCGGCGGCTGACCGTGATGGAGGAGAAACTCTTCGCGGTGCTGATGGCGGCGACTCCGGACGATGATTTGGTGAAGGTTCGCGCGGAAGCAGATCGCGATATTGCTCCCTACCGGCGCAACATGACGGCCGCGCAGGTTGAACAACTGCACAAGCAGTATGTGCATAAGCGGCTGTTGGAGCGCTGCGGCGTGCCGCGACTGAGTTTGTTCTATATGCATTAGCGTTCAAAGCACTTGAACATTAATAACGTTGTCATCCTGAGCGAAGCGAAGGATGACAATCTACTTTAGTGGAGCGGAATTGCAGGAGTGCCCGCGCTACACTTACAGCTTGCTTCTTTCCATCGAAAAACTGATTTACGGCGGTGACGGGCTGGCGCGGACTCCGGCTGGCGCCGATGGGCGCAGCATGGCCGTGTTTGTGCCGTTCGTGCTGCCGGGGGAGCGGGTTGAAGCGGAGATACGGCAAGAAAAGCCTGGATTCGCTCGCGGCTCGGTTACCCAGTTGATGGAAGCGTCGCCCGATCGCATCGAAGCCCGTTGTCCGTATTTCCGGCAATGCGGCGGATGCCATTACCAGCACATTCCTTACGAGCGGCAACTGGTGTTTAAGGCGGGGATTCTGCGCGAGACGCTGCAGCGCATCGCGAAATTCGAGCTGAAATCCGAGATTCGCTTGCATGCCTCTCCTCCGTGGAATTATCGCAACCGGACGCGGCTGCAGGTACGGATTTCGCCCGAGTTTCCACCCCAGCCCGCGAAAAGCGCGCGGTCTGGGGACCCCGGATTTGCGCTGGGGTACTTCCGGTTCAACTCGCACGAATTTCTTCCGGCACGCGAATGTCCGATCAGCTCGCCGCTGCTCAATCGGATGATGGCGCGCCTCGTTGAGCTCAGCGGATTGAGCTGCCCGGCGACAGTGGAAGAAATCGAGCTGTTCGCGGATGCGGCGGATGAGTGTTTGCTGGTTTGGGCATTCTGCAACCGCGAGGCTGACCGGCAAGACTTATTGCGCTGGGCCGAGGCGCTCGCTCGCGAGTTGCCGGAAATCAGCGGCGTGGCGTTTTTCTCGTCGCGGCGCCGAGTAGAAGAAGATGAAATGCCCGACCCGAAGGAGCTGGCGCAATCGGGTGCGAAGGCGATTCGCTATCGCACCAGGAACCACGATTATCAGGTCAGCGCGGGTGCTTTCTTTCAGGTGAATCGTCATCTGGTGGACGAACTGGTTTCGGTCGTAACCGGCAATGAGCGCGGAGACCTCGCCCTCGACCTGTATGCCGGCGTGGGATTGTTTTCGGTGGCCTTAGCCAGCAGTTTTCATCACATTCTTAGTGTAGAGGCGTCACAGACATCGCATGGGGATCTTGTGCAGAATGTGCCTGCGAACGTGAAACCGGTCGACGCGCGAACCGAGGATTTCCTCAGGAGCGACTGCCTGAGAAGCGATGATCCGCGACGCTGGCGAGTGCGAAAAAGTCCTGATTTGGTCATCCTGGACCCTCCCCGCACTGGCGCCGGCAAAGCGGTGATTCGCTCGCTGGTGGAACTCGGAGCGCCTCGGGTCCGATATGTTTCGTGTGATCCGGCAACGCTGGCCAGGGATCTCGCCCCCCTCCTGGCGGCCGGGTACCACATCGAGGAAGCACACTTGTTCGATCTGTTCCCGGGGACGTATCACATCGAATCGGTGATGCTGCTGGCGCGCTGACCGCTTTCACGTCGTCCAGTTCCTCCTCCTCACGCCGGCCTCGAGAATGATGCGCAACCATAATCCGCCGCGGCAGCCTTTGTTCTGGGCGGCGTTGGCATTCTCGCTCGGGCTATGGACGGGCCTACGCGCCTGGAGGCCACCCTCGTGGTGGATGATCGCGGTGGTGGCCTTTGTTTTCGCGGCGTCATGGTTTCTTCGGAAGCGGGCATGGATGGCCAAGGCGCTCTCACTGGGTACGTGGTTCCTTCTGGGCGCTTTTCTGATTCAGATTCGCGGCCATCAGCAGGATGACCCTCGAATTTCCTCCCTGGCGGATGGTCGTGAAGTCACGCTCACGGCCCACGTGATTCGTGAAGGATATCCGCAGGCCGCGGACCGCAACAGATTCGTGAATCCATTGATGTGGAGACAGAAGGGGTAGCGAGCCAGGGCGAAAATTTGCCGGTGCGGGCGGGTGTGCGGCTCACGATTTATGAAAGAGCAGAACTAATGGAGCGCCAGGCGCCCCCGCCTGGCCCCGATGCTGCTGAAGGCGCACGCAGGACGGGCGAGACGCCCGTCGCTCCACTTGCTTTCACCTACGGCACGCGGCTGCGCATTCTCGCCAAGTTGCATCCCGCACGTAATTACCGCAATCCCGGAGCCTTCGATTATGAAGGCTATCTGCGTGACAACTGCATCAGCGTGCTGGGGTCGGCGGAGGCAGGAGATATTGAGCGGCTTCCCGGCTTTTCTGGCAGCCGGATTCAACTCTGGCGGACGCGTGTTCATGCCAGCATCGTGGCCAAAATCCACCAGCTGTACCCCGCGTCGCAAGCCTCGCTCATGGACGCCATGGTTCTCGGCGAAGAAAGTTTTCTGCGCAACGCGACGCGCACCGAGTATCAGCGCTCGGGCACGTATCACGTGCTGGTGGTTTCGGGAATGAACCTGAGCATCCTGGCGTTCGCCATTTTCTGGACGCTGCGCCAGTTTCGCGTGGATCCTGCGGTCGCGGCTATCACGACGGTCGTGGTCTCATTCGCCTATGCGTTCGTGGTAGGGGTCGGTCCGCCGGTATGGCGCGCCGCGCTGATGCTGGCGACATATTTGGGCGCGCGCCTGCTGTATCGCGGACGCAATATGATGAACGCCATTGGAGCGGCCGCGCTGGGAGTCCTGGTCGCCGATCCGCGTGCCCTGTTTGGCGCCAGTTTTCAGCTGCCGTTTCTTGCGGTTTTCATCATCGCGGGCATCGGCTCGCCGATTCTGGAGCGAACAACGTTGCCCTATGCGCGGGGGCTGCGGCTGCTGCGGTCCGCCAGCTACGACTTGCACGTCGCTCCCGAAGTGGCGCAGTTCCGGCTCGATCTGCGGATGATCGCAGGGCGGCTCAAGAGATTCCTCGGCAACCGCCTCGGCCTGGCACTGCCCTCGGTATTCATGCGGGTGGTAATCGGTCTAAGCGGGCTGATCTTCATCTCGGCGCTGATGCAGGCGGGACTGGCGCTGCTCATGGCGTACCACTTTCATCGCGCAACCACCATGGGAATGCCGGCCAACCTGGCGGTGATTCCGCTTACCCAGGTGCTGATGCCAGCCGCTGCCGCCGCTGTCGGCTTGGGATACATCTCAACCACACTTGCCAAACCCGCAGTCTGGATTTCCGGACTCGCGCTCGAGGGAATCGCGGGAACAGTGCACTTTCTCGGCGGTGCCCATCTCGCCGGTACATCGATCGCCGACCTGCGGGTCGCCATGCCTTCACTCGCGATGATCATGGCCTCAATCGCCGCGCTGGCATTCGCTATGCTGGCGGCGCAGATCCGTCGCACGCCTTGGGCTGCTTTCGCTTCTCTGCTGCTGCTGTTCGGAGTTGCCGGCTGGATCGCTTTTGTCCCCTCTCGTCCTCATCTTCGCGCCGGCATGATGGAGATGACGGCTATTGACGTTGGGCAAGGCGATTCCATCCTGCTGGTTACACCCGAAGGCCGCGCGCTGCTCATCGATGCGGGAGGCCTGCCGCATTGGATGCATTCGGACTTTGATATCGGCGAACAGGTGGTCTCTTCTTATCTTTGGAATCGAGGCATCGATCATCTCGACATAGCCGTAATCACGCATCCTCATGCCGACCACCTGGGCGGAATGCCTGCGGTGATGGCGAATTTCCATCCGCGAGAATTGTGGGTGAGCATCGACAAACCGGTGGGCGAATTGGCGCCCATCGTGGCGCAAGCCCAGAGCGCGGGCATGAACGTCTTAGTCAAGAAAGACGGTGATCAATTCGATTACGGCGGGGCGCATTTCCATATACTGGCTCCTGGACGCGATCAAGTCACCGGATCGATGCGCCCCAACGATGATTGCCTGGTGTTCACGGCCACTTTTGGCGGGACGACCGCCTTGCTCGAAGGCGACGCGGAGCGCCCGGCGGAGCGGCACGTCGTGGAAGAGCATCCGGAAGCGATGTTGCTGAAGGTCGCGCATCACGGAAGCGCCAGCGGAACCTCTGCCGATCTGCTCCGGACCGTTCATCCGCGCTACGCGGTTATTTCTGTTGGCCTGCGAAACGTCTACGGACATCCCCGGCGCGAGGTGCTGGAACGGCTACAGCAGGCTGGAGTGAAGACTTACCGCACCGACGTGGAGGGCGCGGTCAGTTTTTACCTGGACGGCACGGCAGTAACTCCGGAAGTAGCGCTCCTGCAGTAATCGCATATCTGTAGAGACGGGGCTTGCCCCGTCTCTCTTAGACGCGGGGGAAGCCGCGGCAAGCCGCGTCTCTGCGGGAACTCATTTCTCACCCAGGGATATCGGCGGTCTCGTCATCGAGAGGCGGCAATTTGCGGTACGCAGCGATAATCTTTTCTGCTTCGCGCGCATCTTCTTCGCGCACAAGAATGATCGATCCTCCAACGCCAGGAAACGCGTCCTGGATCGCGTCAATGGAATTCAAATCTGAGTCGATGCCGGCGGATTTGAGCAGGCCCTGCACGACCAGGGCTTCGTTCTCCTGCTCGGTATCGAAAATCTTGACGAGCTTCTCGTCAGGCTCGGGTTGAGGCGAGGAGCTAGTCCGCTCTGGCATGCTTCCTCCGTAGTATTTGCTGTCAACAGATTACGGCAGTCACTATATCTCTGTCTTGCGCGTTTATAAAAGTGTACGCCCAAGGTCAGCTTGATTCTCGGGCGCAAGATGTCACAATGATGACTGGGGCGCAACGCGGGGGACGCGGTTAACATCCAAATCCAGAGGCGGGGACAGTATGGACGTGCAACGGGCCCAACAACCAGGGGAAGAACACAGTGAACGCATGGAGGAGGCCCGAAGACTGCGGCGCCTGCAGGTGATGATTTCCATGGTGATGTCGGTGATCAGCCAGGATCCCGATCTGACGCTGGAAGAGGCGGCGGAAATGGCCGCCAACGCCCGCTGCGCCGCGCTCAGCATGTTCCCTGACAAAGAGCTTGCCTACGATCTTATCTACCGTCCACGGCTGCAGCGGCTGATAAACGAACGTTTCCGGCTGCAATAAGATTTACTTCTCGCTCCGCTGCAGGCGAAACAGCAGTGTGCCCCATCCCAGCTTGGCACGCATCTGCACCGGAGTGTGACTTGCATCCTCGGAATACCATACCCACACTTTGCCCTTGGACTGCAGCGGGCCAGAGGTAGCTTCGGCCGTAACCAGCACGGTCGGGAATGTTCCGGCCGGCACTCGGATCTGCTCGCGCTTTTCCACGGTGGCGCGGACGATGGTCGTCTTTCCGTCGCTGATCGGGAATTCGTAGCTGGCGCCCAGCTGCAGCGGCAGCGACTGCAGATAGTAGAAGCCGGTGATGACGTCGGTGGCGCAGGCGGCAAGATCGTTTTCGACGTGCTTCGTCTCGCCCGTCTTCAGGTTCTTTTCATCGAGCGTACTCTTCTTGCGCGCGTAATCGAAGTGAATTGAAGTCTCGCGTTTGTGGGAGCCTTCCTCGCTGTGCTTGAAGATCGAGAGCGAGCAGAACGATCGGGGATCGAAGCGCGATTCGAAGCGGTCATGCACAGGAAAAATGATGTTCACGGCTCCCGAAGATTCGGCGGATGCGGTGACTTTACGTTCGCTCCCGGCGGCGTCCATTTTCACGACCGCGGTCCCGGCGGTTATCAAATGCCACTCCGCGGCATACACGTAGCTACGGCCATCGGGAAAAGGATAGTTAGGGCGCGGAGGCGCGATTTCGATGGGAGCGGGGCCGATCGTTGTTATTGCTGTGGGCGGGGCTTGTTGCGCCGGCAAGGTGGCGATCACAAGAATCGGGAAAAGCCGCACAAAGAGCGTAGACAGGTTGCGAAAACGATTCCGTTTCGTATCAGGGCATCGCTTTAGCGATGCCGCAAATTCTTCGAAATGAGATGCCCCTTTAGGGGCCGCGTGGCGGAAGTCTGGCACTATTTCTGCGATCCTTGTACGGAGAAACCTCACGGCAGACTACCACATCAGCTTGGCCACGAGGACGACGAGCACGACCACGCAGCCAATGCTGGCCTCGTATTCGCGGTGCTTCCAGTAGCGCGCGGAGGAGTAGGCGCTCTGCTGGTTGCCGTAGCGTGTAAGCCGCGGCAGCATGCGCGGCACGTGGCGGGCATAGTCGTCGTACTCGGCGAACGTCCTGCGCAGGTAACGTTCCTCGCCTGCGATGACCGGAACATAGATCACCGCGAACATCAGGAGCATGATGGCCACAATCCACCAACTGCGCGCCGCGATTGCGAAGCCCGCCGCCAGCATCAGCGAGCCGAGGTACAGAGGGTTGCGAGTGTAAGCATAGGGGCCGCTGGTGGTGAGTTGCTTGTCTTTCTGCACGTGGCCGGAAGCGAGCCCGCGCAAGACCAGGCCGGGAAGCAGGATCAGCGTGCCTGCAATGAGCGAACTTCTGGTTGGTTGCGCCAGCAACACGAAAACGACCGCAAAAATAAATCCTACGGGAACGCGGATACGCCGAGCCACGCGCGACCAGGTATCACCGGTGGTTGGCGGGGATTGGGATCCGGATTGTGAAACTTCATTCACCTTAGTTCTGCAACAGCTTCCGGGTTGCAGTGACGACTTCGCCGACCGTGATTTCGAGCAACCCTTGTTCTGGCTCGTGGTGGCGAGTGTGATCGGTCATGCTGCTCGCGCTTCGCAGCACAATCGACTGCGTGCCGAACGGACCGTTGCGCACCGGATTGGTCGGGCCAAAAATCGCTACCACCGGCACTTTCAAAGCGGCTGCCAGGTGCATGGGTCCGGTATCGCCGCCGATAAGCAGGCGAGCCCGGCGCGTGAGCGCGATCAACTCAGAAACCGAACAGGAGATTTTTCGCGCCGTCCCTTCGGCACTGGCTTCCACGGCCGCAGCCAGTTCCTCTTCTCCGGGCCCGTAGTTTATGAGCGAACATAATCCATCTTTCGCGAGTTCCCTGGCAACCTGCCCATAGCGTTCAGCTGGCCACCTCTTCGCTCCCCAGCCCGCGCCGGGATTGAGAATCGCAAAATCTTTTCCATCCGCCGTCAGACCGTCAATTTTTCCCTCCGCATCCGGATCCAGGGGAAACTCTGCCCGGGCATCCGCCAGGGTTGCAATGCTTGCCGTCGGAATGACCGCTCCCGCCAGCGCCAGCGCCTGTTCGACGACATGAGTGCCGTTCGGTTTCGACAGTACTCTTCGCGTGTAGAACATGCTGGCGGCATTCTCGCGCGGCTGTATGCTGCCATACACAACGGGCGCGCCTGACCACCGCGCCAGCAGCCCCGAACGCACGGCGCCCTGAAAATCAATCGCCGCATCGTAGTGAATTCCGCGCAACTCGCTCAAGCCCGTTGCCATCTGCTGCCAGGTGTTGAATGAGAACGGCGCGCGCCGCCATTCTGCCGTGTTGACGGAATGGATCCGATCAACCAGCGGGCGTTGCGGCGAGCGCCGTCCCGACCGCGGATAACGCAGCGTGCACAACAGTTCCGCCCAGCGCTCTTCAACCAGCCATCCTAGAGTGGCATGAGGAAAAGCCTGGCGCAGCGCGGCCGCCGCAGGCAGAGTGTGAATGATGTCTCCCATGGCGCTGAGACGCACGATCAGCAGGCTGCTGAATCGCGGAGTGCCGGCCGGGGAAGAAGCGGAACCGGTCATCTTGCTCGCAGCCCCAATTCCCATCTGCTCTGCCTCACGATTTTCGCGGCCTCAGCCGCGAGTGGATAATCTCGGTAGCGGAGTGATTCTTGGGATCGCCCGCGATGACGACGCGACCTCCACAGGCTTCAACTACATCGCGCTCGGGGACACTCTCCACCGTGTAGTCGGTCCCCTTGGCATGAAAATCAGGATGGACTTCGCGAATGATGGCGCGCACGTCTTCTTCTGGAAAGACGACGACGGCGTCCACATCGGCCAGTGACGCCAGAATTTCCGCGCGCTCCTCGGCGGGCATGATGGGCCGCCCTTCGCCCTTCAACGCGCGCACTGAGTCATCGCTGTTCACCGCGACAATCAGCTTGCCGCCGAGCTCCCGGGCGGCATGCAGATAGCGCACATGGCCGACGTGCAACAGATCGAAACACCCATTGGCCAAGGTGACGCGATCGCCGGCGCGCCGCCAATCCGCCACTCGCTGCTGAAGCTCGTTGCGCGAGACAATCTTTTGATGGAGTGATGTGGTCAATTAACTCGGGCTTAGCCCAGACTATATTTGTGTGGTGGCGGGGCTCTGCCCCGCTTGGACGGGGCAAAGCCCCGTCCCCACACTCTAATGTTCGCGTGCCACCGGCGGCGCCTTGTCCAGCGCCTCCAACAATTCCTGCTGATTGGCCGTGGCCGTCCCGCGCTTCATGACCACGATGCCACCCGCGTAATTCGCGAGGTGCGCTGCTTCTTCGGCCGTTGCACCCGCTGCCAAAGCGGCGGTAAAAGTCGCGATGACAGTATCGCCCGCGCCGGTTACATCGGCGACTTCATCGCTGCCATAGATCGGAATATCCACCGGCTTGTGACGTCGCGGGAAAACCACCAGGCCATCCTTGCCGCGAGTAATGAGCAGCGATTCCAGGTTCATCGCGCCGGTGATCTGGTCTCCGGCGGCCAGGAGGCGTTCCCAGTCGTTGCCAATACGGATGCCGAGAACTTCTTCCACCTCGGATTCATTCGGCGTTGCGGCCGTGATGCCGGAAAATTCCAGTATGCGATGGCGTGAGTCAAGGGTTACGGGAACCTTGTCGAGCCCGCGCTTTTCCCGGATCACATTCAACAAGGCCGGCGTTGCCGCGCCGTATCCATAGTCGGAAACCAGCAGCGCATCGGAGGCCCGTGCATATTCGCGCGCAGACAGCACAAGCTCGCGGCGCAAATGCGAATTGGGACCTTCTGTGGGCTCACGGTCCAGGCGAACGACCTGCTGTCCGGCGGTATGCGCGAATCCGGCCAGGATGCGCGTCTTGGTCACGGTGGAGTAGGTCTTGTCTTTCAAAACACCGCTGACCGGGATGCGTTTGTGGCGAAAAGCGCGCAGTAGCAATCTTCCCGGCTCGTCGTCGCCCACGACCCCAACCGGCAAGACGTTCACTCCGAGGTCGGCGAGGTTGTAGATGGCATTGGCGCCGCCTCCCGGAACCACCTTACGATCCCGGTGCTGCAAAATCAGCACGGGCGCTTCGCGCGAGACGCGAGAAATCTCACCGAACACGAACTCGTCGGCGACCAGATCGGCGAGGACGGTTACGGTGAGCTTGGGAAAGGATTCGACGATCTTCCGCAGCCGGTCATTTTCTTTATGCTTTGTCATCAATAAGCCAGGTCACAATAATCTGGGACATCGAGTACAACTAATGATTTTCTCACGAGCGCGGCTTCCGTTCCGCGATTCTCGCCAAAATCGCGTCCACCAGGTCATTAGGGCGGTCGAGAGTGAGCTTGAGTTCGGCGACTAGGAGCGGTTCAAGGCAGTGCTGCTCAGGGGCGAGGTTGATAGCGTCCTTTTCGGTTGTCAGAAAACCACCGGCGTCCAGTCTAGTGCCCGCGCTCACGAGAGCCTGAATGTCATCCAAGTCGTAAGCATGGTGGTCGGGAAAGCTGATTTCCGCCGAGGGCATGACTCCGGCGGCACGTACTTGGGCGAAGAACTGCTCGGGGCGCGCGATACCGCAGAAGACGACGGGCGCAGAAGGCAGGTTCGGGAGAACAAGACGGCGCTCGACCCGCCAGATCGGCTTTTTCTGCAGCACCGGATGATCGACGGTCAAGGCCGCGGGCAGCACGACCGCGTTTGCGCGTGCGAGCGACGAGAGCGGCTCGCGCAGCCTTCCCGAGGGCAGCAGCCGGTCGTCGAAGTCGCGTTCCGCCATCAGCACAATGTCGAAGTCTCGAGCCAGAGAACGGTGCTGAAAGCCGTCGTCGAGGATGTGCAATTGCGGCTGGAATTTCTGCTCGGCGACTCGACCCGCGGCATAGCGGCTTTCCCCGACAATAACTGGAACGCCCAGGTTCCGGGCAATCAGCAGCGGTTCATCGCCGAAGTCGGCGGCGTTGCCAGCGGGATCGACTACTAAAACGCCGCGAGTCTTGCGGCCGTATCCGCGCGAAAGCACATCGAAGCGAATGCCGCGCGCCTGCAGCAGTTCACCCAGCGCAATCACAAACGGAGTCTTTCCCGATCCGCCCACCGACAAATTTCCGACGCTTACCACCGATTGCTCCAACCGCCGCGAAGCGAGGACGCCGCGATCGAACAGCGCGTTTCGCAGAGCGGTGGCGGCGGTGTAGAGGCCGGTGAGCGGATTCATGCGGGACCCTCGCCCCGGCGTTGCCCGATCACCGTTTCGGTGCCCATCAGATGGAGCACTGACGAAATCGTCTTGGCCGTGGCGCCGCGCTGAGATTCGAAAGCCGCTCGTGCGTTCCGCCCGAGCGTCATTCGCTCGTCGACGTTCTCGATCAGCTCCAAAAAGACCAGCGGCAGATCCGCCACTCCAACGATACGCACCGCATTGCGGCTGGCAAAGAAATTGACGACGTCGCGGAAATTGTCGTAGTTGTTGCCGGTGACGATGGGAACGCCATAGAGTGCGGGCTCAAGAATGTTGTGTCCGCCGCGCGGCACGAGACTTCCACCGACGAACGCCACCGTGGCCAGCGAATAGAGCGCGGCCAACTCCCCGATACTATCGACCAGAAACACGCCGCCGGTGAGCGCTTCGCCGCTCCACAAAGAACGCCGCCACATCCGGAAGCCAAGTTGTTCGACGAGCGCGGCCACCTCCATGAACCGCTCCGGATGGCGAGGCGCAAGCATCATCACCGCCTTGGGATGATTGGCCAGAATGTTACGAAACGCCGAGAGCAGGGCGCCTTCTTCGCCATCGACCGTGCTGCCACACACCAGAACCGGTTGTGTGTCGGAGTAGCGGAAGCTCTCCTGAAGGCTCGCGACGATCGCCGGCGAGGGCGGAGGTGCAACGTCGAACTTCAGGTTGCCAACCACGGTGACTTTCGATTCGGCCGCGCCAATCTCAATAAGGCGCCGCCCGTCTTCTTCAGTCTGGGCCAGGAACAAATCGACGTTTTCGAGCGTTTTCTCCAGCAGTCGCGGAAGCCAGAACCGAAGCCGCTTGTAGCCGGGAAAAGAGCGGTCAGAAATGCGGCAGTTGATCACCGCAATGCGAGCCCCGCTGCGCTTGGCGAGCCGCAGAAAATTCGGCCAGAATTCAGTTTCGGCGACCACCACGAGTTCAGGACGCAAAACCTCGAGGTAGGGCCGGATGGCGAAAGCGAAGTCCAGCGGGAAATAAAACACATCGACCGTGCCAAAGCGCTGTGCGGCGAGTTTCTGCCCCGTGCTGGTGGTTGTCGAGATCAGTACGCGATGGGACGGGAAGTTCTGTTGCAGCGCTTTGACGACCGCGCTCGAAGCCACCACCTCGCCCACAGAAACCGCGTGAACCCAGATTACGGGTTTCTCGCCGCGGCCAGCGAAAGCCGGCGGAACGGCGCCGAACCTCTGGCGTAAGCCCGCCCTATACTTGCCATGGCGCAGCATCTGCAGCAGCCAGTAGGGCAGCGTCAGCACCACGAAAAAAGCGAGCAGCGCACTGTAGAGCGCGTACATGAAGGAAGTCTCATTCTAAATGGCGAGGCGAAATTTGATTCGATTGCGACCAGACAGCACGGCGCCCGGTTGCGGCATCCTATAATTCACGTATGCATAACCAAGTACGGCAACTATCTCGCGCGATCATGCCGCGCGCCGCGCATCTTACGGCAGTCGGCGTTTTCCTGTTGCTCGGCTGTCTGCTGGCGGTTGCATCAAAAGAATTTGCGATGCCCATGGCGCAACCCGCCCGTACCTATCCGGCCCACGACGACCACCCCACGGAAAAAGTTGTGGTCGCTGTCGATCCGTATGATGTCGAGGACAAAGCCTCGATCTTCAGTGTCAACTACCGCAACGCCGGTTACGTGCCGGTCTTCTTCGTCATCACGAATGATGGTGATCAACCCGTCTCTCTCGTCGGCATGAAGGCCCAGTTGAATACCAAGGATGGCAGCAAGCTTTATCCCTCAACCACGGATGATCTGGTGCGCCGCCTCTCGCATCCTTCGCGGAATGATCGGCAGGTTACGTTGCCGATTCCGTTGCCCAAGAAAGAGGTCAAAGGCGGCGTGAGCCGCAAGACATGGGACGAGATTGAGCAGGCGCAGTTTGGCGCGAAAGCAGTCGAACCGCACTCCACGGCGCGCGGGTTTCTGTTTTTCGATGTCACTGACATTTCGAATCCGCTGCCCGGCGCCAACTTCTACCTGATGGGAGTGCGCGACGCGAAAGGCAATGAGTTGATGTACTTCGAAATCCCGATGGAAAAGTACTTGAGTGCGCCGCAAAAGTTACAGTACTGACTGCGCGGCGCATCCGCCGCCCCAGCTATAATCTCCCGATATGGCGACCACGCCAGCCCTTTCCGAGGACCGCGTCGAGAAGTACGAGCCGGTCATCGGACTTGAAGTCCACGTACAGCTGCTGACCGCGTCGAAAATCTTTTGTTCCTGCTCGACTCGTTTTGGCGATCCGCCGAACACGAATGTATGCCCGGTCTGCCTGGGACTTCCGGGAGCCCTGCCTGTGTTGAATCGCAAGGCCGTGGAATTCGCGGCTCTGGCGGCGATGGCTTTGCAGTGCCGTATCAACGAAGTTTCCATCTTTGCGCGAAAAAACTATTTTTATCCTGACCTGCCGAAGGGATACCAGATCTCGCAGTATGACAAGCCGCTGGCGGAGTTCGGAATCATCGAGATTGACACGGGCGACGGCAACGGCAAGAAGAAAATCGGCATTACCCGCCTGCACCTCGAAGAAGACGCAGGCAAGAGCCTGCACGAGGGTTTCGCCGATGCTGCCCATAAAACCGCTATCGATCTGAACCGGACCGGCGTGCCCCTGGCCGAGATCGTCAGCGAACCCGACATGCGGTCGCCCGAGCAAGCTTACGAGTACCTGACGCGGCTCAAGGAAATCATCCTCTACACCGGAGTCAGCGACTGCAACATGGAAGAAGGTTCGCTGCGCTGCGACGCCAACATCAGCGTGCGGCCTCGCGGGCAAAAAGAGTTCGGAACCAAAACCGAGATCAAGAACGTCAATTCCTTTCGCTTCATCAAGCAAGCGTTGGAGTATGAGATCGAGCGCCACATCGACGTCATCGAGTCTGGTGCCAATATCATTCAAGAAACTCGCCTCTACAACGCGAACGAAGGTAAGACCTACAGCATGCGCTCGAAAGAGCAGGCGCACGACTACCGCTATTTTCCCGAGCCGGATTTGCTTCCCCTGGTGGTGGATGAGAAGTGGCAGGCCGCGATCCGCGCCAGCCTGCCCGAGCTTCCGGAAGCGCGCCGCCAGCGCATGATGAAGGAATACGGCATCACCGCGGGCGACGCCCACACGCTGACGCTGACGCGCGCTATGGCCGACCAGTTCGAGTCCGCGGCTCGCACTGCGAAAAATCCCAAACGGGTCGCGAATCTGGTGCAGAGCGAACTGCTCGGTCGCCTGAAAGCGCAGGGTCTGGAACTCGAGCAGTCGCCGATTTCGATGGCTGGAATTACGGCCTCGGCCGATCTGGTCGAGTCGGGCGCAATCTCGGGCAAAATGCTGAAAGATCTTTACGACCTCTGCTTCGAACGCAGGCAAGACTTTCCTGCCGTTTACGAAGCTGAGGGACGTCCCGAGCAGTCGCGCGACACATCGGCGCTGGAAAAACTTGCCGATGAGTTAATCGCCGCCAATCCGAAGCAAGTGGAACAATATCGCGCGGGCAAGAAAACCATGATCGGGTTTTTCGTGGGTCAGGTGATGAAGGCCTCGAAGGGGCAAGCCAATCCGCAGCTGGTGAACGAAGTTTTGACCAAGAAGCTGGAAGGGTAGCCGAGATCAAGCCCGGCCCCTAAAGGGGCATGTGATTTCGAAGAGGCTACGGCATCGCTAAAGCGATGCCCTGATACGAATCTCGAGTTCTTCCGCAGCCTGCTGGGAAAACGCGCGTTTTTCCCTTACTTCGCGGCGCCGGCGTTCTTCAGCACTTCCTCCGCATAGTAATTCGTGACTTTAGCGTCGTCGCGGAGAGTCTCGTAGTATGCCGTTTTCAATAACTGCTCGCGGCGATCGCGCAACTGCTGGCGGATGGCCTGCTGCACTCGCGGATCATTCAAGTCGCGCTGGCCGGCCGGTTCCTTGGCAGTGAGTTTCCAGATTATGTATCCAACCGGCTGATGGTTGTTTGGATTGACAACGGGAATGATCGGCGTGTATTGCCCGGGTTTAAGCTTCATGACCGCGTCGCGGGTTGCCGGATCGGCGGTCTTGAGCGCGGATTCGGGCACCATTCCAATGTCACCGCCGTTATTGCTGGTGTCAGGGTCTTCGGAATAATTCATGGCCAGCGTAGCGAAGTCGTCGCCACTATCGAGACGGTTGGCGATCATCTGGATTTTCTTGCTTGCCTCGGCAGGGTTCTGCGCCTTGCTGTTTTGCAGGTTGTGGACCTGCACGTTCCCCATTCCGGATACCATGATTTTGGCCAAACCGTACTGCGCCTCGATTCGGTTGAACTCGGCTTTGTGTTCGTTGTAATAGTTCGTGACATCCTGGTCGGTGATGTTGATGCGCGAGGTGATTTCCTTGTTCAACACCTTCTCCTGGGTGAGCGAGCGCCGCAGGTCGCGCTTGAAGTCATCCAGAGTTATCTTCTTGTCCTGCAGGCGCTTGTTAAATTCCTCGGCGGTGTAGGGCGACTTGATTTCGTTCAGCTTGCGGTCCACTTCTTCGTCGGTCGCCAGCAGGCCGAGTTTCTCCGCCCGCTGCATCAGGATTTCCGTCGACGCCAGTTGGTCAAGAATGCTAAGCCGCAAACTCACTGCCTGCTCGCCTACCGGCTGCTGATCAGAGCCTGCCGTTTGGTTCGCGTAATACTTGTCGACTTCGCTGCGATAAATCTTCCGCCCATTGACCGCGGCCATGACGTCGCCGCCGCTGCTGTTGCGGTTACAAGCCGAAAACCCCACCAAGAGAAACGCGCTGACCATGACCAGGCCCGCTTGCCCAAAGCCATTACGATTTTTCAAGTTCTTCCCTCCGCCATGACGGCGAGTTAGTCTAAAGAAGATTTGCGATTGGCAATTTGTAATGTTTGATGCCGCAATCGTGCGGCTTTCCATCACAATTTACAAACCACAAATTGCAGATTCCGTTACTTCGATGGCGCCGGTGGATTCTTTACTTCCGCCGCGGCGGGCTTGTGCTCCGGAGGCGCAACGCCGGCATCCTTTAATGCCTGATCGAGCGCGAGTCGTACCTCGTCTGGAGGCACGGCTCCATCCAGTTTCTGGCCATTTACAAATAGGGTTGGAGTCGCGTCGACTCCAACGGCATCTCCTTCGCGCATCGAGGCCCGCACAGCTTTTTCATCCTGGGCCTTGAGGCACGCCTGCAATTTGGGAATGTCCAGACTATGCTTCTGAGCCTGCAGAGTAGCAAGCTTGTCGAGTTCGGCATTCCAGCCGTCGCGGCCCTTTTCGCCGCTGATGGCGGACTGATTGCCGTGCAGGTAATCGGCATAGTCCCAGTAGGCGTCGTTGTTTTGCGCGGCCAGGCAATTGGCGTTCACCGCCGCATGCACCGCCCAGGGGTGAATTTCTTCCAGGGGATAATCCTTGTAGATGAAAAGGACCCGATCGCCGTATTCCTGGAAAAGCCCGGGAAAAAGTGTCGCGTGCATACGCGAACAGAAGGGGCACTCGAAATCGTCATAGTTGACGACGGTCACCTTGGCATCCTTGTTGCCGCGCGTCGGACGTCCGCTGACGTCGATCTTCTTCATGATCTCAGCGTACGGATCGCTGGTCAGATCGAACTTCGTGAAGCGCACCAGCGTCTTATGATCGCGAGAAAGCAGAAAGTCTAAGTCCTGTTTTTTATTGGGACCGCTAATCGTCACGGTCAGCGCGTCATAGTTCGGAAACTCACTCGACCGGAGCGTCCCCACGACCACCTTTACGTCGGGTGGAAGGGCATAGCGCGCCCGGACTTGCCGCTCGACCAGGTGCACGATGTCCGAAGGTGGTGACTGGGCTGAGCAGCCCAGACAGATCATCAAAAGAACCAGAAACGCGCGCCGCGCCATCATCGATCGAAGCCACCTGAACATGAGTAAGTCGCTTGATTATCTCATGGCGAGAAGCGTTGCCGCTGTAGAGACGGGGCTTGCCCCGTCTTGGGGAGACGCGGCAAGCCGCGTCTCTACGGAAAATCAAATGGGGCGTCCCCGCAGCAACTCTTCGGCCGTTAGCAGCTGGTTCATGGACCCTGACCGGAATCCCTCCAGGTCAAGTGTGACGAACTTGAATCCCAGTCCCTTGAACACGTGGGAGAACTCGCGGGCCATCTCGGCCGTCAAAGCGCGGGGAAGCTCTTCGCGCGCAATTTCAATGCGAACGATCTCGCCGTGATGGCGCACGCGGAATTGCCGAAAGCCCAGGGCTCGCAAGGCGTCTTCGCCGCGCTCGATAACGCTCAGGGCTTCGGGCGTGACCGCTCGTCCATATTCCATGCGCGAAGAAAGGCAGGCCGACGCCGGCTTATCCCACACCCGCAAATCCGCACGCCGCGCCAATTCCCGGATTTCAACTTTCGTCAGACCGGCTTCGAGCAGCGGGGCCAGAACATGATGCTGGCGCGCCGCCCGCTGCCCGGGGCGAAAATCACCCTCGTCGTCGACGTTCACTCCGTAGGCGATGGCGTTGAACCCGTGCGCTTCGCAACAGCGTTCGAGGACGGTGAACAGTTCGTCTTTACAGTGAAAACAACGCATGGCATCGTTGCGGACATACGCGGGATTTTCCAATTCCTGCGTTTCCACAACCTCAACCGGGATTCCGTGGCCGCGCGCAAAGGCGAGTGCGTCTTCCAGATGAACTCGCGCCAGGCTGGCGGAATCGGCGATTACAGCAAGCATCTGCCCCTCAAGCACTTGATGAGCCGTCCAGGCAAGAAAAGCGGAATCTACGCCCCCTGAGTAGGCGACGATCAAGCGAGCTTGGCCAGCGAGGATCTGGCGCAAGTGCTTCGCTTTCTTATCGAGCATAGTTGCAGGGTTCACGATCTCTATTATCCATGATTGTGGAGGGACGCGCGGGGACGCCCGGCGCTCCATCGACCTGCTTGGCGCTAGTACAGCCGCTCCTGCCTCCGTAGATTACCGAACGCTCCCACGTTCGCCAGCGTAAACGAGAAGCGATACTGATTCTCGTTGCGCACCGAGCCCAGCGCAAAGCGCCGGTATTCCAGGCTCAATCCGCAACAGTCCCAGTTGTAACTGGTTTGCGCCGTCGCGTACTGCAGCGCCCCATGGTTCGCATCAAAACCGAAACTACTGGCGGCACTGAAACCACGCTTGTTGAGCTGACCGTAACCAAATAACACCCGAAACTGGTGGAAATCGCCCGCGCCGCTGTTGTCGATCACTCTCAAAAACGTATCGCCTCCTCCCATGGTAAACGGACCGTAGTGGTAATTCACAAGCGCCGTGCTGTTATTGATGCGACCAGCCTTGAGATCGTAGTCCAAGTCCCACTCCGTGCTGGTACGCGGACTGGTTTCGATGCGCAAACGGGAAATGATGGGAGCAAAGCGCCGCTCTGAATCCAGAAACGCGATGCCCGTAAAATCCGCCGTCGTCGTGAACACGTTTCGCTGTCCTGACACCAGCGCGTTCCCAAACGTAGGATCGAAAAAATATTTCTGTCCGATCTCCCAACTCAGGATTTCCCGCGGACCCGAGGCACAGGGTTGAGTGTCTGGGGTGGGAGGCAGTTCCCAGGGAACGGCGCCGACTTGCGGAACACCGCCGATGGCAAGCGTACTCATGCCCTGCAGATCGCAATCCTTGAGGTTGGGGTCCAGGTGTTTAGCGTAAAGACGATTCACCAGCGAATATTCGACCTCGTTGGTGTTAGTCAGCACATCGGTGGCATCGAAACGCAGAATGTTGGCGAAGGTATTGATGCCATTGATGCCGGTAACATAATCGTAGCGCATGCGCGGCTCAATCACGTGTTTCCATTTGCGTCCGAGCCAGGGACGATCGAAGATTCGCGACAGCGCCGGCGGGCGCAACTCGATGGAAGCTTCGAGCGACTTGCGATTCAAACTGTCATCAGCAGCTCTTCCGGTTGCCGCGGCCAATGCCGCGTTAAACTCCTGCGTGTAAAACGTGTCCCGCAACGTAAGCGCGGGGCGAAACGACCATCCTCGCCATTGCACCGGCATGCTAAGCGAGGGGGCCAGATCGAACCTGCCGACCAAAGGAGCGGTGCGGAGCCCAAGCGGGCGCTGCGGCAAGTCTTCGGGCGCCTCGCGTCGCTGCAAACCCTCGGCCGCGCTCTCAAACGACCAGTACAGCGGCGTATTTCCCAACTGCCGTTCTTCGCCGGAGAGGAAGAAACTCGGCGTATGCAGAATCCGAACCAGTTCGGTCTGCGTAATCACAGTGCACGAGCCCGTTGCCGGCGGCGGCGGCGGAACGCAGACCTCGAAGTTCTGGTAGCGTTCCGCCAGGGCGTTAAAGTGAAATCCGTTGGTCGTATTGGAGAGGAAAATCTGCGACCGCACTTCCGAATCGATCGCCTGCGTGTACACATCGGTAAAGGCGATGCGGAAAACGAAGGAACTCAAATAATCGACATTGGCGACGCCGCGAAAAGTCCCAAAAGGACGCTCGGCCATAAAACGCGCGTCCTCGCCACCTTGATCCTGCGGGGGATAGCCGATGCCACGATCCACCATCCCCTGATAATTGAAGTACACGTAGGAGGTATCGCTTGGACGAGCGCGGAATTCTCCGCGTTCAAACCAGCCCCGTTTGGAAAAGTACTCGGCGCCCAGTGTGGCGTCCATGCTGCGATTGAGGACCCAGTACACGGATTCGCCGGCAATCTTTCCCTTGGTGGATGAGTTGCCAAAACTCGGGATCAGCAGCCCGGTCTGACGATGCTCTTTCTGAACCGGATGCGTCACGAACGGAAAATAGAACACCGGTATGCCCAACAGCCGGAAGTCGCTGTGATAGATCTTGGCGCTTCCGTCCACTTCCACCGAAATACGCCGGGCGTCGAATCGCCACATCGGATGCGGCAGTTCGCAGGTAGTGACCGTGCCCTGGCGCACGAGATAGTGGTCGGGCCCGTGTTTTTCCACAATTTTTCCGGTAAAAGCGAATGGATTGGAGGTGGCCAGCACGTAGTAGGACTTCCGCAGCCTTAATCCCACCGTTCCGATCACGCTATAGAACGTTCCGTTTTCCGTGCGGATGTTATACGTGCCGTGGCTGGCCTCGATGTGCTCGTCGTAAGGGCCGCCGTCCAGCACGACGTGGCCCTCCGGTTCGCTATCCCCCGTGTCCGCGTTGTAGGTGATTTGGTCGGCGTGCAGGATATACGTGCGATAGCGGATTTCGACCTCGCCCCGCAGATGGTAGATGGGCCCATCCTTCTCCTGTTGCAGCGCCCGGATCGTAACTTCTTCTTCCATCTGCCCCGGAGGCGCTGCCGCTGGAACCGGGGCAGGGGGCAGCGTCTGGCTGGTTACTATCTCCGAAGCGAGAAGCAGATGACAGACCAATGCGGCCGTGATAATGATTCGAGAGCGGGTGATCATTATGCAGATCGTTAGCAAGCGATCGTTAGCGAGCGATCATTGCAAGCGCGCGGGCGCTCCGCCAGCCGGTCTGCTAACGGGAACCAACTGACCTTAGCACGCGAACGGCAGGCGAAGCAAAGCTGCGCTTTTCTTGTGGTCTCCGCCATTCGTGCCGGGCTGGCTCTGGCTGCTGGCATTCTTCGACGACTTGATTACCGCGACTTGACGGCCGCGACTTGATTACGACGACCGGACTCATGACGAGCGGATTGACGAACACTGGATTGACGAACGCTGAATTGACCAACGCTGGATTGACGAATCATGCCACAGGCGGCGATCTCGCCGTCCCAGGGCGCACCACAGCCGCAGCTGACATCGCGGCCTCGGACCTTAACATTGTTCCGCACCCGGATTCCTGGCGGGTCGAGGTAGCCGCTCGCGTCGAACGTTATCGCACTCGTCGCAAGCCCCGGACTCCGCGCTATCCCTCCCTGCTCCTGCCTTTTGATGCGCCCGAGAGCTGGTCCCGTCCCGCGCCACCAGGTGCTTTGGCAGCAAGTTCGACTGCGCCAGTTCCAGCCGACCAAGACTTTGCGCGCCAGGCAAAAGGGGACGCGGCCGAAGTTGGGACGCCCAGCCTCGCCGAACCTCATCAGACATCGGAGCAGTCCCCGTACCGGTATCCAGAGGAATCGGCTAAGGTGATCGAGTTCCCTCGTTCCGCCGCCATTCCGGTTTATCACGCCAGTGAACTGGCCGATCCCGTCTTCGATTATGACCGTCCGCGCATCGTGGAAGCCCTGGAACTTCTGCCGCCGCCCCCCGCTTTGGGTGGAATGCTGATCGAGCCCGTCCAACAAGAGCCGGTCGACAGGCGAGCCGACATCCCGCTGCCTTCCGCGCACCCGACGGCATCCATTACCCGACGTTCTCTTGCCGGCCTGGTGGACAGCGTTGTGCTGGTCATGGCTCTGGCAGCCTTTGCCGCGATATTTGTTCGTTTGAACCCCAGCCTGAACCCCGGTCTTCAACTCAGTCTGAACCCGGCTCAGGGGCCGCTCCCGATGTTCGCCGCTGCGTTCGCCGTGGTCGCACTCCTGTTCTGGATGGCTTACGAATACTTGTTTGTGGTGTATACCGGCTCGACTCCCGGACTCCGCGCCGCCCGATTGCGTCTGACAGGATTTGACGGCTTGCCGCTCAGTCGTCGCTCGCGCCGCTGGCGCGTGCTGGCCTCATTTCTCTCCGCATTTTCTGCTGGGCTCGGCTACTTCTGGTGCGTTCTTGATCAGGACGGATTGTGCTGGCACGACCGCATCACGCGCACCCATGTGCAATTGGAGAGTCCATCAGAATAAAAAGCCCCGGCCGTCGAGCGACCGGGGCGTGGGCGTAACCAGATTGAACTAGCTCCGCCGAACTAGCTCTCCGCCGGTGGGTGCGGGTGGCGTTTGCAGCTATTGCCGCAGCAGCCCATCGCAGTCTTATCGCCCTTGGCCTCGCCGCAGCACTTGCCTTCGACGCAGCACTTGCCGTCTGCGCAACAGCCGTTTTTCTTGCAGTCTTTCATGGCGGCCTTCATGTCCTTGCCATCACAGCAGGACTTGCCATCTTTCATTTCACACTTGTCCTTGCCGCAACAGGCCGCGGCGTCCTTGGCATCGGCCATGCTGTGATGACAGCACCCCTTGGTTTGCGGGGCCGGAGTCGAGTTCGGCGCCGCCGGGGTATCCTGCGCCCAGCCAACCGGCGACAGGGCAAGAATGAGGATGAGAATCAAAGCAAATAGTCTGAATTTCATAAGCATCGCCGCCGAAATGGATTTTTTCACCATGCCGCTTTAGTGTGGCAGACCAACGACCGCCATGATGTGACGACGATCACATCTGGATGCGAACGAGAAGACTAACCCACCAGATTCACAAGGGCCGCCTTCAACTCGGGAAAACGGAACTCATACCCGCTGCTCCTGAGTTTGCCGGGCTCAACCCACTGGCTGGCGAGCAACAATTCCTCGGCCGCCATTTTGCCGAAGGCCAGTCGAACCGCAAACTCCGGCACCGGGAAAAATGCCGGGCGTCCTAGAACCGAAGCCAACACTTTCGTAAACTCCGCATTACGCACCGGATTCGGCGCCACAAAATTAACCGGCCCAGATAGCGACTCGGTACGCATCGCGTGCTGAATTCCTCCCCCGATGTCGTCCACATGGATCCAACTCCACCACTGCTGCCCCGATCCAAACCGGCCGCCCAGCCCCAGTTTGAACGGCTTCAGCATATTTCCGAGCGCCCCGCCCTTTGGGCTCAGTACCAACCCAATGCGGATATTCACTGTGCGGATGCCGGCCTCGGCTGCAATCCTGCTGGCGTCCTCCCACTCGCGGCAAACCTCGGGCAGAAATCCTTGCCCAATCGGACTCTCTTCGCGTAGAAGTTCGTCGCCGCGACTTCCGTAGAACCCGACCGCCGATGCGCACACCAGCACGCGCGGTTTGGCCTCACTCTGCGCCAACGCCGCGGCCAGGTTTCGGGTTCCCTGCACACGGCTTTCGCGAATCACCTTCTTCTTTTCGTCGGTCCAGCGTCCGACCACGCTCTCCCCGGCCAAGTGGACCACTGCATCGAATCCGGAAACCGCCGCTGGAGACAAAGGAGCCAGAGGATCCCACGAAACTTGCGCCGCATTCTGAGCGCGTCGGCGCACCAAGCGAACAACCTGCGTTCCCTGAGTCTCGAACGAGGTCAAGAGCGCGGTTCCAATCGGCCCCGAAACTCCAGTTACAAGAATGCGATTCACGACTATCTCCTTTTTCGTACTTTACCAGCCCCAAGGTTTTCTCGGTGACCTCGGCGTCCCGGCGGTGAAATAGCATTCCCCCTGCGTTAAAATCCATTATGGCGACGTTGCGCCAACAGATTGCGACCAACGTGCTCACGGTGACCCGCTTCCGAGACCTGATGCGGAAGCTGCGCGAGAATCGTCCCAACGACGACCTCAACCTCGTCAAGAAAGCCTACGAATTCTCCCAGAAACATCACGCCGGACAAACCCGAGCCTCGGGCGAGCCCTATCTCGTGCATCCGCTTGAGGTGGGCAATGTTCTCGCCGACATGAAGATGGATTCCGTGTCCATCGCCGCCGGCCTGCTCCACGACTCCGTCGAAGACACGTCAGTCACCGCCGTTGAAATCCGGCAGGAGTTCGGCGAACAGGTTGCCCACATTGTCGAAGGCGTCACCAAGATCAGCAAAATCGATTTCTCGACCCGCGAAGAAGCGCAAGCGGAGAACCTCCGCAAAATGATGCTGGCCATGGTCGACGACATCCGCGTCGTCCTCATCAAACTCGCCGACCGCCTGCACAACATGCGTACGCTCGAACATCTGAACCCCGAACGCCAACAGAAAATCGCCCGCGAGACGCTTGAAATCTACGCCCCCATCGCCCACCGCCTCGGCATGGGCAAGATTCGCGGCGAACTCGAAGACCTCGGTTTCAAATACGTCGATCCCATCGGATTCGAGCAGGTGCGCGCCGCCGTCGAGTCCCGTCGCAAAGAAGGCGAAGCTTTCATGGCGCGGGTCGAAGGCGTGCTGCGCGACGGCCTCAAGGAAGCCGGCATCACCGGCCGTGTCGAGAGCCGCGTCAAACGCCTCTACAGCATCCACAGAAAATTGCAGCGCCAGCGCATCTCGGTTGACCAGGTCTACGACCTCTACGCCATGCGCGTCATCACCAACTCGGTGCAGGATTGCTACGCCGTTCTCGGCATCATTCACAACCTCTGGCGTCCCGTGCCCGGCCGTATCAAGGATTTCATCGCCATGCCGCGGCCCAACCTCTACCAGTCGCTGCACACCTCCGTCATCACCGAGACCGGCGAAACGTTCGAAATCCAGATCCGCACCGAAGAAATGCACAAGATGTGCGAGGAAGGTATCGCCGCCCACTGGAAATACAAAGACGGCGCCGTCTCCGCCGAAGACGAACAACGCCTAGCCTGGCTGCGCCAGGTGGTCGAGTGGCAGCGCGACGTCTCCGATCCCAACGAATTCCTCTCCACCCTGAAAGTCGATCTTTACCCGGAAGAGGTTTACACCTTCACGCCCAAGGGCAAGGTTCTGGTCCTGCCGCGCGAGTCCACGCCCATCGACTTCGCATACTCGATCCACACCGAAGTCGGCCACAGTTGCACCGGCGCCAAGGTCAACGGACGCATGGTCCCCCTCCGCCACAAGCTTCACTCCGGCGACATTGTTGAAGTCATTACCCAGCCCGGGCACAAACCCAGCCGCGACTGGCTGGCCATCGTCAAGTCCTCGCGTGCCCGCAACAAGATCAAGCATTGGCTCAACGTTCACCAGCGCGAGCGCGCCATTGAAATTGGAAAGAAGCTGATCGAAAAAGAAGCTCGCAAGTACCGTATTTCGCTGAAGGAAATCAAGGAAGCCGACCTGCAAAGAGCGGCCAGCGAATATGGACTGGGCCGTCCCGACGACCTGATGGCCGGCATCGGCTACGGCAAGTATTCGGCCCGCCAGGTGCTCGCGAAATTTGCGCCTGCCGGCGCGGAGCCCATGTCAGAAACCGAAGAGCAGGCCGCAACCCACGGCTTCAGCAGTGTGGTGCGGCGCGTTTTTGGCGGCGACTCGAACGCCATCGTCGTCCGCGGACAGGGCGACTTGCTCGTCTATCGTGCGCGCTGTTGCAACCCCATTCGCGGCGAGGCCATCGTCGGCTACGTTACCCGCGGTAAAGGCGTCGCCGTCCACTCCATCAACTGTCCCAACGTCACCAACCTGCTCTACGAACCCGACCGCCGCATCGACGTGCTGTGGGCAGGGGATAAAGACGGCCTGCCTGTTGCCTATCCCGTTAAACTCACGCTTCTCTGTGATGACCGCTTCGGCATGTTGAAACAAATCACCGCCGTCATCAGCGACTCTAAAACCAACATCCGCAGCATGGAGTCCCGCAGCCAGAACGGCCAAGCCTGCGTCGACGTAGTCCTGGAAATAGCTGACCTGAAGCACCTCCAGAAAATCATGGACGGAGTCCGCCAGATCCCTGGCGTCCACGACGTTCAGAGATTGCAGAAGATCTAGAGTGGCGCGGCGCAAGCTTACGGAAAATTAACATCCGAAAACAAGGATTGAACAAGGACACAATCCTTGCTACTCTCTGATCATGGCCAAAGTTACGAGCAAACTCCAGTTGACACTGCCGAAAGCGATCGCCGAGCGTTACAAAATCCGCCCAGGAGACGATCTGGACTGGCTGCCTGCCGGAGAAGCGATTCGCGTGGTCAAGCGGGACGCCGCGGGAACGGCCGAGCCGCCAACGCTCCAGGAGCGGCTCCAGCTTTTCGACCAAGCGACGGCCCGGCAGCGCAGGCGGCAGGCGGAGTACGGCAAGAAGCGGCCGGCCGCCAGCTCTCGTAGTCCTCAAGGCGGCCGGGGTTGGACCCGCGAGGAGCTCTACGACCGTGGCCTATCTCGTTGACACGAACATTCTGGTCTACCGCTTCGATGCCCGTTTTCCCGAGAAACAGGCCGCAGCGCGAGACCTCTTGCGCAAAGGACTGGCCGAGGACGCAGCTCGCATCCCACATCAGGCGCTGCTGGAATTTGTTGCTGTGGTAACGCGGGTTCGCGCCGGTTCCAAACCGCTGCTGTCGTCTGACGAAGCTCGCCGGGAGACCGAGGAGTTGATGGTGCAGTTTTCGGTGCTCTTCCCAAATGCAGCCCTGGTGCGCACGGCCTTGCAAGGCGCGGCCGCTTACCACCTTTCATGGTTCGACGCTCATCTGTGGGCCTACGCCGAACACTACGGGCTGGAGGAGATTGTTTCCGAGGACTTCGACCATGGGCGGTTGTATGGCAGCGTAAGGATTAGGAATCCATTTCGGTGCGGGTAACTACCGGCATCTGATCGGCATAGGGGGAGCGGTCGCCCGCCCTCCCCTGCCACACCACCGGACATGCGGGTCCGCATCCGGCGGTTCGGCGGATTAAGCTAAAAGCCGCACGACCATGGGCGGGAGTGCGAGCTCAGCAA
>Ga0326727_10003691_pt1 | contig 48185 bp, 43 predicted proteins | sample MB2enrmetagenome_FD_207643 | JGI IMG/M metagenome (GOLD analysis project Ga0326727, IMG submission 207643) | Lab enriched peat soil microbial communities from McLean, Ithaca, NY, United States - MB29MY | ecosystem: Environmental > Terrestrial > Soil > Wetlands > Peat | place: USA: New York... | reverse complement strand
CGATTTTCTGACCTTCTGGGTCATGCTGAGTTTCTTCCATGCAGGCCAGGTGCTGTTCCATACGGGCTGGTTTGTCGAGTCCCTGGCGACGCAAACGCTGGTCATCTTCGTCATCCGCACTGCCAGGGATCCCTTCAAGAGCCGGCCCAGCCGGCCCCTGACGATCACCACTCTGATCATCGTGGCCGCGGGCCTTCTGTTACCGTACTGTCCGCTGGCGGGCCCGCTCGGCTTCGTGCCGCTGCCGGGCGCTTACTTCGCGTACCTCATTGCGGCGACGCTTGTGTACCTGGTGCTGGTGGAGTTCGGCAAGCGAATACTTCTAGGACGCACTGCCAAAGAGCAACACCAGGCGTCGAATGGATCACCCACGCGGTGGAACGCTTGATTTATCTGAGAATTTTGGGCGGCCAGTTGTATGAGGTCAACCGCTGGCACGCAGCTTGCTAATCGTGGCCCGCCTTTTCTGCATAGTCGCCCCGGAGTGCGGCGATACGATCTTCCTGTCGCCGGCGATCTTCTCTTTCCTCTCGGTTTGCCTGCGCTTGCAGGGCCTCGATCCGAGCTTCCCTCTGCCGCTGACGCGCTTGCATTCTGGCGCGGCCTCGTCCAATGGCGCTTTCCAGTTTTGTTAACAGGTGGTCGATTCTGGCGTCGATTCTGGCCAGCCGCTCGGCCGTCGCCAATTGCCGACGTGCTTTCAGCTGGTCCGTTTCCCTTTTATGTGCCGCTGCATCACGGTGGTTCTGAGTGGCTTTCACGACCGTGCGTATTTGTCGGAACACCACTCCTCCGATCTCTTCCATCCGTCTGTCCAGAGGAGTCACCCACTCTTCAACAACGTCGGCCACAAGGGCTACCTTACCGGGCGTCAGCGCTATCGAAACGTCGTGGACGAAATCGTCGGTCGCTCCGGTTTCTTTCACGGCCTCGATGGAACCGACCACCGTGCCGGCAGTGGCGCCAACCAGTACGCCGATCGACCCGCCCAGCAGGCCTATGAGGGCGCCCACCGTAGTGCCGCCGGCCAGAAGCGGGAACATCGCCATATCGTCTCTGTGGATTACGCGGATGGCGTCGCCCGGTGTTTTCGTGACAACCTGTGCTTCGTAGACGGAAATCTGGCCTTCATTGTCCAGCTCCCGGAGGATGCCCAGACCGTCGAAAGCCCTCCGCTGGCTGTTGAAGACGACCACGATCAGTTTCTCCATGGGACTCCTCGCTGTCCGGGGCAAGCCGTTGACCAAATGGCGTTGCAGGATCAAATCTGGAAGGCTTCCCCGGCGGAGGCATTTCCGCTGCGATCGTGCGTTGTGGTGGACGTCACGCACTCTGCAAAGCCCAGTTCTGGACTCGATGTCCAACACTTCGTCACTTCGCCAAGGCGCGCTCAACGCGGGAGATCTGGCCAATCAAGCTGGGCATGCACGTGTTCTGCGCCACCGAACTGAGCGAGAACGCTCCGACTGGATCGAACGGGCGAGTGCAGAGCTCGTCAGTCAATTGCTGCCTGTTCTGGATGACTTAGAGTACGCGACCAGAATAGAATGTCTCGATCCGCAATATGCTCGTGGCGTCAAGCTAATCCATCAACGCTTAGCGGACACTCTGAAAAACGTGGGGCTGGAGCCGATTCCGGCTATTGGCGAACGGTTCGACCCGCGGCTGCACGAAGCAGTGCAGCGAGTCGAGGCCGGGTCGCCGAAGGAACCGCTGATTGTGGACGAATACCAGAAAGGATACACATTCAACGGCAGGTTGCTGCGAGCCTCACGCGTAAAGGTTGCCGTAAGGCTGTAGTTCCTGGTCTCTCGCATCCGGCCCAGCGAAATCAGTCTGTTGGTTATCTCAAAACGGCCCGGGCGCCTGGTACGGGCACCCGGGCTTCTCAAGCCGTCGCGACGTTTGGAAGCAGCATCACTGCGTGTGGAAGCGCAACGGCATGCAACTTCGGAGATAGCCTATCGGTAGCCGCGGCGTCGGTTGTTCCCCTTTGCACAGCAGATGAGCTTCCATTCAGAGCGGGGAGCAATCACTCAGGCGGCGGCATCGGGAGCTCGTGCACGCACATCCGGTTCGCGGGTGCTGGTGATACGCTTGCATTCACTTCGAACGGATCGTTGAAAGCGAAAGAGAGGATAGATGTTATCACTGGCCAGAATCCTTCTACCGGTGGACCTGTCGGATCGGTGCGTCGGCGAAGCACGCTACGCGATCCGGCTGGCGGAGCATTTCGGCTCCGAGATCACAGTGTTGCACGTGCTCCCTCCGCACATATATTTCGAGCTGGAAACTGCCGGGGCCCGGAAGGAGGACCGACAGGATCTCCTGATGGAAAGAACCGATCGCGCCAGACGCGATCTCGATGCCTGCCTCGAAACCGAATTGCACCAGCTGCCGGTGAGCCGCGTCCTTGAAGAAGGGGATGCGGCGGCAAAGATCGTCGAATACGCGCACTCCGGCCATTTCGGTTTGATCATGATGCCTACCCATGGCTATGGTCCGTTCCGGCGATTACTGCTCGGGTCGGTGACAGCGAAGGTCCTGCATGACGCGGATTGCCCGGTATGGACGGGCGTGCACATGGAGCGTAGCGCACCTGCTTCGTCGGACGATTTACATCACATTGTTTGTGCTGTGAATCTTGGGCCACAGAGCGCTGCGGTGCTGGATTGGGCGTCGCGCATGGCAGCAGAATTCAAGGCCCGCCTGAGCCTTGTCTATGTTGTGGTTTCGCTCGATCCCCGAACTGAAGATTATTACGTCTCACCAGAATGGCGCGCGCAGATGATGAAACTCGCAAGAGCGGACGTTGAGGGGCTGCAGAGTACTGTCGGCAGCCATGCCGAAGTTCACTTACTATAGGTGAGCCCTTGTTCTGAAAAAAGAACAGAGGAGCAATCCGGAGACCAGAATTGTAGCTCGAAGTTTTTGTCGAAGGGTTGCCAACGTGTGGCGGATCTGGCAGAAATCTTCTCGCGTCAAATCATTGTGGATCGCGAATGTTTTCCTCCGTGGGCATTCAGAGCCTGTGAGGCAGCGATTGCTAACCGGGCCGGAGGGAAGTGCGATGAGCAACACGAAACAGCGGTTGGAGCTTTGCGACAACCCATATCTTTTCCGCGATACGCTGGTGCGTCTGTTGTGCTCCTGGCCCTGTTGATCTGCTCGCAAGCCGCGCCGGCGTGCCATCCTGAAAGCTGAATGCAAATCAATGAAACGTCACTGCGCGTCCGTTACGCGGAGACGGACCAGATGGGGGTGGTGTATTACGCCAACTACTTCATCTGGATGGAGCTGGGGCGGGTGGAGTATTGCCGCGCCATCGGCTTTCGCTATCGCGACATGGAGGAGCAGGATGGCATCCTTCTGGCGGTGATCGACGCCTGGTGCCGCTACCGCCGCCCGGCGCGCTACGACGATGAGGTGCGGGTGCGGACGCGGGTCTCCGCGGCCAGCCGCCGCGGCGTGGAGTTCTCTTACGAGATGTATGTGCGCGAAGAACTGATCGCTTCCGGGCACACGCGCCACATGTTTCTTGGCCGCGACTTTCGGCCAGCTTCCCTGCCCTCGAAATACCGCGCGTTGTTCGGAATCGAGAGCAAGGTATGATGGACGAATTGCGCATCCCTCCCGGCATTCCTTGCTTCTATCCGGTGCTGGACACTACGCTGCTGGCCGGTATGCCGGTGGACCCCGTCGAGGCGGCGCGGGCCATCGTCGACGGCGGCGCACGAATTCTGCAGTTTCGCCACAAGGCACATTTTTCGCGGGCGGTGTTCGACACGGCCCGGCGGATCGCGGAGCTGTGCCGCGCCGCGGGCGCGCTGTTCATCGTGAACGATCGCGCCGATGTCGCCATGATGTTGCGCGCCGGCCTGCACGTGGGCCAGGACGATCTGGCTCCGGCCGACGCGCGACGGCTGCTGCGTGATGACGCGCTCATCGGATTCTCGACACATAATGAAGCTCAGCTCCGGGCTGCGGCGCGCGAGCCGGTGGATTACCTCGCGCTCGGACCTTTGTTCGGTACCGCCACGAAAACGGACGCCGGTCCCGCCGTGGGGCTGGAAGAGCTGCGGCGGCTCCGCCGGCTCAGTGCGAAACCGCTGGTGGCCATCGGAGGAATCACTCGCCGGAACGCTCTCGCGGCCTTCGACGCCGGGGCCGATTCCGTGGCGGTGATCGGAGATCTGCTGGCGGCGTGCACGTGCGCCGCGGACATCGGGAAACGGACGGAAGAATGGCTACAACTGACCGGCAATCCGGCACGGGTCTCGTAAAGGGCCTGGGCCTGCTCGATTCCACGACGCTGGTCATGGGCTCCATGATCGGCTCGGGGATCTTCATCGTCTCCGCCGACATCGCGCGCCAGGTGCAGTCGCCGGGCCTGCTCATCATGACCTGGGTGGTCACCGCGGCGCTCACCATCGTCGCCGCGCTGAGCTATGGCGAGCTGGCCGCGGCCATGCCTCGCGCCGGCGGCCAATACGTCTACCTGAGGGAAGCGTTCGGGCCGCTCAGCGGGTTCCTCTACGGCTGGACGTTGTTCACCGTGATCCAGACCGGCACCATCGCCGCGGTGGCCGTCGCGTTCGCCAAGTTTACCGGCGTGTTCTTTCCGGCCGTTTCCGCGCACCGCTACCTGATTGGCTCCGGCAAGCTGGGCATCACTACGCAGCAGTTTCTGGCCATCGCCGTACTGGTGCTGCTGACGGCGGTCAACACTCGCGGCGTGCGCACCGGCGCGGCGGTGCAGAACGTGTTCACCATTACCAAGATCGGCGCACTGCTGGGTCTGGTGGGGCTGGGTGTGTTATTCGGACGAAATCCAGCGGCCCTTCGCGATAATTTCGACGGATTCTGGCGAAATGCCGACTGGACCATGACCACCATCCGCATTGTCGGCGTGGCCATGGTGGGCGCGCTGTTCTCTTCCGACGCGTGGAACAACGTGACTTTCACGGCTGGCGAGGTGCGCAATCCGAAACGAAACCTGCCCCTCTCGCTGGCGCTCGGCGTCGGTATCGTCTCGCTGTTGTACCTCGCGTGCAACTTCGTGTACCTGAGCGTGCTGCCGCTGGCGGGCATCGCCGCCGCGCCGGAGGATCGCGTGGCCACCGCGGTGGCCTCGGGCATTCTGGGTCCGGTGGCGGTGAAGGTGATGGCGGCGGCCATCATGGTCTCCACGTTCGGATGTCTCAACGGCATGATCCTGGCGGGCGCGCGCGTCTACTACGCCATGGCGCTCGACGGCCTCTTCTTCCGCCCGGTGGCGCGGCTGGACCCGGTGCATCACGCGCCGGTGGTTTCGCTGATGGTGCAGTGTATCTGGGCCTGTTTGTTAACGCTCACCGGCCGCTACAGCGATCTCCTCGACTACGTGATCTTCGCCGTGCTGCTCTTCTACATGCTCACCATCGCGGGCCTGTTTGTGTTGCGGCGCACGCAGCCCGATCTGCCGCGGCCGTATCGGGCATTCGGCTATCCGGTGCTGCCGCTGCTCTACATCGTGGTGGCGGGCGTCATCGAGGTGCTGTTGCTGCTCTACAAGCCGAATTACACCTGGCCGGGCCTGATCCTCGTCGTGGTGGGCGTGCCCGTGTACTTCGTGTCGCGGAGGTTCGGAATCGGCGCCCGAGCCCCACTTCACGACGCTTCCTGACCTTTCGCGCGCGCGGGTCGAGCCACCTTCAGAAGGTGCTCCGGCCTGAAATCCTCTTCGCGCCATTGGTATCCGCCCGAGAAACGGACCGATACGAAGTAGCCGAGCGGTGGCTCATAAACCCAGGAATCCACCACGCTGCGAAATTCGCGATTCTGCGCCAGGAACGACAAGGCATGGCCCCGTCGAACACTGGTGTCCAGCAGCAGGACCGCGGTCTCGGACGATATCTCCTCCAGGTTGCCGGCCAGTTGTCGGATCGCCCCCGGAGCGGACTCGTAGTAAACCGTGACCAGCTCAGAACAAAGGTAGCGCCACTGGTCGCCATGGTCGGGCATAACCAACGTTTAACGCGATTGTACCCCGGCCCCGCGAAGCCTGGGAAGAAAAATCCGCACCTGGTGTGCTAATGTGGCGACTGAATCATGGAACTACACGGTAAGAATCAGCTAGCGGGGACCTTGTCGGCGCGCGGCGGGAAGACCTTTTCCGCCTTCGATCCGCGACTGGGAAAGACCCTCGAACCGGTGTTCTTCGAAGCGACCGGCGAGGAGGTGGAACGGGCGCTGAGGCTGGCGGGCGAGGCCTTCCCCGCGTTTCGGGCCAGCGGCGCGGAGACGGTGAGCGCCTTGCTGGAGTCGATCGCCGAGGAGATCCTCGCGCTGGGCGACCCGCTTATCGAGCGGGCGGCGGCGGAGTCGGGACTTCCCAAAGACCGGCTCACCGGGGAGCGCGCGCGCACCACGAATCAGCTTCGCCTGTTCGCCTCCCTGGTGAAGGAGGGGTCTTACGTGGATGCTCGCATCGACACGGCATTGCCGGACCGCAAGCCCGCGCCGCGGCCCGATCTGCGCCGCATGCTGATCCCGATCGGGCCGGTGGTGGTCTTCGCCGCCAGCAATTTCCCGTTGGCGTTCTCGGTGGCCGGAGGCGACACCGCGTCGGCCCTGGCGGCGCGAAACCCCGTTGTGGTGAAGGCTCACCCGGCGCACCCGGGCACCTCGGAACTGGTGGCGGGCGCGGCGGCACGGGCCGTCCGCAAAGCCGGTTTGCCGGAAGAAGTCTTCTCCATGCTGCATGCCGCGGACCCGGCCACCTCCATCGCGCTGGTGCGTCATGCGGAGACGAAGGCCGTAGCATTCACCGGATCGCTGCGCGCCGGACGGGCCATCTTCGACGCGGCGTCCGGCCGTCCCGACCCGATCCCCGCCTTTGTAGAAATGGGCAGCGTCAATCCCGTCTTCATCCTGCCCGGCGCGCTGGAACAGTCGCCGGATGCGCTGGCGCAGGGGCTCTGCAATTCCGTCAATCTCGGCGTGGGCCAGTTCTGCACCTGCCCCGGGCTGATCATCGGCAACGCCGGCGCCGCGTTCGACATGCTGCGCGAGAAGCTGGCCGGGTTGTTTAGGGAGGCCGCTCCCGGGACCATGCTGTATCCGGGCATCCTGACCGGCTATGAGAAGGCGACCGGGCGCGCGGCTGCGATTCCCGGCGTGAAGCGGACGTGTGCCGCCCGGACGCCCGACCCCGCCCGAACCGAAGCGGGCCCCACGCTGTTCGAGACCGACGCGGCGGCATGGCTCGACAATCACCAGCTCAGAGAGGAGATCTTCGGGCCGGCATCGGTGGTGGTATGCTGCCGCTCCCATGCCGACCTGCTACGCGTTGCCAGCGCGCTGGAAGGCACGCTCACGGCCACGGTATACGGAACGCCCGACGACCTGGCGAAGCATCGCGATCTACTGTCGGTTCTGGAGACGAAGGCGGGAAGACTGATTTTCAACGGGTTTCCGACCGGCGTGGAAGTGAGCCCGGCGATGCACCACGGCGGTCCCTGGCCGGCCACCGCCGACGCGAAATTCACTTCGGTGGGCACGGCGGCGATCCTGCGCTTCCTGCGGCCGCTGTGTTACCAGAATCTGCCGGACGCGGCGCTGCCGCCCGAACTGCGCAATAGCAACCCGCGCGGCATCTGGCGCACGGTGAACGGGCGGTTGACGTCGGAAGCCATCGCGTGAGGGTCAGTCAGCGCGCCACAATCGACGGTCCGCACTAGCAAGCGTTCCGGGCCCGACCTGTCCAGGCGTCAAAATCAACCAGCACAGCCGGTTATGGTGAAACCGTAGCGGCGCCTGTAGCTCGCCCCAAACTGGGCCGAAATGTCTCGGAGGAAGAAAGCCAGGTGCTTGAAGAGAATGGCGGGGACGACGGGGCTCGAACCCGCGACCTCCGACGTGACAGGCCGGCGTTCTAACCAACTGAACTACGTCCCCTGAATGGACAACGTCGGTAAGTTCATACTAGCATGGCGCGTTCCGAACCGACAACAATGGAAGGGATGAATGTGGAAACCTCCCGGCAGCGGTTTCGCAGCCGGCGCACCGCCCGATTCACCGAATCCGTCATCCGCGAGATGACCCGGCTCGCCCTGCGGCACGACGCCGTGAACCTGGCCCAGGGGTTCCCCGACTTCAGCGCCCCCGAGGAGCTCAAGCGGGCCGCCTGCGATGCCATCAACGGCGACGTCAATCAGTACGCCATCACCTGGGGCGCGCAGCCGTTCCGCGAGGCCATTGCCGCGAAGTACCGCCGCTGCTACGGTCTCCACTACGATGCCGAGCGCGAGGTCACCGTCTGCTGCGGGTCCACCGAGGGCATGATCGCATCGTTGCTGGCGGTGGCCAATCCCGGCGACGAGATCGTCCTGTTCGAGCCGTTCTACGAGAACTACCGCCCCGACGCGCTGCTGTGCGGCGCCGAGACCCGCCTGGTCACCCTGCACCCGCCCGACTGGACCTTCGACCCCGCCGAACTCCGCCGCGCCTTCTCGCCGCGCACCCGCGCCATCATTCTGAACACGCCCAACAACCCCACCGGCAAGGTTTTCACGCGCGCGGAGTTGGAGAGTATCGCCGCGCTGTGCCACGAATTCGACGTGCTGGCCGTCACCGACGAAATCTACGAGCACATTCTGTACGACGGCGCGCGCCACGTTCCCATCGCCGCGCTGCCCGGCATGCGCGAGCGAACGCTGCTGGTGAACAGCATGAGCAAGACGTGGTCGGTGACGGGCTGGCGCACCGGCTGGGTGCTGGGTCCGGCGGATCTCAGCGACGGCGTGCGCAAGGTACACGATTTTCTGACGGTGGGCGCGGCCGCTCCGCTGCAGCAGGCGGGCGTCGTGGCCATGAACATGGCGGACAACTATTATGAGCGTTTGACGCGTGAGTACGGTGAGCGCTGCGACCTGCTGCTGGGTGCGCTGGAGCGAGCCGGATTCCGCTGCTGCCGCCCGCGGGGCGCCTACTACATCATGTGCGACATTTCCGCATTCGGCTACACGGATGATGTTAGGTTCGCACTGCATCTGCTGGAGGACATCGGTGTCGCGGCCGTGCCCGGCTCGAGTTTCTTCGACCAGCCCGAGCGCGGCAGCCAGCTCATCCGCTTCTGCTTCTGCAAGCGGCGCCAGACGTTGGAGGAAGCCGGCCATCGGCTGGCCAGGCTGCAATGAACGCCACAACCAAAAAAGAGGACGCAAGGCCGCAGCCGCGCTGGCCCGCCGCAGTCGCGGTGGCCGCTGTCGGGCTCCTGAACATGATCCTGCCCGAGCCGCTGAGCGCGGGCCCGTTCTGGCTCCTGCTGGCCATCGTGGCGGTGCTCCTGGTTCCGGTGATCCTGACGCACCGGCTCGGCCGCTACGGGCTCAACCAGAAGCTCGGGTACGTTCTGCTGGGCGTGGTGACGGCCTTCCTGGTCTACTCGGTGTGCGCGCTGATCCTGGCCATGACCGAGCATCGCGAATCTCCGCCGAAGCTGCTGCTGGCGGCAGCGGTTCTCTGGACCAGCAACATTCTGGTGTTCGCCTCCTGGTACTGGCGGGTGGACGCCGGCGGACCGCACGCCCGCGCCATCCGGCCCGGCCATACGCACGGGGCGTTTCTGTTTCCGCAGATGACCATGGCCGAGGCCGAGCGGCGCCACGCCGGGTTTGGAAACTGGCGGCCGGGTTTTGTGGATTACCTGTTCCTCGCCTTCAACACCAGCACGGCGTTCTCGCCCACCGACGTTCCGGTGCTCTCGCGCTGGGCCAAGCTCATGATGATGATGCAGTCCGCGATTTCGCTGGCGACCATCGCGCTGCTGGCCGCACGCGCCGTGAACATCCTCTGAGCTTGCGTGGCGCCCGCCGAACCCGCTACGATTCGAGTGGAGGAATGGGTGAGTGGTTGAAACCGGCGGTCTTGAAAACCGTTAACGGGGAAACTCGTTCGGGGGTTCGAATCCCTCTTCCTCCGCCATTGTAAGTTGAGCGGGCTGCGCCGCCAGGCACTCAGTGCGCCGGCGGCGATGAGGATGGCGAAGATCGGCAGAATGATCTGCATGGGGCAATCACTTGACCCGATTCATCACAAAAGCCACCCCGCTCGTATCGAAATTCCAGATCCTGATCACCTTGTGCGATTCCTTGTCCACCCAAAGTGTCGTCTCCTCGCAGCCTTCCGCGCATCCCACCTCCACCCGATAGGTCGCGGGGAGCACTCCATCGGCCACCGCGGCCGGATCCGGCCCCGCCACCCGCACCTGCGCCACCAGCGGCTGCCGGCTTGGCAAATCGAGCGTACGATACCTCGCCTGATAGCCGGGCGCCAGCGGGAGATTCGCCACCATCACCGGCGGACATTGCCGCGGCCCCCAAACCGCGCCCCCCACATCGAACGTTTCCGTATCCGCCGGATCGTCCCCGCTCAACACCCCTTTGTTGTCTTTCAATGAAAGTCGAAACTTCCCCGGCGGAAGCTCATTGTCCGCCCGCATGCTTCGCAGCTCGAGCGTGGCCGGATCCAGGATGTTCTCGGCCATATTCTTCATGATTGCCGAGGACCCTTCACAAGTCACGCTCAATCCCGAGTGCGCCAGCGTGGACGTGATGGACACGGAGAGGCCCCTCAGGGGATCCGTAAACTTTTCGGACCCCGGCGTCGCCGGCCTCGCCAGCTTCGGAAGGCCCCCCGGGAGCGCCTCCATCTCCGCCGCCGCGCGCCACGACAGCTCCAGATCGAACACCTTGCCGCTGGCCGGAACGTTCTCCGCCTTCACCACCCTGCGGCCCGGACTCGATACCCACAGGCGCCAGTCCTTGCAATGGCCGTCCGGGCACGTCACGTCCACCCGAAAAGCATCGTATTCACCGCCGGCCACCTTCACCTTCTCGATTCCGGCGGTCTGCAGGCGAACTATGGCCAGCTTGTTAGCCTCCGGATCCACGGTCTGAAACTGAGCGCTGTACCCCTGCTTCAGCGGCAGCAGCGCGATCATCGGCAGCGCCAGCACTCCATCTCCATAAACGGGGCCCTTAAACGGCACGGCCGCCCTGGCCTCACTCCCCAGATAATCGCTGAAGACCGCCTTGCCGTCGTCGATCCTGACCTGGTAATCCCCGGGCAACTGCAGATCCAGCAACTCCAGCGTCTCTTTATCGAGTATCGCCAGTGAAACCGTGACCCCGGCGACCGTAGTCCCGCCGCTCTCGTCGCTCACCGCGTTCGCCACCACCCAGAACCCCGGCCGCGGCGCGCTGACAGTGTTCATCGACTTGTACAGCAGCCCCGGCTTCCCCGGGTACTTTCCCTGATATTTGCAGGCGCCTGTCTGGAGCCCCGCGTCGAAGCGCAGCGGCGCCGGACCCGTCTGGCAATCGGCCGGGAAGCCCCAAAGCATCACGGCCGTCAGTCCTGCCTGGAAAACGCGCATAAGTTGAATAGTCATCCGGGGTCGTCTTCTTCACTCCGATTAAACTCTACACCCGTTCACTGCCCCGAGCCCGAAGGCGAGAATGTCGCGGCCGCCGAGAATGCCCAACCAACCATCTCGTCAGAGCCATCTGCCTGCACTCCTCCCTGTCATTTCTTCAACTGGCGCCGCGTTTCGTGTCCGCATCTCTTCGTTGCCGCCGGGTGCCGGGGTAGTAAGCAGTGGAAAGAACCGCGACCACCGGTGACAGAAGCGGGAGCACCAGCCGCAGGCTGACCATGAGTCTGGAATTGTCCTGGACGAGGATCCAAAGTGGAACTACGTCCCCGCAGCCGCAGGCGACGTGGCTTTTCATCCCCCGTTGTGGCGGAGCCGCCATGAGTCACACTAATCCGCGAACTCTTTTCGCCCTGATTCCAGTCACTTGCAGCCCCCCGGCCGCCATCCGCCGCGAATCCCCTGCTACGCTCCCAATCAAGAGTCCGTTGCTCAGTCGTCGGAGAGGCGGATCACGAGGCGTGGAGAATTCTAGACACCTCCGCGCAAAGTTGCGAGCGACGAATGCTTGCCGGTGCCGACCGGCCCCACGCCGTTGCGGGTTACAAGCGGTCTCTTCGCCGTGAGGGTTAATCAAGCGGCTCGGGAGCGCTCCTCAAATCTTCTTGTACCGCGAAGCCGGAGAGTGGACAACTCACTCGGGCAGCTTGTCGAAACGCGTGGCGTAATCGCCCCTGAAGGTCATGGAACCGACGTGGTTCAGGCGGCTTTCGAGGTCCACCCAGATCTCGCCGCCCATGTCCGTCCAGCGGCGGCAGAAGCTGAAGTCCTCACTCAGGTAGTTGCCGGTGGCTTCGTCGATCATGCAGTTGAATAGCGCGCAGCGCCATTGGCTGCCGCGCAACGGGTCGTCGGTCTGATGCTCGTGGGTGTAGCGGAGCTCGGGGTAACGCTCGATCATGGCCACCAGCGCGGCGCGCCGAACCATCAGAAAGCCGGTGCCGGCGTGGCGCGCCTTCACAAACCGGCCGCGCAGGGCGATGCGCTCCGGCGCTTCCAGTTCGAGCACGTAGGAGAGAGCTTCCGATTCCGGATGAGTGCGTCCGGCCTGGGCCAGCGCGCTGAACTTCGCCCAGTCGACGCGCTTGGTCGGGTATACGGCCGCAGTCATGTCCGCGTCGAAGTCCAGCAGGCGGAATACCTGATCCGGCTCGAAGCCAATGTCCGCATCGACGAACAAAAGATGGGTGGCCGCCGCGTTCTCGAGAAAGTGCGCGACCAGGTTTTGCCGCGCCCGCGTGATCAGGGCATCGCCGCCCTGCATCAGCACCGTGAGATCGATGCCGCCGCGCCGGAGGCAGGCCTGCTGCAGCTTCAGAAGCGAACCGGCGTAGACCGTGGTCACCTGACCGCCGTAGCAGGGCGTGCCGACGACAAGGTGGGTGCTGGATTCTAACATCAGAGCGCAAGGCCCCCGGCTGGAGCGCGGCTATCGCCGCATGTCCACACTACACTACTTCCGCTTACCGCCGCAGGAAGGGCACTTGTGCCAGCGGTTCCCCTCGCCTTCGCATTCCGGACAAACGTCGCCGGCCGCGGTCTCGCCCGTGCCACCGCATCGCGAACAGGGCTCTTCCCAGCCACCCCGGCCCCGGCAAGACGGGCATGTGTTCACTTCGGCCACGGTTCACCCTGCCTCCGCCAGCACCTCACTCACCGGCGGCTTGCCACGGCGCGCGTAGCGAATGACGCCGTCGGGGCCGATCAGGTACACCGTCCGCCGCACCATCAGTCCGCCCGCCTTGTACAGCGAGGCCACGCGCCGGCCTCGGTCCACCAGCAGCGGAAACGGAAGCGTATAGCGCGCCAGAAACCGCTGGTGGCTGGCGGCGCTTTGCGGATTCACGCCGAACACCAGCGTGTTGCGCGCCCCCGCCGCCCCCCACGAATCCCGAAACTCGCACAATTGCCGGCGGCAGACGGTGGTGTCGTCTCCTGGATAAAACACCAGCACCACGTTGTGACCGCGAAGGTCCGCCAGACGCACGGGCTGGCCGAGCTGATCGGGCAGGGTGAAATCCGGCGCTGTCGTACCGGTGGTCAGCGGCGCCGGGAATAACCACGAAAACATGGGTACCTCTTCAAACCGGCGGCTCCGCGTTGCGCAGCACTCTGGTCAGCGTGGCCACGGCGCGGTCCACCAGCTCTTCGGTGATGGTGTAGGGCGGCAGGAAGCGCAGCACGGTATCGTGCGTGGCGTTGATCAACAGCCCTTCCGCCATGGCGTCCAGCACAATCTGCTTGCCGGAGAACTCGAGGTCCGCGCCCAGCATCAGCCCCACGCCGCGCACTTCGCGAATGAAGTGGAAGTGCTTCGCCATCCCCTCCAGCTTCATGCGGAAATAGCCGCCCACGTGGATGATGTGCGGCAGCAGTTCGTCCAGAATGTCCGCGAATTCGAGCGCTACCCGGCACGCCAGCACGTTGCCGCCGAACGTGGACCCGTGCATCCCCGGACCGATCGCCGCCGCCGCCCGCTCATTTGCGACGATGCACCCCAGCGGGATGCCGCACGCCAGCGGCTTCGCCGTCACCATGACGTCCGGCAGCACGGACGGCTCAATCAGTTGATATCCGAAGTAGCGGCCGGTGCGCCCGACGCCGCACTGCGTTTCGTCGAATACCAGGAGAGCGTCGTAGCGATCGGCCAGCTCGCGCGCGGCGTGTGCAAACTCGGACGTCACCAGATGAATGCCGCCCTCGCCCTGAATCCACTCGATGACGATACCCGCGGTGCGCTCGTTCACCACCTGCTCGAGCGCGGCCACGTCGTTGATGGGAACGAAACGCGCGCCCGGAAGAAGCGGCTCGAAATCGTGCTGATACTTCGGCTGGCCGGTGATGGAGAGCGCGCCAAGGGTGCGGCCGTGGAAAGAATTGTCCAGAGAGACGATCTCATACTTCGCCTCGTTGACGCGGCGCCCGTGCGCGCGCACCATCTTCATGGCGCCTTCGATGCCCTCCGTGCCGGAGTTGCAGAAGAACGTGCGCGCCAGCCCGCTCATCTTCGACAGGCGTTCCGCCAGGCGGCCCTGATACTCGTGGTAGTAGAGATTGGAGGAGTGCAGCAGCAGCCCGGCCTGTTCGCGGACCACCTTCACGATGCGCGGGTGCGCGTGACCCAGCGCATTGACGCCGATTCCCGTGATCAAATCCAGATAGCGGTTCCCATCGGTGTCGTGGACATAGCAACCCTTGCCACGATGCAACACCACCGGGTAGCGGGCGTAATTCTGAAGCAGGTATTCCTTTTCGAGGTCCATCACCTGCTGCGTTTCGGCGGTGTGCGTTTGCGGAGAGATCGTGGAGCTCATTCCCTCCATGATAAGCCGGACACCCGGCGGCAGCCGCGTTCTCGTCCGGCCCAGCAAAACGCGGCTCGCGCCGCGTGCCCGTCACCCCATCACCGCGGCCGACGTGGTCAACAGGCCGCCCGCGGCGCTGAACTCGTGGAACATTTCCCGCGCTTTCGTTTCGTCCAGACTGCGCACCGCATCGCTGACCAGCTCCACCAGTTTTCCCTGGCGCAGCAGACCGAATGCCGCGCAACGCACGCAGATCTCGGTGACCACGCCGTAGACCACGTAGCGCTGCGCCTGCAGATGCCCGAGCACGAACGGCAGGTTGGCGTTGCTGAACACGTCGGTGCTCTGCTTCTCGATGATGATCTGCTGGCACGAATCCAGCAAGAAGACCGCACCGTGCACGGACGGCACCACAATGCGCCCCTCCAACAGCAAACACTCCGGCTTCCGCTGGCCCACGGTTCCGGCGACGCAGTGCGGAGGCCACGTGGCGAACTCGGGATCGTCCTCGGCGTGCGCATCCATGGAGGAAAGCACGGTGGAGCCGGTTCGCGCCGCATGGCGGTTGAGGGCCGCGACAACCGGAATGATCTTCTCCGCGCCGGGCACGTAGAGCGCGCCCGCCGGAAACAGAAAATCGATCTGCGTGTCGACGTCCACGAAGACGGTGTTCACTGCCGCACCTCCGCTCGCAAGCGCTCGGACCGGGCCAGCAATTCCGCGCTGTACTCCACCGGGTACTGATCTTCGCTTTCGAACAGGCTGCGGCAGGCCAGCGGCAGCTTGTGCAAGCAGCGCCGCGCGTATTCCCGCGACGCGCAAGCGGTGGGGAGTTCGTGCACCAGCCGGCCCTGAATGATCACCGGACGAATCAACGCGCGCGGGCCGCCGTCGCCGCAGCCGGTACACTCCGACGAGCAGGCGATCTGGTCGCGATCGGCGAAGCGGAACACCTGCTTGGCGCCGGGCATGGTGTGCTTGCCCTCGCTGTACTTGGCGGTGTAGCGGGTGACGCCGTTCTCCTCCAGCTCCACCAGCTTGTACACGGCGCTCAGACTGGGGGCGTCGGCGGACGTAGCCAGGTCCGTTCCCACACCGAAGGCGTCGATGGGCGCGCCCGCAGCCATGTACTCGAGAATCCTATACTCGTTCAGATCGCTGGTGGCCATGATCTTCGCATCGCGCAATCCGGCGTCGTCCAGAATGCGCCGGACCGCGTGCGCAAGCTCCACCAGGTTTCCGCTGTCGAGGCGCACGCCCCAGAGCGGCCGGCCCAACTCGGCGGCCAGTTTCGCGCCATTCACCGTGTCGTAGGTGTCGATGAGGTAGACGGTGGAGTCTCCGAGCATCTGCTGCAGGCGCTGGTAAGCCTCGCGCTCACTCGGGAAAGAGAGCACCCAGGAATGCGCGGCGGTGCCGAACACGGGGATGCCGAAGCGGAAGCCGGTCTCGGTATTACTGGTTCCAATGCAGCCGCCGATATAGGCTGCCCGCCCGGCAAGCACGCCCGCTTCCGGAGAATGCGCGCGCCGCGTTCCGAACTCCACCACGCCGCGCGACCCGGCCACCTCGGCGATGCGCGCCGCCTTGGTGGCCACCAGCGACGGAAACCCGATGGTGGCCAGCAGATACGTCTCCACGATCTGCGCTTCCATCAGCGGGGCGCGGACGGTGAGCAGAGGCTCTTCCGCGAACACCGGAGTGCCCTCCTCCATGGCAAACAGGTCGCCGGTGAAGCGCAGGTTCAGAAGATGGTCGAAGAATTCCGGCGAGACCCGGCTGAACTGCGGCAGGCCGCGCAGGTAGTCCACCTCCTCCCGCGTGAATCGCAGCTTCAACAGATACTCCACCGCCTGCTGGAGCCCGGCGGCGACAATGAAATTGCGCGAGCGCGGCAGGCGGCGGAAGAACAGCTCGAAGCAGCCAATCTGGCCGGCCTTGCCGGCTTCGAAATAGCCGGCCGCCATGGTGAGCTGATACAGGTCAGTGAGGAGACCGGTCATGTGCGCGTTGTTCCCGCATCACGCCATGGTAGCGCACGATGGTGTGGGGCAGGATTCCATCCTGCGGCCGATTTTCAATCGGCCGGCCGCTCCTGTGCGGCCGCACCTGCCCCACATCGAATCGTCGCGGGCTGCGAAGATCCCGAAGTGTAGTAGTACACCTCAATCACTTCTTCGCCGCGGCCTGGGGCTTTACCGCGCCCGCCGCGGTTTCCAGCTCCTCGACGGTCTTCCCGTCCACCTGATACAGGGTCGTCTCGTTGTCGCGCTTCGCCACGTAGTCGGCGCCCTGCTTCGAGAAGAGGGCTTTCTCGGTGCGCTTGTTGTCTTTCGAGATCACCCTGATATCGATGCCCGGCGTGGCAAAGCCGCTATCCACGAACTTCGCGGCGCCAATTTCCCGCAGCTTGTCGATGAACGACTGGATGCCGATGGTATCCAGCTCCTTGCCGTCGGCGAACCACTTGTCGCCCGCGCGCACAAAATCGTACGACTTCGCGCCATCGTGGATGTCGATCCGGTTTGGATCGTCGAATCCGAAATCGAAAATCTTCTTGTTGCGGAAGTCGTCCACGGTCTTGTTCACGCCGTCGCCGAGCTCGCTGGTGGCCTTCCATACGCCCTCTACCGCGCTCGACTTCGCGTAGTAGTCGCCGGATTTCGCTTTGCGCAACTGCAGCTCCTGGGTGGCCGAGCTGTCGGTGACCTTGGCCGTCGCCACGGGTGCCGCCGAAGCGAACGCCGCCGCGGCCTTCTTACGATCATCTTCCGATCCGGACAGGTCCATCTTCGCGTCTTTCAGCTTGCGGACGAGCTCCTCCACCTGCAGGCCGTCGGCCCGAAACGGACCCGGCTTCAGGATCTGCCAGTCGCCCTGGTTGTTCTTGCCGAACTCGAGGTCCTGCCCTTTGGAAACCAGCTCCACGCGCGCCAGGCTGCCCTGATCGAACGTGAGCAGCCGCTTGTCGCGCAGATCGTTCACGCTCTTGTCGAGCGAGCCGCGCGTGTAGGAGGCGACGGTGTAGATCTTCGCGTCCCCCTCCGCCTTCGCATACACCTGGCCGCCGGTTGGCACTTCGTCGCCGATCAGCAGCGTCTTCGTCCTGCCGCCCTTCCCGGTGATCACCACAGTTTCGGCGGGGGGGGCCAGACCGTACGGCGCCAGATCCGAAGCCTTCTGCTCCACCACGCTGTCGCCGGTCAGCGAACTCAGGCTGGCAACCAGCGAAGTCATCACCTCCTGGTCGGCGTTGAAGGCTTCGGGCGCGGTGATGCGCCAGTTCCCGCCGCTCTTCTCGACCACGACATCCTGGCCATCCTTCTTCTTCAGCTCGACTTTGGTGATGTCCGGCTGGAGCAGGGACACAATCTTCGGCGACGTTTCCGTGTCCTTCGGCGGCGCGCTTTCCTCCTTCGCCTTCTGCCTGTTCGACCAGTAAATGACTCCGGCCAGCGCCGCGAAAACAACGGTGGCGATCAGCAATCCACGGCCGCGCATTCCGCTACCTCCTGCGCCACCACACCATGATGCCAGCGACGATCGCGATGAGCGGCAGCAAAAACTGGCTCACCGAGCGGATCAGCGCCATCTGCGAGCGGCTCACGGTTATGCGGCGGTCCTCCTGCTCTTTCGGGCGGATGGAAATGAGATCCTCGTCGGACGACAGCCAGTTCATCATGTTCAGGGCGAGGTCACGGTTTCCGTTGAAACGGATGAAGCCGTTAGAGGCCCAGACGGAATTGCCCACCACGACGAAACGGCCCTGCTTGTTCGGCTGACCGGTGCTGTAGGTTCCGGCGGCTGCCAGCGTGAACGGGCCGGGTTTCATGGTCTTCGGATCGGAGCTCTCGCCCGGGCCCAGGTTGGTGGTGGCGAAGCTCCCATCGGAAGAAGCGAAGAGCTTATCCACCGAGGTTTTGTCGGTGTGCTTCGTGTCGAGGCCACGCGTGAGCGGGAAGCCGGTGGCCGTGCCTTTCATCGGCGCCACAATCGGATGGTTCTCGTAACTCATGACCAGCGGCACCTGCGGACCAAGCCCGGCAAGCTGGCCGATGGGGTTCTCGTCCAGCACCAAATTGCTTTCCGGAGTGATGCCCCAGCTCGTCAGCAGATCGTTGAGGGGAGCGTTCTCGGCAATTTCGCGCCCGCGCACTTTCAGCGGCGGATCCAGCAGAAACAGCGCGCGCCCGCCCTCTTCCACCAGCTTCCGCAGCGCATTGATTTCCGGCTGCGCGTAGTCCGTGGTCGGACCGCCCACCACCACCACGTTGCAATCGGACGGCGCCTCGGCCTTCTGCAGAAGGTTGATCGATTTCGATGCGTAGTTGTCGTGTTCGAGCAGGGTCTTCAATTGCGAAAAGCCGCTGCGGTCGGAATCGTCGAGCTGGTGCTCGCCGTTGCCCTGGATGAAGCAGATGGTGCGCTGGCCGCCCTTGAGAGCGCGCACGATGGCGCCGGTAACGCCCTCTTCATCGAACGTTTTGGCCTCTTCGTGCTTGGGGCCGATATCGATGGTGGCCGTGCCGACGCTCTTGATGCCGGCGGTGCGCGCAAGCTGCGGTTTCTTGTAGGGGTCGATGTACTCGACGTGCACTTTTCGCGAAAGGTTCGAATAGCGATCCAGCAGGTCCTGGCCCGGCTGGAAGCTCGTGGATTTATCCCAATAGGTGATGCGGACTTCGTCCTTGAGTTCCCGCACCACCTTCGCGGTCTGATCGGAGAGGGTGAAGCGCTTGTTGGCGGTGGCGTCGTAGCTCTTGTTGTAACGGTTCGCCAGGAAGTTGGCGGCCACCAGCACCGCCAGAATCACCGCGATATACAGCGTCGCGTAGGCGGCGTACCGAGTCTGTCTTGCCTTAATCCATGCCGATGCCATCTATGACCTCCACCGCAGCGATTCCATCGAGCGCGACGTCAGAAACAGCCCGAGGAAAATCAGCGAGACATAGTAAACCGCGTCCTTCGAATCGAGGACGCCTTTGGTAAACGACTCCAGATGTTTGATCACCGAGCAATATGCCATCACCTGCGCCCACGTCGCCGTTTCATAACTGTTCCATTCGAGAATCCACAGCAGCAGGCAGACTCCGAAAGTGGCCGCCGCCGCGATGATCTGGTTGCGGGTGAGGGTGGAAATGAACGTTCCCACCGCCAGCAGTCCGCCCCCCAGCAACAGCAGGCCCAGGTAGCCCACCACCAGCGGCTTCCAATCCGGATTGCCGTACTTGAACAAAAAGCCGAAACTGATGGCCGTGAACAGCAGCATAGCGGAGTACATGGCCACCGCGGCGAGCCATTTCCCCAAAATGATCTCGATGTCGCGGATGGGCGAAGTGGCCAGCAGCTCGATGGTGCCCGTTCTCTTTTCTTCGGCGAACAGCCGCATCGTAATCATCGGAATAAAGAACAGCCCGATAACCGCGGCGTTCGAGAGCAGCGGCCGGATCACCCACTCGTTGATGTTCATGGGGGAGGACTGGCCCTGCATCTGCATCTCGACGCTGGCGAGGCTGAAATAGGCCACCGAGCTCCAGAAGAAGTAGCCGAAAATCACGGCGAACATCGTCAGCAACAGGTAAGCGATGGGCGAAACGAAATAGCCGTGCAGCTCTTTCTTGAAAATAATCCAGATATTTCTCATTGCGCGCCTCCGGCGGGTTCGGCGGCGGGCGTAGTCGCGTCCGCGCCGGTCAGTTCCAGGAATACTTCTTCCAACGTCATGGCGGCGGAACGCAGCTCGTTCAGGTTCCAGCCGGCCTCCACCACGGCCCGCGCCAGATCGCCGCGGATGGGCCGCTCCCTCAGGCTCTCCACCTCGAAGGTCAACAAATCGCCGCGGTGATCGCGCGGCAGCACGCGGCTCACGCCGGCCACGCCTTCCAGCCGCTGCTGGACCACGGCGGAATCCAGTGCGCCGTCGCTGCCCTCCACTGCAATCAGCACGGATTCGGCGCCGCGCACCCGGTTCTGCAGGTTGGCCACCGAATCCTTGGCCACCAGCTTGCCCTTGTTGATGATGATGGCGTGATCGCAGGTCTGCTCCACTTCGGACAGGATGTGGGTGCTGAGAATGATGGTGTGCTCGCCCGCCAGGCCGCGGATGAGCTTGCGCGTTTCGATGATCTGGTTAGGGTCAAGCCCCGCCGTGGGCTCGTCGAGAATGAGCACGTCCGGATTGTGGATGATGGCCTGGGCCAGCCCCACGCGTTGGCGATACCCCCTGGACAGCTTTCCGATCAGTCTGCTCTTCACGTCGGCGATGGCGCAGCGCCCGGCTACCGCCTCCACGCGCCTGGCCAGATCGGCGCCGGACAACCCCTTCAGGCTTCCGACGAAGCTGAGGTATTCGGCTACTTCCATCTCCGGATAAACAGGCGGAGCTTCGGGCAGGTAGCCGATGCGCCGCTTCACTTCAAGCGGCTGCTCGAGAACGTCGAATCCGGCCACCGAGGCCGTTCCCGAGGTCGGCGGAAGGAAACATGTGAGGACGCGCATGGTCGTCGTCTTCCCCGCCCCGTTAGGCCCGAGGAAGCCGACGATCTGTCCTTTGGGCACTTCGAAGGAGATATTGTCTACGGCGACGTTGCGCGCGTATCGCTTGGTGAGCCCGTTAACGTTGATCATAATTTACAGACGTATTGCCGAAGGTTATGTCAGAGTGCACAGTGTCCCAAATTCACCATCGTAAGAATCGGTTTTGCCCTTGTCAATCGCCAGGACACGTGGCGGCAGCCACGTTCTTGCGATACCCGGCCGGCACCCGGCTGCCGCCGCATGTCCCATCACTCTTCCGCCGCCGCAATGCCCATCACCTGATAGCCCGCGTCGACGTACAGGACGTTGGCGGTGACCCCGCGGCCGAGGTCGCTCGCCAGAAAAACGGCTGTATCGGCCACTTCCGCCGGATCGGTGTTGCGGCGGAGGGGCGCGCTGCGCGCGGCGCCGTCGAGCAGCCTGGAAAAGTCCTTCACTCCCCGAGCCGAGGCGGTCTTCACCGCCCCGGCGGAAATCGCGTTCACGCGTATCCTGGACGGCCCAAGATCGCTGGCCAGGTACCGCACAATCGCTTCCAGCGCCGCTTTGGCCACCCCCATCACATTGTAATTCGGAAAGACGCGTATCGCGCCAAGGTAACTGAGCGTCATGATCGAGCCGCCCTCGCTCATCAGCGGCGCCAGAGCGCGCGCCACGGCGATTAACGAGTACGCGCTGACGTCCTGCGCCAGAGCGTAGCCGGCGCGCGAGGTCTCGAGGAACGGCCTCGTCAGATCTTCGCGATTGGCGAACGCGATGCTGTGAACCAGCGCATCGAGCCTGACGCCGTCCGCCCGCAGGGTCCCGGCCAGGGCGGCGATCTCTTCGTCCCGAGTGACATCGCAGGCAATCATGCGCGCCGACCCTAACTCAGCCGCCAGGTCCTGCACCGTGAGTCTCTGCCGGTCCCCCTGGTACGTGAGAATGATCCTGGCGCCTTCCCTGACGAACGCCTGCGCGATCGCGAAAGCCAGACTCCACCGATTGGCGACGCCCAGCACCAGCGCCGTTTTCCCTTCCAGCAATCCGGGCATGAAAGGGATATTGTAGCGTGTGCGCGCTTCAGCCCTGACCCGGCGACGCTCCCGAGTAGTTCTTCACGGCCTGCTCAAAACCGTGGGCGGCCGCGCCGAGATCCTGCGGCGTCATGGCCGGCCGGACCGTGAGCGACGCGTTGAAGGCCAGGAACCACGGCTCGGCGACGGCTGGCAATTGCGACGATTCGGTCATTTGGAAAAAGATGAAGCCGGTCCGCATGCCGTTGTCTTCCGCAAAGTAGGCGGCTTCCGGCTTGAGGTCCGCGAGGATCTTCTGAATGGTGGGTCCCAGGGTGCCGTTGCGGACGGCCGCATTGGCGGTCTCAACAGGGAGCGAGACTTTCATCATCATACGCATCAGGGTTCACCCCTCCTTGGGCAACCAATTATACGCTGTTGGGACTTGTTCGGCTGATGCCTGTGGCAGGAACCGCTCCCTCGGGGTCCCTACTGAGCCGCGCGTGTCAGCAAGCGGTCATAATGCGGGGCTCGTGGCGAACCGGGAACTTCACCGAGTTCGCGATAAAGCAGAGGCGATGCGCATCCTCGTGCAATGACATCGCCTTGCCCGCGTCGGAATCGGCGGAAATGGTGACGGCGGGACGAAGCGTGACCTCGGTGAACAGGCCGCCCCCATCGGCCGTCTCCTCCATCAGTCCGAACGCGTCGTCGGCGTAGGCAACCACCACCACGCCATTCACCGCGCACAAGTGCAAATACGAGAGCATGTGGCAGGCGGAAAGGCTGGCCACCAGCAGCTCCTCCGGGTTGTATCGCGCCGGATCTCCCCGAAACGCCGGATCGGACGACGCTAACACGACGGGTTTCCCTGCCGCGGAAACCTCGTGGTTGCGCAGGTAGCTTCTGTAGCCGCTGGTTCCCTGCCCCAGGTTGCCGGTCCAGGCCACGCGGGTTTCGTAGCGGTGGTTCTTCATCGACACCATGTCCGGATTCCGGGCCGTCAAAAGCCGCTCGGCAGAATCCGGAAACTCTCCTCCCATTTGCCTCCCGGCGGGATGGTCTGCAACTGCGGATACAAACCGCGCTCGGCCAGGTTGAAGGCGTTGGTGACACCCGACATCGGCTCAAAGCAGATGAAGTCGCGCCCCGGCGGAGCGTACACCACTGCCACCGGGTACTTCGGGCCAAATCGAAGCGCGATCCTCTGCTTGCGGCCCCGCACCTCGAACTCTTCCGCTGCGTTCACCCCGGAGAAGACGGTGTCGAACGAGCGATCCTTCAGAGGCGTGACATCGGACAGGCCGGCCGGCTCCCGTGCGCCGGTAGGCAGGAGCCGGTCGTCCACCACCACCAGCTCGCGTGCCGGAATGCGAACCGACCATTCGTCGCGGGGCGCGTCGGTGAGGGTGAAATACGGATGGAACGCCACCGACAGGGGCATCACGGCCGCCGCCCGGTTGGTAACCACCATGTGGGTATCGAGCGCACCATCTTCCAGACGGTAAGTGATCTCGATTGCATGAGCGAACGGGAACTGTGCCATGTAGTCGGGATGACGCCAGAATTCCAGCCGGCTGGTAAGGTAGGCTCCGAACTCCGTGGCTTCGAGGGCAACCACTTCCCAGCGGTCCGAATACTCCAAAAGACCGTGAATGGGAAGGCCGTTGCCGTCGCGATGCAGGTTGTTCAGTTCCGCGTTGAGCAGGTACTTCCGGCCGTTCGCCCAGAAGGCGTCGCCGTCGAGACGGTTGGCCCAGGGGGCGAGCAACAGATTGCCCAGATGGACGGGCCGGGCCCTGAACTCGGCCAGGCTCTCCGCCGGATTCCCGTACGGCGTCCAGAAGACATTGGTCCCGTTGACCTTCATCTCGAAGGCGTTGTTTCCGATGGTGGGTACGACGGACACCTGGGTGTTATGCCGGGCGTCGGTGAGGCGCACGACCTCCACTCCATCGAGGGAGACGCGCGCAGCGGAGTAGTTGGGGGCTTCGCACATGGTCTGCTCTGATTTGACCAGATTTGACGACGCTTTGGGGCCCGGCGTGCTCGGGCAGAGACCGCGCAGGATCAGCCACGAATAAACACGAATCGACACGAATGATAAAACAATGATCCGGACTGACCATCGTTCGTGACAGCCCCGTTCATTACTTATCCGCGTTCATTCGTGTTAATTCGTGGCTGCAGCTCTTATACCCAGCGCCGCAGCGCGAGCACCGCGTTCAGCCCGCCAAAGGCGAACGAGTTGGACAGCGCGCACTCCATCTCGGCCGCGCGCGCCTGGTTGGGGATCACATCGAGGTCGCAGGCGGGATCGGGCTCGTTGTAGTTGGCGGTGGGCGGAAGCAGGCCGTACTCCAGCCCGAGTATGGTGGCCACCGCTTCGATAGCGCCCGCCGCGCCCAGCGCATGGCCGTGCATGGACTTGGTGGAACTCACCGCGAGCCGGTCGGCGTGCTTGCCGAACACGGCCCGGATGGCCGCCGTCTCGGTGGCATCGTTGGCCGTGGTGCCGGTGCCGTGGGCATTAATGTAGCCGATCTGCTCCGGCTGAATGCCGCCGTCCGCGATAGCCAGGCGCATGGCTCGCGCGGCGCCGCCGGACAACGGCTGGGTGATGTGATGAGCGTCCGCGGACATGCCGAAGCCCACCATCTCCGCGTGGATTTTCGCGCCGCGCGCCCGCGCGCGCTCCAGCGTTTCCAGAATCAGACAGGCGCCGCCCTCGCCCAGAATCAGGCCCCGCCGGTCCTTCGAAAACGGCCGGCAGGTATCGGGCGAGACCACGCGCATCGCTTCCCAGGATTTCAGAAAGCCCATGCTGAAGATGGCCTCGCTTCCGCCCGCGACAGCCACCTCCACGTCGCCGTCGCGCACCATACGGAATGCCTGGCCGATGGCGTGGTTCGACGAAGAGCAGGCTGTGGACACGGTCCAGGCCGGACCCACAATACCGAACTCCTGAGAGATTCGGCTGGCCCCGGCATTATTCATCACGCGCGGGATGGTCAGCGGGTTCCCGCGAGGATTGTTGCGCCGGTACAGGCTGACGAACCCCTCATCTTCGGTGGCCTGCCCGCCCACGCAGGAGCCGGTCACGATGCCCGTGCGCTCCCTAAGCTCGGGCGTAAACTCGAGGCCCGCATCGGCGACCGCTTCGCGCGCCGAAACGACGCAGAACTGCGCGAAGCGGTCCAGCAGGTCGATGTCTTTTTGCTCGAAGTACCGCGACGAATCGAAACCCCGAACCTCGGCGCCGTTCTGGAACCGCAATTGCGTGCGATCCACTCCCTCGATCGGTTCTATGCCGGAGTGTCCCGCGCGGAGGCTCTCCCAGAAGCAGGCCGTATCGTGGCCCAGGGCGCACACCACACCCAGCCCGGTGACAACAACGCGTTGGCGCATCTCAGCTCGCGTGGACCGGCTCGGAGCTCGCGCCACCCGTGCCGCCTTCCACCAGCTTCGTCACCCCTTCAACGGCGTCGCGCACCGAGCGAATCTCCTTGGCCGCCTCGTCCGGGACACTGATGTTGAACTCGTTCTCGAGGGCGAAGAGAATGTTGATTCCGTCCAGCGAGTCTATGTTCAGTTCCGCGAAGGTGCTGTCGAGCTTGACGGTCTCCACCGGGATATGCTGCGTATCCGCTATCACTTTGATGATTCGTTGGTTCAACTCGTCGGACATATGATTTCGTTCACCGTTTCGAAATGAAAGCCCCGGTCGCGCAGAATCGGAATCACGCGCCCCACGGCATCGATGGTGTTGGCGACATCGGGCCGCTCGAGCAACGCTCTTCCGTCGTGCAGACAGAATATAGCACCGTTCGTCGCGCCGCCAAGAAGCCTCCGGGCGACCGCATCCGCGGGCCATTTCCAGTCTTTACCAATAGTACTCCACAACACACTGGTGAGTCTAAGCCGCTTCTGCGCGCCGCGCATGCCAAACCAGCGCACTCCGCAGGGCGGGCGGAAGTAGCGCGGTTCACAACCGGTGACTTCGGCGATGGTCTTCTGCGCCTCCGCCAACTCCGCGAAGATAAACCCGGCCGAGCGAAGAGAGAGAAGGACGTGGGAAGCGCCGTGGTTGCCGATGGAGTGTCCCGCTTCGGCCACCTGGCGGGCGATCGACGGCAGGCGCCGCACATTCGCCCCGCACTGAAAGAAGGTGGCACGCACGCCGTGGCTCGCCAGCAGGTCGAGAAGAAGCGGAGTGGATTCGCTCGGTCCGTCGTCGAAGGTCAGCGCAATGGCCCGGCGCGTTCGCACACCCCGATGGAACGACGGAGCCAGCAGCGTGGCCGAAGGCGCGCGCACGGCCCAGGTCATCGCCCCCGCCGCTCCCGACAAGACTCCAGCCGCGATCAGCGCCGGGTTCATGGGTCCGGCCATTTCTCGCTGGGATCGGACAACAAGCCTCGCACCCGCCCCGGACCCTCGAACGCCCACGTCGACCACGGCCCGGGGATCCACGGATACCGGTCGATCACCCCTTCGTCCACCTCCACGCCCAGGCCCGGCCCAGCGGGCACAATGAGATCGCCATCCGCGATTTCCAGCTCGTCCTTCAGGATCTCGGCAGCGAGCGGAAACGGATACATGCCCGGCCGTGACGCGGTTGAGTAGCAGGGGTACTCCAGCCACTCCACCACCATGTCCGGCCAGCACACCCCGAGCTGCGCGGCTACGATCTCTTCCAGCGCGGTGCCCCAACTATGGAAGGCGAAGCGCAATCCGGCGTGAGCGACTTCGGCGAGCAGCCGCCGCGCCGTGGGGAACCCTCCCTGCGAGACCACGTCCATCTGCACGTAATCGACGCTCTCGGTGAAGATGAGATCCATGAAGCTGTGCTCGGTGGGCTCATGTTCGCCGGCGGCGAGGGGCACAAAATCGAGCTCCTTCAGACGCCGGTAGGCCTCGTGGTCCTCCGGCGGCAGCGGCTCTTCCAGCCATGCGATGTGGTACCGGGCCAGCTCTTCGGCAAGATGGTCGATGGTGCTGGCGACGTAGTTGCGGTCGCCCATGCGCCACCACGCGTGCGCATCCACCATCAGGTCGAAGTCCGGGCCTACCGCGGTGCGCATGAGGCGGACGGTGGTGAGGTCGTCCTCCGGGCCGATGCCCGCGCGCATTTTGTAAGCGCGAAACCCGAGCTGTTCGATCGCGTGCGCTTCTTCGGCATACTGCGTGGGAGGCATGTACATGCCGGCGCTCCCGTACAGGCGAATGCGGTCGCGCAAACGCCCGCCGATCAACTCGGAGACCGGCAGCCCCTTGGCTTTGCCGACGACGTCGAACAGAGCGATCTCCACCGCGCAGTACGCCTTCAGGACGCTCCAGTCGCGGCCCGGCCCCTCGACGAACTGCACGCGCAGGGCGTCGGGATCGGCCAGCGTTCGCCCTTCCAGAAATGGAGCCACCACCGTCTCGATGGCGCGCTTCGCCTTCTCCGTGGCCGGGCCCGGGGCGTAGCCGGCGATGCCCTTGTTGGTTTCGACGCGGATGAGCATCGCGTCCCGCTTGAGAATGCGGCGCTCTCCGCCGAAGTAAGGCAGCACCAGCGGCTCCGGAAGAGCGCAGGAAAGCAGGAAGCACTCGACCTTCCTGATGGTCAGCATAGGTGGGCTGTCTACAGACTACCAGAAGGTGTAGCGGCCCGTGGCAGAAGTCGCTGCGCTTCCAATTCGGCGACGGGCGTCGAGATCCCGCGGCACCCAGTGACGTGTTTTCAACAGGTTCCTGACGCGGGAATTCGGTGCCCGTCATCGAATTGGAAGGACAATACGGGTGACGGCATTGTCACTTAGCCTACCTTTTCACGACACAATCACAGAATACGAGCGGCATAAAACATGAGGGCTTGATGCACAACAAATAATTGTATATACTAATCCGCCCGGGAACCAAGTGGATTATCCCGGCAAGAGAGGACAATCGATATGGCGTATCACATCACTCTGGTCGCGAATAACTCCGACAGTTCCATCGCGATCACCAATCCAGCGAATGAAAACGACTCCAGGCTGGTCGGCCCCAACACCAATTACAAGCCCAACCGTCCGATCCTCATCAATAAGATGTCGGGAAATCCCACGTACTCTGGCGCTATCTCCGTGGCGAACAACATCTACACGTTTGCCGATAACTTCTGTTTCTGGGACAACGAGCACGACGCGGTCAACGGTATTGGAGAAAAGGGAGGCACGATCCTTTTCAACAGTACTGCCGGTGACCTCACGATCACCATCAAAGCGGACGGAACGCTCTCATTCGCAAGAGCCGCTTCTGCCGCCAAGGCCGGTTAGGCGCTGCAAAACCGCCGAATAACCACGGTAAATCCTTCAACTATACAAGGGCTGCGGCAGGCCGCTCGCTATTTGGAAGCTTGGCCGCGGGCAGAGGGTAACCTCTGTCGAAGCGCGGCGCTCGGTTGCGGTCAGTACAACGACGGCCTGCTGGAGCCGCCCAGCAACGATGTGTCCAGCGTGCTGATGGTGTGCGTGCCTTCGTGCCCTCCCCACGCGAACATGAAGTAGACCATGGGGAATCCTCCGGCGCGAAGCGTCAGCCCGGCCGCGTAGCTGTGGGCCAGGTGCGTGAAATCGACGTCGCTGCGGGTCAGCGCCACCTTGCCCTCATCCACCTGGAAAGTGATCCCCAGCGGCCCATAGATCGAGTGTTCGAAGCTGCCGCTCAACAGCAGCAGGTTGGGGGCGCGGAAGCGATAGTCCTGGTAGCTGCTCAATGCGGCGTTGCCGTCGATGTCCGAGCCTCCCAGCGTCGGCTGGAAATAGAACGGCACGACGTTGCCGGACGGAACGAACGACTCGGTCAGGAGCAGGCGCAGGCCGAAGCTCCCTTCGCGATCGCGCGTCACCGCCGGACACTTGTGCACGCTCGGGTCGCCGGAGCAGTCGTCAGGACCGTTAAAGGTCTGCGGCAGGAACGTTCTGGTCTTTCGATAGATGGGGAACTGATGCGACAGGTCCGCCGTGAAGCGCTCAAACGAAGAATCGGAACCGGCGGCGGCAAACTCCTGGAAGGTGGCGGAGTAGTTCAGCCGCACATAGCCGCCGGCAAGGCTCGGCAGCAGGCGAATGCCCTCGCCGAACTGGGCAAACCCGGGCTGGCTGCTCAGCCCTGGAGCCGTCGCGTCCGTGTAGAGCTGCTCAATGGACGGACTGCTCTGGCCGTTCTCCGCGCGCAGCGCGACAAAGCGGCCGTTCGCCTCTCCGAATAGCGATATGGGGAATCTCTTCGCCAGCGGCCAGACGACGTTGCCTCCCACGATGGTCTCCCTCATCCCGAACCACGAACGCGCGGTGTCACTGGTGGAAGGCCCCAGGCCGAAGAAGCCGATCTGGTTGAGTGAAATAGTCTGAGCGTAGGCGTGGAAGGCGGGGTATTCCTGCACCGCCAGATTCGATTTCGGTACTGATCCCGTGCCGCCAGTGGTCACCACGATGGGAGCGCGCCGCGAGAGCACCGCAGTCATGTAGACGCCGGCGCGCCAGGACCCGTTGGCGGAGACGACGGCATCCGTGTCCCAGCTCAAACGCCAGCTTTCGTTGGGTGTCCAGTGAGCGACAAAAGCCGGTCCGGCGGCGAAACCATTCTGCGGAGCGAGGCTGCCTACGGCGATGTGCAAGGGATGATCGGTAAACAGCAACTCGGCGCAACTTCCCAGCGACGCGAAGGAAAAGCTCTCACAAGACGAGCTGAACCGCTCCCCTTCTCCGCGGAAATCCGCGCCCAGTTGGCTCTCCTGCGCCCACGCCGATGCCGCGAGCGCAAAGCAGACGACAAAGGCGGCGCGCTTCATGTGGCCTTCCTCACCTTCTCCTTGCGGGCCCCCTGCGGGTGCAGAACGGCGGTCAGCTTGCGGACATACGCGCTGGCCTCGCCTTCGGTGGTGATCGATTCGAAGGGGATGCCGGTCTGCTGCTCCTCGGGGAGTTCCTTCTCCAGCCTGTGGAAATGCTTGATCTGTTCCTGCAGCAGCAGGTTCCCCGTGAGCGGACGGTTGGGGTTGAAAGAACTCCTGGACGGCCTGGGGACGTGAATCACGTTGGCTGGTGTGCTCATAATCGGAGCCTCCTAATCGAGGTTGAATACCGGGCAGTCCGAGTCCGGCCGCTGCTGATCGCCCAGCAGATCGAGAAACGTCGCGGCTGCCTTTTCCCGCGGCGAGCGGTTGTCATAGTCCCCGATGAAGAACTTCGTCACGGTGCCGGGAATCGAGGCGTGTTCGAAGATGCGTCCGTTCACCGGATCTTCGGGGCCGGGCACCACCGTCGCTTTGGCGACCCAGGGCGACACCAGAATGGCAGGCACGCGAACGCCGAGCCGGTCGAACGCGAAGGGCTGGCCGATTCCCGTGTCCGTGGCCGGCGCGACAAAGCCGTCCGGAGTGCACGATGGCGGCGGGACATGGTCGAAGATGCCGCCGTGCTCGTCGTAGACAATCAGCAGCGCGGTGCTCGCCCATAACGCGGGGTTCTCGTGGATCGCGTTGTAGACGGAGGCAATGTAGATCTCACCCGCCTGCACGTCGTGATCGGGATGCTGGTCCGACGCCAGCTCTTCGGCGCCGTCGTCGCCGGAATGGTCGCTGTAGTTGGGTTCGACGAAGCTGTAGTCGGGCAGCGTTCCCGCTTTGCAGTCCTCGAGAAACTCGTCGTAGGTGGCGAAGATCTGCGGCTGGTTCTTGAGCAGGTTGACCACCTCCATGGTCGAGCTCGCCTGGTCGAAATAGTAGAGCTTCGCGGTGTGGTTATCCAGGAGCAGGCGTTCGTAGATGCTCACGTACGGTTCCACGACATCGAAAGGGTCCATGGTGACTTTGCCGAAGGACGTGCCGTAGTGGGCGAACGCGCGGTTGCAGATGGTGGGGCCGGGGATCGAGGAGAACCAGCCGTTGAACACGGCAAAGCTGCTCGCCAGCGTGGTGAGCACCGGGAGCTTGTCCTTCGTGAAGTAATACATGATCTTGCGGGAATGGTCCACGTCCTTTTGCACCTGGAAGTAGTTCTGGACGAATCCCTGCATGGAGGCGACTGCGGGAGGCCCCGGCGTCCCCAGGAACAACTGCTGGTTGACATCGGCGAAATCGTGGTTGGGGTCAGGGTCAAGCTGGCTCTGGAACTCGGCCAGAGGCTGGACCGTCGCGGGTTCGTTCGTGGTATCCGGATTGGACTCGTTGCCGGTGAGGCCGTTGATGCGGGAATCGTCCGCCTTCAGCGATCCCAGCATGTGGTCGAAGGAACGGTTCTCCATCATCAGCACGACCACGTGCTTCAGGCTATCCAGCCCCATGCTCATAGGTTCTCCGCAGCGAGTGAATTTGGACTATTATACCCGAGAAACGCGGCGCGTCAACAGGAATTCGCACGACTTGTCACACGAATCACAGTGAAAGATCTGGGGCAGGATGGTATCCTGCGCGCGGGTTGGCAACCGTCGCCGACCTGCCGCCGCAGGCTACGAGCCCGGCTACGAGCCTGCCCCACATCGGCCGCTACTCGTCCGACCCCACATCCACCCAGGCACGCTCGCGGGCGCTCTGGTGAACCTTCTCGAGCAACCGCATGATGAGCAGTCCGTCGGCGAAAGTCGGGTACTCCTCCGGCGCGGACGGATCGGCCACTCTTCGGTAGAAGCGCCGGAACACCTGCTTATGCGTGTCCGGGTAGCCTTCGCCGTGGCCGCCCGGATAATCGGCGTACCCGGCCGCCGCGGGATCCAGCAGCGAAGGGTCCTTGAGGAGCAACTGGTTGGCGCCGCCGCGCTCGCCCACCCACAGTTCATCGGGCCGCTCCTGATCCCACGCCACGCCCTTCTTCGTGCCGAAGATCTCGAAGCGGAGATGATTCTTGCGCCCGGCCGAGACCTGGCTCACCGTGAAAGCGCCGCGCGCGCGCCGGCCCAGCTTGAGCAGCACCGCGCCGTAGTCGTCGGTGTCGACGGGCACCGCCTCGTACTCCTCGCCCCCGTTCGCCTTGCCGCCGAAGGTCTCCACCGCTCCCTTCGGCTTCTTGCGCATTGGGTGGAATGTCGCCAGGTCCGCGCACACCGCGGTGATACGCAACCCGGTGACATGCTGAATCAGGTCCATCCAGTGCGACCCGATATCGCCCATCGCCCGCAGGGGCCCGTTCAGTTTCGCGTCCGCGCGCCAGTTCCAGTCGGTGTCGTAGAGCAGCCAGTCCTGCGAATAGGTGCCCTGCACAAGGAGGATCTCGCCCAGATCGCCGCGGGCGGCCATCCGGCGCGCCTGCTGCACCAGCGGGTAGTAACGGAGGTTGTGCTCGACGCAGTTGGCGAGCTTCGCGCGAGCAGCCGTGGCCGCCAGATCCCCCGCCTCGGCCACCGAAACCGTCAGCGGCTTTTCGCACACCACGTGCTTGCCCGCCTCCAGCGCGGCCCTGGCCACCTCATGATGCAGCGCGTTGGGCGTGAGCACGTGGACGGCGTCGATCTCCGGGTCGGCCAGAATAGTCCGATAGTCGCCGCTGGCGCGCCGGATTGCATGCTGCCCGGCAAACTCGCGCGCAATCGCTTCGTCGACGCTGGCCACCGCCGCGATTTCGACATTGCCGAGACGGCGAATCGCCTCCGCGTGCGTTCGGCCCATGAACCCCGTGCCGATCAACGCCGTTCTGATGACAGACATTTGTTATGTGTCCTCCCGTTCGCAGAGTGGCATATGGGATGCACCAGCCAAACTGGTAAACTGAGACTTAGATTCTACCGAAATGCGCGCCCGAATACGTCTTGGTCAAGGCCGGAGAGTGAAGCAGAGGAAGCCCGAGATTCGGCGTCTGGCGACCGGAATCTCGGTGCTCCTGCAACCTGCCGTTCTCGCTGCTTTTGTCCTCGCTGCCTGGCGCTTCGGAACAGACGTTGGCTGGACCCGGGAATTTGTCATCTCCAGCGGGGCTTTCTCTCACTGGCAGACGTGGATCGCGATCGCCGTCGTTTTGCAGGTCGCGGCAATTGCATTCAATCGCTACGGCAACGTCAAACCAATCCCGAAATCGGAAGAATCGGATGGGCGGACGGCTCTGAAATCGGAATTCGACCACGTGCGCGTAGCCCGGCGTCAGAAGCTTCCCATCGCGCCTTCGCATCCGGAGTGACAGGCAGAAGGGATGACGCCGGTCACCCACCCCGGTTGTGGCCGCGCAGCTTCGTCCTGCCGACGCCCACGTGGCCGCAGAGCCCGGCGCCCTTTCCGATTCGTAACCTCGCGCTTGCTGCGGGCGTGCCGGGCGACAGCCGAGTCCTGGCGGCAGCAGGCGAGTGCGCGGCTGCCGCCGCACGTCCATCGGCTCTGAAGTCCTGCTACGCTCGGACCCCCCGGCTTTCCGCCAAATCGCAGGTGTCCCCACGCTTGCGCCGTGCGCCCATTCAGAACGAGCTTCGAGCAGGCTTTCTGCTATCCTCTTATTAAAGAGGGTCGCGAGCTTTTCATGGCGTACGGCAGCAAATTCCGTTCTCCGGGAGCGTTGTATTTCCCCGGGTTCCCGAACGGCGTCAAATGGCTTCTCATCTCCAACACCGGCATTTTCGTCCTATCGTTCTTCACGCAGGTCTTCGGGCTGGACCTGCCCTGGGGCGCGCTGGCGCTGCAGCCGGCCGCCGTGGTCGACTTCTTTCGCGACCCCCACCTGCTCAACATTCTCTTCGTGGGCCAGTTGTTCACCTACATGTTCGTGCACGCCGGCGTCTGGCATCTCATCTGGAACATGCTGGCGCTGTGGATGTTCGGAGCCGACATCGAAACCGCCTGGGGTACCCGCCGGTTTCTGAAGTTCTACTTCTTCTGTGGCATCGGCGCGGGCCTCTGCGTGGTGGTGTTGAACTACGCCCTTCTTCCGTTGGGACGGGGCGATCCGAACACGCCAACGGTCGGCGCATCGGGGGCCATCTTCGGCGTCCTCATGGCCTACGCCATGATGTTCCCCAACCGCACCATTCTGTTCTTCTTCCTGATCCCCATCCAGGTGAAGTGGTTCGTGCTGATCATCGGCACGGTCACGTTCATGATGTCGTTCCAGCCGAACAACGGCGTCAGCAGCTTCGCGCACCTGGGCGGTCTGTTGTTTGGCTTTCTCTTCACCCGAGCCGTCCGGCAACGTAAGCGGGTTCGAATCCGGGTGGGCGGGCCCTCGCTGGGCGAGCGGTACCGGCAGTGGAGGATCCAGCGCAACCGAAAGAAGTTTCAGGTGTACCTGAAGAAGCAGGGGGACAGGGATCGGTGGGTGAATTAGGCGCCGGCCGAAACGCCCGCGGCGCCGCATGCGTCTCCGTCTCTGGTATAGTCCGGGAAACGCTATGAGAACCTCCAGATTAGCCGTACTTCTCGCCGCAGGCTGCGCGGCTGTCTTCGTGGCTGCATTCGTCTTTGCCCAGGAAGGACCGCAAACGCCCTCCTCCGACACGGTGGCCAAACCCCGCAAGCCAGCGGACACCGAGGCTCCGCCGGAACAGCAGACCATCCCCTCCGAATACCACAAGAAGGACGAGGTCCCGGAGGCCACCTTCCGCAGCAACGCCACCACGGTTTCGGTGGACGTGGCCGTGCTGGACAACAAGGGCCGCTTCATCCCCAACATCCCGGCAGACAGGTTCCGTATCCTGGAGGACAATGTCCCGCAGAAGATCGAAACCAACGCCAAAGGCGAGGCGCCCATGACCGTCTGCCTGCTGATCGAGTTTAGCGCGAAGTATCAGTGGTACGGCAGCCAGACGTGGTATCAGACGCTGACCGCTGCCTACGGTTTCGCTCAGTCGCTGAAAAAAGAGGATTACATCGCCATCATCGCCTACGACATGAGGACGGAGATCCTTTCGGACTTCTCCACTGATCGGATGAAGACCTACGAGGGGCTGCAACGGCTGCGCATCCCGGGGTTCTCCGAGGCGAACCTCTATGATGCCCTGGTGGACACGGAAGAGCGCATGGAGAACATCGAGGGCCGCAAGGCCATCGTTCTCCTCTCCAGCGGTGTCGACACCTTCAGCAAGCTGACCTTCGATAAGGCGCGCAAACGCATCCAGGAGGCTGGCGTCCCGATTTTCGCCATCAGTCTCATGCAGGCGCTTCGCATCATGGCCGAGGGCCGCATGTCGGGTCCACAGGATCTGACCTTCCTGCAGGCGGACAACCAGATGAAGACGTTCGCGAAGGAGACCGGCGGGCAGTCCTACTTCCCGCGCTTCTACGGTGAATTCCCGGGCATCTACCAGTCGATCTCCGAAGCGTTGCGCAACGAGTACACCTTCACCTATCACCCCACGAATCAGGCGCGGGACGGGAGCTTCCGCCGTATCAAGGTGGAACTGGTGAACCCGGCCAACAACGAGCCGTTGCGTGTCGTGGACGAGAAGCAGAAGCCCATCAAGTATCAGATCATCGCGAAACAGGGTTACAAAGCGCCCCGCGAGGTCGAGTAGCCGCCGCCCCACAACAAGAGCTGGCGGCAATGTACCGCCTACGAAGCGCCCGCCGTGTCAAGCACTCGATTTGTCCATGTTGCAATCCGATACCGAAGCGTTGACACCGTGGTTTCTTCCCTGTTACTGTCGTCATGTTCTTCGTCACATGACTGCAATCCCCAGCAGCGCCAAAGCGGGCTTCCATATTCTGATCGTCGATGACAACGAGCTGGGCCTGCTGGCCAGAAAGCAGGTACTCTGCGAACTGGGCCACCGGGTAACCGTGGTGTCCACCGCGCAGGAGGCGATCAGGCATTTCACCTCCGAGCCCTTCGACCTGGTGGTCACCGACTACCGGATGCCCGACATGGACGGCGTTGAGATCATCCGCCGCGCCCGCGCCCATAACCCCGAGATCCCCATCATCCTGATCTCCGGCTTCACCCACGCCCTCGGCTTGAACGAGGCGACCACCGGCGCGGACGTGGTGCTGCAGAAGAGCGCGACGGAAGTCTCGCAGTTGATCCGGGCCGTGAACCGGCTGCTGCGGAAGAGCGCGCCGCCGAAGAAGCGCGCCGCGACGCAAAAGAAGAACGCCGCGGCGTCCAAACGGGCGGGCTGAACTGGTTCTCGTGGAGCCTTTCCGGCTGCATCCGGCATGCAAGTGGCCAGAGTGTGGGGCAGCGTTGACCAGGGGCGACAAGCGTGCCTTTCACAAGATGCTCCAGCAGCTTCGCCTGAACGAAGGCGATTTCGAGTGAAGGAGGCAGTAGTGCGCACGTTTGTGTATCCAGCGAAATTCGATCGCGGGGAAAGGCCGGACATTGTGGTGATCACGTTCCGCGATGTCCCGGAGGCCATCACGCAGGGAAAAGGCGAGAGGGATGCGCTGTGGCAGGCCGGGGATTGTCTGGAGGAGGCGATTGCCGGAAGGATGGCCAACGGGCGGGAGATCCCCCGGGCGTCCAGAGTGGTGCGCGGAGAACGGCTGGTTCCGGTACCGGCACCCATGGCCGCGAAAGCGGCACTCTATCTCGCCATGAGAGAGGCCGGAATGACCAACGTGCAGTTGGCGCGGAAACTCGGCTGCGATGAAAAGGAAGTGCGGCGAATGCTCGACCCCAGGCATTCCACCAAACTGCCGCGGATCAAGGAAGCGCTGGACACGTTCGGGAAACGTCTGGTTGTAAGCGTCGAGGAAGCGGCCTGAGTTCGTCACAGCCGATCGGATTGCCATTATGACCGCGCAAAGTGCTTATCCGAGCGGCCCCGCACGTTTGGCGGAACATACAGAGGCTGTCCCTTGACGGAGCCCGCCCTCACAACGCTCCAACCGATGGTAGTACCTATTCCGCGAGCCCTTCCTCGACCGGCTCGTCTACAAGGCTCGGGCCAAACGCTCGCGTATCCTCGTCGAAGCCGGGGAGCGGTTCGGCGAGAGCTGCCTCGGTTTCGGCAATCACCTCTTCCTCCACGTCCTCGCCGGCGATCTTCACGTGCCGGTAGTACTCCATCCCGGTGCCCGCCGGAATCAGGCGGCCCATGATCACGTTCTCCTTGAGCCCGCGCAGGTAGTCCACCTTGCCGTTGATGGCGGCTTCGGTGAGCACGCGCGTGGTCTCCTGGAAGGACGCGGCCGAGATGAACGAGTCGGTGGAGAGCGACGCCTTGGTGATGCCCAGCAGCACCGGCTTGCCGTTGGCCGGCCGGCTGCCCGCGTCCACCACCCGTGCGTTCTCCTCGCGGAACTTGAACCGGTCCACTACCTCTTCGGGCAGGAACTCGGTGTCGCCGATGTCGTCCACCTTCACCCAGCGCATCATCTGCCGGACGATCACCTCGAGGTGCTTGTCGTTGATGTTGACGCCCTGCAAGCGGTAGACTTCCTGGATTTCGTTCACCAGATATTTCTGCAGTTCTTTCTCGCCGAGCACGGCCAGAATGTCGTGCGGATTGCGCGGTCCGTCCATGAGCGGGTCGCCGGCGCGCACGCGCTCGCCCTCCTGCACGTTGATGTGAATGCCGCGCGGAATGGCGTAATCCTTCTGCTCGCCGTCGTCGCCCACGATGTAGATCTTGCGATGGCCCTTGGCGATCTCGCCGAACTTGATGGCGCCGTCGATCTCGGCGATCACCGCCGTCTCCCTCGGCTTGCGCGCTTCGAACAACTCCACCACGCGCGGCAGACCGCCGGTGATGTCCTTGGTCTTGGTGGTGGCGCGCGGGATCTTCGCGATCACGTCGCCGGCGTGCACCTCGTCGCCGTCGGTCATCATCAGGTGCGCGTGCGTCGGCATCAGGTAGCGCTTCTCGTCGGAACGCCCGCCGCCGTGCGGCCGGACCACCACCGTGGGCACGCGCTTCTCGTCGGGCGATTCGGTAACCACCCACTGCGACATGCCGGTGATCTCGTCCACCTGCTCGATGATGGTGATGCCCTCGTGCAGATCGCGGAAGTGAACCGTTCCGCTGACCTCGGTCAGAATCGAGAAGGTGTAGGGGTCCCATTCGAGCAGGACCTGGTTGGTCTTCACCGGCGCGCCGTCTTCGTACAGAATGCGCGCGCCATACACCACCGGGTAGCGTTCCTTCTCGCGGCCCTTATCGTCCACAATCGCCAGGATGCCGTTGCGGTTCATGGCGATCAGCTCGCCCTTGGCGTTGCGCACCGTTTGCACGCTCAGGAACTTGACGAAGCCGTCCGATTTGGCGTCCTGCTTCGACTGTTCGCTGGAACCTGTGGCCGTGCCGCCCACGTGGAACGTGCGCATGGTGAGCTGCGTGCCGGGCTCGCCGATGGACTGCGCCGAGATGATGCCCACCGCCTCGCCCCGCTCCACCAGCCGTCCGGTGGCCAGATTGCGGCCGTAGCAGAGCACGCACACGCCGCGCCGCGACTCGCAGGTCAGCACCGAGCGGATCCTGACACGCTCGATGCCGGCCGCCTGAATCGCCGCGGCCAGCTCTTCGGTGATCTCCTGGTTGGCGTCGACGATGATGTTGCCGTCGTAGTCCAGCACCTGCTCCAGCGCCACGCGGCCGACGATGCGGTCGCGCAACGGCTCGATGATCTCGCCCGATTCGATGATCGGCTCCACGTAGATCCCGTCGATGGTGCCGCAGTCCACTTCGGTGACGATGACGTCCTGAGCCACGTCGCACAGGCGCCTCGTCAGGTAGCCGGAATCGGCCGTCTTCAACGCGGTGTCGGCCAGTCCCTTGCGGGCGCCGTGCGTCGAGATGAAGTACTGCAAAACGTTGAGGCCTTCGCGGAAGTTGGCGGTGATGGGCGTCTCGATGATCTCGCCCGAGGGCTTGGCCATCAGACCGCGCATGCCCGAAAGCTGGCGGATCTGCTGCTTGGAACCGCGCGCGCCCGAGTCGGCCATGATGTAGATCGGGTTGAGGTAGCGGCCGGTGCGGTCGTCCTCCTCCATCGACTTGAACATCTCTTCGGCAACGCGCTCGGTGACCTTCGACCAGATTTCGATGATCTTGTTGTAGCGTTCGCCCTGGGTGATGGCGCCTTCCTGATACTGACTCTGGACTTCGATCACCGCCTTCTCGGCATCCTTTACCAGCGTCGCTTTCATGCCGGGAACCACCATGTCGTCGATGCCGATGGAAATGCCGGCGCGGGTGGCGTACAGGAAGCCGAGGTTCTTCACCTTGTCCAGCATCTGCACGGTGATGGCCAGACCGTTGCGCAGGTAGCAGTACTGCACCAGTTGCGCGAGGCCCTTCTTCTTGAGCAGGCCGTTGACGAAGGGCATCTCGTCGGGCAGCACGTCGTTGAAAATCACCCGGCCCACGGTGGTTTCCATATACTGCTTGATGAACTCGATCGGCTCGGTGTGCAGCACGTTCTGGTTGTCGAAGGCCTTCACCAGATCGATCACCCGGCCGGTGAAGCGCAGCTTGATGGGCGTGAGCGTCTCCACCTCGCCCATCTCCAGGGCGATTAGAACGTCGTCGGTGGAGGCAAAGGTTCTTCCCTCGCCGCGCGTGCCCGGACGCGCCTTGGTCAGGTAATAGAGGCCCAGCACCATGTCCTGGGTGGGCACCGCGATGGGCGCGCCGTGCGCCGGCGACAGAATGTTATTGGCCGACAGCATCAGCGTGCTGGCTTCGATTTGCGCTTCCGGCGACAGCGGAATGTGCACGGCCATCTGGTCGCCGTCGAAGTCCGCGTTGAATGCCGTGCAGGTGAGCGGGTGCAGCTTGATGGCCTTGCCTTCCACCAGCACCGGCTCGAACGCCTGAATGCCCAGGCGGTGCAGCGTGGGCGCGCGGTTCAAGAGAATGGGGTGGTCGCGGATAACTTCCTCGAGAATGTCCCACACCACCGGGTCCTGCTGTTCCACCAGTTCTTTGGCCTGCTTGATGGTGGTGCAGTGGCCGCGCTGCTCCAGCCGATGATAGATGAACGGCTTGAACAGCTCCAGCGCCATCTTCTTCGGCAAGCCACACTGGTTCAGCTTCAGCTCGGGCCCGACCACGATCACGGAGCGGCCCGAATAGTCCACGCGCTTGCCCAGCAGGTTCTGCCGGAAGCGGCCCTGTTTGCCCTTGAGTGTGTCCGAGAGCGACTTCAGCGGCCGGTTGTTGGCGCCGCGCAGTACGCGCCCGCGGCGGCCGTTGTCGAACAGCGCGTCCACGGCCTCCTGCAGCATGCGCTTCTCGTTGCGCACAATCACGTCCGGCGCGTGCAGCTCCATCAGCTTCTTCAGGCGGTTGTTGCGGTTGATGACGCGGCGGTACAGATCGTTGAGATCGGAGGTGGCGAAGCGGCCGCCATCCAGCGGCACCAGCGGGCGCAGCTCCGGCGGGATCACCGGAATCACGTCCAGAATCATCCACTCCGGCTTGTTGCCCGACTTGCGGAACGATTCGGTGACCCGCAGCCGCTTGGCGTACTTCAGCTTCTTCTGCTGCGACGCCTCGGTTTTCATCCTCTCGCGAATATCCAGGCTGAGCGCTTCGACGTCGATCTTCTTCAGCAGCTCCTTGATTCCCTCGGCGCCCATCATGGCCACGAATTTTCCGGGAAACTCCTGATCGAGCTGCCGCTTACGCTCATCGCTGATCACCTCGCCGCGGTTGAGCGAGGGCACTTCGCCGGGCTCCACCACCACGAACGCCTCGAAATACAACACCCGCTCCAGCTCGCGCAGGGTGATGTCCAGCAGGTATCCGATGCGGCTGGGCAGTCCCTTGAAGAACCACACGTGCGAACAGGGGCTGGCCAGCTCGATGTGTCCCAGACGCTCGCGGCGCACCCGCGACAGCGTCACTTCCACGCCGCACTTGTCGCAGATGACGCCGCGATGCTTCATCCGCTTGTACTTGCCGCAAAGGCATTCCCAGTCGGCGATGGGGCCGAAGATGCGGGCGCAGAAAAGGCCGTCGCGCTCCGGCTTGAACGTGCGGTAGTTGATGGTCTCCGGCTTGGTCACCTCGCCATGAGACCAGCTCCGGATTTTTTCCGGGGAGGCCAGACTGATGCGGATGGAGTCGAAATCCGCAATCAGATTCGCACGGTCGTACGGGGAAGATCGATACATTGGTTTGCCTCTCTAACTCTCTTTTCCGCCCAAAACAGTTTCGGCCACGAATGAACACGAATTCACACAAATAACAAACATCTTATATTCGTGTTCATTCGCGTTCATTCGTGGCTAAGTCATTAGTCCGCGGCCAGCGCCGTATCCGCAATTTCCCGCGGCTTCTTCATCAATTCCACGTCCAGACACAGCGACTGCAGCTCGCGAATCAGCACGTTGAACGATTCCGGGACGCCCGGTTCGGCCGCCGCTTCGCCCTTCACGATGGCCTCGTAGATCTTGGCGCGCCCGTAGACGTCGTCCGACTTGGCCGTCAGCAGCTCCTGCAGCACGTAGGCCGCGCCGTAGGCTTCCAGCGCCCACACTTCCATCTCGCCGAAGCGCTGCCCGCCGAACTGGGCCTTGCCACCCAGCGGCTGCTGCGTGATCAGCGAGTACGGGCCGATCGAGCGGGCGTGGATCTTGTCGTCCACCAGGTGCGAGAGCTTCAGCATGTAGATGTAGCCCACCGTCACCGGCTGCTCGAAGGCCTGCCCGGAAAGACCGTCGAAAAGCTGAATCTTGCCGGAGGTCGGCAGCACCGCCTCGGTCAGCCGCGCCTTGATGTCCTTCTCGGTGGCGCCGTCGAACACCGGCGTGGCGAAGCTGACGCCGAGGGCCTTGGCGGCCCAGCCGAGGTGCGTCTCCAGAATTTGCCCGACGTTCATGCGGGAAGGGACGCCCAGCGGGTTGAGAACGATCTCCACCGGAGTGCCATCCGGCAGATACGGCATGTCCTCTTCCGGAACGATGCGCGCGATCACGCCCTTGTTACCGTGCCGGCCGGCCATCTTGTCGCCCACCGACAGCTTGCGCTTCATGGCGATATAGCACTTCACCAGCTTGATGACGCCGGGCGGCAGTTCGTCGCCCTTGCGCAGCTTGGCGATCTTCTCTTCGGTGATCTTCTCCAGCACGGCGATCTGCCGCGAGGTCATCTCCTCGATCTCGTCGATCTGCTCGTTGAGCCGGGGGTCCTTGTTGGGAATGCGCATGCGCTTGAGGTCGCGCGAGCGCAGCTTCTCCAGCAGGTCGCGCGACATGATGACGCCCTTGCTGAGCAGCTTCTTGTTGGTCTTCTCGTCGTGCAGGTCGGCCAGAACTTCCTTGCCGCCCACGATGTTCTCCAGACGCTTGGAGCGCTCGTCGCTGAGAATGCGCTTCTCGTCTTCGAGGTTGCGGTGCAGCCGCTCGATCTGGAATTCCAGAATCTGCTTGGAGCGCTCGTCCAGTTCCGCGCCCTTGCGCGAGAACACCTTGGCGTCCACCACCACGCCCTCGATACCGGGCGGGCAGTACAGCGAGGCGTCCTTCACGTCGCCGGCCTTCTCCCCGAAAATGGCCCGCAGCAGTTTCTCCTCGGGGGTGAGCTGGGTCTCGCCCTTGGGGGTGACCTTGCCCACCAGAATATCGCCCGGCTTGACGTTGGCGCCCACGCGAATGATGCCGCTTTCGTCGAGATTCCTCAGGAAAGATTCGGCGATATTCGGAATATCACGGGTGATTTCTTCCGGCCCCAGCTTGGTGTCGCGAGCTTCGATTTCGAACTCCTCGATATGAATCGAAGTGTAGTAGTCGTCCTTCACCAGCTTCTCGCTCACCACGATGGCGTCTTCGAAGTTGTACCCGCGCCACGGCATGAACGCCACCAGCACGTTGCGGCCCAGCGCCAGCTCGCCGCTCTGGGTGCAGGGGCCGTCCGCCAGAACGTGGCCCTTCTTCACCCGCTGGCCCTGGAACACGATGGGCTTCTGATTGATGCAGGTGTTCTGATTGGAGCGCTTGAACTTGGTGAGCTGATAAATGTCGGCGCCCACTTCGCGCGACATCTGCCCTTCCTGCCCGGCGCCTTCCACGCGCACGATGATGCGCTCGGAATCCACCGAATCCACCACGCCGGAGCGCTTGCAGATCACCACCGCGCCGGAATCGCGCGCGGTGACCCGCTCCATGCCGGTGCCCACGAACGGCGCCTCGGCCCGCAGCAGCGGCACCGCCTGCCGCTGCATGTTCGATCCCATCAGCGCGCGGTTGGCGTCGTCGTTTTCGAGGAACGGAATCAGGCTGGCCGCCACCGACACGAGCTGCTTCGGGCTCACGTCCATGTATTCCACTTCGTCCCGCTGAATGAGCACGAAGTTGCCCTGCTTGCGCGCGTTCACCAGATCGGTGACAATCGCGCCGTTCTCGTCGAGCTGCACGTTGGCCTGGGCGATGATGTACTTGTCCTCTTCCCATGCCGACAAGTAGTCGCAGTGCGCCTCGATTTCGAGCCCCTGCTTGTTCTTCGCCTTCGCCTCGCGATTGGCCTTCTCGGCCTCGCCGCGGGTGAGCACGTCGCCCACCTTGTAATTCAGGTCGCCCGGGTTCAGCACCCGGACTTCGTCCACCACCACGCCGTTCACCACCCGCCGGTACGGACTCTCGATGAAGCCGTACTCGTTGATACAGGCAAAGCACGACAGCGACGAGATCAGGCCGATGTTGGGGCCTTCCGGCGTCTCGATGGGGCAGATGCGGCCGTAGTGCGTCGGGTGCACGTCGCGAACTTCGAAACCCGCGCGCTCCCTCGACAGACCGCCCGGCCCCAGGGCCGAGAGCCGCCGCTTGTGCGTGATTTCCGAGAGCGGGTTGGTCTGATCCATGAACTGCGAGAGCTGGCTCGAGCCGAAGAACTCGCGAATCGCGGCCATCACCGGCTTGGCGTTCACCAGGTCGTGCGGCATCGCCGTGGACATTTCCTGGTACACCGACATCTTCTCCTTGATGGCGCGCTCCATGCGCACCAGACCGATGCGGAACTGGTTCTCCAGCAGCTCGCCCACGGCGCGCACGCGGCGGTTGCCGAGGTGGTCGATGTCGTCCACGGCGCCCAGTCCGCGGCGCAGCTTCAGCAGGTACTTGATGGTGTTGATGAAGTCCTCGTGGTCCAGCGTGCGCTTGTCCAGGGGGGTCTTGCCGGCATGGTCACGGGCCCACTTCTCGTTGACGTAATCGATCTGGTCGTACAGCTTGATATTGAACTTCATGCGGCCCACGCGCGAGAAATCGTACTTGCGCGGGTCGAAGAACATTCCCTGGAACAACTGCGTGGCGGTGTCCACGGTGGGCGGATCGCCGGGACGCAGCTTGCGGTAGATCTCCAACAGGGCGTCGGCCTGGCTGCGCACGCTGTCCTTCTTCAGGGTCACCGAGATGACGTTGCCCACTTCGTCGCGTTCCGGGAAAAAGACCTCGAAGCTGGGAATCTCCGCGTCAATCAGCTTGCCCACGCTGGTGAGCTCCTGGTTGGCTTCCACCAGCACTTCCCCGGTGGACATGTCCACCACGTCGGCGGCGACATAAGCGCCCTGCAGATCGGCGGCGCCGTCGATCTCCACCTGGGTCACCTTCTCCTGCAGGATTTTCTCGTACAGCGAACGGGTGATTTTGCGGCCCTGCGGAACGATGGTCTCGCCGTTCCTGGCCGCGATGGCCTTGGAGAGTTTCAGCCCGAGCAGGCTGTCGCTCACCTTCCAGAACAGCTTCTTGTCCCTGATGGTGATGTCGCTGACGGTGTAGAAAGAGCGGATGACGTCCGAATCCGTCTTCAGCCCCAGCGCCCGCAGAAACACCGTGCCGTAGAACTTGCGCTTGCGGTCGATGCGCACGTACAGCAGGTTCTTGTTGTCATACTCGAACTCCACCCAGCTTCCGCGGTAGGGGATGATCTTGCCCAGGAAATACCCCTGCGCCGCCACGCGCTCGAAGAACACGCCCGGCGAGCGGTGGAGCTGGGAGACGATGACCCGCTCGGTCCCGTTGATGATGAACGTGCCGTTGTCGGTCATCAGCGGAATCTCGCCGAAGAAGACTTCCTGCTCCTTGATGTCGCGGATGGTCTTCACGCCGGTCTCCGGATCCTTGTCGAAAACCGTCAGCCGGATGGTCACCTTCAGCGGGGCCGCGTAGGTCATGCCGCGCTCTTCGCACTCGGCCACGTCATACTTGAGCTGCAGGCTGACCGGGTCGCCGCAGCGGTTGCAGAAGGTGACGATGTTCTTGTTGAACGTGCCGCACTTGTGACAGAGCACGTCGCCGGCGTGGAACGGGTCGGTGCGGATGGTGGCGCCGCAACTGGGGTTGCGGCAGGTGGACCGCAGGTGATGCAGCCCCTTCAGGTTGCCGCACTTGCACTCCCAGTTGCCGATGGCGTAGTCGACGAACTCGAGCTGGCTCAGTCCGCGGAAATCGGAAATCGGGAAGACCGAGTTAAAGACGCTCTGCAGGCCGGTATCTTCCCGTTCGCCGGGAAGCAGGTCCATCTGCAGAAACCGCTCGTAAGACTTCTTCTGAACCTCGATAAGGTTCGGGATGGGGATCGAAGTCTTGATGCGTGAAAAATCGACTCGTTCGCGGGCGGCGCCCGTTGCCTGATTCATGCTCGACTCCTGCGCCGGAATGGCGCGCACCAGTAAACTCCATCACCGTTCAACCATTACTGCCCGGCCGGACTGGACGAGGCCTGCAGTATGTCCCTGGCAGGAGGTGGCGGAACGACGAGAGCGGGGGAAATGAGACAACTGCCCGTTTGGACCCATGAAGACGCACGTCTGATGCAGTAAAAATAAGCAGGGTGAACCTTTGTGCAGACTCCTCCGAGCTGCACGGATGCGCAGGATCCAGATTTCACGGGCCAAGAGTCCGGGTCTTAAATCTCCGGCAAGTACAGTACCAATCTAGCAAAGCGCACATCGGCACGTCAAATGCATGCGCGCAAACCGGGACGGGCGGACGCCGGCGAGGGTTCCGGAGTTTCCCCTCACCACGCGGCCGCCCAGTCGGAAGTCTCCTGCCTGCAGTAGCTTACAGCCACCGGCCGGCGGGAGCCGCGGGTTACTTCACCTCGACGGTGGCGCCGACATCGGTGAATTTCTTCCGGATGGCCTCGGCCTCGTCCTTGTTGACGCCTTCCTTGATCGGCTTCGGCGCGCCATCCACCAGATCCTTGGCTTCCTTCAAGCCGAGGCTGGTGACCTCGCGGACCGCTTTGATGACGTTGATCTTGTTCGCGCCGGCAGCCATGAGAACGACGTTGAACTCGGTCTTCTCTTCCACCACCGGAGCAGCCGCGGCCGCGCCGCCGCCCGCCGGGGCCACCGCCACGGCAGCCGCGGCCGCCGAAACGCCCAGCTTCTCCTCCAGCAACTTGACGAGCTGTGCTGCCTCGAGCAGCGTCAGCCCCTGAATCTGTTCTGCAATCGCGTTGATATCCGCCATTTCCTTATCCACTCCCTTGTCGAAACTCGCTACTTAAGAGAACTTGTTTTCCTTGACGCCCTGGTCGACCACCACCGCCAGATTCCGGCCCACTCCACCGATGGCCGTCACCAGACGCTGCGCCGATGCGTTGATCAGGAACAGAAGCTTCGCGTACAACTCTTCCTTGGAGGGCATGGTGGAGAGTTCCTGAACGCCCTGCATGTCCACCACGCGCCCCTGCACCACGCCCGCCCGGAATGTAAACGCCGGGGTGGTCCTGGCGTAGGTGGTGATGGCCTTGGCCAGCGCCACCGGGTCCCGCTCGGTCCACGCCATCGAGGTCATGCCCTTGAGGTCCTTCATCAGGTTCGCCGCGGGCGTGCCCTCGGCCGCCTTCTCCGCCAGGTTGTTCTTCACCACCCGGTAGTTCCCGCCGGCGCCGCGAATGGCCTTGCGCAGCTCGAAATCCTGCTGGACCGTCATCTTCTCGTATCCGGTCAGGAAGATGCTGCTCTGCGCCTTCTCGAATTCGGCGCGCAAACGAGCCAGATCTTTGTCTTTGTCTTCCCTTTTCTTCATGAGGTTCCTGTCTCCGCGAATGGATCCGGGGGCTACACCTGCCGGAGATTGTAGACAGTGACGTCCAGCGGAATCCCCGGCCCCATGGTGGAGCAGACGACCACGCTCTTCACGTATTTGCCTTTGGCCACTGCCGGTTTCGCCTTCACCACCGCCTGGATGAGCATGTTGGCGTTTTCGAAAAGCTTCTCCGTGTTGAAGCTGGTCTTGCCCACCGGAGCGTGCACCACGCCGGTCTTGTCCACGCGGAACTCCACCTTGCCGGCCTTGATCTCCCGCACCGCATTGGTGACGTCCTGGGTGACGGTTCCCGTCTTAGGGTTGGGCATCAGGCCGCGCGGCCCGAGGATCTTGCCCAGCTTGCCCACCGAACGCATCATGTCCGGGGTGGCCACCACGGCGTCGAAGTCTACCCAGCCTTCGGATTGGATGCGCTGGACAATCTCGTCGCCGCCGACGATATCGGCGCCCGCCGCCTCGGCTTCCCGCTGCTTGTCGCCGGAGGCGATCACCAGCACCTTCTTCGATTTCCCAAGCCCGTTCGGCAGGACGATGGTCCCGCGCACCTGCTGGTCCGCGTGCTTCGGATCGACGCCGAGGCGCATGTGCACCTCCACGGTCTCGTCGAACTTCGCAAAGTGGATCTTCTGAACGAGGGGGATGGCGTCCTGGAGAGTGTACGGACGCGCTTCAACTTGTTTTGCTGCTGCCTGGTACTTCTTTCCTGTTTTCGGCATTTCTCCTCACTGGTGCAGACGGCGAGGGCCCCGGCTTTCCTGAAGAAAACGAAGACCCCTGCCTCCCACTGAGAGCGGTTAGTGCGTAAGACGCAACAATCAGACTAGCAGAATGGCCATCAACCTGTAAAGGGCAGGTTTTGTCTGTGTCAAGGCAAAGTAGAAATGTCCCCTTCTCCAGCAAAGTAGAAATGTCCCCTTTGCCCAGGTCGTGCGAGGAGCTCATGTTAATCTGCGGGTGCCGGTGAAGCGGAGACGGGCTCTGCTGGCGA
>Ga0326727_10003690_pt1 | contig 48194 bp, 38 predicted proteins | sample MB2enrmetagenome_FD_207643 | JGI IMG/M metagenome (GOLD analysis project Ga0326727, IMG submission 207643) | Lab enriched peat soil microbial communities from McLean, Ithaca, NY, United States - MB29MY | ecosystem: Environmental > Terrestrial > Soil > Wetlands > Peat | place: USA: New York... | reverse complement strand
CTATTTGGCTATTTGGGCAGTGACATGGAGCCGGTGACGGTGAAGCTGGCCTCCGACTTCGATTCGGTTTCCTGGGGCTGCGCGCCGCCGATGGTCAATGTGTACTTGCCTTGGAGAATGGCGCGGTTGCCCTTGTCGTCCACGCTGGAGATCGCGCGGGGATCGAGGGTGAGGGTAACTTCCCTGCTCACTCCCGCGCTGATGTTGACGCGCTGGAAAGCAGCCAGCGAGTGGATGGGCCCATCCGCCTGCGGGGTTTTCAGGTAGGCTTCGACAACTTCGTCGCCGCTGAGCGTGCCGGTATTGGTCACGCTGACGGTGGCTGTGAGCGCTTCGCCTGCCTTCAGCGTCTCGGTTGAGAGCTTGACGGGGCCGTACTTGAAGGCGGAGTAGCTGAGCCCGTAGCCGAAGCCCCAGAGCGGCTTGCCGGTGAAATAGCGGTAGGTGCGGCCCTTGGTTGCGCTCTGGACGGTGTAGTCGGTGAAGTCAGGCAGGCCGTCCAGCGAAGCGTAGAAGGTGACGGGCAGGCGGCCGGCGGGATTGTTGAGCCCGGCCAGGGTGCGGGCAATGGCCGTGCCACCCTCGACGCCCGGATACCAAGCTGCGAGGACGGCGGCGGCGTGCTGGTTTGCCCAGTTGAGCGCGACCGCGCTGCCGCTCTGCAAAACGACGATGAGCGGCTTGCCGGTGGCGGCCACGGCTTCCAGCAGTTTCTGCTGAGGCGCGGGCAGATCGAGACTGGTGCGGTCTCCGCCGACGAAGCCGTCAATTTTGATGGGCGATTCCTCGCCTTCAAGCTGCGGCGAAAGCCCCACGAAGGCAACCACGACATCGGCTTCCTTGGCGCGGGCCACGGCTTCGTCGAGTTGGGCCTGGGCAGGCGCCTCCCACAAGAGGCTTATGCCGCCGCCGGCCTCGTCGCCGGAGTGCGAATACTCCAAGCGGAAGTCGTGAGCCTTGGTGTCGGCAAAATCAAACGGAATGACGGGGACTGTAGGGAAACGCATGATGGGCGGGGCGGTAGGCGAAGCGCCCGGCGCAGCCTTGAAGTTGCCCAGCATGGAAATGTCGCCGGCGATGCGCAGGCTGCCCTCGGAGATCAGCTTGCCGTCGATAAAAAGGCGGTAGCTGTCGTCTGGCGAGTAGGGGTAGCCCACGATGGTCTGGAGGGAGAAGACATAGTGGCCAGGGGCGGGAACAGTGAGCGAGCCGCTCCAGCGAACGGAGTAGTTGTGGGTAGCCAGTTGTGGCACGGGACGCGCATTCCCCCAGTCAGACTGCACCTCAGGCTGCGTCAGGGTGGCGACCGGCCGGCCGGTCCAGTCGGGGGTGGCGAAGAACTCGGTCTTGAGGCCTTGGCCGAGGCCAAAGGCCGTGCGCGGCACGGGAACGCTGATGCCGGAGGCCAGCGTGGAACCCTGCGCATAGAGGATGGGCGAAGTGCGGAAATGGCGCAACATGCCGTCGAGCGGGGTGACCGGCTGCAGGGGCGTGCCGACGTAGTTGCCCAGAATGGACGGCAGCAGGTCAGCCGTGGGACCGACGACGGCGATGTGTCCCGGCGCGGATTTCAGAGGCAGAATGCCGGAGTTCTTCAGCAGAACGATGCTTTCTTCGGCGGCCTTGAGGGCGGTCTGGCGATTGGCTGCGGATGCGACGGCAGAAAAAGGAACCCTATCAAGCGGATTGGAGCCTTGCGGGTCGAAGAGGCCGAGCTGGAAGCGAGCCGTATAGAGCCGCTCGGCGGCCTTCGTGAGCAGATCTTCAGAGACCAGCTTCTGGCGGACGGCATCGGCCAGCGTGTTGAAGCCAGGCGCCCAGATGCTGCAAGAGAGGTCGGTTCCGGCCTCGATTGAGAGCGCGGCGGAGTGCATCGCGTCGGCGGTCTTCTTGTGGCCCTGATTCACGTCCACAATCGCTCCGCAGTCGGAGACGACAAAGCCCTTGAAGCCCCAGGCATCGCGCAGATGCTCCTGGAGCAACATCTTGTTGGCGCAGGCCGGCCATCCGTCGATGGAGTTGTACGCGCACATGACCGACTGGACATGGCCTTCGATGACGCTGGCGCGGAAGGCGGGCAGATAAGTCTCTTCCAGGTCGCGCGGGCTGGGATCGACGTTGAAGCCGTGACGCAGCGGCTCGGGACCGCTATGCACGGCGAAGTGCTTGCTCGTGGCCACGGCCCGCAGGTGGTTCAGGTCGCCGCCCTGCACGCCGTTGATAAAGGCCACGCCCATCCTGGAGGTCAGGAACGGATCTTCGCCGTAAGTCTCCTGGCCGCGTCCCCAGCGGGGATCGCGCTCGATGTTGATGTTGGGCGACCAGAAGGTCAGTCCGAAGAAGATACGGTGGTTGCCCTCGCGCTGCGCCTGGTTGTACTTGCCGCGCCCCTCGGTGGAGATGACGTTGCCCATGCTCTGCACGATGGCAGGATCCCAGGTGGCGCCCATGCCGATGGCCTGGGGGAAGACAGTCGCATAACCGGCGTTGGCCACACCGTGCAGGGCCTCGTTCCAGGTCTGGTAATCGGGAATGCCAAGGCGGGGAATCGCAGTGGCCCAGTCTTCAAGCTGGCTGGCTTTTTCGTCGAGCGTCATGCGGCCTACCAGGTCGTGGGCGCGCTCGGCCGGTGAAAGTTTGGGATTCAAATAAGAGGCCTCTTGCGCCTGTGCAACAGAAACCAGCGCGGCGAGGGCGAGGGGAAAAGCGAGCCAGCGGCCAAACAGCATGAGAGCATTCCTCCAGTGAATGAGGCCGCGGGCCATGGGGCACGCAGCCGGGCGAGCCTTCTTCCCCCGCATATCTCACTCGTCAGGCGGGTATCTGCCAGGCGCGGGAAGTGAAAAGGGCAGCCAAATGAAACTCTATAAGGCCAGGGCAGAGCTTGGCCAGATTTCTTGTTCCACGACGAGAGTTTCAGGACTCGGCGCCCTTGTCTGGGCTAGTCGCAGACCTGCATGTCATCGGGGAATTCCGCCGGTGCAACCTCTTCGGGGTCCGCGCCGCTGGCAAGCTGGGCTGCAAAGAAGGCGTCCACCGCAGCTAGCACTTCGTCGCCGGTTCGCGAGTGGTAGATGGCGCCCCTCAGCTTTGCCCCGCCCACCAGGCCGTGGGTAAACCAGGTGGCGAACTGCTTCATTTTGCCAGCCGGGTCGCCCAGCCTCTCGGCGCGGGGCAGATCCCGGGTCGCCTCGCCCTCGGCCAGCAGGGCCAGATAATAGGCGCGAATCATGCTGTAGCGGTCGTGCCCCGTGGGCTGATCGTAGCTGCCAGTGGCCGTGTACTGCGCGATCTGGCGGAAGATCCAAGGGTTGAAGGCCGCGGCCCGGCCGATCATCACCGCATCGCAACCGGTCAGCGCCACCATGGCGGCGGCGTCCTCCGGCGTGCGGATGTCGCCGTTGCCGATGACCGGAATCGCCACGGCCTGTTTGACCTGGGCAATCCACTCCCAGCGGGCCTGGCCGCTGTACCCCTGCTCGCGTGTGCGGGCGTGCAGCGCAACAGCGTCGAGGCCCTCGGCTTCGGCCATCCGCGCCAGCTCGATGCAAACAATATCGGCGTCGTTCCAGCCCAGCCGGAACTTGACCGTGAAGGGAATCGTCACGGCCTTGCGCACGGCGCGGAAGATCTGGCCGATGCGCGGCAGGTCGCGCAAGAGACCCGAGCCGCCGTTGGAGCCCACGACTTTCTTGGCCGGGCAGCCCAGGTTCAGGTCCACCAGGTCGAAGCCGCTCTCCTGCACAATCCGCGCAGCCTCGGCCAGCGTGTCGGGATTGGCCCCAAACAGTTGCGCCCCGATTGGGTGCTCGTCGTCGTAGAAGGTCAGATAGCGCCGGCGCTTGCTCTCCCGCATACGCGCCAGGCCGTCGGCCGAGGTGAACTCGGTCATCAGCAGCCCACAGCCCGATTGCGCATTGGTCACGGGAGCGTCAACGGAGACTTGATCTCTGATCTCTGATCTCTGATCTCTGTTAAACAAGCTGGCTTGGCGAATGAAGCGCCGGAAGACCGTGTCTGTAACGCCGGCCATGGGCGCCAGCACGGTGGCAGGCGAGACCAACACCGGCCCTACACGCATCTCTGCCGGCACACGGGCCTCGGCGGGCATCGCGTGCTCTGTGGGGTTATCCCAGTTCTTCCTCACGGTAAAGCCCTTGCCCGCCATAAAAAGCCTTTGAGCTATCAGCAGACAGCTGACAGCGAACAGTCAAAAAAATCCGAGCAACCTGGTGTTCCGAAAGAACGCAACTTGAGTCGTGCCCTGCGCGAAGTCGAAGGCTGGCCCATACGCGTCCAAATCAGTTCGGCAGTTCATTCAGTTCATGGACAAAAGGCTTGCCCCGCGACTCAGGATCCCATCCAGCCGCCATGGCTTGCCGGATGTGGGCTTCCACCTTGGCTGGCGAGATATTGGGCCGGGCCGGCTCAGTGTACCGGATGCTCTGCGTTTCCTTGACCCATGCCGGATATTCCAGGTGAAGCTCGCGGCGCACGCCCTCAGCCACCTTGACATGAATTGCAAGGCCTCTCCAGCCGTCTTCCTCGCTGAATTGCTGCTCTCGGTGCAGACGCCAGATCAGTGAGAAACCGTCGATCGTGACTGCGGCCTCAATCGAACGTTTTGCGCGTGGCATGGTATGTCACAACTTTCTGTCGCTGCGATCATTCGCTACCGGGCAATCCTGCGCGGCTTCCAACACAGGTAGGCCTCCGCCGAGGCGGAGGCCCAATCATACGCACAGGCAATCCGGGTATGGTTACTTGGCGGCTTCTGCTGCCTTTGCCTTTGCCCCATCGGACTTGGCATACTTGCGGCGGAAGCGCTCAACGCGGCCCGCTGTGTCCACCAGGCGCTGCTTGCCGGTAAAGAACGGGTGGCAAACCGAGCAGATTTCCACGTGAATGTCGCCCTTGTGGGTGGAACGGGTCTCAAAGCTGTTCCCGCAGGCGCACAAAACCTTCACTGCGGCGTAATTGGGATGAATCTTTTCCTTGGGCATCTCTCTGGACAGACCTTTCCTGCAATCTCTCTCCACTATTGTAGGGGGATTCGGGCAGTTTAGCAATTGCTGAAAGGCAGGGAACAGGGAATAGGGAACAGGGAACAGTTCAAAGTCCGCGCGAAAACGCCCCGATTTCGGCGCTGCGCAGGTTTTTTGCCACCGGCGCAGTGGTTTCCGAGGGGCCTTGAACCTCATCCCTGCCACAGCCTTTCTGTTCCCTGTTCCCTAGTCCCTACTTCCCTGCTTTCAGCGCCTTCGCGATTCCCGCCTCCACCAGCGGCGCCATGATCGCGTAGCCGGACGGGAGCGGATGCACGCCGTCGGCGCTGAGATTCGACGGCAGGCCGTCGCGGCTGTCCTTCATCGCCGAGTGGAAGTCCACAAAGACGTGGCCCTTCTCGACCGCGTAGGCCTTGATCCAGGCGTTCAACGCGTCGATCTTCAGCGAGGGCGTCATTCCCGGCTTCCATGGAAAATCGAAGGCCGGCGTCACGGAGCACATCACCACGCGAACGTGGTGGGCCACGGCAAGCTCCGCCATCGAGGCCAGATTCCCTTCTGTCTGCTCCAAGGTCATCGGCCCGGTGTTGCCGGCAATGTCGTTGGTGCCAGCAAGAATCACCACGGCCTTTGGCTTGAGGTCGATCACGTCCTGGCGGAAGCGCAGTACCATCTGCGGCGTGGTCTGCCCGCTGATGCCGCGATTGATGTACGGCTTGCCGGGGAAGGAACCCGTCGGACCGTCGAAATGCCAGCCTTCGGTAATCGAGTCGCCCATGAAAACCACGCGATTCTCGCCCGCGGCGGGCGGTGCCAGCTTCAAATCAGCCTCCTTGAACCTGGCAAGCCAGGGAAAATCCACCAGCAATCGCGCCTCCCACTCCTTCTGCCAGGCGGATTTCTCGGCAACGGGCGCAGGCGCGGCTTTGGCCTGCGGCGCGGTGGCGGGAGCCTGAGCTGTGATCGAAAAGGGAACCAGCAGCCCGGCAAGGGCTGTCATGGCGAAAAGAGCAGTGCGTGAAAACATTCGATTCAAAATCGTATCTCCACCTTTCGGGGCGGGCCATCTATTGCTGTATCGCCAAATTGGCGCGTCCGCCTGCCTTTTCGATTGTAGGCAATGGCGCTCCACCGCGGCTACCGCTCCAGCGGTTTGAAAACTGGCACCAAAAAACAGGCCCCGCCCGAAGGCGGGGCCTGGTGATTGAACGGGGAAGCCGCTTATTCCTGAATGACGCTGATCTTGGGGTTACTGCTGCTCGCGTCCAGGCAGAGGAGCTTGCCCTTGGTGCCGGAGTTGGTGGCTGCGTCCACGCTGATGGCGTAGCAGTAACTCTCTGTTGTGGTTGTCGTGCCCGACGTGAAGTTCACATCGAGGAGGCCGTATTTGCCGTCAGTCGCATCCAGGGCAATGGCGGCCGTTTCTGGTGTGCCGTTGTCACCTGTCATGCCCTCATCCCAGCTGGCCCAACTCTGGCCGCCGTCGTCGGACACGAAATCGCCGATATTGCCACCGCTGTCCACGGTAAGAACGCTGGTCTGTGAGTCGTCGTTATAGTCCCCGTTTTCGATCTTGTACATGAAGTACGAGGTCGCCACGTCGCCGATTGCCCATGAGCCAGAGGTTGGAGCGGTCTGCGGCTCGATCCAGCCGGCCATATTATTCACGCCGGTGCCGCTTGTGTTGGTGTCGGTGAAGAGGATGGCTGCGGAGTTGGTGTTGTAGATGTAGACGTAGACTCCCGAAGCCCCTGTTAACGTGGTCCGGCCCGTGACCGTGTCCACTGAGTAGGGCAGGGTTGAGCCGGTAACGCCGCCATTCGCCGAGGTGGCATCGAGCTTGAACTTGCCGGCGTTATTCGTGATGCTGGTGTAGAAGGTGATTGAGGCGGCGCTGCTGCTACCCGTGAACTGACCCAGAATCGTCTTGTAACCAGACGCGCTGTTACTCCCCTCGGCGTACAGCATCCCGGCTCCAGCGAGCGGGTTGCTGGCCGTCAGAACCGTGGAAACCTGAGCCCGGGCTTCGCCCATGACGAAGTCCGCATCACTCGATCCGTTGTGCGGCTGCTCGCCCATCAGCAGCGTTTGTCCCTTGCTGTTGTTGGTCAGGTACATGACCGTAGTGTTTGGTGTTTCGCCTGAAGGCCCGGCGGTCATCTCCACGCGGCCGAAGGAGTCCGCAGTGGTGTTCGTTCCGGAGAAGCTGAGGTCCGCAGCCGGGGTTGCATAATCGACCACATCCTGCAATCCGCTGACGGTCTTGGAGCCAGTGAATTTGACGGAGCCCACGATCGACTCCGGTTCACCGCTGATGTCTTCGCCGGTCAGTTTGAAGACGTATCCGCCGCTGGGCTGGGTGCCGGTGAACGCGGTAGTTGTGTTCTGCAGGTAGCAGTGGCCGCTTCCGTGCTGGCCGCTGGGATCGGTACCGGCATCGTCCATCTCCGTAATCGCGAATTCGGAGAACATGCTGCCGCCGTTCAGGTCGCCGCCCGCCAGCGCCAGGACCCCGGAGCCGTTGCTGCCCACGGTGACCATAAGGTAGCCGCGATTGTCCGCGCCCACGGCATAAGTTCCGCCGAGGGAGCCAAGGGTCGAGGCGCTCTTATAGCCGCTATAGGGAGAGTTGGTATCCATCTCGCCGCTGGTGATGTTGCCCTTGCCATCCGCGAAAAAGGCCAGAACCGCGCCGCCCTGGTGCAGCGTGCTGGTGCCATTCCCTCCCGTCACCCCGCCGTCCCAGTACTTCCTGATGTAGCAGGCATACTGGCCGTTCAAATAACTGTTGTGGGCGGCCACCGTCTCCGGCACGACAGTCAGACTGAAGGTCTTGGTGACCGGCGTCGAGACGCCATCCGTCACCTTGACGGTAACCGTGGTTGTTCCGGAGGCCGTCGGGGTGCCGACCAGGAGATTGCCATCGTTGTTGGCAGAGGTCCCGTTCGCCAATCCCGCGGGCGTGTTCGTGTAAGTAACTGTCGGATTGCCACTCCCTCCGCTAACCGAAACGCCGCTGTAGGTGTAAGGCATATTCACCATGCCCTGCGGCGCGCTGTTCAGCGTAACGGTCAAGGCCGCCCCTACCGGCGACAGCGTGAACGTCTGGGTAATCACATTGCCCAGACTGTCAGTCACCATGACATTGAGCGGCAAGGCCGTGGTGATGGTGGGTGTTCCGCCTATGATCAGCTCGTTGGTATTCTGCATGGCGAGCGAGAAGCCGCTCGCAAGCGGCAATTGTCCGCCCTGATAGGGTGGAACGGTCTGCCAGCCGCTGCCGTCATTGATCTGGAAGCTTGCAGCATAGGAACCGCTGCCGCCTGAAACGGTAATCGTGCCGTTGTAGGTTTGGCCCGAGGTAAACGTCGGCAAAGGATTCGGATTGGGAGTCAGAACCAGCGCCGGGCTTACTGTGATCGAGTAGTTTTGCGTGGCCTTCAGCGAGGAATTGGTGGCATCGGTCGCCGTCACCGTAAAGCTGGCTGTTCCGGCAACCAGCGTGCCGGAAAGGACGCCGGTGCTGCTATTGAGGCTCAGGCCGATTGCCGACAGGCTGGTGGCTCCCGAAGTCACCGACCAGTTATAGCTGCCCGACCCACCTGACGCGGCCAGGGTTGCGTTGTAAGACGATCCCGCCAACCCCGCCGCCGGTAGCGTTGTGGTAGTGATGGCCATCGAGGTGCTGATCGTCACCGAGAAGGTGCCCGAGGCCGTGTGTGTGCCATCGGATACCTGCGCCGTGAAAGTGACCGGGCCGCCCGCGACCGCCGAGGTGCCGGAAAGAAGGCCGGAGTTGCTGAAGGTCAGGCCCAGCGTCTGAAGGTTGGCTGCATCCGAGGCGCCGGTGAGCGACCACGTGTACGAACCCGTGCCGCCTGTGGCATTGAACTGCTGCGAATAGGCCGTTCCCTTCAGGCCTGTTGGCAGCGGGCTGGCGGTACTGATGGCCAGCGCGGCTTCAATCGTCAGTGTGAAGTTGGCAGTGGCTGTCTCTCCCGCCGAGTCGGTCACCGTTACGGCGACGTTCGATACGACGCTCGATGTGCCCGTATTGACAGGCGTTCCGCTGATCGCGCCCGTCGTCTGCGAAAGGCTCAGTCCCGATGGCAGCGATGAGCCGCTGGCCGCAGCCCAAGTCCACTTGGAGTATGTTCCCGAGCCGCCGGTTGCCGCGAACGAAGTCGCAGGGTAAGCCGTCCCCGGATAGCCTATGGGCAGGGTCGCCGGCGTCACCGCCAGCGCGTTGTAAGCGTTGATGGTGTACTGGATCGGGCCGACGCTCTTCTGGGTCGTGGTGTCTGTCACCGTGGCGCTGAAGGTGACGGTGCCCGTCGCGGTGGGCGTGCCGCTGATGGTCAGCGTGCCGCCGCTGGTGGAGGATGTCAGGCCGTCAGATGCTCCCGTGACGGTCCACGAATAGTTCCCACTGCCGCCCGAGGCAACAACCGTCCCGGTGTAATTCACGCCCACGGTGGCGAACGACGGCAGGGTGCTGGGATTGGTCGTCGGCAGAGTCAGCGCGTTGCTGGCCGCGATGGTGTACGTGATCGGGCCGGCGGTCTTGCTTGTCGTGGTGTCTGTCACCGTCGCCGTAACGCTGATCGTGCCTGTCGCGGTGGGCGTGCCGCTGATGGTCATCGTGGCGCCGCTGGTGGAAGAAGTCAGGCCGTCAGAAAGGCCGGTGACTGCCCAGGAGTAGTTCCCGCTGCCGCCAGAGACGGCGACCGTCCCTGTATACGCCACATTGACGGTGGCAACCGAGGGCAAGGTGCTGGGGTTGGTTGTGGGGAGTGTCAAAGGATCGTAGACCTGAATGGTGTACGAATTCACGCTGGAGCTGTTGCCTGCGCCGTCTGTCACCGAGGCGGTGAAACTGATCTTCTGCGCGGAAGTGGGCGAGCCACTGATAGTTGCCGTAGCGCCGCTGGCAGATGAAGTCAGGCCGTCGGAAAGTCCTGTAATCGTCCAGGTATAGCCAGCCCCGCTGCCGCCTGTAACCGACAGCGCCTGCGAATAGGCCGTTCCTGTATACCCGGTCGGCAAACTGCCGCTGGCGGGGGTAATGGTCACCGGGGGATAGCTGACCACGATCGTGTATGCCTGAGAAGCCGAGTCCCCGAAAGCGTCCGCGGCCGTGACCGTGAATTTGAATGTACCCGCAGCTGCCGGAGTTCCGGCAATCGCGCCGTTTGCTGCGTTGAGAACCAGCCAGCTCGGAAGGCCGGCGGCTGTATAGCCCAGCGTGCCGGCGCCGCCAGTGGCCGCCGCGCTGCCGGTATAGGCGACGTTATAGGTAGCCGTAGCCGGCATGGTGCCGGTAAACGTAATCGCGGGCGCCGGATTGATGGTCACCGTCAGCGCCGCGCTGGCGGTCATGGCCGTCGGCGTTCCCGAGTCGGCCACATCGGCGGTGAAATTGAATGTTCCCACCTGCCCGGCCGTGGGCGCCGTGCCCGTCAGCAGGCCGGCCGAGCTGAGATTCCAGCCCGTCGGTAGCGCGCTGCCCGTGGCCAGGCTCCATTTATAAGGTGAAATGGCGGAACTGTTGGCCAGTTGTTGCGAGAAGGCCGTTCCCACCGTGGCGCTCAGCTGCGAGGAGGTCGTCGTTACAGTCAGCTGGGCTGGCACGGTCAGCGTCACGCTCGCCGTTTTGGAGGTGTCTGCCACCGAGGTGGCCGTCACGGTCACCGTCTGCACCGCACTGGCGGCAGCTGGCGCCGTATAGGTCGCCCCAGTGGTCGTGGTTCCGGAGAGGGTTCCTCCGCCGCTCACGGACCAGGTTACGCCGTCCGCTGTTCCGTTCGTGTTCTTGTCATTCGTTACAGCCGCTGTCAGCGTCACCGTATCTGTTGCATCCACAGTGGTTGCCGAGGCTGTTACGGCAACGCTTGGCGGCTTGGAAGAACCGCCGCAACCAGAAAGAGAAACAAGGCAAACAAACGTGATAATCGCAATAATTGAGAGAACGGCCGAGACAAAGAACCTCTTCGAGAACATAAGACCCCTCCGTACAAGTCTGTATAGGAGGGTATGCAAGGACTTTCAATTGAAATCAGACAGAATTCGCGTATTGATGGTTAATTTCGTCTCTTTTCGCCTGAACGCCTGCCGCTCATCATGTCGGCGGCAAAGTTGTCTGGGCGCGGAAATGAATTGTATACTGTCTCCACTTCGGATATCTTCATATCTCCGCCTCTCCCGAGAGGATCAAGACAGTTCCGATGAACGCGCGTCCCAACATCCGCCTGATCACCGCCGCTGCTCCCGCCACCCGGCTAAACAGTTGGAAGGAGATCGCTGGCTATCTGGGCTGCGATGCCCGCACGGCCCAACTGTGGGAAAAGCAGGAAGGCCTCCCTATACACCGCCATGAGCATCAAGCCAGGGCCAGCGTCTATGCCTTTTCTGCGGAGTTGGACGCCTGGCTGCAAATGCGGTTGCCGCAAAAAGGTGTTGGGGCTAAACCGAAGGCGCCCGTTTCACTGCGAATGGGAGGAAGGAAATGGATTTGGGTGGCGATAGTAGCCCTGCTCTTGGCTGGGGGGGCGGGTTTCTACTGGGCTAGTGAGCGCCACCGGAGCCCGACCAATACGAGCACCCTGGTGCTGGCCGATTTTACCAACACGACAGGAGAGATCATCTTCGATCATGCCTTGCGCCAGGGCTTGGCGGCACAGTTGGAGCAGACGCCTTTCCTGAGCCTTCTCTCTGACGCACAGGTAGCGCAGACCCTGGCCCTGATGGGCAAGGAAAAGGATACGCGCCTTACTCCGGATTTGGCGCGAGAAGTTTGCGAGCGCACTGGTAAAGCCGTCGTCGTTGACGGATCGATCGCAGCTCTGGGCAACCAGTACGTCCTGGGCCTGAGGGCCACCAACTGCCATACCGGCGAGATTCTGGATACGGAACAGGCTCAGGCAAACAGCAAGGAACACGTCCTTGACGCGATGGCCGCCAGCGCCGCCAAGCTCCGCCGGCATCTCGGCGAGTCGCTGGCCTCGGTACAGGAATATGATGCCCCGCCCGAGGAGGTCACCACGGCCTCGTTGGAAGCTCTTCAAGCCTACAGCCTCGGGTTTCAGGTGCATGTTGTCAAACTCGATGAAGCGGGAGCCGCGGAGCTATATCGCAGAGCAATCGCACTCGATCCCAAGTTTGCCATGGCTTACGCGCGGCTCGCTGTCTGCAACATCAACATGGGCGAGCAGACGCAGGCAGCGGAAAACCTGCGCAAAGCCTTCGATCTGCGCGATCACGTCAGCGAACATGAAGGGTTGTTCATTCTTTCGCTCTATCACGAATTCGTGACCGGCAATCTGGACGAGGCGCGCAAGACCTATGAGCTGCGCTCCAGGATCTACGCGCATGACGATATACCCATAGGCAATGCCGGGAATGTCTACTTCTTGCTCGGACAATACGATCAGGCCCTCGATGCCACCCAGGAAGCGTTGCGGCGCAATCCCGGCAGCCGCATCTGGAATGGAAACCTGGTCAGCTCGTATATGGCACTGAATAGATTTCCGGAAGCCAAGGCCGCGGCCGAGTCGGCGCGCGCCCGGCAACTGGACAGCCCATGGCTTCACATCTGCCTCTACCTGATTGCCTACGAGCAGAGAGACAGCTCAGAGATGGCTCGCCAAGCCGCTCAACTACAGGGCGTGCCGGAGTTTCAGGATATTCTGCTGAACTACCAGGCGCAGGCGGCGGCCCGAGAGGGAAGGTTGAACGAGGCACGCTCCATTTCAGCGCAGGCCGTTGAAATGGCCCTGGCGGACAAGCAGCCGGACACAGCCTCTCTCTATCTGGCGCAGGCGGCCATGAACGATGCATGGGCGGGAAACCGCACCCAGGCCCGGCAACAGGCGCAAAGAGCCCTGCAGCTCTCTTCGGGACGCGAGGGAGAAGCTGTCGCCGCGGTCGCCCTGGCGGTTGCGGGCGACTCTGCCGAGGCCTTGCGTCTGGCCAGCGACCTTGCCAAGCGCTTTCCTGAAAACACGATGGTGCGCGACCAGTACGTTTCCACGATCCGCGCCGCGGTTGCGCTGCATAGCGGCGCGCCCGTCAATAACCCCGGCGCCATTCTCAATGAGCTTGCCCCTGCCCTGCCGAATGAATTCGGGTCTCATGCGGTCGAGCGCGTGGCCTATCTGACCTGCTATTCCATCTATTTTCGCGGCGAGACCTACTTGGCCGACCATCAGGGCGCACAAGCAGCCGCGGAGTTTCAGAAGATCCTCGACCATCGGCAACTGACGCTCACCGATCCGGTAAGCGCCATGGCTGAGCTGGGGCTTGCTCGCGCCTATGAGCTTTCCGGCGATCGCGCCAAAAGTGCTGCCGCCTACAAAGACTTCCAGAACCTCCGGAAAAATGCCGACTCAGGCCCTTCGCTTTCTCTGCGGGCAAAGGCAAAGCCGTAGCCCGGCGCGTCGGCTTGCCGGTAATGCCTTCCTCCGGGCCGGGCTACAGAAGCATCCGGCGGCCTTTTCCACAAATGAGGATGGGCGAAGCACAGGGCAATGGGCCGGTGGCTGCGGTACGCTTGAGAAGGAATGGCAAAGTGCGCAATCTGCGATGATGTGGGGCTGGTGCGGGTGCTCAACGACCAGGGGCTTTGGGTTTCGCGTGCCTGCGAGTGCCAGCAGATGGAACGCGAGGAGCGCCGCCTGGCCGCGGCTCACATCCCCGAGCGCTATCGCCACTGTTCCCTTGACTCCTACGTAACACACGGCGTTGACCCCTCGCTGAGCGCCGCCCGCAGAACCGCGCGCGACTTTACCAGGGAGTACATGCTCAACCCCGGCAAGGGGCTGCTTTTCACCGGATCGATCGGGGTGGGCAAGACTCATCTGGCAGTGGGCGTGCTTCAGCGGCTGGTGCTGGAATATGGCGTCAAGGGCCTCTTCTGCGACTATCGCGAACTGCTGAAGAGCATCCAGAACAGCTATAACTCCCAGGTTCAAACCACCGAGCTGGAACTCCTCAAGCCGGTCTTTGCCGCCGAGGTGCTGGTGCTGGACGATCTGGGCGCGCAGAAGCCCAACGAGTGGGTCTGGGACACGGTCGCGCTCATCCTCAATACGCGCTACAACGACAAGCAGACCACCATCATCACCACCAATTACCCCGACATGCCTGCCGGCGGAGGCGCCAAGACCGAGGCCGAGCGGGCCGCCCGCGAACAGACCTTGGGCGACCGCATCGGCGACCGCATGAGATCCCGCCTGGCAGAGATGTGCATGCGCATCGACATGCTTGGCGACGACTATCGCCAGATGCGCAAGCGCGCCAGACCGTCCAAGAAGGACGCTTGAGGAAGGCCACACCTTTCAAAAGCAGGTGCCGCAGGCATCCAGGTTTTCAGGCTCGCCTTCTCAGGAGGGTATGCCGCGGAAGAGATAGACAAGCTCAATCAGCAGAATGATGACGACTGTCACTTCCAGGAAGAAGGCCCGGCCCTGGTTGAACTGGTCAACCATGAAGTGGTAGAGATCTTCGGCTGTTTTCAACTTCTGCGCGACCAGATCCTTGTAATCCGAAACGCCAACCTTGGCCGCGGCCACCCGGTAGAGCCGCGCGGCGAACATGTCGCTGAGAAACTTGATGGCGTTATCGGCGCGCTCGGTCAGCTCCGCAATATCGAGCAGAACAGTGTGCAGCTTGTTGGCGGATTTGGCCAGACGCCAGCGCGCCAGCATTCCTGTCTTCTGTTCCAGCAAATCGTAAGCGCCATCCAGGATGCCGGTAAGGAGTTCGTCGTAATGGCGAAACTCGAGCAGTTGCGAGTTGGCATACTCAAGCAACTGAACGGCGATCTCAGCCCCCGCCGTGCTGTCGTAAACGAATGCCGAGTTCCAGCCAATCACGGCCACATCGCTCGCATAGTAGGAGATCTTCGAATTCAGGACTTCGCCGCACTCGCCTTCGGACAGGAGCAGCCTGTCGCCGCGAACGATCTGGGCAATCCGCGCTCCGTGATCGCGAATCAGATCGGCCGCGGAAGGCGCTCCTTCTGCTTCATGGACGTGGAAGATGAAGTAGTCCTCGCTGAGCCAGTTCGAAAAGGGCTTTACCATGGCGGCCGCGGCACGCTCCAGCTTCTGCCGCACGATGGGCTCGACGCGGGATGCAAAATCGACGTCCCAGACCCAGCGGCTGGCCAGATGCACCAGGCTTTCCCAATCGCCCGAGAAGCGCAACTGGAAGATGACGCTGACCACGCCGTAGTCGTAATACTTGATTTCGCCTTCGAGGCGCTCACCGCTTTCCAGAACAAGAGGCTCCAGCGGCTCGATGACCGGCGGCCTCTGGTAACGGACATAGGACGGGACCGAGTGCTTGACGCTCGGCAACTGCAGGGTGCGGGCGCTGACCGTCTGCTGCAGAAGATCCAGCCGCAGCTCTTCGCACACGGCGAACTGGATCAGCACCAGAACGGAGCCGTTGAGAGAAGGCGAAGCCGGAGATGGAGGCGCGGCGGACATGTTCATCCGCATGGTAGCGCATATCGGTCGCGAGGCGCATTAAAAGGTCTCCTGTGGGCCGTGAGGCCCACAGGACAGCCGGCCAGGAGGTCGGCGCTACTTCTTTGCGGATGGGCTTTTATTCCAGATAAGCTCTTACGCCGTTTCGGTCTTGCCCAGGTCCTGCAAGCCTCGAGCCTCGATCTCGAATTCGCGCATCTTGTACTTCTGGATCTTGCCCGAGAGGGTAATGGGAAACTCGGTGACGAAGCGGATGTGCTCGGGGATCTTGTAGTAGGCGATCTGCCCCTTGCAGAAATCCTTGATTTCCTCTTCGGTAGCCTTCGCGCCAGGCTCCAGACGCACCCAGGCCACCGGAACCTCGCCCAGACGCTCGTGGGGAATGCCCACCACCTGAACCTCGCCGATTTTCATGTGGGTGTAGAGAAACTCCTCGACTTCGCGGGGATAGATATTTTCTCCGCCGCGGATGATCACGTCCCTGGAGCGGCCGGTCAGGTGGATGCAGCCGTCCGGGTGCATGATGCCCAGGTCGCCGGAGTGCAGCCAGCCGTCGGCCTGAATCACCTGCGCGGTGCCCTCGGGATCGCCGTCGTAGCCCTTCATCAGCGTAAAGCCGTGCACGCAGATTTCGCCCTGCTCGCCGATGGGCACGATCTCTCCCGTTTCCAGCGAGACAATCTTGATCTCCGTCTGGGGCATGGCGCGGCCCACGGTGTGAACGCGAATCTCGATCGGATCGCCGGCGTCGCTCATGGTGCACACCGGCGAGGTTTCCGTCTGGCCGTACGCGATGACCAGCTCGCCAATGTGCATCTCGTTCATCACGCGCTTCATCAGCTCGATGGGGCAAGGCGCGCCGCTCATCATGCCGGTGCGCAGGCTGGTCAGGTCGAAGCTGGAAAAGTCGGGCAGGGCAAACTCCGCCACATACATGGCCGGAACCCCGTAGACCGAGGTCCCCCGCTCGTCCTGGATGGCTTGCAGCGTGGTATGAGCATCGAAGGTCCAGTTGGGCAGGATGAGAGCCGCGCCGGAGTTGACGGCGGACATGGTGCCAATCACGCATCCATAGCAGTGAAAGAAGGGCATCGGCATCACGATCTTGTCGATTTCCGAGTAGTGGAAGCCCTGAGCCAGGAATTGCCCGTCGTTCACGATGTTGTGGTGCGTCAGCATCACGCCCTTGGGCAGGCCCGTGGTACCGCTGGTGTACTGGATGTTGGCCACGTCGTTCACATCCACGTGATCGGGGAGCTGACCCTCGGCCTGGAGCAGCGCCGGCCACTCGGGCGAGTCGAAATAGATGACATGCTGCAAGTCGCAGGTGATTCCGTGGCGGGCGCGGCCCAGAATCTCTTCATAGTCGGCGTACTTGTCCTTGTGCCACAGGAAGAGCGCCTTCATGCGCGAACGGGTCAGCGTGTACTGCAGCTCGAAGGAGCGGTAGGCGGGGTTCACGTTGACCAGAGCAACGCCGGCCCGGCCGCAGCCCATGTGCATCATGAGCCACTCGATGCAGTTCCTGGACCACAGGCCCACGCGGTCGCCCTTGCGGATGCCCAGTGACCAGAGCCCGCGAGCCACGCAGTCGGCAGCCTCGCTCAACTCGGCCCAGGTCATGCGCTTCTGCTGATGGCGCGAAGCCACGGCCAGGTTGTCGGGATAGCGGCTGGCGGTGCGATGCAGCAGGTCGCCGACAGTCAGTTCAAGAAGCGGGCGGTCTGCTCCTCGCGAGTAGCTCAGGTTATGAAGGTCTGTCTCAGGCATTTTCCTAGCTCAAGAATAGGAATAACAAACCGCAGTTTACACCAGCGCCCCACGTCAAATGGTGTGCTCCGGCTCACGATCTCCTCTGTTCTCCGCCCTCGCGCGGCATAGCAATCTCAAGGCAGGGCTGCCCCAGCGCAGAAAGCAGCCCTGCGGGCGTAAAATAGCGCCGTCCCCGGAATGCTCTTTGCGGCGCCAGGAAAGCTCCGCCGCCCGCAGGTTCTTTCCGGAAATTCAATGGCACTTTTAGGGATGGATTGAGATGAAGCTATTTGCTTGCGCACTTGCCCTGATGCCCTTTTCCCTGCCGGCTCTGCTGGCGGGCCCCTTCACCCTCACCAGCTACGCTCAGACAGGAGGCAAACCCGCCATGGAGATCGGCAACGAAAAGGTTGTCACGCTCACACGCACCGCCGTTAGCAAGACCAAGCCGGAGTTCACCAGCATCACTCTGGCACCCGGCCGCGGCATGGAAATCATCCAGATTACAGCCAACTTTCCCGGCAAGGGCGATGTAAACGTTCTCGCCTCACCGGATCTGGCCGGCTCAAAGAAGATGCTCGACGTGGACGATGACGCCTTTGGCAACCTGGGCTACCGGCTGGGCGCGGCCTTCCTGGCGCCCTATCCCAACCGCATTCGCGGCAAGCTTTCGGCTGACGGCAAGACCCTGACCACCGCTTGGGAGGGCCACGCAATCACACTGCCGGCCAACAACATTGGCAAGCTGCCTACGGCCGAGCGCCACGCTATGCACGGGCTTATCCTCAAGAGCAAAGTCAGCGACGTGCAGGTGAAGAAGCTGCCCGGCGGCGAGCAGGTAACCGGTATTCTTCATGCCGGGGACTTCGGCGGCCACTGGCTTTCGAAGACTGACCTGGTCTTCACCATCACGCTCTCCGCCGAGGCCGTGGATACCGCGATTGTGGCGGCCAACGTGGGCACCGAGGACGAACCGATGGCCATCGCATGGCACCCCTACTTCAACCTGCCCAGCGGCAACCGCTCCCAGGCCCGGATCCAGATTCCAGCCGCTACCATGGCCGAGGGAGACAACTACGACAACGTCTTCCCCACTGGCAAGCTGCTGCCGGTCAAGGGAACCCGCTTTGACCTGAACGCCCCCGGCGGCGTGGCCCTGGGAACAAATTACTTCGATGACAACTGGAACCACCTGCAGTGGAAGGGTGGCGCCGTCACCGTCGAGGTTGTCGATCCGGCCGCGAATTACGGCGTGAAGATCGAGGGCCTGTCGCCGGAGATTTCATCCATCCAGATGTACGCTCCGCCCGACAAGAGCTTTGCCGCCATCGAGCATCAGTACAACTTGGCCAATCCTTTCGGCAAGGAATGGGGCGCGACCAATACAGGCATGGTCACGCTGAAGCCCGGCCAGAGCACCAAGTGGCATGTGCGGCTGCGCGTCTTCGTGCCGTAAAGGCAGTGGACAGTGAGCAGTAAAGCGGGCCGGGGGATGACTCAGTTCAGCCTCCGGCTCGTTTTACGGCGTGGCTTCAATGAAGCGTAATCTATCGTCGATAAGATCGAGGCGATATGAGGACACTCAAAGAGTTACAGATATTGCTGGGCCCGTTGATGCGCTTCCGTGGCCTTGTCTTCCTGCTTTTTCTCTGCTCGCTTACAGGCGCGCTGATTGCCTGCTCCAGCCAGAGTTCCAGACCTTCGCGGTTTCCTGTCTCCATCTTTGACGAACATCCCTTCCATTTCGGCTGTACCGACCGTCCGAGTCCTCTTCCGCCCGGTACACACGGATTGGTAACTATTTCTCCGCTGGCTCCCTACGCGCGCACCCGCCTCGAAACGCTCAACCTTCCATTGAATGAAGTTCCGGCGCTGACAATAGCCGCCGAACCCGTGGAATGGATTCAGATCGCCGGCGCCAATCAGGATCACTGGACGGCGCAGTTCTGTGCGATGGGCGAAGGCAACACCATCGATGAAGCCAACAGTTATCTGCGGAGTGTCTCCATGCAGCGAACAGGCAGTCTGCTCACGCTGGGCAACACCGATGCCCATGGCCTGACCGGAGGACGGGGCAACCTGCTGCTGACAGCGCCCGCCGATGCGCCCGTCACCGTGCATAGTGATGCGGCCGTCGAGGTCCACGACATGGCAGGGCAGGTTCGCGTCTCGGCGCTGGGCCGCGCCACCATCCTCAACACCACCGGCCGCGTGGATGCCTGGGCCGGAGCCGTGGACTACGCAGGCTCGCAAGGGTCGGTCTTTCTCAACGCCTCCTGGGAAATCAACTTCAAGATCACCGCGACAAACTTTCGGGGCACTCTGGCCGCCAACGCGCAACGTCAGGTAAACGCCTATTTCCCGCCTGGTTTTCAAACTCCAGTGGAGGTTCTTGTGAACCGGCCGAAGGATTTTGTTTGCCACGCCGATTTCTGCTCAAAAATCAAAGAGGACCGCGTGAATGGCCTGTACCGGTTCACTTACGGCAATGCCGAAGGCGCATCCGATCATATTGGCATGAGATCCTGGGACGCGCAGGTTGTTCTTGATACGACACGGTGAAGCCCGGTCGCTCAGGAATTGGGAGCGTCCTATCGGCAGAATTGAAGCCGTGGTTTGACCCTTCTTGCCACCTGGAGAGCCTGATTACACAGCCTGAAGAATCGATTCAAGACCAAGGCCTATCCCCGTTCCCTTCCGCGGCCGATTCTGCCGACCAGCGGCAGGCACATGAATGTGTGTTCCATCAATTCAATGAAGGATTTTTCGGGGTGGCTCTCCTGGCGCATGAGATGAATCGCGCCGACAACCATGATTCCCAGCAGGCAGGCCAGCGTCAGCGGCAAAAGAATGAAGAAAAAGAAGCGCGCTATCTCCGCCAGCCCCCAGGGTCCTCCGGTCTCGACCACCTGTCCGTACCGGGTTAGCGCCCAGTAATCGCCTGAGCGCCCCTGCAGCTTGAAATAGAACTTGCCGCCGGCGATCCGGACGTGGTTCACATCGGAGACGATGGGAATCCTTGTGCCCGAGGCTGTTTCGAGATAAGGGCGCAGCCCGGCGACGGTTGTCACTTCGCCCTGCCGGTTCCAGCCGATCTTGTCCATGTGAAGCGCGCAGGGGCAGAGTTCCTTCCCCAACCGAGGAAACTGCATCTTGGGGAAGATCAGCAGAAGATAATCTTCACCCGGCATCGCCTCGTAATATCCGGCCCCCGCCGCCGGAAGGTCCTTGGAATCGAGTTTCATCGTTTCGCCCGGCAGGACGAAGAGGTGGGCGACGACCATGTGGCCTTCGTCCTCGATGTCCACCACGGGAAGCGGCTGGGCAGTGGGGTTGGGCACCGATTGCAGGCGAAACGCTCCACAAGGCAGAGCCCAACTGACGGCGAGAAGCAGGATCAGTGCGGATGTTGGCTTCATTGCCCACCGTATTATCACATCGCGAAGAAGAACGGCAATCGAAGCAGTCCGGCCATCACAGCCGAAGGCGAAGTTGTATTCTTTGCTTCTGTTTTCATCGGCCATGTAACCCTGCGCTCGCCTTCTCCGTCCATCCTTTCGTGGGGAGAACCGAACAAACTCGTTTCCGTTGCCTTTGCTGCGGGTACAGGACGCTGGAAGCGCCCGGCGCGCAGCAGTTGTGCCCGGTCTGCTGGTGGGAGGACGACGGGCAGGACGACAAGAATGCCTCCGTAGCCCGGCTGACCGTGAATGGCGAACTGAGCCTGGCCGAGGCCCGCACGAACTTCTTGCGCTGCGGCGCGGCCCATCCGCGCTTCCTGCCTTACGTCCGGAAACCGCTGGAGTCGGAGCTCAGTCTGTGCGTCACTGAGCAGTAACGTGACTTTCTGGTGCCCTTTCCGTTCGAAAGATGCGAGGCGGGTTTGACCCTGCCAGCAAACCCCCTTACCATGAAATGAGGGATTTCCCTGGCCGCGCGGTAGTGGGTTTGCCTTCAGTGGCAGCCCATGCAGGCAATCTGTCCCATCAGTTGGCGGGTTGCATCTCTAAACAAACGGTTTCCAGCCCGGTCCCGCAGTTTGTTCGGCGCGCATAGCGCCTGGAAGGCAAAACACCTTGAGTTCTACCGACACCGTCGATAACAACGCCCAACCGAAGGCGGCCGAGGCGGCAAGCGACACCCTCGAAAATGGCCAGGCGCAGGCGTCCGAAGGCCACAATCACGATCACAACCACGAGCATGACCACAACCACGAGCACGGCCCGGTCATGAATCCGGAGTGCACCCGCGAACTGGTGCTGGACGTTCCTGCCGAAGAGGTTTCCAAGACCTTCCGGAGGGTGGTGGCCAACTACCGGAAATACGCCAAGATTCCCGGTTTCCGCGCAGGCAAGGTGCCGGAAACGGTTGTGCGGCGCCGCTTCGCGGACGGGATTCGCAAGGACGTGATCGACGGTCTGCTGCCCGAGCGCTTCAACAAGGCAGTACTTGATTCGGGCATTCGGCCCGTCGGCGAGCCCCATGTGACCGAGTTGACGGTCGAAGACGGCCAGCCGATGCATGTGAAGGCTGTTTTTGAGTATCTGCCGGATTTCTCCATCGAGGGCTATCAGACGGTCACCGTCGAGAAGCCGGCGGTGGAGATTACCGAGGAGGAGTTCCAGCGCGAGCTGGAGCAACTGCGCGACTCGCGCGCCACCATCGAGCCGGTTGAGGAAGACCGAGCCCTGGTGGATGGCGACTGGGCGCAGATCTCCTATAAGGGACAGATTGAGGGCGACAAGGATGCTGCCCCGATCGCGGGCGAAGACACGCTGGTCGAAGTTGGGGGCAAGGACACAGTCGAGGCCTTCACTACCGTTCTGCGCGGCGCCAAGCCCGGCCAGGAGCTGAAGGCCGAGGTCATCTATCCGGCCGACTTTGCAGAACCCAAGCTGGCCGGCAAAACCGTCACCTACGAAGTCGAAGTGAAGGCGATCAAGAAGCGCACGATGCCGGAGCTGAACGACGATTTCGCCAAGGAAATGGGCAACTACAAGGATATGGCGGAGCTGGAAGCGCGCGTTCGCGAGCACATGGCCGACCGCAAGCGCCGCAGCGTGGAAGGCGAAACCAAGGACCGGCTCTTCGCAGCGTTGATTGAGCGCTTCCCGTTTGCGGTTCCCGAAGCGCTGGTTCAGGCACAGATTGACGCTCGCCTGGAGCGCGGACTGCGTGCCCTGGCGGCTCAAGGCATGAGCGCCGAGCAGATGCGCAAGCTGGACTTTGGCCGCCTGCGTGAAGCCCAGCATGACGGCGCAGTGGCTGAGGTGAAAGCCAATCTTATGCTGGACCGCATCGCCAGCGAAGAGAAGATCAGCGTTAGCGACGAGGAAATGGACCGCGAGTTGCAAATGGCAGCTCTGCAGGCCAGGGAATCGCTAGAGGCAGTGCATGCGCGTCTGAAGGCCGACGGCGGACTGGATAGAATCCGGGAGCAGTTGCAGCGCGAGAAAACCGCGAATCTGCTGTACGAACGGCTGCCCGCGTAGAGCGGCGAAAATCGCCGCGCAGCTTTCTGGAGTGAACTCCAGGGGCGGCGCGGCAAGCAAGAAACGGAGAGCGAGAGCCCTCCAGCGGAAGAGAAGGTTCTATGGCATTGGTTCCCATGGTGGTAGAGCAGACGAGCCGGGGCGAACGCGCCTACGACATTTACTCCCGTTTGCTTCGCGACAACATCATCTTTCTGGGCACGCCCATCGACGACCAGGTGGCCAACCTGGTGGTGGCGCAGATGCTCTTCCTCTCTGGCGAAGATCCGGAGAAGGACGTGCATCTCTACATCAACTCCCCCGGCGGCTCTATTACCGCGGGCCTGGCCATCTATGACACGATGCAATTCATCAAAAACAAAGTGGAGACCATCTGCATCGGTCAGGCGGCCAGCATGGGCGCCTTTCTGCTGCTGGCCGGCACCAAGGGCAAGCGGTTTGCTTTGCCCAACTCGCGTATTCTCATTCATCAGCCGTCCATGGGCGGGCTGAGCGGTCAGGCCACGGACATCGACATTCATGCGCGCGAGATCCTGCGCATCCGCGAGGTTACCAACAACATCATGGCCAGGCACACCGGCCAGCCTCTGGAACTGATTGAGCGCGATGTCGAGCGGGATTTCATCATGAACGCGCAACAGGCCAAGGAATACGGTATAGTTGACGAAATCATCGACCGGCCCCGCCTTTAACAGGTGGGCTGGTCCACCGGCTGGTTCTCTTGTTAGACTGGCCGGTAGGCAGAAGCAGAACTGAAACGAGCTCGTTCAAAGGGAGTAGGACCATGAAAACGCGTGTGGGACCCGAAGAGGCATTGCGATGCTCGTTCTGTCATAAGTCTCAGGACGCAGTGGCGAAGTTGATTTCTTCGCCCAGCGACTACCCTCGTGCCTACATCTGCGACGAGTGCGTGGCAGTCTGCAACTCGATTCTCGAGGACGACCGCGGTGCGGATGCCACTCAAGCGGCCACCACCGCCGGCCACCTGCCCAAGCCGGAAGAAGTGAAGAGCTTCCTTGACGACTTCGTCATCGGCCAGGACCAGACCAAGAAGAAGCTCGCCGTTGCGGTCTACAACCACTACAAGCGCATCCAGATGAACAAGATGCGCAACAACGAAGTCGAGCTGGCCAAGTCCAACATTCTGCTCATCGGCCCCACCGGCTCGGGCAAGACGCTGCTGGCTCACACAATGGCCAAGATGCTCGATGTGCCCTTCGCCATTGTGGACGCCACCACCCTTACCGAGGCCGGCTATGTGGGCGAGGATGTGGAGAACATCATCCTCAAGCTGCTGCAGGCCGCCGACGGCGACGTGACCCGCGCCCAGCAGGGCATCATCTACATCGACGAGATCGACAAAATCGGCCGCAAGGACGAGAACCCCTCCATCACCCGCGATGTCAGCGGCGAAGGCGTGCAGCAGGCCCTGCTCAAGATTCTCGAAGGCACCGTGGCCAACGTTCCGCCACAAGGTGGACGCAAGCACCCGCACCAGGAGTTCACGGCCGTCGATACCACCAACATTCTGTTCATCTGCGGTGGGGCCTTCATCGGCCTGGAGCGCGTGGTGGGCCGCCGCGTGGGCAAGAAGGCGCTGGGCTTCAAGACCATCGACGCCGAAGCTGATACCGTCGCGAGCCTTTCGCATCGCGATACCGAACTGCTGCGCCGAACCGAGCCGCAGGACCTGATCAAGTACGGCTTGATTCCCGAGTTTGTCGGCCGCCTGCCAGTCATGGGCATTCTGGATGAGCTGGACGAAGCGGCGCTGATCGAGATTCTCACCAAGCCCCGCAACGCCATCCTCAAGCAGTACCAGCGGCTGTTCGAGTACGAGAACGTGCGCCTGCACTTCACCGCTGAGGCCTCGGCGGCGGTTGCGCGCGAGGCCCTGGCCCGCAAGGTGGGCGCCCGCGGCTTACGCATGATTCTTGAAGAACTGATGCTGGACCTGATGTATCGCCTGCCCAGCAACAAGCGCGTTCGCGACCTGGAAATCACCAGCGACATGGTTGAGCGGCGCGATCTGTCGATGTGTCTGCTGGAAAAAGCGGGCTGATTCCCATTTGGATCGAGGCGCCGGCAGGAACCGCTTTCCTGCCGGTGTGCCTTGAATTCCGCTGTACAATCCCAAGAGAGCCGTGTGACCAGCCCTGAGTCCGGGTTGTCTTTTGCGCGTCCAATGATAAGGTGGCCCAATGAGCGCATCCCGCGAAAAAGCCGAAACGCGCAAGCTCCCCATGATGCCCATCCGGGACATGGTGATCTTCCCGTACATGATGACGCCCTTCGTTGTGGGGCGCGAGTCGAGCGTGCGCGCCCTTGAAGAGGCGCTTACCGGCGACCGCAAGATCTTCCTCGCCACCCAGCATGACGCCTCCGTCGACGAGCCCAGGGCCAAAGAGATTTACCAGGTCGGGTCGATCTGCAACATTGTGCAAAGCGTCAAGATGCCCGATGGCAATATCAAGGTGCTGGTCGAGGGCGTCGAGCGAGCCAAATCCACTGAAATCAGCGATCGGGACGGCTTTTTCGTGGCCACGGTGCGCGTTGGCAAGAGCCAGTTCGAGATGACACCCGCCGTCGAACAGCTCATGCAGCGCGTCACTGGCCTCTTCGAGCAGTACGTCAAGCTGCAGCAGTCGCTCAACTACGAGACCATCATCGCCACGGTGCGCATGGACGAGCCGTCGAAGCTCTCCGACACCATCGCCGCCAATCTGCAACTCGGCATCGAGGAGAAGCAGGAATTGCTGGGCCTCTTCGATCCGGCCACGCGCCTCGCGCGCATTGCCGACGTGCTCGACATCGAGATCGAAAAGCTCGATCTGGACCGCAACATCCAGTCCCGCGTCAAGCGGCAGATGGAGCGCGCGCAAAAAGAGTACTACCTGAACGAAAAGATCAAGGCTATCCAGAAGGAGCTGGGCCACGGCGAAAAAAGTGAGTACGACGAGCTGCGCAAGAAGATTGAAACCGCCGGAATGCCCAAGGAGGCGCTCGACAAGGCCATCCAGGAGCTGAAAAAGCTGGAAGCCATGCCGCCCATGTCGGCCGAATCGACCGTCAGCCGCAACTACATCGACTGGCTGCTGGCCGTGCCCTGGAAAAAGCGCTCCAAGGAAACCCGCTCCATCGAATTCGCCGAGAAGGTGCTGAACGAAGACCATTATGGTCTGGAAAAGATCAAGGATCGCATCCTCGAGTTTCTCGCCGTCCGCCAGCTGGTGAAAAATCCCAAAGGCTCGATTCTCTGTTTTGCCGGGCCTCCGGGCGTGGGCAAAACCTCGCTGGGCATGTCAATTGCCAAGGCTACCGGCCGCAAGTTCGTGCGGCTCTCGCTAGGCGGGGTGCGCGACGAAGCCGAGATTCGCGGTCACCGCCGCACCTACATCGGCGCGCTGCCGGGGCAGATCATCCAGCACATGAAGCGGGCCGGAACCAAGAACCCCGTCTTTCTGCTCGACGAAGTGGATAAAATGGCATCGGATTTCCGCGGCGACCCGGCCTCGGCCCTGCTGGAAGTCCTCGATCCTGAGCAGAATATTGCCTTTCAGGACCACTACCTCGACGTCGATTACGACCTTTCGCAGGTGCTCTTCGTCGCCACGGCCAACGTGGTGCACACCGTCCCGGCCGCGCTTCAGGACCGCATGGAAATTCTGCACCTGCAGGGCTACACCGAAGAGGAAAAGCTGGAGATCGCGCGCCAATATCTGGTGAAGAAGCAGCGCGAGCAGACCGGGTTGACCGAGAAGAATCTCGTTTTTAAGGACGATGCGCTGATCGAGATTATCCGCGGTTACACACGCGAGGCCGGCGTGCGGAATCTGGAGCGAGAAATTGGCAACGTCTGCCGCAAGGTGGCCCGGCGCGTGGTCCGCGAAGGCCTGAAACACAAGGAAGAGATTACCGCCGCGAACGTCGGCGAGTTGCTGGGCGTGGCGCGCTTCCACGAATCCGAGATGCACGAGAAGAGCGAAATCGGTCTGGTGACCGGCCTGGCCTGGACCGAGGTGGGCGGCTGCATTCTTACCACGGAAGTCCAGGTGCTGGACGGCAAGGGCAAGCTCACCATTACCGGCCAGGTCGGCGACGTGATGCAGGAGTCGGCACAAGCCGCGCTCAGCTATATCCGGGGCAAGGCGCATTTGCTGGGACTGAGCCGAGAGTTTTACCGCAACGTGGATCTGCATCTGCATGTGCCCGAAGGCGCCATCCCCAAGGACGGCCCCTCGGCCGGGATCACCATGGCAACGGCTCTGGCCAGCGCGCTGGCCAAGGTTCCCGTACGCCGCGACATTGCCATGACCGGCGAAATCACCCTCCGCGGCAAGGTGCTGGCTATCGGCGGATTGAAGGAAAAGCTGCTGGCCGCCCTCAGGGCCGGCATCTTTGAAGTTATCCTGCCGAGCGCCAACGAGAAGGACATCGCCGAACTGCCGGACAACATCAAGAACTCCATGAAGCTTCACTTCGTGGACCAGATGGATGAGGTGCTGGCGTTGGCGTTGGAAGGGCCGCTGCCTGCGGCTTTGCCTCCCGATGCCGAGGTGCTGGCCGCCGTGCCGGCACCCGTGACAACCACCCAGCCGACCCCGCAGTAGGTAACATCCGCGCGTGAGATTCAGGGGTTCGCACTTGAAACCCTGAATCTCACACTTGTGTTTCGGGCGCTTTGATGCCCTTCTTGCGGTTATCCAAAAGTAATCTCATCGAGTTTCCAATCCTCGCCTCCTCCAAAAAGCGAGAAGAAGAGCTGTGCTCTTGCACTGCTGGCCTTAAGTGCGCCCTGAAAATAGCCATCTTCCCTGTCGATGTATACGCTTTGCAGTGCTTCAGTCTCATCCCAGTTGCGAATGACAAGCAGCGAGCAACACTTTAGTAACTTGCTGATTGAACCATTGCACGCTACCGTCTATACAGTTTGGTAACCGGGTAGTAACACGAAAGGGAGTTTGGTAATTCTCGCGAGAGTCCCACAGTTGGCGCACTGCAATCTCCACGGATTGCCGCCTTTCGCCAGAAGGCCAATTCCACCCGGATGAAAGGAAGAACGATGGAATTCGCATGGCTCCTGTCTGTCCCGATGAAGGCGCGCGTTCTCGCAAAGACGCTGAGTTTTGGCAGATTTTTTAATTCCGTGCCGTGCGTCGCGGCTGGTAAGTCTGGGAGCCTGAGATACCCTGTCGGGGGCGCTTTCGCGCTTCTGATTCTGTGCTCGGCTTCCTGGGCTGGCGCCCAAAGCTGCTCTGGCATGAGCCTTGGAAGCAATGCGAGCTTGAATGGATTTGTCCCGTTTCCATCCACCAATGTCTGGAATACGAAGATTGCGTCGGCTCCAGTTGACCCGGAATCGGACGCAATTACCTCGGCGGCGGGGTTTGCCGGATTAAATCTGCATCCCGACTTCGGCGCCGAAAGCTACTATGGCATTCCCTATGTTGTTGTGGATTCCAGCACCACCCCTCTGGTGCCGATCAATGTACTCGATTTCGCAAGCGAGAGCGATGTAGTGGTGGCGCCGTATCCGAGCCTCGCTCCCATTGAGGGCAACCCAGCTGACTGCTCGGGCTGGCCGGATACTTACACCGGCGATTCTCATGTATTGGTGCTCGACCGCGCACAGTGTGTTCTCTATGAGACCTTCAATACGAATCGCTGCAACGGGCAGTGGAACGCCTCGAGCGAGACTGTCTGGGACATGAACAACTATGAGTCGCGTCCCTGGGGTTGGACTTCGGCGGATGCCGCCGGATTGCCTATCTTTCCTGGGCTGGTGCGTTACGACGAGATAGCCTCGGGAGCGATCAATCACGCCCTCCGCTTCACGATGGCGCAGACAAAGAACGACGGCAACAACGGCTATTTCGTGCCCCCCGCTACTCACGCCTCGGGCAATCTCTGGGGATCGAGCAATGTCATGGGGATGCGGATACGCCTGAAGGCGAGCTTTGACATCTCTGGCTACTCCGCAGTGAATCAGGTCATTCTGACGGCAATGAAACAGTACGGGATGATCCTTGCGGACAATGGCGGCTACTTCTATTTCCAGGGCGTCTCTGACCCGCGCTTTGACGACAACGATCTGGATAACCTGAAGGGAATTTCCTCATCGAACTTCGAGGTCGTTCAAGCGACTCCCGAGTTTCCCGGTTATGATGCCGCAACTGCTCCAGCCGGAGCCTCTCCGGTAATCAGCAGTTTCGCGGCATCGGCCTCGAGCGTAAGCTCCGGGTCCGCCGTCACCCTCACTTACAGCGTCAGCGGCGACTCTTACGATTACATCGACATGCTCGGTCCGGTTTCAGCCGGTAACGGGAGTGTAACCATCTATCCCACGGCAACCCAGACCTACACGCTCAACTCCACCAACGCTTATGGCAGAACCGCCAGCACGCCAATTACGGTAACGGTGCCCGGTTCGGTGGTAGTTCCGCCTGTTTTCACACCAATGCCCGGCACTTATAACGCGGCGCTGGCGGTGACCATGAGCACGCCGACTTCTCCTTCGGCGACGATCTACTACACAACCGACGGAAGCACGCCTACAACCAGCTCACCGGTTTTCTCTATTTCCAATCCGATTAAGGTTTCTGTTTCGGAAACGATAAGAGCCATCGCCACGGCTGCCGGCTATTCCAATCCGAGCGCGGTGAGTTCGGCAACTTACACCATGCCCCTGCCAGTAGCGGCCACGCCGACCTTCAGCGTAGCGGCAGGAACGTATAGCTCGGCGCAGGCGGTGAGCATTTCCGATGGGATCAGCGGCGCGGCGATCTATTACACAACCAATGGAACAACACCCACCACCAGTTCTTCGCTATACACCGGGCCCATCACGGTGTCGGCAACAGAAACTGTTCAAGCGATCGCTGTCGCCGCTGGCTACGCGAACAGCTCCGTTGCCTCCGTCAGTTACACCTTCGAGCCGCGCGCGGCCCCGCCCCTGTTCTCGGTAGCGGCAGGGACGTATAGCTCTCCCTTGACGGTGAGCATTTCCGACTCAACCCCAGGGGCGTCTATCTACTACACGGTCGGCAGCATTACACCCATGTCCGTCATGACGAAATTCACCGGCCCCATCACGGTATCGACGACTGAAACTCTCAGCGCGATTGCAGAAGCTCCAGGCTACGTGAACAGTGCAGTCACCACGATGATTTACAACTTCGAACCGCGCACTGCCACGCCAGTATTGTCATTGGCTTCCGGAACGTATACCGGGCCACAAACGGTAACAATTTCCGACAGCACCTCGGGGGCAGCGATCTACTACGTGATCGGCAACATCACGCCCATGACCGTCCTGAAGAAATACACCGGCCCCATTACGGTGTCGGCAAGCGAGACGATCAGCGCGATTGGGGAGCTTTCTGGCAACGTCAACAGCCAGATCGCCTCGGCCACCTATACCATTGCGCCCAACTGAGATTTTTTCGTCTGGCAATCGGCGGAAAAGAAGAGTTGCCGGCCAATTGTTTAGACATATTTAGATTATCTAATCTAGATTTCTAAATGAAGTTATCTAGACTTAGAAACGAGGCGCCCATCTCGGGATTGAGAGAGATGGGCGCCTCATCATTTGCGTACGAATGAGAATTATGAGATTGCCGTACGGGTCTGCGCGTCAGCCTGCCGAAGGTACTATCGCCCGTGGATTTTGTCCCTTGCTTCACCTGAGACCTGGAGCATCGGGCTCTATTTCGCGTGGAACATCAGCAGAAAAACCCATGGCAGCACGATGGCATCGTTCAGCAAGTGACTGACGAAACAGGGCATCAGACTGCGGCGTGAAAGCAGGTAAACGATGGCGTAGAGCGCACCCAGCAACGCCGTATGAGTCATAATATCGAGACCATTGTGCCAGCCACTGCTGAGTCCGTAGAGGCCATGCGCCAGGCCGAAGAGCACTCCTGATACTACGATCTGCACCATCCATACCCGGCGCGGAAAAGCCTGTTCAAGACGTAGCCGCGGAAGAACACTTCTTCGCAGGTTCCGGCGCGCAGTCCCAGTGCAAGGGCAGTAAAAAGATGAAAGAAGCTAGGCTCAAAGAATATCTGCATCAGAGGCAGATGCGCCGCGCCATTTTGCAATCCGTGAAAAGCGGGGATGACCGAGCAGGCGGCCAGCGCCAGACCCGCAATCCATCCCATCCAAGGCGACGATTGCCATAAGCCGAGTTGGCGCAGCGAATCGCCTGTGCGGCGCAGAATCCACCAGAGCACGGCAAGCGCCAGCAGTTCACCCAGAGCCGATCCGGAGACAAACAGCATCGTCAGATTCTGTGGCGTGCGCGCGTGTGTAGCCCAAAAGTGAGTCAGGCGCAGGGAAATCGCCACGAGGTTCATTCCCACAACCACCCCTCCCAACATGCCGACGGTGGCTCCCAGAGCGGAAAGCCAAACGGCACTGAAGCGCTGCGACTGCCTTTTACGGAAACTGCAAAGGACTCTTCTTTCATCGGCACCATCCTGAGTTGCCGGCCTGCCAGAGGACACGTCATGGAATACGGGTTTTGTGCTTGGTTAGTGGGGTATATGCACTGAGAGGCGGGCTGGTTCCTGTATCCTCAAGATTGATGCATTTCACGACACAATTTCTTCTTTCGGCGATGGCTGCGGCGCAGTTCCCCGCGCCGGACGTGCCGGAGATCGCCTTCCTCGGCCGCTCGAACGTAGGCAAATCGAGCCTGCTCAATACGCTGGTCGGCGACAAGGCGGCTAAAGTTTCCTCGACGCCGGGGCGCACGCGGGCCATCAATTTTTTTGCGCTTCTCGATCAGAGCCAGAAGCGGAGACTGGTCTTTGCCGACCTGCCGGGCTATGGCTACTCCAAGATCTCCAAGTCCATCAGCGCCGGCTGGCCGGAGTTCATCGAGCCGTATCTGGCGATCCGCTCGACGCTCAAGCTGTGCATCTGCCTGGTGGACTCGAATGTGCCCGCGCAACCGAGCGACCGCCAGCTGATCGACTGGCTGCGGGCCGCCGGCCGCGAATTCGCCGTGGTGGCCACCAAGATCGACCGGCTCAGCGGCAACGAGCGCACGCGCAATCTGCTGGCGCTGAAGAAGGGCCTGGAACTGGACGAGGTTCTGCCCATCTCCGCCAAAACCGGCTACGGAGTAAAAGAGCTATGGGCGCGGATCGAGGCGCTCTCCGGCCAGCAGGCCGAGTAGCGAGTCTGCAATTCAGATTGAAGCCTGAAGTATTTTCACGGTTCCTGCAGGGTTGAATCCGTGGTTTCCCACCCATTTCACAAGGAACTCAAGCAGCAGGTCCCCTTCGACTTCGCTCAGGGAAGGCTTTCGACTCGCTGCGCTCGCTCAGGATGGATGGGGCACGGAGTTTCCTTACACCATCCGTAAAAACGCTCTAATCTTCCTCGATCTGCTCGAGCGGGTTCAGTTTCCTGACAAAGAAGACGAACTCTCCCGGCTTGGCGACAAACTTGAGTTTGGCGGCGTCCTTGGGTTTCACGCAACCATTGGCAGCTACCACGCCCGAAGTCAGAATCTCTGAGACCCCATACCAGCGGTCGGTGGGGTTCCCCTTCCCGGTTGCGGCGTCGCAATTGACGTAGACATACATCGCGCCATCGTAGGTTGCCTTGATCGAGAGGGCGGCAGCACTCCCGGGCAGGGTCAGCTTGCCTGTACCGTCCTCATTCTGCACGACCCAGTCGGCATGGACGGTTTGTTCGTGATCGATGCGAACGAGAAAATTCGAAGTCGCAATCAGCTTGCCGGTCTTGCCGTTCAGCATCCGGACGGTGATGGTCTTCCCTGTTTGAGCGCACAGGCAGCCGCAGAAGGCGGCCAAGCAGAACAAAAGTACGATTCTCCGACAAGTTCCTTGAGCCATTTCCGCCTCAGCAATTCAATCCAAGCTTACCAGCTCGAGTAAGGCTGTCCGTCGGAACCCAGCTCCTGCGAGCCGGAGTGAACGTCGTCGACGCCAGGTTCGGTCTGGTCCAGCGAGTGCATCGAGTCGCTGGTTTCGGTCACCCAGCTGTCCTTGCTCTTGGTAAACGGATCTTCGGGAATGGCCTTCAGGTAGCCATCCTGGATCAGGTCGTCGAGCGACTGCGGCGCCTTCTGCTTGTCCACCGTGTAAGAGTCGATGGCGGTGCGCAGCACGTGCAGATCCTCTTTCAGCACCGCTTCCTGTGCCTGCTTGACGGCGGCCTGATAGCGAGGCACGGCAATCAGCATGAGTATGCCGATAATCGCCATCACGATCATCAGCTCCATCAGCGTGAAGCCCGCGTCTTGTCTCTGAATCCTGCTCACTGAGTCCTCTTTGCCTGAAAGCGGTGTTAGCCGCGCTTCGCGCGTGTTAGCGGTGTTGATTCCGCTCTCTGCTGACTCTGCCAACCCGCTGCCCTTGCTAACTCCGCTAACCGCGCTAACGCCGCTCTCAGCCTACCAGTCAGAATACTTGGTTCCGTCCAGCGCCGTTCCCGTGGACTTGGAATACACATCAAAAACGCTCTGCCCGCCCCAGGAATCCGATGTCGGATCGTCCTGCATCGAGCGCAATCCCCACTCGGCCTTGCCGGTCATGGGATCCACCGGAATCCGGCGCAGGAATTTCACCTTCTTGGTCTGCACTTCCACGCCGTCCACCAGCGTCTGCAGATCGGGCGGATAGCCCTGGCTGTCCAGCTTGACCTGAAAGGCATTTTTGTCGGCGGCGTCCTTGTACTTGTCGATGGCGTCGCGCATCATCCACAGATCGTAGCGGAGCATGCGCTCATTCTGGCGTTTCACCTGGAAGCGCGCCACGGGAACCGCCGCTGAAGCGAGAACGGCGAGAATCGTCACGGTCACCATCAACTCCACCAGCGTAAGCCCCCGCTCCGCAGGGCGGTTGATCCGGATTGGCCGAGTCTTTTTCATCGATATGAGCCCAACTGGCGCAGTTCTGACGGGCCTAAACCTCACTATTGCACCCGAATGCTGACCTGCGCGCCCTGGGCCGCGACCTGCCGCTGGGCGCTCGTGACCGCCCCGGGATGGGTAATGACGATGGCGCTTTCTCCCACGGCTTTGGCCTGAAAACTGAGGACGCAAACCACGCCGGTTCCGCTCACTCCGGCCGCTCCCGGCGGACGCGAAGCGCCAATGACAATCGAGCCCGGTCCGTCGTCGCGGTGAACCAGCGCCACGGGTTGCCCATCGCGGCCCAAAAACTCCCCGCTATCCACGTTGACCAGCGAAAGCTTGGCCGGATCGTACTGTATCTGCAAGGGAACGGAAGCAATATCCGTACCTCCGTTCAGCGTCACCGGAACCTTGAAGGTGGCGCCAGCGGCCACCGGGCCGGGCGCGGCAAGCGTGAAGCTAACCACTCCCGGTTGCTGAGGAGCGGCTGCCGGAGTGGCCGGAGAGTTTCCATTTGTCGCCGCAGCCTGGCGCAATTGGGCCAGCGCCGCCGGGCCTGCCGCCGCCGCGCTTTGCCCAGGGACCGTGCCTACGTCAGGCCGCGCAGGGGCTGCGCTCGAGATTGGCTTCGAGACGGGAATTTCAATCGGAATGCGGCGAATCTCGATGGACGTGCCCTCGCCGGTGTCCACGGTGCGCAGATTCACCGGCTCCAGGGACTGCGAGCGAACCACGTGCGGCACCACCAGAAAGACCAGTTCATCATCCGAAACCTTGCGATCCTTTGAACCAAACAGGTACTTGAGCACCGGAATCGAACTCAGTCCTGGAACGCCAGTCCAGCTTGTGGTTTCCTGATTATCCTGAATGCCGCCCAGGATACTGGCTTCACCCTCGCGCAAGCGGATGACCTGGTCCACTGTGCGCTGACTGATGATCGGCTCGGTCACGCCGCTGATCGTCTGATCGCTGCTGTGAGAGGTCACCTCGACTTTGATCTTCAGCGTCACGTCGCGGTCGAAGTGGACAGTCGGCGTCACCTCGATATTCACGCCCACATCCTGGTACTGAAACTGAGTGTTGACCAGAGAACTGACCAGCGCCGTCGATGCGCCCGTCTGGTAGGAACCGGTGGCGATGGGAATCTTGGAACCGATCTTCATCGTCGCCTTCTGTCCGTCGGTGGCCCGGATGCGCGGGTTCTGCAGAATCTTGGTATTCGAATCGGTCAGCAGCAGGTTGGCCGTAGCCGCGCCGATCGTCACCGCAAAATCAGACGCCTTCAAGTGGGACAGGTCGTAGAGCGTCGCATTCGCTGTCGAGGAGGAAGAAGAAGAGGAGGAGGAAGACGACGAGGAAGAGGACGAGGAAGAAGTGCTGCTGTTGGCCTGCAGCGCAACCGATGCGCTGCTCGGCCAGGCGATTCCGAAGGTCTTCTCCCAGTTCTTGCTCACCTCCAGAACCGCGATGTCGACCACAACCTCGGGCCGCGCCTTGTCCAGATCGTTGATCAGCTTCTGCACCAGCAGAAGCTCGTCCGGCGTGCCCCGCACCACGATGGCATTCTGGCTGGCCACGCCGTAGGCCTTGACGTTGGTCAGCAAGTTGCGAATGGCGGTCTGCACGTCGGTCAGATCGTTCTGCTGCCAGGCATTGGAGAGATAAAAGGTCTGCACCGCCTGCTCGTCCAGCTCGGTGCGTTTGGCGCGGGTGTTCGCTGCCACAAACACCGTGTTGTCGGTAACCGGCCTCCAGAAGGTGTTGGAGATAGTGCCGATAATGCGCAGCGCATCCAGCAACGTCACGCCGTTCAGGTCCACCTGAATGCGCTTGGAGTTGTAGTCCGGGTCGAACAGAATATTCACTCCGGCGGCCTTGCCGACGGCCTGGTAAACCACCTTGGAGTCTTCCTGCATGTGCAGCGTCAGGGGCTCGTTCGAGACCGGCCGGAGCGCGGGCGGCGCGCCCATCGAGTCGAGAGATTCCTGCTTGCCCTCCGCTTCCGGAAGGCTCGTCTCGCTTGTGGGCATGATCTCGCCGTTCTTCTTCCGCACGGCGTCGATGGCCTGCTGCGCGGCCTCATTGCTGGGATCGATCTCGGCGGCGTGCAGGAACTCCGCAAGAGCTCCCTGATTGTTCCCGGCGTCCAGCAGCTTCTTGCCCTTGGTCACGTGCATCGCGGAAGCGGTAATCCGCACACGGTAGAGCGCAGCCCGGTAGACCAGATCCTTGGGGTCCTTCTTGGTGGCTTTCTGGAAGTTGTCGAAGGCGCCGTCGTAGTCCTCGCGCGCCTCGGCGCTCACGCCACGTTTGTAGAGGGTGTTGGCAGACTGGGCACGCAACATCACGCTCGACAGGCCGAAGACGGCCAGAACGGCAAAGAGCGCAATCCGGAAAGCGGCTCGTGAGAACGCGTGTTCTGAGGCTGCCGGAGTATCAACGCGACGGTTCATCGAACTCCCAGGCGTCTTCTCCGGTCCGCACTTCCAGCCGGACTCTCGCGGGCGGCCTTGGCCGCCCCAGACGCAATTCTTGTCGCAATTCCGATTGGCGAAAATTCCCATTCAATACTGCCCCATTTTAGCAAAGCCCCGCTGGAACGCGGCTAAAAGCCGCCTGAATGCTACGATTGAAAGTTGAGGATGCCTTCCGATGGCGCGCCAAACCAGCCACTCGATTGTTCCGCCGGCCAACAAAGGCCCCCAGAAGACCGCCAAGCCGCGCGACCCCGTGGCCAGCGGCGAGCGCGACGCCGCGCACAATCGCGCCGCCAGCCATAACTACTTTCTGCTCGACAAGTTCGAAGCCGGCGTCGCCCTGCGCGGCACCGAGGTCAAGTCCATCCGCGAAGGCAAGGCCAACCTGAAAGACTCCTACGGCCTCATCAAGGACGGCGAGGCGTTTTTGCTCAACATGCATATCGGCGCCTACTCCCACGGCAACATTGCCAACCACGACGAAACGCGCACGCGCAAGCTGCTGCTGCACCAGGGCGAGATTCGCAAGCTACTCTCCAAGACGCAGATCAAGGGCCACACGCTCATCCCCACCCGGCTGTACTTCCGCCAGGGGCGCGTGAAGTGCGAACTGGCCGTGGCCAAGGGCAAGCAGGACTGGGACAAGCGCGAAACCGAGCGCAGCCGCGAGGCCGACCGCGAAGCACGCGCCGCTGTCAACGCCAGCAAGCACCGCATGGGGCGATAGAGCGCGCTCAGCGAATCACTTCAATCTCGATTCCTAAATCGAGACTCTTCCAGACGCGATCAGTGGTGTAGACCGTAGCTTTGCGCTCGATGGCGAGAGCAAGGCAGGCCCTGTCGCCCAGCGAGAGGCCGAATGGGCGCGTAATCCGCTTCAATTCGGCTGCGATGCGAGCCTGTTCCTCGCTGAAGAGGCAAATCCGGCATTCAAGACTTCGGATCCAACCCCAGGACTGCTCTGGCTGCGCGCCGCGATCGATCATGCGGCCGTGAACCTCGGCGAGATTGACCGTGCTCAGCAGAGCGTCTTCAACGAGAGGCGCCACGACCTTGCTGCCCGGCTCGTCAAAGAAGAGGGCGAGAACCGCGGAAGAGTCGAACACAACCGCCTCAGGCAACTTGATCCACCTTTGCCCGGCGGGCCTGTTCCGCCCGATCCCGTTCCAGTTCCACCTCTTCGCGGCGCGCCTCTTCGCGGCGCTCGGCAATCAGCTCCTCGGAGGCCAGAGGACCGGGCTTGCAGCACCGGGCGATCTCCCCCTGGATGCGCTGAATCCGCGACCGGTGCGACTCCAAGCGCAAGACGCCGTCCTCGACTTCCATCAGCACGGAATCCCCTGGATTGATCCCCATTTGTCGGCGAAGTGCGGCAGGAATCACGATGCGGCCATTCGCGTTGATTCTGCCGGAAACAGAATGTTGCCCCGTGACAACAGATGGCATCTTGACCTCCTTACACATTATGACACTTTCTCAGAAGTATGACATTCATATATATCTTGTCACACACTCGGAATATTCCTCCCTGACTACCGCTCCCTGTTCGCTGTAAACTGTCCCCATGAAGACCAAACTGTCTTTTGCGCCTCTTGCCGGAATTGAAACTGAACTTCTGGCCGTTCTGGCGGCCGATACACAAGCCTCCAAAGCCCCCAACGCCAAGCCCGCCCCCGTGCTGCTGACCGCAGACGAGGCCGTTCAGGCTGCCGCTAAGAAATTGTTGGAGAGCGACGAATTCAAGGCTGGCGCCAACGAGACAGTGCTTCTGCATGCCCCCGCCGGCCTGGCCGCAAAGCGGCTGCTGCTGGTCGGCCTCGGCAAGCAGGACGCGGCCACGGTGAACTCCGTGCGCAATGCCGCCGGTGTTGCCGTCCGCTTCGTCAAGCCGCGCGGCATCCGCGAGTTGGCCTTCGCCTTGCCGGTTGCCGACCAGTTGCCCGTCGCAGCCTGCACCCGCGCCGCCATCGACGGCGCGTTTGTGGGCGACTTCGACCCAGACACCTATCGCAGTGACCGCAAGGACCAGAGCATTCAGTTCTTTACCCTGGCCGCGCCCGTCAAGCCGGAGAAGCCCGAGCCCAAAGCCGAGATCGCCGAAGCGGAGAAGAAGGCGCCAGAAGCCGCGCCAGCCGCAGAGGAGAAGAAGGCACCCGAGGCAACACCAGCCACTGCGGACGCTAAGGCACCTGAAGCCGTGACCGCCGGAACGGACAAAGCCCCGCTCACAGCCGCCCCTGCAAGTGAGGAGAAAAAGGCGCCCGAGGCTACGCCTGCCGAGGCACAAAAGAAGGTCCCTGAAGCCTTCCCCACGGAGGCGGAAAAGGCCGCTCTCGAAGCCGCTCTGGCAGAGGGCATCATCATCGGCGAAAGCCAGAACTTCACGCGCTCGCTGGTCAACGAGCCGGGCAACAAGCTCACTCCCACCATTCTCAGCCGGCGCGCCGTGCAGATGTCCGAAGAAGTCGGCCTTCAGTGTCAAACCTATTCCACCGACAAAATCCAGGATCTGAAGATGGGCGCTTTCTGGAGCGTCGCGCAGGGATCCGCTGAGCCGCCCGCCCTGATTGTGTTGCGTTATGAGCCCCAGGGAGTGACCGGGGGCCCGGTCCTCGGCCTGGTCGGCAAGGGCATCACCTTTGACTCCGGCGGCATCTCGCTGAAGCCCTCCAAGGACATGGACGAGATGAAGACCGACATGGCCGGAGCAGCCGCCATGATGGGCGTCATGCGCGCCATCGCCCTGCTCAAGCCCAAGGTGCGCGTCCTGGCTGTCATCTGCGCCACGGAAAATATGCCCGACGGCAAGGCGCAAAAGCCTGGCGACGTACAGACCGCCATGCCCAGCGCTGCTGGCAAGCCCGGCAAGACCATCGAAATCATCAACACCGATGCCGAGGGTCGCCTGATTCTGGCCGACGGACTGACCTACGCGCGCCAGCTCGGCGCAACCCACCTGATCGACGCCGCCACCCTCACCGGCGCCTGCGTCGTTGCCCTGGGCACGATCAACGCCGGCATCTTCTCAAATGACGAGGCCATCTACGACAAGTTCAACGCGGCCCTGGCTGTTTCAGGCGAAAAGTTCTGGCGCTTGCCCCTGGGCGACGAATACGCCGAAATGATCAAGAGCGACATCGCCGACATCAAGAATACCGGCGGCCGCTGGGGAGGCGCCGTCACCGCCGCCGAGTTCCTCAAGGTCTTCGTCGAAGAGACTCCATGGATTCACCTCGACATCGCCGGCCTGGCCTGGCTGCAAGAGGGTAAGCCCTACATCGCCAAAGGCCCCAGCGGCGTCGCTGTGCGTTCGATTCTGGAGTGGGTGCGGAGTTATAGCAGCTAGCTGCTAGCCTCTAGCTTTCAGCCTCCAGCCTCCAGCTTTTCGGAAAGCTGGAAGCAGCGACACAATGGGTGCCCCAGGTCCCGATTTTGGGACCTGGGAGACCAGGAACCGCAATGTGTTCCACCACGACAGCCCCGTGCCCCCATTCGCCTTCTTTCTGGCGAATGGGTGGGAAGCCACAAACCTCAATTGTCGTTCCACAAATAAGTCTGTCTGAACAATCTCAGGCTAGTGGCTAGAAGCTAGCAGCTAAAAGCCGGTTTTACATCGCCTCCGGGCTTTCGATTCCCAGCCAGCTCAGCGCCAGGATCAGCTCGCGCATCGCGACGGCTGCCGTAGCCAGCAGGAAGGTCTTTTTCGCAGGGTCTTCTTCTTTCAGAATGTTATGGCGATGATAGAAGTTATTAAACTCCTGGGCTAACTGGAAGGCGTGCTTGGCCAGATAGGCCGGCTCCGATGTCGTAATGCACTGCTCCAGCACCATTGTGCGCCGCGCGGCCATCAGCCACAGCGCCCAGATGTCCTCGTCGGCCTCGCCTTGCATATAGCTGCCTAACTCCGCTAACCCCGCGCCCTCCGCTAACTCCGCTTGTTGCTTGAACTCCGCCATCACCGCTTCCGGCGTTGTCTCTCCCTTGCGGAAGATATTGCGCGCGCGCACCACGGCGTATTGAATGTAGGGCCCCGTCTCGCCTTCGAAACTCAGCGCGTCCTTGAAGTCGAAGGCGATGATCGAGTTGCGCGTGTACTTCAGCATAAAGTAGCGCAACGCGCCGATGGCGATCTGTTCGGCAATCTGCTTGCGCTCGGCTTCGTCGCGGCTGGTCTGGCGCGCGTCCACTTCGGTCTGGGCCGAGGCGATGAGCTTGTCGATCAGGTCGTCGGCCTTGACGCCGAAGCCCTTGCGTCCGCTGACTTCGATGTACGGCCGCGCCAGGTCTTCCTCGGAAACGTCGTAGCCCAGCTCGACCGCGCAGCGCGGCGTCAGCGCCACCATCTCGTAACTGAAGTGCGTATAGCGGTTGGCCTGATCCGTGTGTCCCATACCGCGCAGCGCCTGGATGACGTTGGCTTGCGGGTCGCTCTGGCGCGTGTCGATGACGTTATAAATCGCCTGCGCCCCGCCAAAATGCGGATGAGGCTCCACGCCCTTTTCCGCCGAAATCCAGCACTCGTGCGTCGGATAAGTGAAGAAAGGCTTGTAGCCAAAGTCCTTGCCCAGCAGGCCAAACTTCCACAGGTGGTAGGCAATATCCTTGCCAACGTACCCGACGGTGCCGTTGGAGCGGACGATCACTTTCGAGTCTTCGTCCGTCGCGCCTTCGGCAATCTCCGCGCCGGGCCGCGTCATCACCCAGCAGCCCTTGTTCTTGCCCTCGTTCTCGAAGTAAAGCACGCCGGTCTTTTTCAGTTGCTCGAAGGCCGACTCCCAGAACTTGAGGTGCAGAATCTCGCTCTCGCGGGGCAGTAGATCGTACTCGATGCCCAGCCGCTGCATGGTTTCCAGGTGCCGCCGCATAACCGCCGTGGAGATCAGCTCGGCAATCTCGGAGGTTTCGTTGCCACCCACTTCCAGCTCGTGCAGCGTGGCGTAGCGCAGCTTTTTCCGCGCCTCATTTTCTGCGTCGGTTCCGCTCGTGTACCACTGCGAGGTCTTCGCATAGAGGTCCCAGCAGTAGTAGTCGACACCTGCGGTGTGGCCAACTGCGCCTTCGGCGCGGCTTTCACAGTCGGCGATAAGTTGACGCACTTCCGCAACGGATTTGCCTTCCAGATGCTGAAAGCCCACCACCACATCGGCCACTTGCACGCCGGTGTTGTCGATGTAATTCTGCACGTCCACCTTTTGCCCGACGGCGCGCAGCAGGCGAACGAAAGTGTCGCCCAGAATCGCGTTGCGCAGATGGCCGATGTGCGCGGCCTTGTTGGGATTGATGCTGGTGTGCTCCACCAAAACGTGCAGGCCGCTCCCCGGAGCCGCTCCCTCTCCAGCCGCAGCGGTCATACGCACGCCGGCGGCGCGGTCGAGGCGGGCGTTGATGTAGCCAGCGCCGGCAACCTCGAAGCCGGCAAAGCCTTCCACTGTGCCCAGCGCGGCCACAATCTCCTGCGCAATGATCTTGGGCGCCTTGCGCAGCTTGCGCGCCAGCTCGAAGGCGACGGGCGTGGCCAGTTCGCCAAACTTCAGCTCCGGCGGAATCTCCATCGGAATGTTATCAATCTGAAGGTTGTACTTTTCCGCCAGGACCGCGCGAAGATTCTGTTCGAGCCGCTTTTGCAATTCCAGATACACGTCGATGGACCTCAAAAAACTTGATTTTCAAGGTGTATTTTAGCAGAACTTGCTATTTCAACATGATGGAAAATGGTAGTAGCCAAATTACGCTGGCCCTTTTGCGTCGGATACGGATATTATGTTGTGCATGGAAAACGCAGAAGTTTATTTCAGATTGTCCGCACAGGTTAGAGAGCGAGAACTCTTTCTAGAAAAGGCAATGCTGGAATCTGATGTTCATGATCTAGAAGTCAGATCCGGTTTCTACGATAAACTTGCTCTTTTGTTGGCAGGATCGCTTGCTGTTGGGGTTTCATTTCTAGTTTCCGGATACCAAAACACAGATTTAAAATGCGGAGTTAAGCAATATCTACTTTATCTCGGGATTGCGATGATATCGATATTATTTTCTTTGATTTTGTGCGTTATTCACAATGCAACTATCTCATACGCCGTCAGTCTGCTATCAAAACAGGTTGAGTTTACTTACCACGCAGCGAACGTGCACGCGCAAACGACAAAACTAGATAATTCTTATAACGAAATTCTTAAACCATCGCCAGAAATCCAGTCCAGGATGAGGGAATATGAAGAGAAAGCAACTGTACAAGGCACTAGAAAAGACTGTGCTGTAAAAGTTGCAAAATGCCTTGGTTGGGCTACGATGGGGCTATTTATTCTTGGATATGCTATTGGCGTCATATTCGTATTTGTGATTCTCTATCGAAGCTAATTAAACAGATTAGCTAGCCGATTTGTTTAGAGTTTGCTGAAACATTGAATCTGTTCGCTCGTGATTGGCCAAGCCGATGGATCGTGTCGCGCAGATCACGTATCGATCAGTGCATGATGCCCAAATGTCGTAAAATAGAAGGGAATTGCAGCTTGCACCCCGGATGCTCAAGTGGGTGAAAGTGCAAAGTATCCAGCCTATGACAAATTCAGCTTCCCAGCCATCCCGCTTTTATTTGACCACGCCCATCTACTACGTGAATGCGCGGCCGCACCTGGGTCACGCCTACTCGACAATCGTCTGCGACGCCATTGCGCGGCGCAAGCGGGCGCAGGGCATCGACACATGGTTTCTGACCGGCACCGACGAGCACGGGCAGAAGATCGAGCGCTCCGCCGCTCTGGCCGGGCGCACGCCCGACGAGTTTGCCACCGCCATTTCAGGCGAGTTCAGCGGACTGTGGAAGCAACTCGGCATCACCAACGACGACTTCATCCGCACCACTGAAGAGCGCCACAAGCGCGGCACGCAGAAGTTTTTCGCCGCGCTGCGCGACCGGGGCTTCATCTACAAAGGCTCCTACAGCGGCCAGTATTGCGTTTCGGATGAGCTTTATGTGGACGGCCCTCCGGGCACGATCTGCCCCGACTGCGGCCGCGAAACCGAGACGGTGAGCGAAGAGAACTACTTCTTCAAGCTCTCGGCCTTCGAGCGCAAGCTGCTGGAGTTCTACGACGCGAACCCCGATTTCATGGGTCCCGAATCCACGCGGCGCGAGGTCATCTCCTTTGTGCGCGGCGGACTGAAGGACCTGTCGGTAAGCCGCACGAGTTTCTCCTGGGGCATTCCCGTTCCCGGCGACGAGAAGCACGTAATTTACGTCTGGCTGGACGCGCTGGTCAACTACATTACGGCTCTCGGCTACGGCTCCGACGACCCGGCGGATCAGGCGCGATTCCAAAAATTCTGGCCGGCCGACCTGCATCTGATCGGCAAGGAAATCAGCCGCTTCCACTGCGTTTACTGGCCGGCCTTTCTGATGGCCGCGGGCATTCCCCTGCCGCGCTCCATCCGGGCCAACGGCTGGCTGCTCTTCGAGCAAGGCAAAATGTCCAAGTCGCGGGGCAACATCGTCCGCGCCGAAACAGTGCAAGAGGTTCTGGGCGCCGATGCCCTGCGCTACTTCCTGCTCAGGGAGATTCCCTTCGGCCAGGACGGCAGCTTCAGCTTCGACGCCTTGGTCCAGCGCTTCAATGGCGACCTGGCCAACGGCTACGGCAACCTGGTCAGCCGCGTCGTCAACATGGTGCACAAGTACTTCGGCGGAGTGGTGCCGGAGACTGGCCCCGAGACCGCAGCCGAAACCACCCTGCGCGAGAGCGCGGAGCGCGCCCTCGCCGCTTTTGGCCCCGCGTTCGACGAGATGAACTTCTCCGAGGCGCTGAAGTCCCTATGGACTCTCGTGGCCGAGACCGACGGCTACCTGACCGCCAACGCGCCTTGGAAGCGGCCCAAGGACCGCCCCGAAGCGGAGCACACCGCCCTTCAGGCCCGCGTGCTCTCCACCGCCGCCGAAGCCATTCGCATCATTACCGCGCTCGTCTATCCCATCCTGCCGGAGTCGTCCGCCAAGGCTTGGCGTCAGCTTGGGCAGGGCGAAATTCAGGATGCGGCAAAGCAATCATTTTTGATCAACCTCGCGTGGGGCGGTCTGAAGGCCGGGACGAAGTTTGACGAGCCCGCGCCTCTGTTCCCCCGCGCTGAAAAGGACGCAGTCGAGCGTATGCAGAACCTGGAAAACGAAAACAGCAAGTCCGCCGTCGAAGCCGCCAGCACCAACGGCGCGGCAAACTCGGAGCCTTCGGCTCTGGCTGCAGGAAAGGGAGCAATCGTGAACGAGAATTCTGAAAAGCAAGCATCCGCGGAGAATGCCCCTGTTGATTCTCTTGGCGCTGATTCCAAGGAAGAAACCAACGGTTACGAAACGCTGGCGCGGGCTGCCGATGCGTCCGCAGTTGCAGCGGCCCCGGCTCCTGCTGCCGCCGCTCAAACGCCGGCCCCAACGCCGGTGGTTGAAGAGCCGCAGTACATCAGCATCGACGACGTCATCAAGGTTGATCTGCGCGTGGCGCAGATCGTGGTGGCCGAGCGCATTCCCAAGGCCGACAAGCTGCTGCGGCTGGAAGTCGATCTGGGCTACGAAAAGCGGCAGATTCTGGCCGGCATCGCGCAGTACTACGAGCCGGAAAAGCTCGTTGGCCGCAAGATTATCATCGTGGCCAATCTCGCTCCGCGCAAGATGCGCGGCCTGATGTCGAACGGCATGTTGCTGGCCGCCTCGCTGCCGCCCGATGGCTCGCCTGTTCTGGCCGGCTTCCTGGAAGATGTTCCGCTGGGCGCTCGGCTGAAGTAGGCACCTGCGGTGCGGCCAACGGCTCGCTACTCGCTCGCATGGGGTTCGTGGTTCCCAGGTCTCAAAATCGAGACCTGGGAACCCGGCCTAATCATTACTGCCTGTACCGACAAGGTCCACCCCTCCATTTTTTGCTCGTTTCTTTGTTGTTCTTTGAGCAAATAGGCAGCCCCTCATAAAACTCCTTTATGGCTGGATTATCGTCGAAATAGAATATTGATTCTGGCGGTCCATGATCGATTATTACTCCGGCATATCCGATTGTTTCCTCGATGCCGTTTGCAACGATAATATCGCCATTCACTTTCGCTTTGACTTCTGCCAACTTTTTCCCGTTCTTATCTCGTAAAACGCATTTTGCACTAGGGCCGCCTCGAAATAGTGGCACATAATTTTCCAATGCGACCGAAACGTCTTTGCGTGTAAGTCCAGGCGGGAGTGTAAACCACTTTGGCAGTCTCGAATCACTCGCTAAATACCAGACTGAATCAAAACATCCACTTATCGCACAAGAAGAAGCACAGACTGCAACGATAAGCAGGACATTTTTTGCGCGTGGGAAGAGTTTGGATTGCAGTAGCCAGTGGATCATTGGATGGACCACCTCGTTTGTACGTACAACGTCTGATTTTAGAGTAGCGGCGCGAACGTGGGAGGTGATTGTGACACTTTCGCAAGTGCGGGTGCGGGTGCCCCCGGTCTTGATTTTGAGACCGGGGAGCCCGATAACCTCCACAGCGTGTTTTTCTGACCACTGATTCCTGCCCCTGCCCAGTGTTGCTCAATACACATAAATCGTGCCATACTTACACATCAGGAGGTGGCGGCGTATGCGGACGAACATCGAAATCGACGACAAATTGATGCGACAGGCGATGAAGGCGACCGGAGCCGCGACCAAGCGGGCAGCGGTTGAGGCCTGTATGCGCCAGGCGGTACAGCTCAAGGAACAGGCAAGGATCCGGGATCTGTTCGGCAAGGTCCAGTGGGAGGGGGATTTGGATGCTATGCGCGAAGGCCGCTTCCTCAACTGGAATGAGAAGTCCGACAAGGAGAAGTTGAAGGACTCCGCCGCCTGATCTTCACGAAGCAAACTCGGAGAAAGCGAAAGCCGCATGGTGATTGTCGACAGCAGTGTCTGGATCGATGCATTGAACGGAAAGATTACCCCGGAGACGATCTGGCTCGGCATGGCGCTGGGTCGGGAGCAAGTCGGACTCACCAGTCTGATTCTCTGTGAAGTTCTCCAGGGCATTCGTTTTGACCGGCGCTTTCGCGAGACCGAAGAGAGGCTCCGGGCATTCCAGGTTTTTGCGTCCGTGACAGCCAAACTGGCAGTTGGCGCCGCTCAGAACTTTCGCAAGTTACAGCGCAGGGGGGTCACCGTACGCAAGACGATCGACTGCATCATCGCTACCTTCTGCATCGAAGAAGGCCACCAGTTGCTGCACAATGACCGCGACTTCGACGCCTTCGAAACCCACTTGGGCCTGCGCGTACTGCATCCCCGGCTATCTCATTGAACTAAGCACCGGCCACTGAGAGGAGATTCTCCCGGTAGTCCGAATCGAGGCTCCCATGCTGATTGATTCCCACGCCCATCTGGACAGCGACCGCTACGCCGACGACCGCGCGGAGATGCTGCGCCGCGCGGGGCAAGCGGGTGTGGGCGCGGTGCTGTCGGTCGGCATTGGCGAGGGGCCGGCCCAGATGCATCAGGCGCTCGACCTCTGCCGCCACTTCAACGGCCAGCCCGGCATCCCCAAGCTCTACGCCAGCGCCGGCGTCTATCCGCACAACACGCCGGAGCTTGACGATGGCGCCCTGGCCAAGCTCGACAGCCTGCTGGCCGAGCCGGAGGTCATCGCCTGCGGCGAGATTGGCCTGGACTATTTCTACGAGGGCGCGCCGCATCCGGTACAGCGCCAGGGCCTCATTCGCCAGTTGGAGGTTGCCGCGGCCTGGAAGCGACCGATTCTCATCCATTGCCGGCCGAAGGATGGAACGACGGATGCCTGGGACGATCTGCTCGATATTCTGGAGGCGCACTGGCGGCCCACCGGCCTGCGCGGCGTGATGCACTGCTTCAGCGGCAATCTGGAGCAGGCGCAGCGCTCGCTCGATCTGGGTTTCCTCGTCTCCTTTGCCGGCAATCTGACCTTCCCCAAGGCCCAGCCGATTCGTGATGTAGCCGCCCAGTTGCCCCTGGACGGGCTTCTGGTCGAAACCGACGCCCCCTGGCTGGCTCCGATGCCCCATCGCGGCAAGCGCAACGAGCCGGCGTGGGTGGCGCAGACGGCCCTGGTTCTGGCCGGGTTGCTGGGGGTTGAGGAGGAAGAAATTGCCTCCGCAACCACGAAAAACTTCCTTCGACTGTTTCGCCTCCAGCCAGACGTGGGAAACTGATAGAGTTGCATCGGCAAACCCCGCCGGCGATTGAGGCCGGTCGATGAACCGCCGGCACAGCGAGGACAGGAAAAGCCATGGCCCAGGAAAACTCATTCGACATCGTCAGCAAAGTGGACATTCAAGAGGTCCGCAACGCCATCGATCAGGCGCTCAAGGAGATTCACCAGCGCTTCGACCTGAAGGATTCCCATTCGGAGGTTTCGCTGGTGGAAGATGAAGCGATCCACGTGGCCTCTGACGGCGAGTACCATCTGGAAGCCGTCAAGCAGATTCTCAGCCAGAAGATGGTCAAGCGCGGCGTCTCGCTGAAGAATCTGACCTACGAGAAGATGGAGCAGGCTTCCGGCAAGAGCATGCGCCAGAAAATCCTGCTACAGCAGGGCATTCCCATCGAGAAGGCCAAGGAAATCGTGAAGCTGGTCAAGGACTCGAAGCGGAAGGCGCAGGCCAGCATCCAGGGCGATACGGTCAGAATCTCCAGCAAGGATCGCGACGAGCTGCAGGCCATCATCGCTTTGCTGCGCGGCAAGGAACTCGGCCTGGAGCTGCAGTTCACCAACTACCGCACGAACTGAGCGGCGGAGTGTGTCCATCTGACGGCCGGCCACAAGTTGTCTGGACGACGAAGGGTACGGGCTTTAGCCCGTACATTTGCACCGTAGAATCGCCTGAGGGCTTTAGCCCCCGAGGGAATGAGACGATGGATACGCGACCGGCGGTTTTCAGCAGTATTGTGATCAAGTCCTGAGCGAGATTCCATTTCGATGGAAGGCCTTCGTTTGGTGCTTAGTCTCGGTTGTTTTTATCTTGCAGTGTATTTTTTGGGATGGTGGTCCACACCTTTGGCTATGGCGATGCTTGTTCTTGCTTTCACGATTGTCAGGCATTCAAGGCGGAGTGAGTAGTCCAG
>Ga0326727_10003688_pt1 | contig 48207 bp, 40 predicted proteins | sample MB2enrmetagenome_FD_207643 | JGI IMG/M metagenome (GOLD analysis project Ga0326727, IMG submission 207643) | Lab enriched peat soil microbial communities from McLean, Ithaca, NY, United States - MB29MY | ecosystem: Environmental > Terrestrial > Soil > Wetlands > Peat | place: USA: New York... | reverse complement strand
GGCCGAAACTGCGTCCCATGTTTTCCTGCTTCGAGGCTCCTATATATATCCCGTAGCCGCAGGACTCTACTCGCTCCTGCCGCTCGGACATCGGGTAACTAAGAAAATCAGGCAGATCATACGCGACGAACTTAACTCGATAGGGGGCCTGGAGATCACCATGCCGGTTGTCAATCCGGCTGAGCTTTGGAAAAAAACGCGCCGCTATTTCGATATAGGTGAAGAACTGATCCGGTTCAAGGATCGCAGGGACCGTGAATTTGTTTTGGCCATGACCCACGAGGAAGTCGTAACCGACATAGCGAAGCAATTCGTGCGCTCCTATCGTGACCTTCCGGTTATGCTCTACCAGATTCAGACGAAGATTCGCGATGAGGCCCGCCCACGCGGGGGTCTGCTCAGGGTTCGCGAATTTTTCATGAAAGACGCTTACAGCTTTCACCGCGACTTTGACGACCTGGACAGCTACTACCCGAAGATATTTAACGCCTATCTCCGGATATTCGCCCGTTGCGGCATCAAATCGGTTCCCATAGAAGCCGATTCCGGGATAATGGGCGGGACCGGTTCACATGAGTTCATGCTTGAATCCACGAGCGGCGAGGACCGCTTTGTCGTATGTCCCGGCTGCGGTTACAGTGCGAACACTGAAAAAGCGGTCGGAATCAAACCGGCGCGGGGTCTCCCCGCCGATACGCCGCGCCTGGAAAGGGTCCAGACTCCGGATGTGAAAACGATCGCAGACCTGACGGCTTTCTTCGACTCTTCCGAGGAACAGTTCTTGAAAACCGTAGCCTATGTTGCCGACGAAACTTTGGTGCTTGCGGTCGTTCGGGGAGATTTCAACGTATCCACCGCAAAGCTTGTCAACCATCTCAAGGCAGTCCATCTGGACTATGCGCCGGAGAAGATATTGTCTGACAAGGGGCTTCACGCCGGTTTTCTGTCGCCTGTCGGCGTGAAAGGGGTCCGAATCGTGCTGGACACTTCGGTATCGGACGGGATTGTCTATATCGCCGGGGCCAACGAACCGGATGTGCACTACAGAAACGTGCTACCCGGCCGGGACTTCGAATTGACCGAGGCCGCCGATATTGCCGAGGTGCGCGAAGGCGACCGGTGCGCCGTGTGCGGGGCCGCTAACCTGGAGATACGGCGGGGAATCGAACTGGGGCACACTTTCAAGCTCGGGACCAAATACACCGCCCCCGGTTCAATGGACGTAACCTATCTGGGCAGCTCGGGAGAACAGAAACGGGTGGTGATGGGGTGCTACGGCATCGGAGTCGAACGGCTGATGGCCTCGATTGTCGAAGAATGGCACGATGATTCAGGGATACAGTTCCCATTTACGGTCGCTCCCTTTCACATCGTTATCTCTCCGCTTGGCAAAAAGCCGCAAATTCTGGAAATGGCCGAACGGATCTATTCTGATCTCAGCGCCGCATATGAAGTCCTCTATGACGACAGGGAAGAATCGGCGGGCGTAAAGCTCAAAGACGCTGACCTTATTGGAATCCCGGTAAGGATAGTTGTCAGTCAGAAACACGAAAAGACGGGAGACGTGGAAATAAAAATAAGGCAAACCGGTGAGGTGCGAATTTGCCCCGAAAAAGACCTCCAGCGGACGCTCGAAGCAATAGTGAAAGAACTTCAGCCCTCGTTGGAAGGTTTGCCGAATATGCCTGAATAGCTGTTTTTACAAAATTCAACGCTCAAAAAGCTCAAAAACTGCCGAAAAAAAGCGCGACCGAATGGGTCCCGCCGAGGCCGGGACCCACCCAAAACTACTCCTGATCAAAAACCGATCTTACGCTTTGATATTGGTACATCAGCTACAGAATTTCGATCTCGAACCGGTAGCTCTGGACAGCGAGCAAGTGAACCTTCTGGCCGGTTCGGGAATTGCCCTGGACGCCATTCTCAACGGATCGGACACGCCGTAATAATCGCGGTTCGTGCCAACGTCGAGCGACAATGCGGTCCCCTGTACCGTTGCTCCGATGAACGCTCCGGAACTCCTCACGTAGGAATATACCGCGGGAACCGGCGTCCCGACCGCAACATCTCCTCCGGCAGGTCCGGCAACCACTGAAACGTCACCACCCAGGCTGAGGGTCCCGTTCTCAATAGCCGCCACACTCATGGGAGTGTTAAAAACCAGTACGATATCCCTGGCCTCACCCCCTATCTGGAGACCGAAGCTCGCACCCGCAACTGAGATAAACGCAGGCGGAGACCAGTTTCTCTTCGAATCGCGAGCCACCAGGACACCCTGGCCGAGTTCACCGCCGAAGATGAAACCGGCTTTGACCTCGCCCGGGATTATCGCTATACCCTGGGCTCCTTTTAGAACCGGGGCCGGAATCCCTCCGAGCGCAGCATTGAAAACTCGCGTTGCAGCTTCCATACGGTCCATTTGTCCGAGAGCGGGTACCGCCTGGATAGCAAACACCCCGTACAGTAGAAAAAGACCAATTAAAACCGCTGCCGCAAAATTCTTCATGGCAAGCTCCTTTATATTTAGCCCTGAGAATCATTGAGAGCGTTTCTTGAACGCAGATGTTTACTTAAACTTAATGATTTTATGATTAATGGCAATATTTTCAGGTAGATACGCAATAAATTAGAAATTCCTGTCACAGGAAATCCTCCGTTTGGAATTCAATTGCGTAATCTGAGGGGGGAGTTTTTGCCTTTTTTCGAGAATTTTACGAAATATCGTCAAACCTCAGCTCAGATAATTTGAGTGTCAAAATTCATGCAGCATAGGCACCTGCCACATGGTTAAACGATTCAGCAGAATCTGTGGAGTATTATTTAATATTTGCGGATACTTAGCAAAGAATGGATACAACGCGGTCCTGGAAGCGAAGCCCGCGGCCCTGATTGGAACACTATTTGCTCATCCTTTCCGGGCAAAGGGGGAGAAGACATGAGTGGTATAATTCAGATCGTTTCGGGGCTTGTAGTCGGATGCGCTGGTTTCCACCAGATAGCCGAGCATCCCATCCAGGGAGTTAGCGCACTGTTCCTGGCCGGTTTTTTAGTGATGATCGGTTTTGAAAAGAAGCTTGCTGAGCGGTCGAGAGAAATAAGGAATTGAAAACCACCAAAATGGTCACGGAAAAGGCGTTCGCCGGGTATCCGAGATTTGCGGGCCGCTCACTTCTCTGCCCCCTGGACTGCATAGAGAGACATTAATCGCTTACGCTCTTTGCTCCAATTATCGCGTCAAACTCTCGGGCATTATGATAAAGATCTTCTACACCGAGCGCGCGGGCGACTTCCCTGCGAAACCGCTTTGGAATTTCGAGAGCGGTATCAGCCCAAAGGATATCCTGAATTTCATTTCGCTCATTTGATAGTGGTGGGTACAGCCAGTATACGCTCCGCCACTTTAGGGAGATCAGCATCGGATAGAGCATTGAAGCTGGCATTCATCTTTTCCCGTTTAGACCCTTCAATAGGAGCTGGAAGACCGAGTTTCGCGCAGATGGTGAGGAGCACTTCATGCGTCCCCGATCCTTGAATGCGATAATGTGGGGACGGAGAACATCGCGTAGCCGAAGCAAATCCATGGAATAACTCCTAATAGTGGTCGTGGGGCTTGAGTGATTGACCGTTTGGCCAGGACCTCGAAGCCCACTCCGTATTTTGTGCGCTGCATGAGCCCGAAAGTCTTCTTTAGAGTGTGTGCCCCATAGTTTCCATGGTCGAGATGAATCACCCTGGTCCATTTCTTTACCATGGCGTTGACGGCTTGAATGGTGAGAGGCTCTCTCGTCTTGCGGCTTGAAAAAAGATAATCGTTATATGCGGTCGCGTATTAACATAGATTTCTTTACCAAGTAATCTTACCGCGCGCAAGCGGGTTCTCGGCCGCTGAAAAGGTTCTCGGCGAGAAGTTAAGAAAGCTCACATTTCTGAGAAGCCTATTGCCCTTTCCTCTACCGGAAAAATTCTTTGCTCATGCGGAGAATGCAGGCTATAATCTACGCATGAGATGCGGAGAATGAATATTTATATCTATGACAGGCATGATTGGCCCAAGTTCCGTTGGAACCGCGAACGGCTGGACGTCCGACTTGCCGCTGTACGTTACAAGCAGGGGCGTCTGATCGGACGGATGGAGGAGATCGGGTTTTCTCTTCGCAACCAAGCCACTTTGCATACCCTGACTCTGGACGTTCTGAAATCCTCCGAGATAGAAGGGGAAATACTCGATAAGGAACAAGTCCGATCTTCCATAGCCAGGCGCCTCGGCGTGGATATTGGAGCCCTGACACCTGCAAGCAGGAACATCGAGGGCGTGGTAGAGATGATGCTCGATGCTACGCAGAACTATGACAAGCCCCTGTCTCGGGAAAGGTTGTTCGGTTGGCATGCTTCTCTCTTCCCGAACGGATACAGCGGGATGAGAAAAATCAAGGTTGCAGCTTGGCGTGATGATGCCAAAGGGCCAATGCAGGTTGTCTCGGGTCCCATCGGTCGCGAGCATGTATATTTCGAAGCTCCGCCCGCTGATCGGCTAGAGAAGGAAATGGCGGCCTTTTTCGACTGGTTTAACGGTGACGATGGTACGGATCTGGTCTTACGGTCATGTATCGCCCACCTTTGGTTCGTGACCATACATCCTTTCGAGGACGGTAATGGTCGCATCGCACGCGCCATAGCCGACATGACACTGGCTAGGTCAGAGCAAAGTGCACAGCGTTTCTACAGCATGTCAGCACAGATTCGGAAGGAGCGTGGTAAATACTATGAGGGTCTGGAAGCTGCGCAAAAGGGAACACTCGATATTACTGAACGGATGGAATGGTTTCTGGACTGCCTAAGTCGCGCTTTCGACGATGTGGAAGAAACACTTGCATCTGTATTAGAAAAGGCCCGTTTCTGGAAATCCTGCGCGGCTCTGCCCCTCAATGAGCGGCAACGGCTGATTCTAAATAAGCTGCTGGAAGGTTTCAAAGGCAAGCTGACCTCATCCAAATGGGCCAAACTTGCTAAGTGCTCGCAAGATACGGCGTTGCGTGACATTCAAGATCTTGTGGAACGTGGCATTTTAGCGAAAGATCCCGCAGGTGGCCGTAGCACGAGTTATTCCCTGGTCAAGAGAGGATGAGGCCGATCACGGCGATCTTAACAGCTTTTGATTTCAATTCGAGCTTGGCGCAGACTGAACACTTAATCAATGATCCCCGGTCGTGCGAATGTTTGGATTACCCCATATTGTGGAACCGTCACAGATATGTGCTACAGAGGGAAGTGCTGCAGTGTTTGTTCATTAATTTTTCGGCAACAACAAGTCCAGGGCCTTGCCGCGATCCCCGTAAGCCTGTCACAATATGTCCTGGTGACCCGGGCCAGGCGCGCGATGGTACATATTGTCACCTTCTTATGCCCCTGCGCTACCTGCTTACTACTCATATAACTGAGGCTCATCCGGTCGAATGGGCCAACAGAAACGTAGCTGCTATTCGGAGCGAGGAGGTGCACTCAAAACATTTACCGTATTTTATCTTAACTTTTATGCAAAAGTTAAGATTAGCTACGGTACTCCTCTGGTACAAAATGCAAGATGAAATCCCTCGCTCCTTCTCCGGCGGAGACGATGATTTCTTTTAATCCCTGCCCTGCGTCCAAGGCGCGCACCTGCCCTCGAATTTTTGATTTGCAAAACTTGCGTGATAAGAACCTGCTTCCCTGTGCTTTTCGCTTCCTGGAACAACCAGGAAAAACTAATATACTCAGGTATGGCGTTCCGGATAGCTGCACTGATATTCATGGCTGGTTTTGCCGCTTCTATAGGGCAGATTCTGGTGATTCGCGAATTGCTCGTCATCTTTTACGGCAACGAGCTTTCAACCGGGCTCATCCTTGCTTTCTGGCTTTTGTGCACGGCGGCGGGAAGCGGACTGGCCGGGCGCATCTTCAGAAGAAGGCCGCCGGGATTTGGGGCCCTGCTTGCAGGGTTCGCTCTTTTCTGCGCAGCTCTGCCGGCGACAATCGTCTGGATTCGGGCTGCAAGGGCGTTGTGGTCGATCCCCTCAGGTGAGCTTCTTTCACCGGGCATGATGCTGCTGATCGGGTTCTGCGCGACGGCGCCTGTCTGCTTTTTCTCCGGCTGGATGTTTGCCGCTGCATGGGAACTCTCCCGCTTTGGCTCAAAAGGCGAGGAAAGATCGATTTCCGTCTACCTTGCTGAATCCCTGGGCGCCGGTGCCGGTGGGCTGGTATTCTACTTCATTATCCTTCCGCTTTATCCTACGCTTGCGGGGAGCCTTGTCCTGGTTTCCGTTCTGCTTGCCGCAGCCCTGGTGATCGGGGCCGGGTGGAAATACCCGGGGAAGGTTCAATGCTCGCTCTTTCTTGCAGTAGTTCTCATCGCAGCATGCATTGTATTTGGTTACTCGGGAAGGGTGGACTTGCTGACGCGCCGTATGCAGTGGGGAAAAAGCTTCTGTCAATCGAGGGACACCCCCTACCATAATCTGGCGTTTCTATTCAATTCAGAGCAATTCTCACTATTTTCAAACGGGTTGTGGCTCTTTTCCAGCCCGGACCCGCAAAGCGCCGAGCCGGCAGCTCATGTGCCGCTTCTTGAGCATGCCGATCCGGGGAAGGTCCTTGTGATCGGGGATTATTCACCGGAGTTGCTGGTTGAAATACTGAAGCATTCGGGCATAAGGAATGTTGACTGCGTTCAACCCGATGCGGAGGTAACGGCGTTTTCAGAGGCGGTTTTGCCCCCTTCCCAAACGGCAATCGGCAGCGATCCGCGCGTGCGCGTATGGCACATGGACCCCAAGCGTTTCATGGGGATCGCGGCAGGCGGGTACGATGTAATTCTTCTTAGCGCGGGGGAACCTGTAAATGCAGAAATGAACCGGTTCTACACCGTGGAGTTTTTTTCCCGAATCAGGTCGCTGATGAACACGGGCGGCCTGTTTTCTTTCGGGGTCCCGGCGGCGCCCGACATAGTCGGTCCGAGGGAGGCCCTACTTCTTAAATCTCTTCACGCGACTCTTCGGGAGGTCTTCGGGAATGTCCTGATTCTGCCGGGCGAGACCGCCCGTTTTCTTGCATCACGGGACGGCGCAGAAGTTACCGGGGACCCCCGGGTGCTGATCGGCCGCATGCGCTCGCGCAACCTTGATCTCAGGTACGTGCGGGACTTCTACCTTTTGGATCTTTTTAACCCCATCCGATTGGCGTACATGGAGTCGATCATCCGAGAAGGCCTTCCGGCCAGGATAAATAGAGATTTCGAGCCGGTCTGTTATTTGTATGGACTAGGTTTGTGGGGCGCTCAGCTTCATCCGGCAACTGAGCGCTTACTCGGTTTTATTTCGCAAGGCTCGGCCTTTCCCATCCTGGCGGGCTTCGTGGTGGTCTTTTCCGTGTTTGTTTTGCTGATACGGGCAAAAGGCGGTTTCAGCTCAGCGGTTGTCTTGAATACGGGAGTCTGCGGGGCGGTGCTGATAGTTGTCGAAGTCGCGCTGGTGCTCGTTTATCAGATAGTTGAGGGTTCGGTCTATAAGCAGATGGCCCTGATCATCTCTTTTTTCATGGCTGGACTGGCCGCGGGGAGCGCTCTGGCAGGGACCTTGACGGGGAGGTGGAGGGCCAGACGTCTTTTCCTCATCCAGGTGGGTCTTGCCGTTTACCTGGGTGTGCTTTACCTGTTGTTCTCGGTCTTTCGAAGTTTTGTGCTCGATAACCTGGGGCATGATTCCATGCTGCTGCTGTTTTCGGCGCTGGCCTTTCTTGCGGGGATGTTTGGAGGCGCACAGTTTTCCGCAGCGGTTGCAGCCGGTGAAAAGGTGCGAGGGGCCGGCCTTTATGCGGCCGACCTGGCCGGGGCGTCGGCGGGGGCTATAGCGGGCTCTCTTTTTTTCCTGCCCGTTTTTGGAATTCCAATAACCTTTTTGATTCTCGCGTATGTCTGCCTGGCGACTTCCGCCACTCTTTCTGATAATCGGACAGGCAGAGAAGGGTAATAAAATGAGGAAGATCAGCCTACGCGCCAGACTCCCGGTATTTCTCTCCCACACCCGGCGCATTTGCCCTCTTTCAGAGAAATCGAGGTTACGCTGAATCCTGTACGCGTTATTACCTGCTTTTTGCACCCCGGGCAAACGGTGTTCTCCGCCGGGTGGCCTGGAATGTTGCCGATATAGACAAAGTTGAGACCTTCGTCCTTTGCTTTCTTCCAGGCTGCCTCCAGGGTGGATACGGGAGTCGGTTCGATGCTCTTGAGTTTATACAAAGGGTGAAACCTGGTGAAGTGAAGCGGTACGTCCGGTCCCAGTTCATCCCTGATCCACCTGCTCATTGCCGCGATTTGACCGATATCGTCATTTTTCCCTGGGATCAGCAGATTCACGATTTCGGTGTGAATTGCTCTGCGCTTCAGATATTTCAGCGTCTCCAGAACGGGTCCGAGGGTTCCCTCGGTAATTTCCCTGTAGTATTGCTCGGTAAAACCCTTCAGGTCGATACAGGCCGCATCGAGACAGTCGCAGAGGTCCTCGAGCGGTTTAGGGTTTACATAACCGTTTGAGTGCATCACGTTGAGGATTCGGCTTTTCCTGGCCAGCTTTCCGATTTCGATCATATATTCCATGAAAATGGTGGGTTCGACGTAGGTGGAAGCTATCGAGGCGCATTCAAAACGGGAGGCGCTGCTGACCACCGCTTCGGGAGAAAGTTCATAGTTCACAGTGTCATCCGGGCCGGCCTGCGAGATTTCCCAGTTCTGGCAAAATTTGCAGTCGAAGTTGCACCCGGCTGTGGCAATGGAAAACGACCGGGTGGATGGCAGAACATGGAAAAAGGGCTTCTTTTCCACCGGGTCGACATTGACTGCGCAGGGATTTCCGAAAACAAGGGAATAGTATTGTCCGTCTTTGTTTTCCCTGACACGGCAATATCCGCGTTCTCCGTCTCCGGTTTCGCATCGCCGCGGACAAAGCTCGCAACGCACGTGTTTATCGGCAAGCGGTGTAAAGTAAGGTGAGAGCCTTCGTCCGGGCAGGCCTTTCCTGACTTCCTGTGCATCAGACCGGGAGGCGAGAAAGCCAAGCGGAAGGGCCTGCGACCCCGCGTACAGGAGGGCGCAACGAAAACAACCGTTCAGAAAGCTCCGTCTATCGAAATTGACGAGATCGGGACCGTTAATCTTTGCATCCATTTTGTCTCAACATCCTTTTCTAAAAGACATCCGCCGAGAAGATATAAATCTCAGTTTCCTTGTCCTTCCAGACATTTGCGGCCAAGCCGGCTTTCAGGCAGCAATGCTCCAGGAATTCGGTCCTGTTCCACCCGTATTCTGTTGCCACCTGAGGCAGCAAAAGGCCCATCGATCCGTCCCTGGCTATCACGATTCCGTGCTTTCCGACTTCAATCTCATCTGTGGAGTGAATCTTTTGCAGAGGGGTGAGTACCGAAATCTCGATCGTTAGATCCCTCAATTCGTCGGATCTGACCGGCACAAACCGCGGGTCCCGAAATGCAGCCTCTTCAGCCATTGCCGCCACCGCTTCCGCCAGAGGCATTCTGGGGATGATCTGCCCGATACAGCCGCGCAGCTCCCCTTTCTTATATATAGTAACAAAGGCCCCCCGGGGTTCCTTGAGCTTCGGGAAATCCTTCGGCACGGCCCGTGAGTTGGGTGAGCCGGAGGTGAGTTTTGCTTCTATCGCCTTTCTGGCGATTGAGTGGAGCTCCTCCCGCTCCTCTTTGCTCAAGCCCAGGTCGATTCCGGCCTTCTTCTTTTCGGCTTCGTCCCTGTCCCTGCCGGCCGAAGGTTTCGAAAAACAAGCGGCGCCGTATCCGACAACGCCCCTGGGAGACATCTTCTCTCCGGTAACATCGCCTGAATTCGCGTAATGCAGTATGTCGCACCGGTCGGCGCCGAGCTTTGCTGCGACAAGCATCGCGGTAATTATCGGCCCCTTGCCGCAGGCCTCGCATTTTCGGTTCTCCAGACACTGAGCAGCCCCTTCGGTATCCATCGCTCCGATCTTCTTCAGCAATTGCCGATCCATCTCGACCGCAACATCGTAAGAGTGGTAATGGGAGAGGTCGGAACTTGCCACTATCAGCGCCGATTTGCCTTTTGTGCATTCGACTATTGCCTCAGCCAGCCATCGGCATGTGGCAATATCGGAATCTCCCATGACGAGGGGAACGAGCTTGAAACCGGGCAAAGCAACCTGCAGGAAAGGGAGTTCAGCTTCCAGAGAATGTTCCTGCCTGAAAACATCCGGCAGGTCCTTTATGCGTGGTTCGCGCTTCATAAGAGCGGCTATCAGTTCGCTGTCAAGTGCAATTACCCCGAGTGGTGTACGAAATCCGGCGCAGTCGTAGACAGCGGCCCCTGAAAACGGCACATAATGGCTCGGACCGATTACGATGACCGTATCGAACTTTTGTCCCTGTATAGCTTTGAAGGAATAGGCGGCCACCTGGCCGGAGTAAATGTAGCCCGCGTGAGGGGCGATGATTGCTGCTATCGGACCCTTTGCATCGCGCGCTGGAACCCGGTTTAAATAATCTTCGACCATTTTGCTCAGTTCGGAAGCTGTTCCCGGGTACCATGTCCCGGCAACTACCGGATCATGAACCAGAGTTGACGACCCCTGGCCTGCCCGCGAGCCTCCCGGACATACGGCGGATATCATAAGAAAAACGGTCAAAAACAGAAAAAACCGACAAAAACAGGAAAATTTTCCGGACATGGATCTTCTCCTTCAGGCGCTCAATCGCCTGTTGGTTCGTACGGGAAGGATCGAATTCGAGGTAAATGCCCATGCGCGATTATTGAACCGGATTATAGGAAACAATGCATGCATGCGTCAAACATTAAAGAGGCCGCAGTGTAAGCGTGACTGATTGGAGGTGAAAAATGGTACTTGCCGCTCGGCTTGAAGAATCGTCTCCCATTATGGGGGCCCAGTTTTTTCGAGCACGTTTTTTATGAATTTGTACGAAAATGAGAGAAAAAAGGAGTTTACTAATTATGCTGTTTTCGCGAATTTCGAGCAGGATTGACGGATGCCTTTGATATTACAGCAGAAAAGATTTTACGGTAAACTTCCTTTTGTTTCAGTGACTTATATGTCTGTGCAGCCTAACATCCGTTCATCCTGACGGATTTTTTCCTCTCCTTCCCTTTTGTATTTTCTCTCCTAAAACTCGGAAGATCAACTTTGACGAGTTCGCGAAGATTCACTACAACTGGCATCCACAATTTGGGGGCTAATTAAGTTTCTTTCCGGGGTACAAGTCGTTTCATTCCATTTCATTTCCAGCACCGGGTTTTGTAAGAGAGGGCGTATGCGCTGGGGGGTGCCTACGTCCTTTATCAGACAGACTTTGTCTTTTCGGGGAACGGGCAGAAAACTATGGAGCAGAATTGGCAGGAAATCAAGAGAAAGCTTCAGTCAAGCCTGTCAAGGGGGCAGTACGATCTTTGGGTTTCTTCAATTGAATTCCTCGGGCTGGAAAATGAAACAGCATCGCTGGGGTGCAAGAACCGGTTTCACATCGAGTGGATAAGGGAGAAGTTGGAGCTTAAGCTGCTGGCGGCTGTGCGGGAGTTTTACCCGTTGGTGCGCCGACTGGAGTATCACACTGTTAATGGGGGGCCTGAACCGGAGGAGGTTGAAGGTTGTGCGCCCCAGGCAGAGCCTCCACAGCAGATAGCAATGAGCGACCTTATCAAGCGGGTGGGACCGGTTTTCAACCCCCGTTTCACTTTCGACCAGTTTGTGGTGGGGTCTTCGAATCAACTCGCTTTCGCCACTGCAAGGGGCATCGCATGCGGGCAGCAACTTTACAATAATTCGGCCTACATTCTTTCCGAGACGGGGCTGGGTAAAAGTCACCTCTCACATGCGATCGGCAGCTATATCTGCCGGAAAGCGCCCGATTTGAGGGTCCATTACTTAACTGCGGAGCAGTTTGCCAATGAGATGATCTATTCTCTTAAGAACGGGAACATCGAAGATTTCAAAGCAAAGTTTCGCACCGAATGCGATGTGCTTCTGTTCGAAAAAGTGGAGTTTCTGAGCGGCAAGGAAAAAGTGCAGAACGAATTGGTTTACACCCTGGATGAGTTGATGCATCGCGGGAAGAGGATCGTGTACACCGGGAATACCTTTCCAAAGGACATTCCGAAACTTACCAACGAATTGCAGTCGAGACTGAACGGCATCCTTGTTGCCCCCATCGGACCTCCGGACCTCAAGACACGGATAGAGATTATTCGAAAGAAGGCACAGGGGGAAAACGCTGATCTGCCACCCGAAGTGATCTATTTCATGGCCGAGCGGGTGACGGGAGATATTCGGCAACTCGAAAGCTGCCTCGTAGGTATAATCGCCAAATCGAATATTCTGGGCGTTCCGGTCACACTGGACCTTGCCAGAGAGCTCACTGAGACGATGCTCGACCGGCTGCCGAAACTGACCATCGATCATATTCAGCAGATCGTCTGCTGCGCTTTTCATATCTCTATGGAAGATCTCAAGTCTTCGAAAAGGCGAAAAGAATTGGCGGCAGCTCGAAAGATCGGCATGTTTCTATGCAGGCGCTATACGACCGAGTCGCTCGAATCAATAGGAAAGTCATTCATGCGGACCCACAGTTCCGTACTGTACGCCATAAACGATCTCACAAAAGCACTGCAGAAGGATAATAAGATCAAGCGGCAGGTCGACCATATCAGCCGCCGGTTGGATGCGAGCTGTCTTGCGTGATTGCGCACAGGTCGTTTCTCAAATCTGATGATAGCTGTGAAACCAGGCCTGCCATTGCAGCCGCAAACTCATCGGGACCAGTTGAAGTCAGGGGAGGGCTCTGATAATGGAAATGTTTTCGAAAGAGAACGGAATGAGGTTTTTGCTGCACGAGGCTGATTTCCATGTCCAGCAGGGCATGAGAGGTGGCTCCGTTTTCTACGAGTGCGAACCGATAGATTTGTCCGCTTATCTCGTATGCCGCAGGCATGGGATTGCCCACCGGAACGCTGTTCTCAAATACCATTCCAAGCGAGAGATCACGCATCAGATTGTCTGCGATCATGTTTCCGGCAGGGTTGACCCATTTGTAATGTGACGAAGAGCGGACCTGGAGGGATGGAGAAATCATAACCATCTGTTCGCGGTCGAAAGGGGCTGGAGCGCTGAAAGGCCAGATTCGCACGGCCCCGGGAAACGGTTTTGAACAGCTTGGAGGCTGGAAAGGGTAGTCAATCTGGTAATAGTCCGGCGCAACCGACTTGTTGAACAGCGATCCCAAACAGCCGGACAACACTACCAGTGGCAGGATAAACACCCAAGATCTCAATAAGGCGAGTTTTCCCGATCCATCTTCCCTGATTCCGGCGCTGCTCTGTTTGCTCATAATATCCCGGATCAAAGGGTTATTCCTCCTAAGAAGTGTCCTCCATCGCAAATTATCTTGCTGCGGGTCCCACCCAATCCGGCCTCTCAAGCATGTGTGCCCTGCCTATCTTTTCTTAAATGGCTCCTCCGGCTGCCGGCCGGGAAAGATCAGCCGGTTCGGCTGTTCCTTGATGCTCTGGACCAGCGAATCCAACTGGGCAATCACGCCCGCCAGTTGCTGCAGGTCATGTTCGAGCAGGCTGGCAGATTCGTTAACTCTGTCTCTCAGGTTTGTAAAAGCCGTTCCGCCGGACTGGAGCGTCTCGCCAAACTGGTCCGAGAGGTGTTTGAGAGTTCCGGGAGGCAGGGCGTCAAGTTGTCTCTTGAGCTTGTCTGTGGCTTGTCTTGCCGATGCCAGCGTGGCCGTGAGGTCTTGCACGCCTTTTGCGATGCGTTCCATGGATGCCGCTCCGGAGATCCTTTCGAGAAGGACCGCAGCGTCCTGCGAAGCCTTTTTCAATGAGGCGATAGTTTCCTGGAGGTCACCGCCGCTCGGGGACTCGGCGCCGAGTTGCACCAGGAGATTGTTGAACAGCCCCGAGGTTCTCTTCCATGAGTCCGTAAGTCCCTGCAAATCCAAAGATATGAATTTCAGGTACAGGTTATGGATCTCGGTCTCGAGCAGGTCGAGTTCGGACGGGTATGACCGGATACAAGGATATTTCGTTTGAAAGGTAATCTTTGGGGTAAATTGATCGATATCTTCGGGGGCAGAGTCTATTTCGAGATAACGAAGCCCGGTCAGGCCCTGCTCACGCAACCGTGCGGCAAGGGTATTGTCGACCTGGAAATCGGCCGGCAGTTTGATCAGTACTTCGATCAGGCGCCCGTCCGGCGCGATCCCGAGACTATAGACCCGGCCCACTGGAACTCCCCGGTAGTTGACCACCGAGTCCTTCTGCAGTCCTTTTACCGAGACGTTAAAATAGGTGGCATATATTTTTGTTTGGCGAAAGAAGAAAGTTGCTTTGAGCCAGATAGCTGACCCGGCTATCAGCGCCAGGCAAATCAGAGCAAACAAGCCGATTCTGAATGGACTAGCCGTTCGGGCCAACTGGGTTCCCCTTCATGAGGCATTGCCGCTCGGGGCTCGCCTGTGGAAAAAATCATAGACGCGGGGATCCGGGCTTTTTTCCAACTCGTCAGGCGGACCGTCCGCTATTATACCCCGGGCGCCCTCATCGACCATGATTGACCAGTCCGATATAGACTCGATGGTCGACAGGTCGTGGGTAATGACAACCATTGTGATGCCCAGTACACGGTTGAGTTCCAGAAGAAGATTATCCATTTCGGCGGCTATGACAGGGTCGAGTCCCCCGGTGGGTTCGTCGCAGAAAAGAATCTGTGGATCGAGGGCAATCGCCCTGGCCAGACCCGCCCGCTTTTTCATTCCGCCGCTCAGTTCCGCCGGATAATAGTTTCCATAACCGTCCAGTCTCACCATTTCCAACGTGAGCCTGACAATTTCGGGCAAAATCTCCTTGGGGACACTTGAAAACTCCTGGATCGGTAAAGCTATATTTTCAGCAAGGGTAAGAGAGCCGATAAGCGCCCCTGACTGAAACAGCACCCCGATACTTCTCCTTGCCCATTCGAGCCATTCCTGGCCGCCGATCCCGGAAATATCCTTTCCATAGAGTTCGACATGACCCTGCGTCGGTTTGAGCAATCCGACCAGACCTTTTATAAGGGTGCTCTTCCCGCTGCCGCTGCCTCCCAGAACAGTTACTATCTGCCCCGGTTCGACGCAGAAACTTACCTTTTCCAATATTATCTTTTCCCCATATCCGAGCGTGATATTGTCAACGCAAAGCGCGTGCTCGATATTGGAGAAGTTGAAAGGAACCCCCGGCATACTGATTCTTCATACCCGGCTGAGAATACGATTCAGGCTGCTACTCACTCAATTGGCCCCGAACGCGGACTAAATACGGGACACTACATCCGGCCAAATGAATATAAGTCTGCGAAAACGGCTGTACACTGGGGATTAACTTTGATTGGAAAAAAAGGGAGAATCTACAGGTAATCTACCATCCGAATGCATGGTATAGGATGGTCAATATGGCGTCAGCGAGAATAATCAGGAAGAGTCCGCTGACGACCGCCGAGGTGGTCTGGCGCCCCACGCTGTCCGGTCCCAGGTCGGCCTGGAACCCGCGAAAGCAGCCGACGAGGGCTACGAGAGTTGCGAAAACCTCTACTTTTATCAGGCCTTCGGCGATGTCGGCGAAGGTGATTGCTGCAGAAACCTCATGCATGAAGCTGTAGGGTGTTAGATCGAGGGCGACCGTGGAAACGGCAATCCCTCCTAAAAGCCCTGCAAAATTGGACCACATGACCAGCAGCGGCGCTGCCAACATGAGGGCGACCACTTTGGGAAGAGTTATGAATTCGTTCAGATTGAATCCCATGACGGCAAGGGCATCGAGTTCCTCGCCGATTTTCATGGTCCCTATCTCGGCTGCGAAAGCCGAGCCGGAGCGTCCGGCGAGCAGCATCGCAGTGAATACGGGAGCAAGCTCGCGAGTCAGAGCAAGGCCTACGAGGTCGGCAACATAGATATTTGCTCCGAATTGCTTGAGCTGGATAGACGCCTGGAAGGTCATGACCAGCCCGAGAAGGAAACTTATCAGGAACAGTATTGTCATGGCGTCTGGTCCCGCCATCTGAAAATAATAGAACGTCTCTCTCCAGCGAAAACGTCCGAGATGGCGAACAGAGCCGGCTGCGACGGTCAAAAAGGAGCCGCAGAAGCGAAGGAAATCCTTGAATTCGACTGCTTGATCAATCAGGAAAGCGCCAAAACGGGTGACCGGAGAGCTGGTTGGTGGTGGAGGTTGCTCCTTCTTAGGTGTCTCGCGCTCCACGTAGTCGAGAAAATGCTTGATCGGAGGCTGAATCGACTCCATCCGAAGCCGAACGCCCTTGCTGTCGCAGATGCGCCTAATCGAGCGCAACAGCGCCGTTCCGGCACTGTCTACCTTCGAGACCCCGGAGAAATCGAGAACCAGTGATGTGTACTCTTTTCGTGCGATAAGGCCGCTCAGGTTTTGCCAGATCTCAGCGGCGTTTTCATAGGTAAGGGGAACCTTTAAGGAAACGAGGAGTTCTCCTTCGGCCGATTTCCCTGTTTCAAAAGGGAAGCCTCCGCTCAAGAGGATCTCCTATTCATCAGAAGATTATTTACCTTCGTTGATTCTCTCCCGGAGGACACCGGAGCACTTGAAGGTAACCACTTTGCGGGGCGAGAGAATAATGGGGTCGCCGGTCTGGGGATTGCGGCCGCGGCGCTTGTTTTTTTCTTTCACGCTGAATTTGCCGAACCCGCTTATCAGGACGTCTTCACCTTTCTCGAGAGTGTTCTTTACGATCTCGAAAAGGGTCTCGATAACCTGGGCTGATTCGGTCTTGGTAAAAATGTTCCTGGCAAACAAATTCTCTACAATATGAGCTTTCGTCAAAGTCATAAAATTTCCTTTCCTTACAGCGCATTAAATCTACGGAGCGTTTCGGGTTTGGATTTTTCAGTCTTATTGAGTCTTCATAAGTTATTAAAGGATTATTCTCCGGTTTTCAAGAAAAAAAGGATGCTTTGAGAATGGAACCCCTCATTTTTAAAGAGAAAATCGCTCTCCAGCGATAAATGGTCCGAGGGTAGATCAACGGGAAAGACAGGCAAGAAAAGGGGATTCCCTCTCCGGAATCCCCTTGAAGAAAGATGGCGGTGCAGGGTTTCGAACCCCGGACGCTACGGATATGAGCCGTATGCTCTACCACCTGAGCTACACCGCCTTAGAACCTGTAATATGTAAGTGAAATCGAAAATCGAGTCAATAGCAAAACAGGGCCGGACTTGGGAGCTCAGCCGGTTCCCCGATAGAGTTTGACAAAAATCAACCCTTCGAGTAAATGTTTAAGTCATTGATGAGAAGAGCTTTTTCGTAATTTGACATGCGCCCGGTGGCTTCTTTCCTGTATAGCTCGATTCACTTGCACCCTGAGATAGCCGGGAGCGGGAAAGGAGATTAGTTTTTGGACCAAAAGCTTTTTGAAGTAAAGATAGTCAGCAGCTTTGGGGCGGCTCATAATCTGAGGGACTTTCGAGGGAAGTGTGAAAATCTCCACGGACATAACTGGAAGATTGAAGTAGTTCTGAGGGGGAAATCCCTGGAGAGAAACGGCATACTGGTTGATTTCGGCGAAGTGAAAGCGGCAACCAAAGAGGCCCTGGAGGAAGTCGATCACAAGTATTTGAACGAACTGCCCTTCTTTTCGCAGAACAATCCCTCTTCTGAAAACATTGCCCTTTTCCTTTTCGAAAAGCTCTCTGTAAAGTTTAATACCGAGAACATCCGGCTGCACAGTGTATCGGCCTGGGAATCCGACGAGGCTTGCGCGACATATATGGAACTCTGACACATAGTTGATCTGAATAGCTAGAGGAGCCTACCGATGGGAGTTCTCGACAAAAGAACCGGAAGCTGTTGCAGATACCCTGCGATGCGATCTCGTGCTTTCTTCTGTTTTTTCGTGATCGTTTTCCTGCTGATCGGGATTGCATCAGCCGGGTCCGCGCTACAAAAACCCACACTGGGACTCACCGAGACCCCATCCGCAGACAAAGCGCATCCGGACCAGCAGCCTGCGGCCCAGGACAAAGCCCTTGCTCCTGCACAGGAGCATCAGCCCCCCGCGCTGGAAGTGGCGCCTGGCGGCAAAAAACTGGCGCCTGCGCCAGGGGTGGCGGAGCACGGGGAAGCGCATGGGGAACCGCATGGTGAGGCGCACGGGGAGGCGCATGGTGAGGCGCATGGAGAGGCGCACGGGGAGGCGCATGGTGAGGCGCATGGAGAGGCGCACGGGGAAGGCCACGTTCAGCTTCCGGAGATTTCCCCGATTCCCGGTGTAACTTTTGTCGATACCTTAATAAAGTTAATGGACCACGAGCTTAACGGCAGAATACTTGGCTGGAGGCCAAATGACATCATCATTGGCCGTTTTACCGACAATATAAACAATTATCAGCTTGGGGTCCTCGAAGCCGTCCGGTTCACAACCGTTCGACTCAAAGACACTCTTACGAGGCTGGGTGAGGCCGATACATACGACCCCGATCTGGAGCAGGCGCTGAATCTTTTCATGAACAGCGCCACCTCATGGTGGTTCCCATCTGCGGAAAGCTCGTACAGCCAGGCGATTGAGCACCTGAAAAGATTCAAAACCAAACTTGAGAAGGGCCAGCGGGGTTTCTACTACCGCCGCGACACACTGACCACGCTGCTCTCCACCTACAAGGACCAGCTCGGAAATGTGAACAGAACTTTGGTTATGCCGGTTGGATGGTACCATTCGGACGATTACTTCTATTATGCCAAAGGTGTGGCCCATGTGCAGTTTGAAATCCTGAAAGTCTGCCGGGTGGGATTCAAGAACCAATTGGCCACCATGCACGGGACGGACATAATGGATGAGGCGCTGCACGAGTTTTTCATCGCGGAGAAAATAAACCCCTGGATAGTCTTCGACTCCGGTTACAGTGGATTTTTTGCCAACCACAGGGCCAATCTGAACGCGCCTTTGAGCGAGACCGCACATCTGCTTGGCACGCTGAGCCAGTTGTAGCGGGGATTGTTCGGGAGTGAAGCCGGAAACCAACCCGGTATCAGAGCAAAACTTTCGTGCTCTTGCGCAGTGCCGTCCAGTAGATGAAAGCGTCTAGCTGCCCCTGGTCCGTGCCGGTCAACTTCGCCCAGATTTCGCAGTATCCAAGAATTTGGGGTCTGTAGACCTCGCTTTCCCTTCGAAAAAAATCTTCGGCGGACTCGCCTTCCAGGGGCATCGAGGTTTTAAAATCCACCAGGTTCCATTTTCCCTCTATCTCTACGGCCAGATCAATCACTCCGGAATAAAGTGTGCCCCGCTCATGGGTGCACTCGACCGGCGACTCAACCCTCCGGCGTTCGGGCGCCACGTTGTAAAGGGCCTGGAGCCAGGGATCATCCAGGCATGCTTTCACTTCTGAAAGAGCCGCGTGGGCTATTCCCAGTGACCCGGAACTCTCGGTTCCCATTCGGCGAAGATCGGCGCTTGCTCTTTGCGCCGAGGGAAGCGTCCCGTTTTTGCCGAATTCAGCGAGGAGCCTGTGAACGAGCGTCCCCCAAACGTTCGGCGCACAGGATAAAATCAGATCGCCTTGCGCCCATTCTCTACGTCCCACGGCCCGGCCCAGCTCGGAGACTGCCAGGCGGGAGGGTGAGATTACAGTGAAAACCGGTTTTTCGCGTTCAAATTCCGCAGGCGCGATTTCAGACGGCGCGATCTCGGGCGGCATCGCATAGAAGGGGTCGCAATCGGGTTCTACTTCAACAATAAAACCATCCTCGCTGTGGGTAGATCTTTTCCATTCGGCTGCGGAGGCGATTTCGGTTTCTTGCGGCCAGGCGATCCGGTCTATTCCGCAGAGTTCGTCGATCCCATAATGTTCGCTGAGCCATCCCAGGGGACTTTCCGCCGCCGTTGAAAAAGAGTCTCCCTTCCGTCTTGCCAGCCCGCTCATGACCAGTTCGCGCCGGGCGCGCGTAACCGCGACATAGAAGAGCCTCCTGGCTTCGCCCAACTGCCGCCTGGAGCGCAGTTTCCGCAGCAGCGTATAGAGTGGGTCCTTTTCGCCCATCAGACGGTCAGGTCTTGGGGCTAAAAGGTAATCCGGGCTACCGGGTGCCCTTTCGAGCATGTATGGGGGAGGCTGGTCTTTTCTTCCTCCACTCGGGTTCCAGTCCAGGAAGGGAATGAAAACGGCATCGAATTCCAGTCCCTTGGCCCCATGAATGGTTGAAAGGATAATGTTTGACGAAGCTGTATCCGGGTCCACCGGCTCATAGGCAGAATCGAGAAGCTGTTCGAGCCGCGCCAGCGTGCTGACCGGTTCTCCCTGCTCAGCCTCCCTGACCATCTGTAGAAAACGGCGGCAGCAGTTTAGACCCCGGCTGCCATACCTCGAAGCCACTACGTTTGCCCCATCCAGTTCGAGCCATACGGATTCGACAACATCGGTCAGCGGTTCGTGGCCGACGTGTTGCCATGCATTGGTCAGGGCCTGCCAGAATAAACGGACTTCCTCGTTTTTTTCCGAAAACGATTGGATTTTGTCTACCCAGAGAAGAGGGTCTTCGCGCGAAACGGCATGGATTAGGTCAAAACCAAGGCTAAACCATGGACTCCGAAGCTGGGCAGACCAGGCAAGGTCGTCCTGAGGCAGGACTATTGCGCGGCAAAGCTGCCACAGGCAGCGCACTTCGGGTCTCTCCAGGAGCTTCAATCCCTCCTTTACCTGAACCGGAAGCCTCTTTTGCTGGAGCGCCTCCAGATACATCGGCAGATGGGTGCGCGAGAAAAGAAGGATCGCTACCTGCGAGTCGCGGCCGTTTTTTTCGAGATGCAGGGCGATTCTTCCCGCCAGCCACTGTGCTTCCCTTGCCCTTGCGCTCTTGCGGTCGGGCCATTCCATAAAAAGGGCGAGCTCGATGGGGGTCGGGTCCGGATGAACCGGCGTGGTAGGTGAGACTTTGGCCGGGCTGAAAGGGACTTCGTCAAACTCGGGCTTATGTTCAGCCATAACAGTGTTTGCGAATGCCCTGTTGCACCAGTCGATGAGATGGGGCTGCGAGCGGAAGTTCGTGTCGAGCAAAAGAGGTTCGAGGCTGATTTTTCCTCCGCCCTCTACAGGAACCCCCAGCCTGGCGGCTTCCAGGAACAGACTTACTTCCGCTTTGCGGAAACCGTATATCGACTGCTTCGGATCGCCAACCAGAAAAAGGGTTCGCCCGTCTGCGTCCGACCATCCAGCGCACAGCCTCTGCAGAAGTTCCCACTGCTTCCGGCTTGTATCCTGGAACTCGTCAACCAGTATATGCCGAATCTGCTGGTCAAGCACCAACTGAAGGTCGGAAGGATCGGCGGCGTCGAAGAGGCGCATGGCAGCCAGCTCAAGGGCGGCAAAATCGAGCGTCCTTGCCACGCTGCGCCGGGCATCATAGATTTCGAGCACGGAGTGCAATAGAACAACCAGGTCCCAGAGCGTATCGAAATCTGTCAGCGGCGCATCGTGTACAGGAAGCCGGCGGATCAGATGGAGCCTCCGGACCGTTCCGGGCGGCATATTTTGAATGGCGCAGCCCCACCTGGTTTTGGCAAATCCGTTGTAGAACCCGGCTTTTGGGCCGAGTTGCTTCCTCGCTCCGCCATCTTTGGTGAGAAAAGTGTCTGCAAGGCAAATCCACTGTGGAAGAGCTTCCCACTCAGGCCCCGGAATTTCGGCCGGCAGTGCGCAGGCGGCCTGTGCGCCGGCATCGCCGGTCTGTTCCAGGAAGCCGGCCCATCCGCACCCAAGCTCGCAAGCTTCGAAATCGGCCTTAAGCCGCTTCAGTTCCGTTTCGGCCATGTCACGCACTCTGGCCGCGAGATAGCCCGACGCCCGGTCGCGGCTCAGGACCTGCACCAGGTCAACCAGCCCCTCCCTCATCTTTACCAGGTCCTTCATCTCGTTTGCCAGGGACCACCAGGAATTGTTCAAACAAAGAAGACGGTTCATGAGGGCGCGCCGCGCCGAATCGGCCTCATTTCGGGATGCAATTTCCTGGAGGGCTTCGTTTACGATATTGTGAAGGAAAAACTCCTGCTCGTTTTCGTCCATTAGACGGGAACCGGGGGCGATTCCGGCCTCGAGGGGCGCCTGCGAGGCGATTGCGTAGCAGAAGGAATGAAAGGTACGAATGTGGAGAATTTCCCCGGCAAGGAGCAGTTCTTCGAGGTTTTTGTGTGCCGCGAGGGCTTTCGAGGCGTAATCGAGCAGCTCGGCTTCGGCCTCGTTTTCGGGCGCAGAACCCTTCTTTGCCCGTTCGAGAAAGCCCCTTACTCTTTCATGCATTTCGGCTGCCGCCTTGTTCGTGAAGGTCAGCGCCAGGATATGCTGGGGATGGCCTACCAGTCCAAGGAGGCGAAGAAACCGGGCGGCGAGCAGAAAGGTTTTGCCCGAACCGGCGGGGGCCGTCAAGTGAAAGCTCCCTGCCGGATCCAAAGCCCTGCTTCGCTTTTCAGCATCTGCCAGAAGGACCATCTAGAATCCACTCCAAACGGAGATCAGAGGCAGGAGGTCAGAAGCGGCTCGCCGGGCGTGGAGAATGCCGCCTTGCATCATACGCCTTCCGCCTCACGCCCACTGCTCTCCGTGCTCCGTTTAAGAAGCTCTCTTGCGTGCTCGCGCACTTTCTGTGATATGGAAATCCCTCCCAGCATGCGGGCCAGCTCTTCTGAGCGCTCCAACTCCGTCAGCATACGGATTGTCGTGGTGGTCTCGTTTCCTTCGGCCTTCTTTTGTACCAGGTAATGCCATTTGCCGTAGCAGGCGATTTGGGGAAGGTGAGTAATGCATATGACCTGGTGGCGCTCGGAGAGCTTTTTTAATTGAAGCCCGACAAGCTCTGCCGTTCGGCCGCCTATTCCAGCGTCAACTTCATCGAAGATGAGCGTCTCAGCTTCTTCTTTTCTGCCGAGAAGACTTTTGAGGGCGAGCAGAATTCTGGAAAGCTCCCCGCCTGAGGCTACCCTGACCAGCGGCTTCAAGTCTTCCCCCGGATTTGCCGAGAGCAGAAATTCTACCCTGTCAAGACCGGTTGGAGAGAAAACGGCAGGATTTGCTTCCTCGTAAAACTGCGCGCAGAAGCGTGCCAACGGCATATCCAGCTCACTCAGACTGCACGAGACCTCCTTTGAAAGCCTTAGAGCAGCCTCACGCCGTTTTCGCGAAAGGGCGCCGGCCTTGTCCAGGTAGGCCAGGCGAAGGGATTCTATTTCTCTTTCCAGTTCTTCTTCCCGGAGGGTTGATTCCTCACTTTCGCCGGCCATAGTTCGGAGTTCTTCCAGCCTGGCCAGCATTTCATTTGCCCCCGGGCTATACTTTTTACCGAGTCTGGCCAGAAGTGCGAGCCGTTCTTCTACGCCGGCCAGTCTTGTGGGGTCGAAGACTATCCGTTCCGCATAAAGGCGCAGCGCGTGAGCAAGCTCATCCAGATGTATGCGGGCCTGTTGGAGGTAGTCGCCCAGACCCTTCTGAGACGCATCGATATTGAATATAGAACCGATATCTCTTTCCACCTCGGAGAGCCGCTCCAAAATGGCGCCTTTCTCGGAGTAGATCGCGCTAATGGCTCTTTGCGAAGCATCGCTCAAAGCGGCCGCATTTTTCAGAATCTCCCGCTCCCGGGCGAGTTCGGTATCTTCGTCGGGTCTAATCTTCGCGGCTTCAAGCTCCCCGATCTGAAATCGCAGAAAGTCCATCTGGGCTGCTTTCTGCTCTCTTGCGCGCTTCATCCGTGCAAGTGCCTCGCGCTTGTCCTGCCACGCCGAATGGATCGTCCGCACCTCGGAGCAATCCGTATCCAGATGTGCAAACGAGTCGAGAAGGCTCAGGTGGGTTTCCGGATCGAGAAGAAGCTGATGCTCATGCTGCCCCGACACTGAGATCAAGAGGGGCGAGAGCTGTTGGAGCTGCTGCACCGATGCGGCCTGGTCGTTTATAAATCCACGGTTTCGGCCACTCCTGGAGATGCTTCGCCGAATCACGATCTCCGGACCCGGATCGATCCCCCACTGTTCGAGATACCGTGCGCAAAAGCTTCCGGACGGTTTGAGCGGGATGACCGCCTCAACGCTTGCCTCAGCGGCGCCGGTTCGAATCATGTCACTTGATGCGCGCGCGCCGAGGATGAGATTAACGGCGCCTACCAGAATCGATTTGCCTGCGCCTGTCTCGCCGGACAGGACATTGAGCCCGCCATGGAAACTTATTTCGAGATCGCGGATTATGGCGAAATTATGGATGGCCAAATTGGTCAGCAACGTCGATATTCCTTCTTCGAGATTGATGACAATTCTATCAGCAAAAGAAAAAAAGGGACAATCCAAAGAGAGTGGGGGGTATGCCGTTGCAAATAAAAGCTTAACCTTGCCTGGTCTGAGGGAGGGCATGCAGTTGCGCAGCTTCAAATTCCGAGACAGCTCTTCATGTCCCTTCGGGACACCCTGAAACCATGAAAAGACCCGTAGGGTGGGCCAAGCGGAGCGCAGCCCACCAGAACTTTTCGTAAGACAGAAGGGGCAGGCCCCGGTAAAAACGGGACCTGCCCCTGCGTCGCTTACTTTTTTTACTTCGAGTCGATTATCGACTGGATGGCAGGTGGATATTCCATCTTCTGAGGCAAAAAGATAAGTTCCGGGTCCACGAACTCCCTGAGGACGAAAAGTTCCTTGTAAGTGGGCGCCGGGGTCTGTCCTTTGAGTCTTTCAACGTTGATGTCGAAGGCGCAGTTTTCCTGAATTTGGGCAACGCCCACACCCGGATGATTCGACGCAAGATACATAATTCCCTTTTCGTCGAACCGGTAAACCCCCATGTTTGTCACGACCGACTCGGGGCCGCAGTTCGCAAATGGGGTGCCCTTCCAGACTTCTTGCTTGGGCTTCCACTCACGGGTTTTGAAGTCCCAGCACCACCAGCCGGGTGTGGTGGTGTAGTCGTTTCTTTCCAGGAAACGTCTCTTTTCCTGCAGGATTATAAAGGCGGTCCTGCAAGCCATAGCTCCTATATCGGCGTTTCCGCCCGATCCGGTAAACCTGTGGGATGGCGCGAAGTAGTCTCCGATCGATGTAACATTTACGCCGCCGTATTTATCGATTGCCGCGCCTCCGAGAAATCCCAGGCTGACGAAGCCCCCCTGGAGAAAAAATCCGAACGTATCGACAAGTCCGCCCAGCGTCGAGCTCATATTGGCGGCCCTCTGGTCGCAGACCGACATTGGAACGTGCATCGTTTTTCCATCGCAGATTCCCGATTCATAGATCAGAAGGGCGTGCGGCGCATTGAGCAGATTGGCGGCCATGATTCCGACCATCGGAAGACCGGTTCCCGCGAACACTATATCATCGTCCCGAACCTCATGGGCAACCGCTATGGCCATCAGTTCGGGCAGGAGAAACTCGCCCGGCTTTGCGGGTTCATCGGGCATTTTGTCAACCAGTTCCATCAACTCTTCCATCGATTTGCTCATATATGTTCCCCTCTCTAAAAACCGCTTCTTGCGACGGACAGCGGCATTTTCATCCTGGGAGCGGGTTTCTTGCCTCTCATCATCCGGGTGCTGTAGCCTGTTACGCTGTCCGCCTTGAGATCCAGCAACGTTTTTGCGCCGAGTTTCCCGATGAAGTCCTCCCAGTCCTTGGGCCCGAACACCCATTCGTCCAGCCATTTTCTCAGGCCGTCTTCGGTCCTGGACGCGGCATCCATGCCTCGCATAAAAGGGGCGTCGTAATCGTAATAAAAGGGGACTGAGCTGGGGAAGGCGCCCCAGGGTTGCACGACAATGCAGTCCACTGTGAAAAACGGGATCTGGTTTGCTTCGGGACTCTTGCGCATTTCGGATTCGGGAACCAGTTCTTCACAGACCAAGACTACCTTGTCCGCAGCAAAGGCGATTTCCTTGTCGATGGTGCCTACCCCGCGCCATCGGGCCGTACCCTTGTCACCCGCCTGGGCGACATGGATTATTGCGAGGTCGGGCCTGGCGGCAGGCAGGAGCACCACATCTCCATCCCCGAAAAAGGGGTCTTCCATTTGTATGAATTTCTTTTTTGCAATCCTGAAATTCTTGCCGTCACGGAGTCCGGCGCGGCCGAGCGCGTCATAATCCGGATTATAGAGGTCTGAGCCCAGAGGTGCGTAGTAAGGGATGAAAGGCACGCCAATTGCTCCGGCGAGGTATCTCATCGCCATTGCGCCATGAGCGTAATCTTCGAGAATGATCTGCTGGGCCTTGTAGCGCCTCTCTAGATTGATATCCAGTTTCCCGGCCATCTCGCCCCAGCCCATCCAGTCGGTTTCAAATATTTTCATTGCGCCGATCGCATTGAGAAGCCAGGTGCAGCAGCTCCCATGGCGATCCATAACGTGCAGGTCCTTGAAGCCCTGCCTGACTGTCTCCCACGCGAATGCGACCGGATTTCTGTTGAAACCAGTAAACCCGCTGTAAGCGCAGATCAATCCATCGCGCATATACTTCTTCACAGCGTCTTGCAGAGAAAGGATTTCTACATGTTTTCGTTGTCTTGGAGCCCGTGGCATTGATTAACCTCCTTTTAAGAATGCGTCACCAAACGTGCGTTCCGGCGAGCTTTAAACGCTGCACCTCCTTTCGCTTCTAAATGTCGTGGAATATAAAGGCGCTAATGAACGGGTTGGCTCGCACCAGAATGCGAGAAAACATTTCCGGGAAAGTCTTAGCTTCGATTTTTATGAGGATGCCGGAAACAGGAGGCCGACTGATCGGAAGAGGAGAGGTGTCGATAGAAATCGAAGCAGAATCGCAAAGCGAGAGCATGATAGGCGGTAATCCCGCTTCAGTCAATGAATTTTGAGCGAAGAATTTTTTGAGCGAAGTCCAGGGGAAGGGGTTTCCAGCAATAATAGGGATGGGCGCTTTTCTTGACTGATTTTGAAAATGGACCGGGCCGCTAAGCGTCTCAGAGAGCTAAGCGGCCCGACTTATTCAAGCAGGCAAAACTATAGCAGAAGCACTATTGTTGGCCGGGCGGCTTGTTCTTATCCTGTTGCTGCCCTGCCGGCTTTGGCGCCGGCGCCGGTTTTGGTGCGGGAGCAGGCTGTCGCACCTCAGGTTTTGGTGCTGGAGCTGGAGCCGGTCTTGGAGCAGGAGCAGGCTCTCGCACTTCAGGTCTTGGTGCTGGCGCGGGCGCCGGTCTTGGAGCAGGAGCAGGCTCTCGCACTTCAGGTCTTGGTGCTGGCGCGGGCGCCGGTCTTGGTGCAGGAGCGGGCTCTCGCACTTCAGGTCTTGGTGCTGGAGCGGGCGCCGGTTTTGGAGCAGGAGCAGGTTCTCGCACTTCAGGTCTTGGTGCTGGCGCGGGTTGCGGATGTGTTACCTCGGGCGCCGGCGGACGTGTTGCAGGAGCGGCCGGCGGCTGCGGTCGAGCAGGCTGAATTTGAGGAGGCGCACCGCCTCCAGGTCCACCTGCCGGTGGACGTGTCGTCGGAGTGGCCGGCGGCGGCGGCCGAAATCCCGGCGTAACGGGCGCTCGCGCCCCGCCTGTTCTTGCCGCAGGTGAGGCCGTCGAAGGCCGCGTGTTCTTCTTTATGTCCGCCTGCTTAAAGGGCGCCTGGGCTTTCGGAGTGTTCACCTGGTTTGGCGGGACCAGCTTGTTGGTCAGTTTTGCAGGCGGCGGCACAGAAGCCCTTGCCACTGGTTTCGCCGGTTTGGCGGCGGCTGTGGCCCGCTTTAGAGCAGGCGCCGACAAACTCTTGGCTTCAGTGCTTGCGGCCCGTTGATTCAGGTTGATCCTCTCGGCCACGGAAGCGTGTGGTTTCATCTCAGGGGCTTTGTTTACGAAGTTATACTTCGCAGTTGTCTGATTGTAATTTTTGACCACGGTATTGTTTACTACCGGAGCGGCGTGGAAGTTACTGATGATGGTCGTTTTATTGATATTCGTAACTCTTACGGAGCTATAGTTTGTTACAGAATAGAAGGATCCCTGGGGTACTACTACAGCGGCCGATGCGAATGCCAGGCTGCCGATTGCGATGGCCGCAACCGGCCCTGCGCCGATAACGACAGCGGATGGACCCCAGTAGTGGTGCGAATAGTAGACTTCAGTCGGGGCCAGGGGGACCCATCCGGCATCTACGTCAGTGCTGATCCAGGCGACCCTTCCCGGATACCAGCCAAATCCGATGGAGGGGCCGGCTGCGACTTCGACGACAGGGGCAGGGGGCGCCCAGTACCATCTGCCATCGACCAGCAGCCAGTTGCCATAATGGTGTGTAACGTATCCGAAAGGCTCTTCGGGCACCCAGACCTGATCTTCGTCATAGTCCGTCCATCTGCCGACCGTAAAGGGCTGCCAATTTGGTTCGACATGAGTGGGCCGCCATAATTCGCGTTCTTCTCCCTGGTAACTAACCCGGTCCCACGTTCCGGATTCGTCGAGATCGGCGGTATCGTCCTGAAGCTGAGGCGGCACGTATTTGACCGACTCCCCCCTGACCTCTGCTCTTTTGGTCCGGGCGTTGTCCCGTCCTGCGTTCCAGTCGTCCCACTGAGCGTCAACGCTACCCTCACCGTTCGTAACCTGAGTGGCGTCGGCAAGTATCGATGGTCCCCCGGGCGTTACCTCATACCTGGCGTCGCTGCCCTGCTGGAAGTAATCTACCTGGCCGTTCAGGGCAAGGACCTCGACCGACTGATCACCTACATAGAGGTCGAATGTGGAGTCAGGATCGGCAAGGACGTAGCCAAAGGGGGTCGTGACCTTGAGCATCCCGTTGGGGTTCCTGTTATAGAACCGCGCGACTCCGGAAGCCACGTCTATTTCTGAAGCATCTCCCTTGAGAGCGATCAACTGGATTTGAGTGCTGGCTCCGATCCTGGCCAGAAGACCATTGGGAAAAATGAATTCGGCTTTTGCCGAGGCATCGGAATATAGGGCATCATCCAAACCAAATGGGGCATCCTTGCTTATAATGACCCAATCTTTGACCTCTGGAACGAAGCGCAGGACCTGCCCATCGATATAAGCAATGCGCCCGACCAAAATCGGCTCCCGCTGAGCTTCAGCGAGGGACGCAAGCGGCGATGTCAGGCAGGCTGCGACTAAGATAAAAGCCAGCCAGAGCCATTTTTTTCGATCGTTCATCAATTCTCTCCTTTTAATTTGCGAAAGCACCTGTTCCGAATGGACACGAACGCCCGGAACTGATTCATTCACGCCGGCTCATTATGCCGACGCCAAAACCTGGTATTCTCAGCAACATTAATAACAGATATCCATCCGAAACTCCCCTGACTTCAGGCGTCAGCCTCGCGGGCGGGCTGTCGAGATCACCGGATCGGGTCCCCCGGATCAGGTCCGGAGCGGGCTTGGAGGGCTCTATGCTGCAGCCCCGCGGCCCGTTGCGCCTGCAAATCTGACGACCGGGGCGCAAAGGATAACGCTAACCTCATATTATACGACGAGGTTGCTGCAACATGGTAAAAAATAATGTGCGCGTTTGCGGCCTTGGATAAGCAGACATTTAGATAAAGGATGGCTATGTGCAACTGGTGAGCGGGGGTTGAGGAAATCGAAGATCGGATCGCCACACCCCGAAGGGTGTAGCGTCCGATTTCCGATATTTATCTGCAACTTCTGTTAGAACGTCGCCGTCACGTTTACGCCGCCGTAAAAATGCGTGGACTCAGAGTCAAGCGAACTGGCCTTCAGGTAGTCTGAGGCTGAATCCGTTAAAGGCAGCCAGAGTCCGACTTTCGGGGAAATACTTACATACTTGTTTATTGGGAACTTGATGTCGGCGGTTAACTGACAGGTATGAAAATCCGAGTAGCTCCCGAGGTTACCTGCAAGACTTAATAAGTTGTTATCATGATTCAAAATAAGATATCCGAAGCTTGCCCCAAAGTCCAGCGTGGCCCCCTTGCACAGGCAATCGACCGGAATGCTCTTGGTGAGGTCGAGTTGAAACCACTCATCCACGCTATGAATGACTTCGCCGTAAGCAGTAAATGCCACGGTGAACCACGGAAAAGCATAGCTGACGCCTCCGAACAATTCGTCTTCATCCTGGCCGTAGGGGCTTTCTAATGGCTGGTTGAGTCCGTAGTATACGTTTCCGACCAGTATTGAAAAATTCGGGCATATTTCCTTGGTATATGAAACGGTGAAGTCGGTCTCACTCCATTTCGTAACGCCCGATCGCAAAGGTAAAAAGGGATTGTTGCTGTTGCGGTCGGTATCGAAATTTCCCCAGATGGTCGCTGAGAAACCATTCCAGGTGATGGTTGCCGCCGGTTGGATGACGGCGCTGCCTTTGCTTTCCGCAACGCCACGGAATATGTACTGGCTAAGGATGTCAGCGGAGAAAGTCGCAGTCGGCTTGCACGCATCGTCAGACGGTGTCGCTGCCGCCGGCGCAGGGGCCGTCGGCGCTGGCGCCGTAGGCTCATCAGCCCACACAGCCATGAAAGGAAAGGAGATAGTCAAGAAGAGAATCGCACATGCCAGCACCTTTTTTCTTATTCCCGTTGAGTTCATTTCAGTTGCCCCTTTTTTGATGTTAGGATCGGAACCGCCTTCTTCATCCCTGTATTTTCGTTAAGGCACAAAGCGCTGATTGCGTTCCCGCATTCTCTAAGCCGGGCCGCAATGCCTTTTCAATGAAATAGAGATTTCCATTGGGGATAAGATTTTCAATGAGCAGGATCCGCGCCAGATGCAGCAGCACCCGGTTTAATTTTTGAAAGGCGTCTCTCCCCTGGAATGTAAGATACCGAAATAGTGACGTTTCGTGCAAGGGAATTCCTGCTGCGAAACTGCCGGCTTATGTTCCTGCAACGGCAGGCATAGTGCCGGAGCGTTACGAAAATGTATCATTATCGGTTGACGAGCCAATTTTGGCACAAATTCGGATAACCTTTCGAAATCGAACGGCCTGGGCTTCCGGGGAGCAGTTGACTTTTGCCGCGCACGCTTATAGATATGCTGCTTTAATCATCCTATGTTTTTCATAGGGGCTGCTCAGGAGAGTAAAAATGGATGAAAATGAAATTCTGGAAGCGCTCGCTGAGGATTTCTTCCAAGGCTGGGATGTTGCGGCGACCGGTGGCGGGTTTCTCATTACAACAGACTGGGTCCTCCCGAATAACGAGCGGATCGAAATCCATGTCCGCAGGGTCGGCGAACGCGAGGACCTGTTCATAGTCACCGATGGGGGCGAGCTTATAAATTATCTATTTTCCGAGGGTGTAGATATTTTAAGTGACCGCGGCAGCCGGCGTATCCTGGAGGGGATAGCGGAAAACAGGTCCCTCAAAGTCACAGAACACCAGTTGGTCAAGGGCGCAAATGAGGAAGAGATCGCCGGAGCGGTGCGCGTTGTGCTCGAAGCCGTTAAGGAGGCATCCTTCTCGCTGTGGCACAAAATTAAATCAACGCCGGAAGACTCGGTGCATTAGGATAGGGCCCGGAGATTTTCCACGCGAAGACACGAAGACGCGAAAAGAGACCGATATGGAGATCGAGGAAATCGCCCAAGAGATTGTGGACTGCGGATATAAGGTGCATACGGAACTGGGACCTGGATTGTTGGAGTCCGTTTATGAGGTAGTTTTGGCGAAGTTGCTGAAAGACCGAGGCTTCTGCGTAGAACGGCAAAAGTCAATTCCAATAGTCTTCGAGGGGCTCCGATTTGATGAAGGCTTCCGGGCCGATCTGCTGGTTGAAGGGAAAATCCTGGTTGAGATCAAATCCGTTGAGAACCTTTCTCCTGTCCACGGCAAACAGGTGCTAACTTATCTCAGGCTCCTCAAACTGCCCCTTGGTTTCCTGAAAAACTTCGGATCTCCTGTTTTCAAGAACGGCATCAAACGTATTGTTAACAACCATTCAGACTTCGCGTCTTCGCGACTTCGCGTGCACCAAACGCTTAACTTATGAGTCCCACATTCTCCGGTGAACCATTACTATTCATCCAAGCCCGCATCCTCCTGTGGCTGTATCGTCCACTCGGCGGGGGCTTCGCTCTTAAGAAAAACGATCCCGAGCGGCGGCAGAACCAGCGACAGTGAATAATTGTGACCATGGCTCGGGACCGGTACAGCATCCAACCCTCCGAGATTGCCGTAACCCGAGCCGCCGTAAATCTCTGAGTCGCTGCACAGAAGCTCTCGCCAGTAGCCCGCCCGTGGGACGCCGAACCGGTAGCTTGTCCTGGGCACGGGGGTAAAGTTTGCCGCTACCATAATGAGATCGCCGGTGGTAGCGGGTTTTCTCAGAAAAGCGAGAACGCTCCAGTCGGCGTCGCGGAAATCGATCCATTCAAATCCTTTACCGCTGAAATCGAGTTCATGCATGGCAGGTTCTTCCCGGTGCAACCGGTTCAGATCCTGGACCCATTTTTGAATTCCCCGGTGCTCGGGAAGATTGAGAAGGTCCCAGGCCAGGCTTCGTTCGTGATACCACTCATCCAACTGTCCAAATTCGCCGCCCATGAAGATGAGCTTTTTCCCGGGTTCACCAAACATGTAGCCGAAAAGGAGCCTCAGGTTCGCGAATTTCTGCCAGTCGTTTCCGGGCATCTTCCTTAGCAGCGAGCCTTTTCCGTACACTACCTCGTCATGAGAAAGCGGAAGGATGAAATTTTCGAAAAAAGCGTACCAGACGTTAAAGGTAAGCTGGTTTTGCTGGAATTTCCTGAAAATGGAATCTTTTGAGAAATAATCGAGCGTATCGTGCATCCAGCCCATGTTCCACTTCATACCGAATCCCAGGCCGCCCACATAGGCAGGCCTCGATACCATCGGCCATGATGTGGACTCTTCCGCAATCGTCTGTACGTCCGGAAATTGCTTATAAACCGCCTCATTTAGGCGCCTTATGAAATAGATCGCATCCAGGTTCTCCTTGCCGCCGTGGATGTTGGGAATCCATTCGCCCTCCTTGCGCGCATAGTCCAGGTAGAGCATGGATGCGACGGCGTCCACCCGAATTGCATCCGCGTGATACTTGTCAAGCCAGAAAATGGCGCTGCTGATGAGAAATGCCCTTACTTCATAGCGTCCGTGATTGAAGATGTAGCAGTTCCACTCGGGATGGAAGCCCTTCTTGGGGTCCTGATGCTCGAACAGGTGAGTCCCATCAAAGAATGTCAGCCCGAACTCGTCGGTTGGGAAATGGGAGGGTACCCAGTCGAGAATGACGCCTATCCCATTTTGGTGCAGTACATCGATCAGGTGCATGAAATCCTGTGGAGTGCCGTATCGCGAGGTAGGGGCGAAGTAGCCCGTGGTCTGATATCCCCATGATCCGTAAAATGGGTGTTCCATGATGGGAAGAAACTCTACGTGCGTAAAACCCATCTCCACAATGTATCCCGGAAGACTTTCGGCCATCTCGCGATAGCTCATCCAGCGGTCTCCCTGCTCGGGCACCCGCTTCCATGAACCTAAATGGACCTCATAGATGGAATACGGGGCGTTCAAAGAAGTAGCCTTTGCACGCTCCGCCATCCATTCCCCGTCATTCCAATCGTAGGCGGTGTCCCAAACATAGGACCCTGTTTCGGGAGGTGTTTCCCAATGCCTGGCATAGGGATCGCCCTTATTGGCACTGTATCCGTTTTTCTTGGAGACGATGTGATATTTGTATATGGCGCCATGGCCGATTCCCGGGATGAATCCTTCCCAAATGCCCGAGCCGTCTCCTCTTATCGCCAGAGGATGGGCCGTGCGGTCCCAGGAATTGAAGTCTCCAATTACCGAGACTTTCTTAGCATTGGGGGCCCATACTGCAAAAAAGGTCCCCAGGACTCCGTCGACATTGACAATGTGCGATCCCATCTTCTCATGGAGCCTGAAGTGATTGCCCTCCTTGAAAAGATAGGCGTCGTGCTCTGTTATCAGGCTAAATCTGCGGATAGCCGTGGATTTTTCCATTTTCCTTTCCTAACCTTTCCTCAGATCGTGATATTGAGCCGGCAGCGCGTATCGAATGCCACGGGGATCAGTGTCAAGTACATATCCCAGTTCGCAAATCTTCTTGTCAAGCAGAAATCGGAATAGCAGAGTATTGAGGTCCCCGGGTTGGGATATTAGGGCTGTTCGGTGCATGGCAAGGCGGCCTTCCGGACCCCGGGCAATCCCATGAGTCATTCGGGCGGGGCCCCCTTTTCGTCTTCAATTGTTTTGAATTTTATATTAACTTATGATGGCTTGAGGGGCAGATAGCAGGAGGTATATGTTGAACGGGATTACGGGAAAGACGCTCATCGTTACCGGGGCTTCCGGGGGCATAGGGCGGGCTTTGGCTCTTGAACTTTCCGCTCAAAATGTTGGGCTTGTATTGAATGCAAGAAACCATGCGGCCCTCAAAAAAGTGGCTGAGGAATGCAGAGACAATGGAGCTGCAGTGGATTTTGCGGCCGGCTCGGCCGGCTCGCAGCAAGTTGCCGAAGAGCTTGTCAGAAAAGCAATTAAGACCGGGAGGTTTTTCGGGTTTATCCACGCTGCCGGGGTGCTCCATCCGGGGCCTGTTACTTGGGAACTCGAATCCGCCAGGTTCAGCGAAATATTTGAGGCGAGTGTCGAGGCAAGTTTTCAAATGGCCAGGGCTGCTTTCCCTTATTTGATCGAAGCGGGCGAGGGGATCGCCGTCTTTTTCGGGTCCGGGGCCGCGGAAAGGGTTGTGCCAGGGATAGGAGCGTACTGCGCGGCAAAGGCCGCCGAGGAGCATCTCGCAAGGCACTTGGCGGCTGAAGCTCCGGAGGTTACCACCCTGGTGTTCCGTCCCGGAGTTGTAAATACGCCTATGGTCCGGAGCGCTTTCAACGCACTTGGCAAGGCCGCAAAAGGGCTGCGGGAACAATTCAACTCCTATGAAAGAAGCGGAGAAATCCTTGACCCCGAAGTTCCAGCCCGGGCTTTGGTTTCTATCCTCAAGAATAATCCCCGCCGATTTCACGGGAAAATCGCAACCTGGCGCGACGGATGGCCGGAGACATAACCTTATTTCACCCTTTTAACTTCACTCTTCACTCTTCACGCTTCATCTTCCTTGCAATGCCTTGAGATTTGAAAGTAAATCGGATAAAACCGTGGTCTCATGGAAACTAAGAAAAACAAAACTCACCCTTTCGCTTCATCCGGCACGGCGTCCACTCCAGGCGGTTTTGCAGCCCTTGAAAAGATGCGCGAGCGCCTGGAAAACCTCAAGGAATGCTTCCGGGTATCCGGCCTTATCAACTCGAGCCTTCAACTGGATCAGGTGCTTGAAAACATCATGACGACCTCTCGCTCGATTCTTAAAGCCGATGCCTGCAGCATGATGCTGGTAGATGAAAAGAGGAACGAGCTTGTTTTCGAAGTGGCGCAAGGGCCTGTTGCAGATAAACTCAAGGGTGGCCTGCGAATCAGCAGAGGGCAGGGAATAGCCGGGCATGTCTATGAGACCGGAGAGCCGCTTTTGATTGAAAACGCATACTCAGACCCGAGATTCAACCGGGAATTCGACCGCGTAACCGGATACCGCACCCAGACGATCCTGTGCGTTCCGCTCAAGATAAAGGAAAGAGTTATCGGAGTATCGCAGGTAATAAACAAGCTCGACGGCTCCAATTTCAACGAGGAAGATGAGGAGACCCTCAGCCTTCTATGCTCCAACGCCGCCATTGCCGTCGAAAATGCTCGGCTTCACAATGAAATTCTTCGCAGGCAGCAGATAGAACAGGATTTGGCGTTTGCGACGAGCATTCAGCTTAGTTTTTTGCCTCAGCAAATGCCGGAGCTCCAGGGATTCAGCTTCGCGGCTCAATACCAGGCTGCCCAGGAGATTGGCGGTGATTTCTATGATTTTATACCCCTTGACGACAACCGCGTGGGAATCCTCATAGGCGATGTTTCCGGCAAGGGGGTGGCATCGGCCCTTTTTATGGCCCGATTTACCACCGATTTCCGGTTCCAGGCTATTCGTGAAGCGAACCCGGAAATACTTATCCGCCGCATCAACGAGAAGGTATGCCGTCAGAGCTGCCGGGGAATGTTCGTAACTTTGCTCTACATAGTGCTTAAGAAAAACAGCGGCGACGCCGTTTATGTAAATGCGGGGCATCTTCCACCGATAATTTGGAACAGCTCCCGGGGTAAATATGCTACTGTGCGGGGAAGCGGCGGACCTCCCATAGGGATTGTGTCCGGCCATCAGTACGGTCCTGCAAGAATTTCGCTCAATCCCGGTGACACCATCCTTCTTTCAACCGATGGGCTTATAGAGGCCAAGGACGATCAGGGGGAGCGGTTCGGATGGGAGAGAATCGAAAACTGCGTGAGACAGGGAGGCTCGGACGTCGAGTCCGTCAAATCCCGAATTACTCTTTCACTTTCTCAGTTTGTCAGGCAATGCCCTCAAGCCGACGACACTACGCTGGTGTTGGTGGGATTCGAGGAGAAGTAGTTGGCATTCGCGAGTTTCAAAGGTCCGGTTATTCTCGATGTTCCGGCTGAACCTGAAGCCATGTTCATGGTGAGGGCGCTTGTGGGAAAAATCTCGGAGAGAATCGGCTTTGAAGCCTTAGAGACCGACAGGTTGGTTCTCGCGGTGGACGAAGCATGTACGAACGTGATCCGGCACGCATATGACAATAGCGGCAACGGAAGAATTGTTATAACCTTCACCCTGAGCCTTGACAATTTTGAGATCATGATCCGGGATTTCGGGAAAGGCGCCGATCCGGCGACATTCAAGGGCCGCGCCCTTGACCAGGTCCGTCCCGGCGGACTGGGGCTCCACTTTATCAAGTCGGCGGTAGACAGGGTGGAATACGATACCCCGCCCGGCGGTGGTATGCTGCTCAAGATGATCAAATCGATGCCATGAGGACTCTACTTTATCAAGTCGGCGGTAGACAGGGTGGAAAACGACGCCCCGCTCGGCGGGTGTATGCTGCTCAAGTGGATCAAATTCATGCCATGACAGGAGAACGATCAAAATTGAACATACAGGTCGACGAAAGAAAGCCAGGTGTCTATGTCGTCTCTCTCGTTGGGGACCTCGACATGAGTACCTCACCGCAGGCAAGGAACGTTCTGTTGCCCATCTTCCGAAAAAAAGTGTCCCACCTGATAGTGGACCTTTCGGGGGTATCCTACATTGACAGCTCGGGAATAGCCACTTTCGTGGAGGCGCTCCAGCTTGCGCGCAAGGGCAACGTCCGGTTTTCTCTGGCCGGCGCGGGCCAAACGGTGGAATCCATTTTCGATCTGGCCTACCTCAAAGATGTTTTTGAAATGGTGCCTGACGCAAACCGGCTCATTGAGGGAGAATAGGCAAGGTGAGCTCCGTGGCCTCGCGTTCGGACAGCAGGATCATCCTTTTCCTGAGACACTTAACAAGCATTTCCTGTTTTTTCAGTGAAACGATTAAATGGGCGCTGGTAAAGCCTTTTCAGGGAAAACCCCTTAGATTCAGGGCCGCCATCGTCCAGATGGATGAGGTTGGCGTTAAATCGATACCCATCGTGGCGCTGGTCTCGTTTGTAATCGGGATTATCCTGGTGCTCCAGACCGCATATCAACTGGAAAAATTCGGGGCGGTCAACTATGCCGCAAGTCTGGCCGCCGTTGCGCTGACCCGGGAAATGGCTCCGCTTTTGACGGCGATAGTCCTGGCCGGCCGAGTCAGCGCGGCATTTACAGCGGAGCTGGGTACGATGCTGGTGACCGAGGAAATCATGGCTCTGGAGGTCATGGCCATATCTCCCATCGCCTACCTGGTCGTCCCCCGATTCATTGCCATGATCATCATGCTTCCGTGCCTGACAGTGCTTGGCGATGCCATCGGAATGATCGGCGGCTACTTTGTGGGAACCCTTGCAATTGGCATCAGGTCTGCGCTTTATATTCAGAGTACGATTGACGCGCTGCTGATGAAGGACATTCTGAGCGGGTTGATCAAGAGCGCAGTTTTTGCCGTAATTATAGCCATGGTCGGATGCTATATGGCGTTCGTGGTCAGGGGAGGCGCCGAAGGGGTCGGTAAGTCAACGATGATCTCCGTTGTGACCTCGCTTATCAGTATAATCCTTGCTGACTGCCTTTTTACAGCAATCTTTTATCTTTTTCTTTAGATGGTGGTTTCTCATTTTTTGAATCTTGAAGAGCGCGAAAAAGGAAAGGGATTTTATCCTCCATGGCCGAATCGCTGATAGAGGTAAAAGACCTTATTAAGAGCTTCGACGGCAGGTTGGTCCTGGATGGGATAAATCTCTGCGTGGAGCGGGGCAGCGTTTTTGCCATCATGGGCGGGAGCGGCTGCGGCAAGACGACCCTGCTTCGGCATCTCATCGGGGTCATCCGTCCTGATTGCGGTCAAATCCTGGTCGGAGGCCAGGATATCACTACGTTCGACGAAAACGGGATGGACGGGTATCGCAGGCGATTCGGCATGCTGTTCCAGATGGGCGCACTTTTGAACTCCCTGAGCGTTCACGACAATATCGCCCTTCCGCTCCGGGAGCACACGGAACTGGACGAAAAAATCATCAGCGTTATAGTCAAAATGAAGCTGGAACTGGTGGGTCTTCGCGATTTCGAACACCTCAAGCCTGCCCAGCTCAGCGGTGGAATGCAGAAAAGGGTCGCCCTGGCGCGCGCCCTTGCGCTCGATCCGGAAATCGTCTTCTATGACGAACCCACCTCGGGTCTCGATCCCGTGGTGACCGGAGTTATCAGCCAGCTTATCGTGGATTTGAGCAAACGTATGAGGATCACGTCGGTCGTGGTGACTCACGATATCGGAAGCGCCTTCAAAATAGCGGACAAGATGGTGGTTCTGTTTCGGGGGAGGGTCGTCGCCGAAGGCACGCCAAAACAAATCCGGGAATCTGCCGACCCGTTGGTTCAGCAGTTCATCCACGGAAGCCCGGACGGCCCGATTCCACTTCGTCAATCCAGCAGGGATTATCTGGAGGATTTGCTGGATACCGAATAGATATGGGTTTTTTCCTGCCGGTTTTGAGCGGGTGTGGTTGTCACCATCAGACATGCCGCTCAGCCACGGCAATTCGAAAACCCGCCAACTTGGGAGAGATTTTTAAATGCAGGTATTCAAGTCGGAGATAAAGGTAGGGTTGCTGGTTCTGATCTCGTTCGTCCTTTTCGTGATCGGAATCTTCGTCGTGAGCGACGTCCGTTCTCTGTGGGATAAAAAGAAGACGCTGACTATTCTCTTCGAATATGCGGACGGAATAACCGCGGGATCGCCCGTCTGGTACGCCGGATTTGAAGTGGGCGGGGTAAAAGACATACGTATCGCCCCCGGAGTGGCCGACCGTATTGCGCTCACCGTGAAGATATCTCCCGATGCTCGAGTGAGGAAGGATTCCCGCGCAGAGATCAGAAGTCTCGGAATGATGGGGGCAAAATACGTGGAAATCAGTCCGGGCTCTCCCGACTCACCCGAGTTGCAGCCTGGCGACACTATTGAAGGCAGTAGCCCGGCTTCACTTTCCCAAATAATCGAAACCGGAGGGAAGGTCGCCTCGGGTTTGGTCGGGTTGGTTCAGGAGGCCAAAGACCTCGTTTCTGAGGTTCGCACCGAGTACGCGTTAAAAGAAACCATTCAGAACGCAAACGCCTTCATTCTTCAGGTCAAGCAGGATTCGGCCGATTTGGGCCCGATCATGAAAAATATGAGACACGTGTCCGCTGAGGGCGGCAAGGAGCTTGTGTCATTGATCAAGGAGGTGCGCGACACAAACAAAGGCGTGCAGCAAAGGCTCCAAACCATTGAAACCGAACTGACCAAGACGCTGGGACAGGCGGGCAGGGGGTTCTCTGAAGCCGAACAGGCCGTGAAGGACGTCCGCTCGATCCTGAGTTCCAACGAGGACAATATAGGTTCGCTTATTGCGCATTTGGATGAAACCACTCAAAATCTTGCAGTCTTGAGCGAGGACCTCAGACTGCACCCATGGAAAGTCGTTTGGAAGGCTGACGGAGCTGGCCCTGCCTCCAATGCTGCGCAGTGGAGGGAAAAAGGAAGAATAGGGCCATATGGGAAGAACTAGCGTATTCATTTCGGCTTTTATGATCTTTCTTTCAGCGTGCGCCTCTGGAGGAAGTGACCCTTATAACCGGGCCGTCGAACACTACAGTATGGGGCGCATCAGCGAATCCGTCGAGGCCTACAGACAGGCCATTGTCCTCAAACCATCCGATCCCAGGCCTAAATTCAACCTGGCCGTAATTTACCAGGACGAGGGAAAACTGGAGGAGGCAGAAAGGCTCTACAGGGAGATCGCCGAGCAGAATACCGGGTTTGCCCCGGCGTGGTCCAACCTTGCAGCCATCCAGGAGAAGCGTGGGCAGGCAGATGAGGCTGAGAAGTCTCACCGGCGCGCCCTGGAGGCAGACCGGGATGGTTGCGCCGCAGCGTGCCAGTTCGGCTATTTTCTGCTGAGAGCGGACCGCAGGGATGAAGCCGGCGCAGTCTTTGAACAAACCATAAATAAAGACCCCCGTTGCGCGAATGCCTGGTTTGGCCTCGGGCTGCTTGCCGAGGGAAAAGGCGATCACCGAACTGCCCTCCGAAACTACGATAGAACTTTGACCTATAATCCGTCCGATTTGGAAGCCTGCCTGAGATCTGCCAACATAATGATTTGCCGGGGGGACATGGTCCATGCAGTGGATATGCTGCAAAAGGCCGCAAGCCTGGACCCGGCTAGGGGTGATATAAACTTTCTTCTAGGTAAATTGCTCTGCGAAGCGGGAAGACTCAAGGATGCTGAAAAAGCCCTGGTGCAGGCCAGGAATACCGGAGCGCCTCCGGCCGAATGCGACCGGGAACTGAGCGTAGTATATGGGAAACTTTGCGAGGAAGCCGCGGCCGATATGGCGGCCGATGCCGCCCAACGGTAAGTTGGGCTGTCCAGATCGGCACTCAAACCTTATGCAGATTTTTAATTAATTTAAGTCGCCTATTTGTTGTCAACGAACTGCCGTACTCTCCCACACTGGACCTGCCAGGTTTGTTCCAGGGGAAATATCTTTTCCGCTTGTCTTTGCTCCATTAGCTTTGAGATATTGCGTCCTAACGTAAGTGTTTGATATTACTTATCCTATTGTGCAAGTACGCGCTTTGCCGGCAGGTTGACAAGATTCAAATCTGCCGTTACATTGCTATTAATCAGTAATTTCAAATTGTTGTAGTATTTCTGGAGAATAAGTATCTAAATGTTCAGGAGAAAAAAAATGAGCAAAAAACTGATTTTTGGACTGGCTTTGGCGCTGGTGCTGGTCAGTGGCTCCTATTTTAATGTACAGGCGGATTGCGGTTGTCTGCCCAAGATCAGCACGCCCTCATGCCTCTCTTGTGGCGCAAGAGACATGGACAGATCACAGGCCAGAGATATGGACAGGTCAGAGGCAACTTGCCAGGGCGCGTATAACTATGGCCCGTCCGCGCCCGAACCGATGGGTGCCCCTGGTGCTTACTAAATTGTAACGACGCATCTGCCCTCGCGGGATGCTAAATGGCGCTGACATAGCAGACGTGGTTGTCGCCTGTAAGCAGCACCGGGCATCTCGCTGAGCATGCAAAACTTGCCCCCGCGGAGGATCCATTATCCCGGGGGTTTTTTTACTGCCGTAATCGGCGGGTACTTTCCGTCAGCATCTGGAGACCCGTATCCATTGTCCCATAACTTGCCCTCCGGGAGAATCATGATTTTTTGGAGGTTTATTGTCTTCGAAAAATTATTTCTTTTCCATAACGATTTTATTAAATATTATAATCATAGGATATTATTGGATAAACTGATTAATTGGGTCTCCTGTTCCAGCCCGGTCGCACCTCATTGGCAGTTGACAAGATCTCCGGTCGGCTTATATTGCGGCTTACAAGATTTACAGTGCGTTGTCAGGTGGTTGTAGACTTTAAAAGAATGACTATTAGGATTTTCAGGAGATAAAAATGAGCAAAAAACTGATTCTTGGATTGGCCTTAGCAGTTGTTTTATTCAGCGGTTCTCTTTTTAGCGCACAAGCGGATTGCGGCTGTCTGCCTCACATCAGCTTGCCGTCATGCTTGTCCTGTGGACAAGTTGCGGAGAATAGAGATAGGGACAGGTCAGAGGCTACTTGCCAGGGCGCGTTTAACTATGGCCCGACCGCACCGAGTATAATGGGCGCTGTAGGCGCTTACTAATTTTGCTGACAACCCTGCCATCGGGATACACATGAGGCTTGTGTACCCCGGTTCGGCAGGAGTCCAGGCGATAACATAGCAGTGGTCAACCAACGAGCCCGAATGAGGACTTGGAAGCGAGGTGCGGTGATGAGAAAGTTAATGAATGCAATGTTGGCGTCTTTGTTCATATTTGCGGTAGTCGCGGCAATTCCTCAGTATAGTGATTTTATCGACAACCCCGGCAAGGCGGCCACCAGTGGCCCTCAGGTGCCGGACATTATGGGCTCATGGTAGTAACACCATCCCTTCACTGATCAATGAAACTTGACCAACCCCCGGGGATTAAAGACCCCGGGGGGTGACTGCAAAAAGCGCCACGTCCACATAACCCCCGGCTGCAACCCAAAATTTTCCAAAAGCCTCCTATTCTTGACTCGGAACGACCGGCCGTTCGGCTGAACAGTAATATTCGACCCGACCTCCTGTGGCGCAAGAAATGAATATAGTTCGGTCGGCGCCTGTTTTTAAAGAGCAGTTGTGCGCGGAAAATTATTTCTTTTCTATAATACTTATTTAAGTAACTCTAATTAATGGATATTACAGTTTAAAAGTATAAAAAAGTTTTCTTGATACAGGTCGTTGCCGGTTGACAAGATTTCAGGGCGACTTATCTTGCGTCTACAAGATTTGCAGTGCGCTGTCAGGCGTTTGCAGCATTTAAAAGAATGACTATTAGGATCTATCGGATATAAAGGAGATTAAAATGAGCAAGAAGCTGATTCTGGGATTTGCCTTAGCAGTTGTTTTATTCAGCGGCCCTCTTTTGAGCGTAAGCGCTCAAGCGGATTGCGGCTGTCTGCCGCACTTCAGCCTGCCCTCATGCTGGTTTGGAAGCTGTGGACAAGTGGCCGAGAGGAGAGATTTGGACAGGTCAGAGGCTACTTGCCAGGGCGCATATAACTATGGCCCGACCGTACCGAGCGCATTTGGCGCGGTAGGTGCTTACTAATTTTGCTGGCAACCCTGCCGTCGGGGATACACATGAGGTATATGTACCCCGATTCGGCAGGGGGCCCGGCATTAACGTATTTTATCGGCAACCCGGCATCGCGGATACCAAAGGCACTGAATTGCCGGACACGATGGGCTCCAGAAATTAACCCTATCTCTTCAATCCTCCAACTTGACCAACCCTCCCGGGGACTACGGACCTCAGGGGGGTTGGCTGCTTTTGATGCCTGCCAATAATTCAGTGAACGGCATACCCCCGACGGCAAGCATTGTAAAACCTTCCAAACTGATTGTGCAGCCCTGCAAACTCAGCAGTTCATTTATGAATTCAGGGATTCATGCGGCGGCAAAACTCAGACCCCTAGGGTTTTTCTTATGGTCTGGAGTGTCCTAAAGGGAGATGAACGAGGCCGGTGAATGCTTTTGCATCACGCAAAGATGAAATCCCGGCAGATTTCGCTGGCGAAAAATGAGAAGCGCCGCGATGGCGCGGCGCGAAGGGCGGTTGCGCCCCTTAAGGGCGGCGCAACCTTTATACTGTTTAGATCAGGTAATAACTTATTTCCAAAGCGGAACTACGAGGCGTACGTTATAGAACGCGCCGACAGGATCGTTGGTTCCGGAAATCTGGAAATTCGCCGTAAACATCAGACTGCAGGGGCCGAAATTGTAGCCGACAATCGGACCGGCAGTCCAGAGACGGGCCATGGAGTTACCAATTGTCCCGAACTGATTTGAGTCGTTAAACACCTGTTGTTCCTGGGCAGCGCCGCCGCCAAATGTCCATTTGCCACAGGTATAGGTGAGAGTGTAGTCTGCCGCAAACTGGTTGCCAGACTGAAATCCGCCTTCGAGACTGTCGTTTTTAAGTCCCAAAGTGTAGAACATCTCAATGCTGGCATTCCAGCCCGCATGCAGCCAACTGATTCCGATTTCCGGCGTAAAGGAATAGTAGCCGTTGCCGGATGGGGCTGTGGGGTTAGCCTGCTGAGCAAGCCAGGTGTCTGACTTAGCACTCGATGCATCGTCGAAAGCAATCGCAAGAGCGGTCTTGACGCGGAAATCACAGGGGAGTTTCCACGACAAAATGTAGGGCAGGACAATGGTATTAAATGCGCCCCATTGCGATCCGGACTGTTGAACGCCAGGAGCCGAAAAAGCCGGGTGGGTCATCAGGTTCACGTAGTCGAACGGTTCAGCTATGGCAACACCATAGTCTGCGCCCAGAAACTTACATCCCGGGACCCACAGCAGGATAGGAACATCGACGTAAGCGAACAACTTTACGCTGCTTGCCAACTGATGTCCGTCCGGCCCCATTACGGGAGCGACCGGGGCAAAATAACTGTCATTGATGAAATAAACACCCGGAGGTGGGAGCGCGCCAGCCGCCAAGCCTTCGTCTACGCCGTGAAGGTGTGGGTCCCAGGTCTCCGTTGCGTAAGCAGGGGTGATCATCATCACCGCTGCCAAGCATAAAACCGATGCCAAAAGTAACTTCTTCATCTCTTCCCCCTCAAATTGCAAAAAGTTAAGTTCCAAACTCCAGAGCAGTAAAACCGGTGCCCTCCATCTGCTCTGATGTTCGCCCGTTTACGGGCAACCGTCGGTGCTCATCACCCCCTTTCATCTCCGGCAATAGTCAAACCCCTGCCGAATGGAAGTCCAACTCACGAGAGTTGCCTTCAGTCAGACGCCGGACTGAGGCGCAAAAATATCAGTATGTCACCACGTTGTCAAGAGAATCGCCCCTTCGGCGAAAGCCGATGCAACTCTTAGCGCTCCGGATATAATACAACGGTATATATGTCAAATTAATTTTTGTAAAAAATATCACTGTCCATGAGTCCGTCGGAATGACAGTCGTTTGGAAACTGCAGCTTTCCGACTGTAAGATATTGAAATATCACAGCAACTGTCCGTATCCCCGCATGTCTTGTATGTCTGGCATCGGTTGAATAATTTCTAAAAAATACTCGATCCAATAAGATAATTTCCAGTCAGCTTGAGAAATTGAGAAAGACTCCACCCGGATTTTTCTCTCTTTTTTCTCATATCCCTGGATTTCCCCTCTTTTATCTCTGATCGGCAGTTTCATGGTTGAAGGTTAAAGAATTTTATTTGATACTGGATCACGGCTTACATGAAAAACTCAACCTTTACGGTGGAGAAAGAACCAGAGTGAAAAATGACCGGGACCCTGCATCTGTTATCCGGTATCCTGCGTCCGGTAAACTCTGTAGAATTTGGTCAGGGTTGAAATTTGCCGGATCGATTCTCCTGGACTTATGCCTTCCGAGGAGCTGTGCGGGCTGTCAAAGGATAGACAATCAGCCCCAAAGCTCCTGGTGCCGCCGATGTTGGAACGAAATCCCCTGGGCCGTATCGCCTCTTTGCCCAATATGCGGAAGACCTTTTAGAGACGCACCTGATTCGCTCGACCATCTGTGCGGCGAGTGCATCGAGTCGGTTTTCCACTTTGACACGGCGAGGTCGGCCGTATTCCATGAGGGCATTATTCGGGCCCGTATCCACCAGTTCAAGTTCGGAGCCCAAATGGAATGGGCGCCGCCCCTGGTGGAGTTGCTGAAAACCGCCCATGCCGGTTGGGGATTGCCTGTCCCCGACCTCGTTGTGCCTGTGCCCCTGCATCTCAAACGCCTGAAGGAGAGGGGGTTCAACCAGTCGGGGCTGCTGGCCGGGGAACTGGCGCGTAAACTCCGGGTTCCGGTTTCATTCGATACCATGATACGAAAGAACCGGACCGAACCTCAGACTCGCCTCAACCGCATGGAGCGCCTGAAAAATGTGAAAGGGGCCTTCGAACTCTCCGGGGCGCAGGATGTGCGGGGCCGCCGTGTCCTCCTGGTCGACGATGTGTTCACTACAGGCACGACTTTGAGCGAATGCGCAAGGACCCTGAAAAGAAAGGGAGGCGCATCCGAGGTGCATGCCATAACGGTTACGCGTGCGCTGCGCGGCTAAGGGAAGAGAGTGAACAGACAGACAAACGCCTGCTTGGCGCCCTGCTATTGCCGATGAGCAGATGGCGCTTAGAATGCCTGTTTTACCGCTACAACTGACCTTCTAAGACTAAAAATCTCCACTTTTTGCAATCTCTTGGCTGTTAATGGAGCAGTTTGGTTTGGTCAGACCCGTTGGGGTACTTCGGCCCAAATTCCCGTTTGCCTCTCGGGTGTTTCGTTATTTCTGACCAGCCGGAAAGATCAGGCCGGGGCGAATCTTCCCTTGCTTGCGTATCATCGGCGTTATGGAGCTGACGCTGAAAGACTGTGTCAATGTGTTGCTCGAAGTCGAGGGCAGCGCACCATAGAAGCTGTTGGCGGTCTCAGCAGTAATGGTGTAAGGCGCTTCGACGCATGAGGGTACTGTGGTCAACGCCGTAAGGGCACTCGACGCTGCGTATACAATTGTGCCCGCGCCGGATGAAAGCTGCGCGCTTTCTCCATTGACCGGCCCGACGAGGTCAAGTTCGAAGGCGACTATGGGTGCCAGGTCGGGGTTTATTTGCGAATTGTTTGTAAAGTTTACCCCGTTGGCCGAGGAGCAGACGAGCACGTCTTGTCCTGGGTTGTTGGCGATGAACGAAACGTACAGGCGATTGTTGAACACTGCCAGGGACGGCGCGAACCCACTCGACTGGTTGATGTCCGTATTGTTTGTGAAGTTTACCCCGTCGGCCGAGGAGCAGACGAGCACGGCGTTCCCGGAGTTGTTGGCGATGAACGCAACATACAGCCGGTCGTTGAAAACCGCCAGCGACGGCGCGCACTGACTCGACTGGTGTATGTCCGTATTATTCGTCCAGTTTACCCCGTCGGCCGAGGAGCAGACGAGCACGGCGTTCCCGGAGTTGTTGGCTATGAACGAAACGTAGAGGCGGTTATTGAAAACCGCCAGGGACGGCGCGAACTTACTTGACTGTTTTATGTCCGTATTATTCGTCCAGTTTACCCCGTCGGCCGAGGAGCAGACGAGCACGGCGTTCCCGGGGTTGTTGGCGATGAATGCGACGTACAGTCGATTTTTGAACACTGCCAGGGATGGCGCGGCCTTACTCGACTGTTTTATGTCCGTATTATTCGTCCAGTCTACCCCGTCGGTCGTAGAGCAGACGAGCACGTTTTGTCCGGGGTTGTTGGCGATGAATGCAGCGTAAAGGCTATTGTCGAACACTGCCAGGGATGGCGCGGTCGGGCTTGACTGGTTTATATCCTCATAGGCAGGCCAATTTACAGCGTCGGTCGAGGAGCAGACGAGCACGTTTAGTCCGGGGTTTTTGGCGATGAACGCCACGTAAAGACTATTGTCGAACACTGCCAGGGATGGCGCGGTCGCGCTTGACGCAAGTTGAGAGATCGATTGCAGAGTTTTCGTCACGTTCGCCTTCGTGTTTCCTTCGTTATCGATGACGACGTACGTCGCCCCGGTGACGCTGCCGTAAGCGTCGTTCAGCAGGGAAATCTTGAGTTCATACCCGGCGGGAAGTTTTGCGCTTGGCGTTGTTGTCAAATTAAAAAAGTCGTTGATTATGTTGGCTCCATTAAGAGGCCAGTTATCGACCGAGCCAACAAGTTCGTTCCCGAAGACGGCTATAACGTACTGCTGGTAAGCAGAATAACAGTTTTGCGGTGAATAAGCGTTCAACTGGAAACTGAAGCCGCTTATCGGACCAGTCGCGGCGTCGCAGACTATATCTTGTGTAACATGGATGGTGACAGATAGATTCGTTATTGGGTTGCATTCGCTGGATAAAATGTAGTTCGAATTGCTCCCCCCAAACTGCTGGACATTCGTGGAAGAGAACACCGCAAGCGATGGCGCAAACGCGCTCGACTGGTTGATGTCCGTATTGTTTGTAAAGTTTACCCCGTTGGCCGAGGAGCAGACGAGCACGGCGTTCCCGGAGTTGTTGGCG
>Ga0326727_10003687_pt1 | contig 48208 bp, 50 predicted proteins | sample MB2enrmetagenome_FD_207643 | JGI IMG/M metagenome (GOLD analysis project Ga0326727, IMG submission 207643) | Lab enriched peat soil microbial communities from McLean, Ithaca, NY, United States - MB29MY | ecosystem: Environmental > Terrestrial > Soil > Wetlands > Peat | place: USA: New York... | reverse complement strand
TCAATCCCAAATGAGACATTATCAGTCTGGCAAGATGAGAGAGCAAGCCTGCCAGGCTGCATCGTTGAAGTAACACTTGAACCCGCTTAACCCTAGGCAGAATCGAGATTCACTTTCACCCTACCCCCTACTGCCTTACAGCGTCGTTTCGGCGTCTTCTTTTTAAGGCATTCTGAGCATAAGCGCCAGCCCGGGTGAAACATATGATAGGAGAATTAGATTGTCCGGAGACCTAGCTGGTTATGGGTAAACCTGATGAATTCTTCCGGATGGATCTGGAGGGGGAAATTAACCGGTGGAGCGGTTTTGCTTATGCCTTGCGTAAGCCTGATCGGGAAGCCTTTGACGAGTTCATGGATATTTGCAGAACCTACGCTTCAGAGTGCAGTTGTGCCGCTAACCCAGCCGTTTTTGAGCTTATCGTGATGTCTATTATGCTGGTTCAGCAGAAGAAGCTGCGGGAACTCGAATACAAGCTAAATGATGTGCTTTGGCAAAAAACCCTCACTGAAGACAAAACAGGGTTAGGCTAAAATTGATGTGAGGAGGTTTCTTGAAGCCGAGTTTTAGTAACTCTGAATCTTTGGAAGATTTTAAGCATCGGCTAAATGTTTTGACTAAAAAACTAAGCAAAGTCAAAAAAGACTCGGATCAAGCAGCACAAAGAACTTTGGAGGTTCCATAAAATTGGTGAAGATCCAGACGAAAACAATACGGAAAAAAGCCAAAGGGGGCCAGCCTGACTACATCTGCAAACAACATCTTATGCCCTTTCCTACGTCTCAGAACGAAGAACTCAAGCCTTTTCTAAAGAAAGATCTACAGTTCAACATGAAGGTTAAAGAAGACACCCTAAACGTAACCTTGAAAAAAGAAAAAACAGGGGGCACTTTGGATGAAAACGCTTAAAATATCAGATCAAACCCACGCTGAACTGACCAGGGTTGCTGGACAGTTAACCGCAGAATCTGGCAAAATCAGAACCTACGAAGATGCGGTTGAAGCGCTGTTGCATCGATCCACACTGCTGCCACCCGAACTTCTATGTGGAATTGAAGCTTTCTTGGAAAAGAACAAGCAGGCAGGATACGTAACGAAAGAGGAGTTCCTAAAGGAAGCGGCACGTTCACTGATGGAACAACTCACATAAAACATCCGGTAGCCCCCCGCGCAATCAGCCTCCGCCTTTACTTTCTGAGTCTGAATCCTCCAAAATATACTCGGCAAAACGTTTCTAGCCCTAGAAAAACCCTCGACAAAACACGGCGAAAAACCTTTTATCTTCAACCTACTCTCCATGAAAACTCAAATCTTGCATAAATAGGGTCTCCAAAAAAATTTTACCCAAGACCTTTCTAGCACTAGAAAGGTTTTGCCTCGGACAAGACGCCAAAAAAAATCTGGGTTAATGTAATAAGTGGGTTTTAGCGCCTTCTTTCTTTCTTCCAAAGCTTGAGGGGGAGTGGAGAACTTTGGCGCGGAAGAAGTCCGAAGGAACACCGCTTAAGGTGTTTAGTGGCAAACAGGCAAAGCTGAACCGCGTCATTCTGCAAACCTTTGATCGAAAAGGCCCTTTGATCTCATATGACGTTTGGCGATTTGTTGTTATGATTAAAGATTTTGGCCAAATTGAGAGAAAGACGATTTATTGCAGGGTTGAGGCACTTTCGCAGGAAGGCTACATAATTCAGAGAGGTACAAGGCCAACGCAACCAGGGTGGCCTTCGGAACTCTTTGAGTTAACACTCAAGGGAAAAGCCGCGCTGAAAGCCGACAAAAAAAGCATGGATCAGTTCTTTGCAACTGCCTCTGAAGAAGAACTGCAAAAATTCATTGACATTTACTGAAATAGCTCTAATTTAGATACGTGTGTTTGTGACCCCTCGCAAAGACATCATGTCTTTGCTGGGATAGATGGTTTTTATTGCCAGTCTGCAAGACATGGAAGGTGACAAGCAATTGGTAAATTTGATTGAGGACTGGAATGTCCTCGCGGAATATGCTGGGGATAAGCTTGGTTTCTACCAACTCCTCGGCAGCGATGGAACCATTGAAGTTAGAGTTCAAACCGGAAGGATAGGCTTCATAAAAGAGTTTAAGGCTGGCGATCCTGATCTGCTTAAGATTCTTGACTTCTGCAAAAAGCGCTGCTACATTCAGATAAGTGAAAACTTGCGTGATGAAGACTTCTTTAAATAAACGCAAGGGAGTTTGGGAGGGAGTGGCTGAACTTTCAGCAGAGGACAAAGGTCCGAATGACCAACTCAATAAATATAATCGCTGCAATTGTAAGTCAGAACCAAAACAAAGTTCTGCAAAAAACAGCCCCCTAAACCCACATTGTGTAAACAAAAGAACATACAACAAAAACAGTGTTCAGCTAAAGGCTGCAATATTCAAAGGCAGAGAGCAAAGATTCAACAGAGCAATCATCCGCGTTCTTTCAAAAGAATCTCCACTGGCCGTTTGGAACATATATCAACACATAACTTCTAACCTTAAAGGATTCAACCACAGCAAATACGCCATCATCAATGCAAGAGTAAAAGCCCTCCAAGCCCAAGGCTATCTAAGAATAACCGGCGTCCGAACCAAGCAGCAGGGAGGGAGCACAAATCTTTATGAGCTAACTGCAAGAGCGAAATTAGCAGTGGCAATCAGCACCAAGAACTTAGATGACTTAATCAACGAACTAGATGAAGATTCTGCCAAAACAATACTTCAAGCAATCCTAAAACAAATTCCTTAGAATCCCTCCCCCTTAAGCAAGCTTTCACTTTAACTGTTTTGCTTGTTTGTCACTTCTAAGTCAGTTTTGAAACGTTGCGGGCGGGGATAGCTTTGAGCCCTCGTTTGAACTCTCGAGGTATGGGGTGGGTCGGACCGGACTTACCCGCGAAAAGGTCTGAACCCTTATACTCAAACTTACCGCGATTTAGGCTATTTTCCTAATTTGCGTCAGAGACAAGATGCTGAAATGGCTCAGCTTCTGTTTGGTCAAACAACCCATGTTTCATCGCGTTAGCCCAAAGCTATTTTGAAAAAGAATGGAATAATGCCTCCGATTTTCTATAATGTAATTTTAGGAAACAGAATGAACTCAATAGGAAAAAAGCGCAATAGGAAAATAACCTCAATTCTTCGTTACTATTCGAAAGAAAAAGCAGCATCGACTCTTGTTGCTTGCGAGTATCTGACCCATTCATGTGCAGACACTGACAATATTATGTCGTTTAGATTAAGCAACAAACGATAATATCGTCTGTAAAACCGTTTAAACGACACTGTCGTTTGCTGGTGCCAGAATTCCTTTAACTCTCTGTTGTATAGGGATGAGTGAAACAGAGCAAGCGCTTTCGCTAAGCATTGTTCGGTTTCTGTCGCCGCCGTTGAGTGGTGTATTAGGTGATATCAGGTGCATAACAGAAGCAGCCGAAAATCGAAGGATAGAAAAATTCGGGAGATTCGCGGGATCATTTTGCATGGCAGCTTTTACGACAGGAAAATAGGCGAGGTAGTTTCTCGGATAACACGCATAGAAGTGATTGGGCAGCTGAAAGAACCGGTTGAGGTTCATCTTGTGCCTGATGTTGAGAAGGGCGAAGTACTGCTTAATTCGCAAGGAAATGGCAGTTTGCAACTGGAAGAAAATCCTGAGCAGCCTGATTTAACTTGAGAATAAAAACAGGATGAAAAAGGGATGAGACGTAAATTGAGTTTTACTGCTTTAGTTGAGAGACGCATCGCTGACTTACGCAAAAAAGCCGCAGTTGATACTCAGTATCTTAGAAATACTTGGATTGTTCAACTTGATAGTTTGTTTGTGATGGCTATGTCGATTGCCAAGGGTCGGGTTGATGAGCAAGAAGCCGACGATACGCCAAAGGATATAACCCCTAAGGAGCGGCAGATGTGGGCTCATGTAGCAGCTCATTGTGGGGAGGTTATGTGTAACTTGGCAAAGGGGTTTGACGAGCGTCAGTTTAATGAGGAATTAGCAGAGTTGGAGAGGCAAGTAGATGAAATCGACAAGCTTCAGGCTCAAGATGACAGGACTAAAAATCCAGAGGCAAAACCAGAGCCAGAAAAATCAGAGCAGCATAGTGATTCCTGATGATCCAGTTGCTTTTGCAAAGAACTTCTTTGACTTTAATGCTAAAGATTATCAAGCGGAATTCTTGAGAGACAAAGACAAGCGTATCGTTTTGCGTTGGAGTCGACAAGTGGGCAAAACAACCTGCATTGCGCTTCGCGCCATTTGGTTCGCTTTAACTAACCAGAAAACATTGACGTTAATCGTGGCGCCTACGCTGAGACAGAGTATGATTGTAAGTGATCGCATCCAAGACTTTCTTTTTAGCGTGCCAAAAGATACAGAAAAGTTACTTGTTGATAGAGTTCAACGTACAACCATCCGTTTTAAGAACGGCAGCCGCATAATTGCCTTGCCCAACAACCCCCAAATGTTAAGGGGCTACACCGCTCACCAAATTATATGCGACGAGAGCGCCTTCTTCAAGGAAGATGAACTCGTCTTCTTCAGCGTGCTTTATCCGATGCTTTCAACCACTGACGGAACGTTGATTGCTTCAAGCACGCCCTGGGGCAAGAAAAGTGTTTTCTATCGGTTTTGCCAATCGCCGGACTTCAAAAAGTACGTGGTTACTTGCGAAGACGGCATTCGTAGCGGCTTGGGAACACAAAAAGGAATTGAAGAAACAAAAACGTTGATTCCGCTTGAACGTTTTCAATGCGAGTACATGGCAGAATTCATTGAGGAAGTAGATACTTGGCTAACCCAGAGCTTAATCGTCAACTGCATCGACGCTAACCTAGTACTGTACGATTTCCAAGCGCATCCTTTTGGCGAGTTTTATGTCGGCCTTGACTTTGGCAAGGAGAGGGACTTCAGCGTCGCAATTGTTTCTGAAAAGCAAGGTGCAATTCTTCGCGTAGTCCACCTACACCGTTTTCCACTACACACAGAATATGCCAGCGTCATAGGCTATGTCAAGAGTCTTCAAGACCGCTGGAGAAACATCCGAGCCGTATACTGCGACATAACGGGAGTTGGAAACTACATTGTTGAAGACATGGTGCACAGCGGAATATTGAATGTGACTGGCGTGAACTTTACTGTCAAGTCAAAAGAGGAAATGGCTACAATTTTGCGGGAGAAGATGCGAAATGGAGAAGTGAAGATTCCATATATTCCAACAAAAAGGCTCGAAGATGTCGATCTAACGGCTGAACTGAATGTTGAAAAATACCAGCTAATGAAAACCGGACATATTCAGTTTAGTCATACCGTTGATAGTCATGACGATGTTTTCTGGGCTTGCGCATTGAGTTGCTATGCTGCTGCTCAATCGCCGACGGTGCTTTCAGGTGCTGGAGTGGCGGTGATTAGGAAAAGGGAAAAAGTGGATGATGAATGATGGAAAAAACTTTGTTGTTTGCGAGCGCTAAAGACGAGCTTGTCCGGGTTCTCGGGATTGAATTAGCCAATGTTCGTATGGGTAAATTGCACATTAAAGTTAACGGCGTGGATTTGATGCAGGATGTTGTTTTGGATGAGCTACAGATAACCGCTGATCTAGAGCAACCTGTGGAAAAGTAGGCTGAAGAGCAAAAAAGGTGAGATTCAATCGTGCCGTGGCAAGTTGTTACGGAAAATGGAACGTTTAAAAAATGCCGCTTAGAAAAGATTTATCGTTAACGATGCCTAATCCGCTACGTAATGTTCCTAATGCGGTTGCGGTTTCTCAGCGTGAAAGTGAGGTTCCTGTTGCTTGGCGCGGCGACTGGAGTCTGATGCAATATGTTAATAATTATTGTTTGAAGGCTTCTGGCATCGGTTTCGTCAGTAGTCCATATACTTCGCTTTGGGATCGTGTTTGGGGAGTTACTCCGGTTGAGGATTTGCCGAAGTTTAAGGCATTGTACTCTTTTGTTCCGCGTATCCAGGCTTCAGTTGATGTTAAAGTCAACCTGGAGATTTCAAACGGCTTTATCTTGGAAGGCGGCACTAATATTTTTAGAGATTTCCTGGAAGAATGGATTGAGTCACATGATTTGCTAGATACCATGCGGTCAGAAGAGAAGGATGCGCAAGTTTTCGGAACTTCTTATACAGAGCCAGTTATGGATGAAGATTCCAGCCGTGTAGAATGGCTTAAAACTCTTGATCCTGTTTACATGCGGATTCGCCAAGATTGCTACAAAAACATTTTTGGTTATGCTCAGCTGCAGAGTTATCCCCCGGTAGTTTTTGACCCTGAAGAAATTTATCGAACACTCAATAACGTTTCCAGCTGGCAATTTGAGAATGCCTATGGGACCTCCTCTTTGCGTTCAATTCTTCATGTTCAAGCTTTGATTGATGACTTTCAAGTCGACATGGCTAAAATCATGAAGGTTTACACCAAACCGATGTTAATCGCCGAATGCGGCGGGGATGGTTCGCCTGGGCAGCCTCAGCCTTGGAGCGACCCCCAATTGGATGTTATGTCTAGTACCCTTGCTTCACGTGATCAAGGTACGGACTTGACGGTTAGAGGCGACGTGAAAATTACGCCAATGGCTTCTTTAACTAAGGATTTGAAGGCTGAATGGTGGATCGAATATTTAGAGCGCCAACGTGACAGCCAGCTGGGCGTGCCTAAGATTTTTCTCGGAGATGTAGAAGGCGCAAATCGAGCCACGGCCGACGTCGTTATGCAGGAATTCATAACTCGTCTGCGTATGCGACAGAAACACCGTAGCGGCGTTTATGAAGTGCAGCTTTTCCCATTAATCTTGCGCGGCGACTTTCCAGATTCTTTGATTATTCCTGATAAGATCCCGAAGATTAAGTGGAAGCCAATTTGGGAGCCGCCGACTGATGTTAAGATGAGCCGTGTCATTGACTTGTACAATAATCTGTTGATGGGAGATATAGAAGCCCGTGCTGAACTCGGTATGCCCGAGGCAATTAAAGGTAATTTGAAACCTCAGCAACCAACGCAACCTGAGGAGTCTATGCAACCTGAGGAGCGGCAGTTTGAAACTTTGGGTGAACCGCGAAAGGTTCCCGCTAGGTCGCCTGTGAAGTTGGTTAAGGCGGGCAATGGGCGGCCTAATTAACATTCAGCGTGCGCTAGTAGATAGTTCCGTTAAGCCATGTCAGAGGCCCGGTGTAGGGTTGAGTTCCAACGTCAACAATGGTGCTGAGACATGTTGAAGGCAGTCCAACCACGTATAGCACATCTGACCCTCCTGAAGTGATAGTGTAAGTAACAGCCACTTGATAATAGCTCACCCATGTCACACTTGATGCAGTAACACTCAATCCTGAGCCAGTTCCAAGCGTGCCATTCGACAAAACATTTAACACGCAAACGGGATTTCCAAAAACTGGATTGAATACCGGCACAGTCAAATTGTTGAAGCCGATTCCCGTGTACGTGACCGTAAATTCACCCACACTGTTCGGAAGCAGAACAAATTCAATCGTTCCCGAAGTAGGATGGACAGTCGTCACGAAACTAGTCGCGTTCGAAAAAGACAATGTCGCATAGATGCAAGGACCTCCAGCTGAACCACCAGGTTCCTGGGAAGACGTCCCATTTTGCCCCCCAACTGAACCAACAGTTTCCTGAGAAGACACCGCAAAATGGGGCGTCTCTTGCCTCTGAGGCAGGTAGCCAAATTGAAAGCAAAGCGAAAACAACACTACAGCAATTAAAACTGCCGCCATTACGTAAAGCCATGCGTGTTTCTTAATCCCTTTTTGCATCTACAGATCACTAAGCAAAAAGGATGAACACCGCTGTTATTAATCCTACACTCCAGAACATATTACCTCCACGGTGTCCAACTTTTGAACGGACTCATTTTGGTGTTGTTTCGTCTCCAGCTGTTGTAGAGCACTCTAGAAACCTCGTTTAGGCCTTTGTCTAACAGGTTCCCTAGCTTAAGGCGACAGCTACCGGCGTTAGTCTAAGGATGACCCCATTTGGTGAAAAGGGCTACAGATTATTCTAGCTTGAATAATAGGTCAGCAATCCTCTTCTTGGTAAAAGGATGCAGCTGAGCTATCATTCTGCACTCGCCGCAGTTCTTTTCGGCACATTCTTTTCCCAAGATCCATTCGCCTTTATCGTTTACTTGGCATCCACACTTTAGAGTTATTGTTGCCATGGTTTTAACTGTCAATCGTAAGCAGCATATAAGCATTATAACAACGGGTTCTGTAAAGTCTTCGCCATCTGAGACCATCGGTTAACAGGGTTTCCGGCCTCTTCCCCGCCATCTCTTTTGCCTCATGGAATACCTCGCGGGCATTATGAGTGTATTTAGAGTTTACCTAATTCTTGGGTTATCCAGCAACGGGTTTCATCATCCCTAAGGCCCCGCGCCTAAATCTTGATGCGGATGGTTCTGGTTGGCTTTGACGTGTTAGAATGATAAGCTGATTTTAGATCTAACTTTAGGGAGAATATGTCCTTGGAATTGAATTATGATGTCGAAGTTCAAGCTAGTTTAGATGACATTAGGAAAACAGGCATTATCGAAGGCCAAGCAATAGATTCTTCAGTTAATAAAAATCGTTGGCAGGTCCCTGATGAAGACTTAGATTATTTTTGCTCTTCCCTCCAAAATGCCCAGCTCCGGATTAACCATGGGAATACTACTGACACTGTAAAAGGGCAAGTTACTAAAACTAAGCGTGTTGGTGACTCAGTCTTTTTTGAGGCTGAAGTCTCGGGGGATCCAGTTTTGTTAACGCAGATTGAAAAGAAGTATCTGCGGATGGTTAGCCCCAAAATAGTCTCAGATAACATCGTTTGCAGCTTATGTATGGGCAAGACGCGGGACGCTAACATGATGATGATTCACCTATGCGCAGGCGCCTGGGAGATCGTGCATCAACCCCGCTGCGTAGAACTTAGCATCGTCGCTGAGGGGGCTTATGAAAATAACACTTTTCGTTTGAAAGGTTTTGCAGCTGCCATGGATGAATCGCAGCGGCAGGGGCTTATTGCTTCTATCTGTAAGTGCACGGACAAATCGCGGTGCCATTGTGGACTAAAAGATCTGAAAGCAAAGTTACAGCCTGACTTACACGGGCTTAACGATAAAATAAAAGGAGAAAAAAATAAAATGAGTGCAATTGGAAATGAACCACCAATAACTCCGGCAGCAATGCCCGCTCCGGGGGAGAAACCTCCGAAAGCTGGCACAGAATTGACCTATCAGCAACTAGAAGAGGAATTAACAAAGAATACATCGCAGATCATGGATGCCTGCAAAGCAGCCATCGCGGATTCTGAAAAGAAGATGGAGTCCAAAGTGGAAGCAACTGTTAAAGCAGCAATTGAAGCCGCGGTTCCTAAGCCTCGACCAAACGGGAAAGGCCAGTCAGGACCCGGCGCGGGTGCAGGCGCAGGTACATCAGGTTTAGGAATCGATGACGCTCAACGCCTAAATAACATGTTTGCATCGAAGGGCAGTTTGAAGAAAGCTGGGCTTGAATTAGCTGCCGCTGCTAAACGTATGGGCAGCTTAACCGCGGATGTAACGCATACTGATCCTGAGGAGGGAGAGCAGAATTGAGTTTTGACGGTGTAGGTCCTAAGGTAATTCCAGATCTAGAGCAGACTTTCTTAGCAGACTCAGGCTATACATCTCCTGCAGTAGGTGACCCGGTTTATGTATCAGGTAATAATGCAGTCAGTTTATGCGCTGGTGCAAACGCAGCATTCATCGGCTTTGTCCAATCAGTATTTCCTAAAGACCCCTTTGGTAATCAATTGCTTAACGTCTATGTCTTCGGTCATCGTGTACGCTGCAAGAACACTTCAGGCGGCACATTGACAGCAGGCCAAGTTGTTGTTTCAGCATCAGGCGGCATAGCGGCATGGACACCCACTACAGATGCAGCAGTCGGCGCAACATTAACAGCAAACACAACTAGCGGAGTAATCACAGCAAGTGGTTTAGCAGCAATCATTAATGCCTCAGCATATCGCCGAGGCGTAGTTGTTATTGGCGGCGCAAATAACGCGCTTGTTCAAATAATCTTCGGGTAACCGAAGATAGCCTTTCAGTTTTTTTGAAAGCTAGAAAACTTAAATTAATTAAATTTTGGAGGAAAAAAAATGAGTTTTGTAGAAGACGCTCTAACCTTTGTTGATAGTGCTGCGATTCAGTACCCCGAACTGAACCAGGTTATCATAGAAATGACTATGCCAAACCTGATCTTGAAAAGACTTCTCACTGATGATGTTCTGAAACATGGCCGAACTAAGACTTACACTATTGAAAACGGATCTCACAGTGTAGGCATAAGCGAAGTAGCTCCAGGCACCGCTGCACCCGTCGATTACACACCTATGAAATTCGCTACTATTAGCCCGTACAAACGTATGGAAGCTATAGAAATTCCTAAAGAGGTCGTTGAAGACGTCGATTTGCCAGTTGTTAATCAACAACTGAAACGTTTAGCTAGACGCTTAGCGTATCAGATTGAACTTGACTGCTGGACGGTAATGCTTGGGTCAGTTTCAAACAGCTTTGCGTGCACCGGCAAGACAATAACCGTAACAGGCACCGAATTTACCAAGGCAGGCACTGCAGGCATGGAAGACTTTAACAATGCTGAAGCTTTGATCAACGCTGCTGACTTCATGATGGACACTATTGTCTGCAATCCAGTTCAGAAGCGTGATATTAAGAATCTGCCAAACTACAGCTTGTACCGTGACGAGATTAGCCCGATAACTCAGAAGCCAATCCAGATGCTAGGTGAATGGGAACTTTGCTGGAGCAACGTTGTTCCTGCAGGGACAATTCTTTGCTTGTCAACGGGCAAAAACCTTTCAGCCGCTTACGCGCCGCTGGGATACTTCCTGGTTAAGAGACCCCTTACAACTGATGTTGAATTGCTGAAAAGCAAGGAAGTTGTGAAGCCGATTCTTAGCACCAGGTATGCACCGATCATTGTCAACAGCCAGTGCATCGCTGCGATCACAGGGTTAGCGACAAGTTAAACTTGTTTGATCTAGAGTTTCTTTTAATTTCTTGCCCAAATCTCTTAAGTTTTGGACCGTAAAGCCGGTTTTTTCACAATTACAGGTTGATAGAAATGAGTTGGGTTCCTTTCACTCCTGCCTTCACCACCCTAAGTGAAGTTGTTAGCCACCTTAACATAACTGGTCCTGACGCTAATGGCAATTATACCATTTTCGGCTTAACGATATCCACAAGTTGCCTGCAGAGCCAGATTGATCATGCTAACAAGTACATTTTCAGCCTTGTACCCTCTTTAACTGGCCCCGGCTGTTTGGATCCGCGGGAGCCTGCTGCTGAGTTAGTAGCTACAGATTTAGCATGTATGGGTGCTCTGGTGGTTTCAGTAGGGGGTTCTTTGGTTGGTGCATATGATTATTTCTTGGGAGATATGCGTGTTGCTCGAAATGCACCTTATGCTAGCGCCATAAAGACGGCTATTGAAGGTTTTCATTCAAATGCTAAGGGCAATTTAACGAATGTCTCATCTGTTGTGGTGGGTGTTAAAGCTGATTTGTCTTATCGGGTTCCACATTTTAGAGATGAACTGTTTTAGCGGTTTTTGGTCTCTTGTCTTTGTTCTTTTCTTATAGGGTAATTCAGGTGAAAAAATATGAGTCAGAAAATAACTATTGTGAATCCAAATGGGTCTCAGTATCAGCTTCAAATAAATCCTGACGGTAGCTTAGCAGCTACTTCAGCAAAAGCTTACCCTGCATCTCAAGCAAATGTCTTTGACACTGGAGTGGCTGCAAACACAAATTTTTTGACTACAGCTATTACACCGAATAATACGCCCTGTGCTCTCAGGATTTATGTTTGCTTAAGTGCCTCAGGAGTATTTTCGGTTCAGCGTACAAAATCCTCGACGACAGTTGCTGAGATGCTTAACGGCGGCGTTCCTCTAGTAGCCAACATAGGCTACACGTTTGATGTCCCTGTGGATGCAAGCGAAACAATTAACTTTCAGACAAGCATAGCCGCAACGATCTTGAAGTTAAACGTAGTTGAAAAGGACCTAATTTAGAGGATCAGAAAATGTCTAGTTATCCTCCTCAAGGAAATACGCGTCCGCCCTGCATGCCTTATGACTTTTACGTGTGGACAGATGGCACGTATTATTATGCTGATGATTGGCGTGGCAACCTCGTTTATGGTGGCTTCGGGGGCGCAGGCGGCGTTCTTGGGATTACAACTGACACTGTCTTTCAAGCAGTAGTTAACACTGGTTCATGCAAGGTCCTATGCTCCAAAGGCATATTCAACTTCAACTTGACTTCAGGGCAAAATTACTGTGTTTTGCTACCTTATGGTAAAAGCTATTGTTTTTACGGTAGCGGTATGCCGAGTATGGTGTGTATTCCGTTTGCTAATAACCCCACAAATACGACACCTTCGGATGGAACACAATTCAGATTAACAAGTTCTGTTTTAACGGCGGCGGCTGGAAACTACGCTATTTTTCAACGGGCATCAGGTTCAAATCATGCTGGTAACTTGGAATTTTATGATTGTGCCTTTATGCTTCCCTATGGCTCGGTGACTTCTGGCATCTGGATGTATTGCGTATATGATTTCTACTGTTCAAGTTTTAAATGTGATAGAGTTCTTGGAATGCCTTATGGATGGGCAGAAGCAGGTTACCCAACTATCACTTACCATAACGTAACTCAGACATTTTATATTGATGGTTGCGGTGGCGGTTCTACAGCAAAAGTTGGGACCTTATTGGAAATAGGTCTCTATCAAGGTACCCAACTGATAAATTTTGATGCTATCACTTGGGATGATGTTACAATGTGGAAATGTGTAAACGGCATAATTTCAAAAGCAATCGTTCAGAATTACATCAAAAAAGTTTCAAGTTATGACCCTCTCAGCTACATTGTCACATTTTCAACTAATGGAAGCAACCAAGTTGATAATTGTATAGAAACGTTATTTGTTGAATGTGTTAGTTACGTACCAACTGTTACTGCCTTCATTAATCTTGGCACAGTATCAACAACTACAGCTATGGTTAAACGTTCAATGATTTTTCACGGTACAGGTTATGCAGGCACTTATACACATATCGCAGATTGCACTATTTCAAGTGTAGTTACAAATGTTGATGCAACTCAATTAATCGCTGGACAAAATTGGTATTGTGGAATCGGCGGCGTAACAACATGGCAGGTAAAGTAAAATGGCTTGGGTACCCTTCACACCTGCTTTCACTACGCTAAGAAGTTGTTAGCCACCTTAACATAACTGGCCCTGACGGCAATGGAAATTACACTGTTTTCGGCTTAACGATTTCGACAAGCTGCCTGCAAAGCCAGATTGACCATGCCAACAAATACCTTGCAAGCCTGGTGCCTTCTTTAACGGGTCCCGGCTGTTTGGGTCCTCGGGAACCTGCCACTTAACTTGCGGCGACTGATTTGGCTTGCCTCGGGATTTTAGTGTCTTCCGTCGGCGGCAGCTTAGTCGGCGTATACGATTATTTTTTGGGTGATATGCGTGTTGCCCGTTCGGCGCCGTATGCTTCCGCAATCAAAGTAGCGATCGATGGCTACAGCAAAAGCGCAGCCGCTAACCTGAAGAATGTCGCGTCTGTCGCAGTAGGCACCAAGGCATCTTTGTCTTATGCTGGTCCATATTTCAGAGACCGAATTTTCGGGTAAATTGAACACCTTAAACAATCTTTCAGTTCTTTTGGTCGACCAAAAATTTTAGGTCAAGTATGGAATCCGTAAGTTAAACAAATGTCCAAGTGATCTATTATGGGTAAGCGTCGACGTGACCAAGCGTTAGGTGCATCGCTTGAAGAACGGATCGCCGCTCGTAAAGCGCAGCCAAAAGGCGTCTTCAAGAACGGTAGCAGCCTGCAAAAAACACGCGAGAAACAGATTCAAAAGAACCAGAAAAATCAAGGAAGACGCCGCATTTTTGATTCTCGAGGCGTTTCAGTTTTTTGATTCCTTGCTTGTGGGGTGCTTTGGATCTTAAGTTACGCACTGTAAAGTTTGCCCTTGCAAACAGCCGTGTGATGAGGCCAAGCGTTTGGAGACTTTAATCGAAAATGACCACTAAATTTGAAGTAGTTTTTTTTGCTAAGAACGTCAAGTTCTGCAAGCTATTTCTTAAAGCATTGCTGTTTCTTTCACCTGCCTTACTGCTGGTTTTTTTAAGGGCAACTATTCTCGGTTTTGCAGATTATGGCGTAAACCACATTTTTCGGTTCGAGGTTTTACTAAATGAGTAGTCCGCCAAGTGACACTTTCCCAGAGAAAATCAGCAATCTCCTGCAAACTAACTGGAATAGCGAAGCTACAGGGCTACAAGTCAGTGATGTTGCTTGGAGTCATGACAAGTTTGAAACTATGACTTCTGTTGATCAGGTTAGTCAGAAAGCTATTATCAGTACGTATAATCCGGCTAACCCTGTTTCAGTTGAAGTTTTGTCTGCTCAGACTAATTTTGTTCATGAAATCTTGGTTGTTGACGTTATTTTGCATACGGCTATTCTTGGAGGAACTGACAGTTGCATTGCGACTCGCGAGGCTGTTCGTCTGCTTATCTTAGCGATTTTACATGCTAATCACAGCTTATTGCCTGGAGCTCAATTAATGACTGTTGAAGGGGAATATGTACGCGGTGAATTGCCCACGATCCAGAGGGAAGCTTTCAAAGTTGTCTGCAGTTGGTTTGAGGTGCTGCCCGCTTGAGTGTTGGCCTTGAGGTTACCGGGTCCTTGCAAGGCTTTAACGCTGCTATGACGGGGTATGTTGAATCGTTCCCTGATACTGTCGCTGGAGCAATACGGACCGTTGCCGATCGAGTGCTTGAGACAGCTAACGTTCTTGTTCCGGTGCGGACGGGTTTCTTGAAATCTACGCTTGGCTACCGCCAGGATACTCCGTTGCAGCTGACGTTTTACGCCACTGCGCCCTATGCGCCTTACGTTGAGTTTGGCACGCGCCGGATGGCTGCCAGGTTATTTCTGACCCGTTCGATTCAGCAGCATGAAGCGGAATTTCCCGAGCAAGTTCAGACTATGCTGCAACAACTGCGGGATAATTTCTTCATAATCTAGACAGGAAGGAAAATAAGTGCTTTCAAAGGACTGCGACGGATGCGCCCTTTCATTTTATCAATGTAAGATGCGCTTTCGGTTGGCTCAAAAAGGCGAGAAAGCCTATTGTCCCGGTGGAACGGCTCACTTGATTGATTGACTGATTGATAGTTACTAATCAGCTACTGACATTTACGGGAGGTGAATAGTGAAATGAGTTTTCTTGGTGTAGGCATTAACGGTGTGGTTCAATTAGGCGGAACTGCAATCGCTAATCTGAAAAATGCGTCTTTCAGCGTAAAGACTGATACGGTTGAAGAGTACGTTACTGGCGGCTCTAATCCTCAGCAACCGGCGCTTTTGGCGGCGACTAATCAGCATTATGAAATCAAAGCCGATCAATTATATACTGATAACGCGGCAATCACTGATATATTAGCTACTGGCACTCCGGTAACAATAATTGTTTGCCCTCAAGGTATCGCAACAGGCAAACCTACGTACACTTTCGCAGGCTGCATAATTACGCAGTATGATTTGAAATGGGACAGCAAAAGCGCAGTAAGCGACAGCTTCACTGCAAAAGGCACATCTCTAACCGTAGGAACACACGCATAACCAATATTTTTTCTTCTGTTTGTTTTTCCAGTTTTAAAAAAATAGTGAAAGGCCCCCTATAGAGGGCCAAGGCGAAAGGAAATGTTTAAGATAACTTGGGTAAGCGATCGGAATCGACATCCGGAACGCTATAAAAAAGGCGACTTTACATGACTGAAGAAAAATTTGATCAGGAAGGCTTTGAACGCCTCAAAAAACAATATGAAGAATACGAGGGCAAGCTGCGTGAGAAGCTTGGCAAATTCAACATAAACGAGATCCTGCGTCAAGCGAAGGATCTGCGCAGTATCTTCGTTGAGGGTCTTGGGGAAATTCGCTATGTAATTCTCACTGAAGCAGATATCAGTGAGGTCGCTAAGAAATGGCCGGATGATGCGAGGGAACGAAATCTGCAGGCTCTTTTCAGGTCTATGGCTACTGCTGACGCGGAGATCTCGCTTGAGAAGCTTCGAGCTTTGCCTTATGATGTTTCCAGGGTGCTGCAGGAAACGGTTTTGAATGCGAGTTTTTTGTCTTACCAGAAGACGTCGAAGCCTGGGTCCAGCACAGCGGCGAACTTCAAAGCCTCATCTTAATCTGTCATTATTATCCAGCTTATGACTTGCAGCGGGCAGGCCAGCTTAGTCGTCTTCAGATCCAGGTTCTTCTTGAAGGAACCAAATTTATTCGGAAACTTGAGAATCCATGAGTGCAAACGTTGAGTTTAATATACAAGCGTTCGATCAAGCATCAACTGTTTTCCAAGATGTCAGCAGCAACGCCACTGAATGTTTTTCAACTGTGACTAGTGGCGCCTCTGAGGCTGCTGATGAGGTTCAGTCTTCTGGCAACCAGATGCAGAATGCGATGCAGATTGGTTCGCAGAGCAGTTTGCAGACAGCCAGCAGTATGGGTGCAGCTGCTTCCAGCGCTGCGATGTTGGCGATGAGTACGTATAGCCTGGAGAGTGCGGAGACTTCTTTGGATAAAGCTCATGTGACTGTTGAGAAGGATACTTTGGCTGTTCAGAAGGCGCAGGAAGCCTATAACATCGCGGTACTTGATTATGGGCCTAACAGCCAGCAAGCGAAGGACGCTGCGGATAAACTGAAAGATAGCCAGGATTCTTTGTCAGTTGCTGAGCAGCGAGTTACGGAGGCTCAGAATAACGTTAATCAGACTTTGGTTATGGCTGGGTTAAGTGTTATTCCTACGGTTCTGACGACGATTAACGCCATGAACAGCGTTATGAGAAGTTATCCTGCGATCGCAAGCGGCGTCAGCTCTGCCACTGAGGCTGTGAGCGGCGCCATGGATTTCCTAGCGGCTAACCCGATTATGCTGGTGATTGCAGGGATAGCGGCGCTTGCAATAGGCCTCTATGAAGCGTATGAGCATTGTGCACCTTTCCGCGACGCTGTCAACGAAATTGGCTGTGTGCTTGAGGGAGCCTTTAAAACTGCGGTCACAGACATCTGTAATGTCCTTGAAACTGTATGGAACGATGTTCTCAAGCCGTTTGGCGAGTTCATTGCCTCAACTTTCATAGGTTACTGGCATGATTTAGAGACAGCTTTTAACGACGTTAAAGACGCTTTATCATATCTCTGGCAAAACATACTTGAACCAGTCGCTAACTTCTTTGAAGGCGCATTTTCAGACGCCATCAACTTTGTCATGAGCATCATTAAGCCGTTTGAGGATGCTATTAACGCTGTTTCTAAGGCGCTTTCTCCAATTACCAGCGGAATCGGCGATTTGACGAATGCTTTGAAGGGGTTATGTTTTGCGCATGCGGCGCCGGCTGCTGAAGAATTCAACAAGCAGTTAACGACGGGGATTGAGCTTTCGAATAATTTGACTCAGAAGCTGGATCCTCTTAAGCAGGGTTTGCTGGGTGTTTCTGGCGGTGTGAGTGTTGGGAGCGCCAGCTTAGTTAACGGGTCGGGGGGAACGCAGCATATCACAGTTAACCCCACGATTCAGATTGGCAAGATTGATCGATCCACGGGTCTTCAAGATGTTATTTCAGCTGTCAGCCAGGGCACGGCTTTGGCGCTGCAGAGGCGAATGTAATGAGCTGGAGCATAACTTACAACTCTACGGTTGTTACTTTTCCGTTAAATCCCCAATATGTTGAAGATGCTAATGACGTGAATAAGTCGCATGTTCAGGTTGAGGGGCAGCAAAGCGTTGTTGTAAGCGAAGGCTTAGATGTGCGTGTCCTAACGTTGAAAGGGTTTTTTTGGGTACCTAGCCAAAACAAGGCCTATTTGGATACTAATTTTTGTCTTCCGCTTCAAGGCATGAACGGCAAGATCGTAACGTTGGCTTCGCCGACATCACGTTATAATGGCACTTGGCTTCTGATCGTGAAGAGTGTTGTTGAAAAAGCTGAGGGACAGTTGCAACGATACACCTATACGCTTACTCTGGAGCAAGGCGCAAGCTTCGTTATTCTAAGCGGATCCTAAAGTCGAAAAATATGAGTTTATGTGAGGGCTGAAAAAAGATGGTAACTGGATATCTGCACGTTAGCGGCACGTCGCTTTTAGACAGCAGCAATAATCCTGTAAAATTATCTGGAATGTTAACTGGCAATTTCTTCCCTTTCGTTGTTAATCAGGTAAATTACAACTATTCGCCTCCTCTGTTCAATAACGCCATGTTTGCTCAAATAGCTAACAACGACGGGAACGTTCTTAGAATCAACCAGTTAACATGGGGCGACTTAGAACCTACTAACGGCGGCTGGAACACTGCACTTTTCAACTATCTGGACCAGCTTGTTGCCTGGGCAACCGCAAACAAAATCTACATTATCTTATCTACCTCAGAATTTGTCTATAACTCTGGGTCTTCTGTGCCTTCCTGGATCACCGATATAAGCGGTGTCAGCAGCAACCTATCAACGTTTGAGATAGATTTCTTTGATATGACTCAGACAGCTTATAATCCGGTGAGAGCCGCATACGCCGTTTTCGTGTCTTACATTGCTAACAGGTACGCTAACAACCCGTTTGTTATTTTTGAGTTGTTCAATGAACCTTACCAGATGGGCGAAAACACCATCGCCAACAGCAACCAGGCAAACCTTTCTTGGCTGGAAGGGCAAGTCACTAATTTTGCGCAGACATGCGGATACTTGATAAGCCAAATTTTAGCTAACACCAGCTACGCAAATCCCATCATAATTGGACATAACGCCTGTGTAGCAGACTATAACTTGTACGGTTCAGGCTTCAGTTACCCTCACATAGCTTACAGCGGCGTCACGTACAATAATGTTATTTGGGATTTTCACGGTTACATGGCGAATGCGTATCCAGGCGGCAGCGGTTTTGTAAGCGGCGGATCTTTTGCGAGTTGGCAAAGTGAGTTAACCGGTGTTGCCGCTAAAATCGCGTCTGGCATGGGGAACCCGGTCTTAGTAGGAGAATGGGGATACACAGAAGATGACTGGGAAACTGAATGCTCGGCAAGCGACGGTTGTGACAGCGGCTTTGAAACTTACATCACTAACATGATAAATCAGCTTAAGGCAACAAGCGGTGTGGTCGGCTACGTATGGTATGGTAACGTATTTTTATATGGCAGTCCATACACTGACCCTCCGCTTCCATCAAGCTACATTAATTATAGCTTAGCTGAAACAACTTGGCTTCTCGCCAACGTCATGGCCGGCGGTACAGGACCTGTCGTTATAAGTTCTGTTCCGACCGGTTATCTCCATCGAAGCGGCACAAGCATTTTAGATAGCAATGGCAATAATGTTAAGTTGGTAGGAGCTTTTGAAGGTATTTTCTCTGAACTTAACAGCTATTGGGCAAGCACAGGTTCAGTTTTCCAAGGTGACATTGCTAATATAGCTTTAGCCAAAGGGAATGTTTTTAGAATTAATCAAATAGATTGGAGCAAATTGGAACAGTCACAAGGCAACTTTTCTGCGAGCGGAGCGAGCACATATTGGGGTTATTTGGATGCCGTAGCTGATTGGGCTAAAACGAACGGAATTTATGTTATCTTTGCCACGGCAGAACTTTGTAACTCTAATGGACAGGCATCTATCCCAACATGGGCAAATGCCGCTTCAGATACGCCGAGTAATTATGAAGTCAATTTTTACAATCAGGGTGATACATCTTATAACAATCAACGCAGCTGGTACGCGTCGTTTATAGCGTATATTGCTCAACGATATAGCAGTAACCCGTTTGTTCTGCTTGAAATCTTTAATGAACCTTACTTTGGAAATACCAATTGGTACAATATTTCTAATGCAGCGACAGAAAGCGCTCATTACGCCGCAACAATGGCCACTTTGGTTGATGCGGCAGTAACATCTACAGGCTATTTGAATCCTGTCATTATACCTACACCTGCGACTGCTTATGGTTATCCAAGCTACACGCCTGAATACGTGGATATCGCTCGTTCCAACATAATTTACGATGGACATGCTTATTGGTTGTTAGGCGGCACTAACGGCCAGACGTACGCGCATTTTCAAGCTATGGTTAATCAATACATAAGCTACTATCAAACTTCCTTCGGAAAACCCGTCATAATAGGCGAATGGGGATACGTTAATTCTGATGGTTACACATTGAACGATACTTTCGACACATGGACAAATATCAAATCCAACCTCACGACTATGATGAGTTTCTTAAATTCTTCAACGGTCAATGGTTGTTGTTGGTACACTTGGGGTTGCATTTCTTCCAGTTTTAGCGGAGGAGGCGGCTCCAACGGGTTCAATTCTTCTGAATCAACTTGGCTTGCGGCTGATGTGATGTTGGGCGGCACAGGCCCAGTTATGATAAATAACGGCGGTTCGATCTCGCAGGTTCAAGCGCCAATACTGATTGGGCAAACTACGGGCTCCACGATTTCCGGCAACCAAACTAATGCGCCGACATTAGGCAATACGTTAATCGCTGTCATCGGAACTGATAATTATACAGGCAACGTATTTTCAACTGTTTCAAGCATCACTCAGCAAGGTGTTACTTGGACTAAGCAAAAAGCGAATCAATATCAAGCCGATGTATATTGGAACGTTGAGGTTTGGCTTGGTGTTGTGACAGGACCAACCGTTTCATCAGGTATCACTGTTACCTTATCTGCCGCCGCTGTTGGAGGGGCAGAAGCTTACGTTGGCGAGTATTTAGGTAGTTTCACTTTAGGTGCTACAGGGAGCGTTACTGGAAATAGTGCTACCCCGTCCACAGGGTCTGCGTCAAGTTCCGTCGCCAACAGTCTAATCATCGGAGCTATCGTCAGTGAGTATAATGCCCAAACAACACCGTTGGGCGGTTCGTCTGGTTTCTCTCTTTACGGCGGAGTCCTCTATAATTACATGACTCTTAGTTTTCTCCAAAACTTAGGTGCATCCACAGGCTCATACAGCTGCACTACGACGACTGCGGCGGCTGAGAATTATGCTGGCTGCATTATCGTTCTCGTACCCCCAGTAGCGAGTCTTCCCTGGACAGATCCTCTTAACAGCTTAACTAATTGGACTGTGATAGATGGAACTTGGTCTGCGTCCTACGGCGTGTTAAGCGGCTCCAACAGCCCGGAAGCATTAATCGTTGCTGGAAACAGCGCGTGGACAAATTATCAGGTGGCAGTGCAAACAATCATAAACGTGGGCGCCGCAACAAATGAATCAAGCGTCGTTATTAGATTCACTGACTCTAACGATTTTTACTGGATGGGTTTAGGCTGTTACGGCTATGCTTATGCGATATGTAAGATGGCTGCTGGTACAGGTACTTTGCTGGCGGGTTCGGGTTCATCCTCGTCTTTGGTTCAGGGGCAAACCTACACGCTTCTCGCCGTAGCTAACGGAAGCACATTTTCTCTCTATGTTGACGGCAGCCTAGTTTTGCAGGTTTCGGATTCAGCGTTTAGCCAGGGCAAATTGGGTGTTAGAACGTTTAACTCGTCAATTCAGGTTTTAAGCATAACTGCAACCAGCATCGTTATGCCAGCAGTAACTGTAGGTGCATCTGTTAACGGCTCAACTAATCCTGTTGCTGGAACTTATCCTGAAGCAACAGGCGCATATTTCACCATCACTGCTACGCCAAATTCCGGCTTCGCCTTCGGCGGATTTGTTTTGAATGGGACTCTTTTGCAGGCTAAATATAACCCGTTAACTCTCACTATCACGCAGTCACAAACGATCGCTACAACATTCACAGCCTTGCCTAATGAAACTTTAACTGTTGTTGCAGGAGCAAACGGCTCTATTTCTCCTGCTGCTGGAACATACACGTATATTCAAGGCACATCTGTAACCTTGACTGCTGCACCGAACACGGGAATGTATCTTGATCACTGGATCATTAATTCAGGAAGCGGGAACGTTAATGTTCCTGCAAATGGGAATGTCTTAAACTGGAAACTTAACAGCAACACCACCATAACGCCTGTTTTTCTCTCTATACCCGTATCTCCTGGGAACTGGGCAGTAAATTATTGGGACGGAAACGCGTGGACTCCGGTTGCGAACGCTCAAATTGATTCTCAGGGCAACATGGAGGAGCTTGACGGCCAGGAACAAGCAGTTTTCAACGTGCCTAATACATCAGCTAACCAGATGGCGCTGGGCCTTAATTCGCCTGCTGCAAGTAATGTGCCTGTGCAGATCGTGTATCGGGGAAAGCAGATTTGGATGGGCGTATGTACAGGCGCTCAAATGACAGCTGCAAACTTGCAGTGCATCGCTTATAACGCTGTTTTTCTCGCGTTGAAACAAGCGCCAAACACAGTCAATTACACAGGCAACTTAGCATTAATTAACATGAAAGCAAGCGATATTTTAGACTTAATTTTGCAAGCCGCCGCCACAGGAGTTTACGCTGGAACATGCCCCAGCACTGTCATACCGCTGATAACCTTCAATAACGCTAACCCATTAGACGCCTGCAAAGCGTTAGCGCAGGCGTTGAACCTTGATTACTGGGGAAGCGGAACTGTTGGAAATCTGCAGTTTAACATTGGTACTCGTGACGCCACCACCTACACGGATGCAGATTTTGAGTATGAGGCCACAACTCAGCGGGGCTTAGACCGTAGCCAACAAGTAAACACTGTGATTGTTCAGGGCACTGACGGAAACGGAAATAGCATTCAGGGCCAAGCGGGCGCAGGTGGGCCAGTGCAAGTCTACGTTTACAGTTCCCCAAGCAGCGAAGCCGTGTTAAACAGTATTGCCGCCTATGAACTCAGCGTACTTAATAGCCCAAGCACAGGAAATCCGCTCAGCATCAAAACTGACGATGTATATAATTGGCATCCGGGGCAATATGTGACTACAGATAGGCCTGACCTTGCCTTAGTGGGCACTTTCGAGATTATGCGAATAACTAAGGGTCCCGTTTTAACAACTGTTGAGGTTGAAGTGGCTGTGCCCCGTATGGACGTAAACTTGCAGAATTTGACGCAACAGGTACAAGGTGTCGCTTTAAACCAAACTTAGCAATTGGTGTTAAAGGATTTCTTGGTTTTAGATATTGCCCTGGCTCTTATTGTCGGCGCCTAAGCTAACTGGTTTTTCTCTTGTCATGGTAACCCTGTTTTAGGGTGAGGAGGTGAAAGGTAAATGGTGGGTTCTATAAGTATCAGTCAAAAAGCTGAAACTGCACTTGTTGAGGTCAGCGCAGGCTTAATCGCTGCGGGTACTGCAGGAATGACGGCGGTTGGTTCTATGCCAGTTCAATATCAGGCTTTAGGAGCATCGGTGTGTGGTGGTCTGATAACAATCGGCGGCTCTATAATTGCAGTGTGGCATAAATTCGTCAACGTGTTTCAAACGCAAGTGTCTTCAGTGACACAAAATTCAGCGCCTGCAAGTTAAGCAATCAATTTCTCCTTTCCCTTTTTTTGGGGTTCTTTATGGTAATTTGGATGGGTAGAAAAATGCAACGGATCGATGAATCTTTGAAAAATCAGCTTGATAAGTTGGAAATCGGGGATTTGATCAGCGTGTCATGGTGTGATGCGTCGATCGGTAAGAGTCTTAGCGTAGGCAGTGAAGCGAATATTGATGTGCCGGTGCAGAGTTGGGGCATCTATCTGGGTGTGTTAGGTGCCAAGGCGAAGCACATCATTCTTGGGCAGAACTGTTTTTGTTATGCTGATGGCTTGTACGATTTGGATTACACTGCGATTCCGCTTAGCTGGAGCACTGATGTCTCAGTGATCAGTCAGAAGTTTATTCCGAGAGAAGAGTGCACGAGGCTTGTTAACAGTTTTGTGCATGGTGGGCATCGGATGCTGAATCGTCCCAGAATCTTCCAGCGTGTTCAGAAGAGGTTGAGTGTTGATGGTAGACCAGATTAAGCGTGCTTTGACCAGGCGCCGTACTGAACGCAACAGCCGGGTAGTCGTTGAGGAACCTGATGAGTCTCTTGTGTATGTAGTGAAGTTCGGTATCGGCATGACTGCGTGCTTAGCTGCTGTCGAGATCGCAAGCATGGCGTTTCTGCACACGTGGAATAGCGAAGCTTTCAGTGTTATTACTGGCTTGATAGGCATGATTACAGGTGTTTTTGTTGGAAGAAAAGCTTAACCTGAAACATTTGCCATGAATTGAAAAGACGAAGTTGTGATTGTTGTGATAGCTGGCAAGTTTTGAGGGGTTTAAAAATTCATGAGGATGAGGTTTGCATAATGAGAAGAAGACAGGAATTTTTTATCATTAGACAGTGTCGTAGAACCTATGACAGGACAGAGGGCAAGTTTAAGTTTGATATCAGTTATGAAACCCGTGCAGCTTTGACGCCGAGAAGTCTTGTAGTGGCTGAAGCCTTTGGCTTAGGCATTGACGAAGCACAGAGATTCAAGGTTCTTGACGCTGAACTAAAGATTGGACCACGAGATATCGTGTATGTCACCGGCGATTCTGGAAGTGGCAAAAGTGTTCTGCTTCGAGCGATTAAAGCTGATTTGAATTCTGAAGCTATCGATTTAGGTGAGATTCAAGTCGATGTTGATAAGCCCTTAATTGAAACTGTTGGCGCCACAGTTGAGGAAGGCTTGAAACTGCTGAGTGAAGTCGGTTTGAACGATGCTTTTCTTTTCCTGCGGACGTACGGTCAATTAAGCGATGGTCAGAAGTACCGTTATCGCATCGCCAAGCTAATCGAAAGCGGTAAGAAATGGGGTTTAATGGATGAGTTCGCAGCTTGTTTGGATCGAGACTCGGCTAAAATTATTGCGTTTAATTTGCAGAAGATTGCACGTGAGCGAGGCAAAGCAGTAGTTGTTGCGACGACTCATGAGGATTTATTCGATGATTTAAAGCCAAGCGTCTACGTGCATAAACGCTTTGGGAAAGAAATCGAAACCAGGTATTATCCGAATAGCGCCGCAGCAGAGTGCAGCTTGATTAGTGAAATGAAGGTTGAAGAGGGAAATAGAGATTCTTGGCGTGAGTTGAGTGGTTTTCATTATCGTGGTCATAATTTGTCTGTTCCTCGCAAAATTTTCCGCTTAGTTAGAGGCCAGGAGTTGATTGGTGTCATCGTTTATAGTTATCCTCCGCCTAGTTGCTATGGAAGACGTTTAGCGCTTCATCGCATGTCCATGGGAGAATTAAACATGAAGTTGAGCACCATAAATCGAGTTGTTATTCATCCGAAATATCGAAGTATAGGCTTAGGTGCTAAGTTGATAAGAGAAACCCTGCCTTTAGCCGGCACACCGTTTGTTGAGTTGATTGCGGTTATGGCAAAATACTCACCTTTCGCTGAAAAAGCAGGTATGAAAAAAATAGCTGAACAAAAAGCATCCGAGAAACTGGTAGAAACCTCAAAAGTGTTTACAGAGATAGGTTTTGATTTGCAATTATTAGGAAGCGAGCGTTACGTACAAAACAAACTTGAAGGTTTATCCATTGAGCAAGTAAGCATGCTCAAAGAAGCTTTTATCAAGAATGGCCACCTGAGATTCAAAGAAATAGTGGCAGGCAAACATCAACCTTACGGAAAAACATCTGCATTCAAATTGTGCGTTGAGACGGCAGATTTGAGTAAAATCGCCAAATTGATCAAGATCTTTGGTATGCTGCTTCAAGGGAAGGTTTACTTGGTTTGGTCAAAGAAAGAAGGTGGCTAGTCGTGAACCCGCGATTGATTATGGTCACGGTCAAAGAAAAAATCTTTGGTTCAGCTGTGGGTAGCTAGCTAGTTACGTCTACCATTAACCTATTGATTACTAAGTTTACTCCTGTCTAGGCTGTCTTGACAGAAAAGAATAATTCAAAAAATGGGGGAACAAAAATGGCTAAAGAATACACTCAAGAACACATAATGAAAATCTGTTTACCACCAGAACTCTACCTTGCAATAACTAGATTCCAGGTTCAAAAAGAAATAGGCAAATCCTACGCTGGACTGCTCCTAATAACTAAGGCGGCCCTTCAGGAACAGCTAATCACCAAAGAAGTTTACGAAAAATATCTGTTCCGATATTCACGCAAGCTTGTGCCAGAAGAGCACCCCCAAAAATTGACGACTGAACAGCAAAAAGATAAACAGAAAATAGATGAAAAAGCCCGAAGCTTTGGCTCAGCCTACGATCAATGGAACCTGCATCCTGACGTTAAGTGGCGACAACGTTGGATCGACGAGGCAAAAAAATATCAAGACACAATGCCAGAAGCAAAGGAATTTCTGCGAAAAGTGCAGGAACATAGCTGATTATTCGAAACAAGAGGATTTATGATTCTCGAAAGCAAGATTGCAACCCTTTTTCGTACATATGTATCATATGTAATCACCATTCGATTCACCAATGAGGGTTGGGAACTTGCCGAGAAAACTATTTCCTCCGAGAATATAGCAACGGCTAAGAATAAAGCTGCGTCTACCAAGATAATTGCATTTTCCGGGTTTCTACCTAATTGTATCTAGGTGCTCGCTATCTCGCAATCGATGGAGAAGAATAACGGCACAGAGACAAGCAACTGTTGCGCCAACTGCCTTCCGCAAAGCCGAAAAGCGAGGCGGTCTGAGCGCAGCCTTGTTATAAGATGCTTGTGAGAGTTTTTCCTATGAATTCAATCTGTTCAGGTGTGACTGCAGGGTGAACTGGAAGGGAGAAAACCTGGTTAGAGGCTTTGTCTGTTTCTGGCAGTTTGGTGCTTCCAAAGTTTTCTCGGTAGAAAGGCATTAAGTGGATTGGGTTGGGGTAGTATGCTTCAGCGCCGATTCCCCGCTGTTTGAGTTCTTGCAGAATCCGGTTTCGCTCCGTCTCAGTACCATCCTTCAAACGGCAAGTGTACAGGTACCAGCTGTGCTGCTGGTCTTTTGATTCATATGGCAATATGAGCCGGGGGCTTTTTTCAAGAACTTTTGTCAATTGCTCTGCGTTTAACCGGCGTTTAGCCACAAAAGAAGGCAGTTTCCCCAGCTGCACGTTCCCAATTGCAGCCTGCATTTCCGACATGCGGTAGTTGCTCCCAAGAATCAGCGATGAGTACTTTGCTTTTTCTCCGTGAGTTCGAATCATCCTCAACGTCTCATCAATTTGGTCATCGTTTGTCGTGACTAAGCCGCCTTCACCAGTGGTAACGTTTTTGCTTGCGTAGAGGCTCCAGCAAGCGGCGTCCGAGAAGTCTCCCGCAGGTTTGCCCGCGTATGTTGCCCCGTGCGCTTGTGCGGCGTCTTCGATCAATGCCAGATCGTGGTTTTCAGCGATTTCTCTGAGGGGTTTCATGTCGGCTGAAAAACCGTACAGATCCACGGGTAGAATGGCCTTGGTTTTTTTTGTGATTGATTTTTCTGCCGCGGTGGGCGATAGATTGTAGGTTTTTGCGTCGATGTCTGTGAAGACAGGTTTCCCTCCTGCTAAAACAACTGCTTCTGCAGTGGCTACAAACGTGAAGCTGGGCACAATAACCTCATCACCGTGTTTTATGCCGCAAGCCATTACAGCCGAATGCAAAGCGGCGGTGCCCGTGTTAACTGCCACAGCATGCTTCACGCCTGCAAGCTTTGCGAAATTTTGCTCTAGCTGAGTTACTTCTGGACCTGCTCCAAGCCCGCTGGTTAACATTCCGCTTCGCAGAACCTTAACGACTGCTTGGACTTCTTCTTCGCCGATTTGCGGCTGGTTGATGGGTATCAAAGATTAAGCCTCACTCTTAATGGAATACTCACAGTTGGCGGTATATTTCAATTATCCAAAATTTATGGTTTAAGGTCATGCCGCTGCATCTTGAGGGCCCTATGCGTTACACTCAGAGAAAACACTGAGATGCCTGAAACTCTAGAGGTGGGCTCAAACACTTTGGAGGGCACCAAACCGGAAAATATTCTAAAAGCAGCAAATAAAATGTGTCTCATCCAAAGGAACTGGGTTAACCCGTTCGGGGACGGCAAGACAGGCCAAACCATTAAAGAATAGTAAATGACAAACTTCAGAAGAACTGAGATTAGCGCACAAGGATTTTTTCGAAGAAAATGTCAGGCGATTCACAGAAAGAACCTGTGAGAGTTAGAGAATGAGTCCAATCACTGGAACTATTTAGCGCTGTGATAAACCAGCGCGTTTTGGCGGTTTTCAGTTTCAATCTCGCATATTTTTTCGTTGATGTCTTTTGCGTCACGCCATAAATCTTCAAAGAAAGCTTTGAGTGTGCAGACAAATGCCTCACTGTTGGTCCATAAACCAGTTTCATATCGGCTGGCTAAGGATGAATCTTCCTTCGGGGTTATGAAGAAAAAGGCTTCTTCCTCGTCTATTATATAGAAATGTGGGAAAAGTTTTAGAGACGAGTTTATGTCGCGCAACTCCATGTTCAGATGCTTCTCGGAAAGCCTTTTTCCAACCTGTCTTATTATGTTAATGTTTTCCTTTGAGATTTGGGTAAGGATTTTAGCGCTGACGGGCATCATGCCGCCTTTTTCCACAGTTTGGAGGCTCTCTGCTTTATCAAGTCCAGCTTTGATGAGTCCTGCATGTTCTGCGTGAATTATGCCATGGTTGGTAGTTACTACTAAAAGTTCCTGCTTCCGCTTCTTGACCATTTGTAAGACTCTGGAGTATATGTTTTTTCTTCCTTCGATGACTGCGAACTTTTCTACTGGACGCGTGGACTTTTGTAGGTTGGCAGATCTCCATTGAGTTAATAGAGCATTTTTGTTTTCCTCAAGGAAGCTAACATCATCCCTTTTGGTTTTGATAAGCAGTTCTATAAGGTTCTCAAAGGGAACAGCGGTGTAGCGCGCTGGCTTTTCTAGGGTTAAATCCACCATTCCTCTGCTCTCCAAGGTCTTTAGGACGCGATATACTTGCACCTTGTTAATGCTAAGGCTTCTTGAAATGTCGTATGCTCTTTGAGCGCCCGCGCCATTCCTAGCGAGAAAAACATAAACTTCCGACTCATTCTCTGTCAATTTGAAAATTCTAAGTACGTTGAAGATGGTCTCTTCGCTCAAAGACATCGTTTCCGCCGCAAATAGTTACAACACGTGTAACTAGCCAAAGCATATATGGTTTTTTTACGCAAAATCAAGATTTAGAATATACAACGAGGGAGAAAGGAGAAGAATCGAGGTGAAAAAAATGCAAAGAAAAATGAAACTTTTGATGACAATTGCGGCAACAGCTTTAGCAGTGTCTTTAGTTGTAGCTATGGCAGGTCCAGCAATTGCACAATGGTTTGACTCCAGCATCACAACCTTTACAGCAGCAACAGGTACATCAAGCATTAGCACGGTGATTACTGGTGTGGAAACAAACGCAATGGTAAATCCAATTGACATCGATGGGCAGTTGTATTCAGCACCAGGCGGACAAGGAAACTATGCGATAACAGACTTCAGCTCAAGTTCAGTGAGTAACACACCAAACACAGCATCTGTAGCAACAGTATCTACAAGTGGATGGTATCCAGGTGACTACGTAGTGTTTGCGGTAACAATTACGAATAATGGTGCGGCAACATTAGCAATCAACAACGCAGCGACCTATCACATAGTAGCGTCAATTGGCGGAACACAGGTTTACGATTCAACAGCTGTAAACGGAGGTACGATACTCGTAATGAGTGCTGGCGAATTTGGACAAAATACCCCAGCTTCAGACGTAGCTTTACTTAGCGGTGCCACTTATGGTAATACTTGGTTAGGTGACAACAGTTGGAACTATGGAAATCCGATTCCGACTGGACCAGCAATGCCAGCATATTTAGCTCAAGGACAGTCGTTCACTTATACCTTGTTCATAGGACTCGGTGAAAATGCGCCATACAACATAGGTGCGTTCTCTACAACCGTAACCATAAACCTACCAGTAGCTAACTAAAACAGCTAAAAAACTTGAACAAATTTCCTTTTTTTGTTTTTCAATTAATTGTCGGCAGACACTATGTTCAAGTCCAAAGTCAAGAAATAACAGTAAAAAATCGTTAACTAAAAATCAGTCATTCATAAAGCATAAAAAGCGATGAGCAAACATTACAAACTGGCATAATAAAATGGGCAAGCCAATCAAAAGAATAATAGCAGTGTCAACCATTGCAGCATCCTTGCTCATAGTTTTTATCGCAACCACAAACGCAACCACCTCCTTAGATATACTGAAGCCAGCAGATGCTTTCACCGCCACCGTCATGGGCGTAGCAACAAACGCTGTAAATAACCCTATCACAATAAATGGCAATTCTTACACAACACACAACATACAGAACTATCGTGCACAATCAGATAACAGCGGCACCGTATCGATATCTGCAAGTAATTTCGTTCCAAGTGACTATGTTCAATTTGCCGTAACGATAACTAACACGGGAACTGACACTTTGGCTTTCCAGCCTTTTACTTACAGCTTCTGTTTCGTTACCTCAAGCGGTAACATAATTAATCCACCCTACCCTGCTCCAGTCACTGGGTACCCTGCCCCCGTGAATCCGTCACCTGCACAATCATGGACATTAGCAAATTTTGGAACAGACACCCTTAGCAATTACCTTGTTAAATTAGGTGGAAGTAATAATTGGGTAATGGATTTTAGTTATACTGCATCAAGTCCGTTACCCCTAACTTTAACTTCTGGTTCAACATTCACCTATAATCTATATGTGGGACTTGGCGCAAACGTTCCATACAGGATCCCAAGCGGCTATTTCAGTTTAGACATTCCACTGTCACAAACAATCAGCCCAACTCCCACACCAACACACTCGCCTTGCCCAACACACTCGCCTTGTCCAACTCCAACACAAAAACCCATTCCAACACCGACATGCACTCCAAAGCCGACCCAAACACCATGCCCAACCCATTCACCTTGCCCAACACACTCGCCTTGCCCAACTCCAACACAAAAACCCATTCCAACACCGACATGTACTCCTAAACCAACTTCAAAACCAACCCCTACACCAACGTGTCCTCCAAAGCCAACTCCAAAACCACATAAATAAGAAAGAAAAGTGAAAAACACGGTTAAACAATCAGAATTAGGCCCATTCTTCAGCTAAACTCTTCACTACACATAGGGCATTTTATCCACGCTATGCAGATTTAAGACTTATCATAATAAAAACTGAACAAAAAAAGAAATTCGTATGAATGAATATCATACGATTTTACGTGATTATGTCACCTACTGCTACCGGGTTTATTCCGCCTAAAGTGTAAACGCCTGTTTCAACTAAGCTGCTTGCTACTGCTGTTTTATCACATAAAAGTGTGTATGTCCAAGAATCGCTGTGGTAAACGACATTGGTAGCACTTGGGAAATATTGAGCTCTCCAGTTATATCCTGTTACTCCTAACGCATTAACGCCTAGAAGTATATCAGCAACTGTTCCACCGTAATTCTTTAGTCCTAAGCATCCTGTCAATTGCAATCCTGCAGCTAATGTTCCTGTGAATGACACTACGTATTGTGCGTTCATTGTTCCGGTGCCAGCTTTAGATTCAACTGTTCCAGCGACTGGACTTATTGCACCTTTGGGAGTATAGAATATTTCATTGTAATTCTTAATTGCTACCCAACTACCATCAGGCATTTGCCATACTTGAACTGACATTAATCCGCTGTCTAACGCCCAACATCCAGCACCCCACCTATAGTCTTCATCATTTAGCACTAGCCAAGAAATGTTTACTACTTCTGTTGCTTTAGTTGCACTCCAAGTCACTGCACCAAAATTGGATTGACTTCCTGTTCCGCCCATAGAAGTTGGTGAACTCATTGTTCCTGTGCCTAAAAGCGTCACTCCTGGAGTATCACCCCCCGTAAGTATGGAGTAAGTTATCAAAACACTATCGCCTGTTTCTGTTCCTGTTATTACCCAAGTTAATGCTGGGTCAGCATTGTAATATCCTGTTCCTGAGAATGCTCCAGTACAAGGATTAAATGATGAGATAATCATGGTGTGCATATATCCATCATCGTTGAACGCCCACACGCCAGTTAAATCTACTTTAGCAGGTTGCTTATTCGTACTAGCAAATACTGGGGCAACCATAGAAGCTAGCATCAGAATGGAAACTACCGCTACCACATACCTAAGTTTTCCCTTCATTTTTTCACCTCCTGTGTTTTCCTTTAAAGAAAATTATGCAATTTCGTTGTTTTCTTCAAACTAGTATTAATAACTTGTGAAAAAGTTCTCTGCTTATTCTATTTCTTAGAATAATTACGGTGTCTTAACCCATTTTTCTAAATTGTTTAGCTATTTCTACGTGGTGTCACAGCGGCCCCGATTTAGGCTTACACGATTGCTTAACAAACAGGTAGAGGTCTTCGATAAATATCATTTTAATGTGTCTGTTGACCCGATGCGAATGATAACTGTTCCAAACACGATTAACGGTGAAACAGGATTGCGATGCACTTACTTAGGTGATGGGAAAGCGTTTGCCAAACTTACAATTCCCGATAGCGCGCCGCGCTACTGATATGCAGTTGCTCTGAGTTCTATGAGTTTCTAACAAAGATGGTGCGTTAATAGCGCGCCACAGCGTTGCTAAATTATTTTAATAGACACTTTTGTGCGTAATTGGTATGATTGCAATTAGATATCCGTTAAGCGGACTTTACACGAAGAAATCGATTTAGCAACGAACTGGCGCGCTGAACTAACTCCCAAACGATAAAATAAAAGGAATTCTCGCTTTTCGCTATCTCAAGTTTTCTAGCTCGCGCGCTTAAATTTAATTGAACAGGTTAACGGTAGGTCACATTAAAGTAAATTAATCATGATTGGTGGTTCTTAACATTTTAATCGATTTAGGTGGGTTGAGTGTAATTCAGTTGGAGATCAACAAAACGGTCATTGTATTGAATGGAGTTGGATTGAGGGTTGAATATCCAGAGTTCAAAAAGAAGCCTGTATGGGACTTCTGATGCTGTTGAGTTCCAGATTGACGGTTTTTCTGCGTTAAAAACAAGACCGCTGATGTTCAGGTTTTCGATTGTTGATTGATTGTTGATCACGTTGGCGCTGGAAACGGAAAAAGTAAGGAGGCTGTTCCAGTTTTGCCCATTTGCAATTGAAAATCTACATTCATAGAGCGGCTGTATTGGGCTAGGTGTTCCGGCAGTGTTGTTAGGTAAGATGTCTGTCTGGTTCAAGAGTTTAACGTATAAGACGTAATTTTGGGGTGACCCCATTTGATTTGCGACTCCAATGTAGACCGAATAGTTTTGGCTAATCTCAATGTTGAAGGGGTAATTCTCAGCCATTTTATTCGGTCCTAAGAGATAGAGCTCAGAAAACTGTTGGCCGCCAGGAAGGTGAATATTGGCAGCGATGGCAGGAGTTGCAATGAGCAAAACGCCGATTAGGCCTACAGCTATGAAAACAAGTTTGTAATCGTTAAGCTTCATTGCCCATGACCTCAGGTTTTGCCTCAGATAATCCCTTAATGTATCTGCGTTTAAACCAGCGCCAAACCACAAACAAAACCAAAACAAACACAACAGCCGAGACAATCGTAGCTGCGATGGTTGACCAAAATGCATTTCGCGACGAAACTTGAGTGTTTTCCTTCGCATTTTGCGCCGATGTAGTGACTTGTTGAGTGATTGGAATAACGGCATTTGCGTCGTTTACCGCTGTACTGTTATCACCAGCTGTGTTTGCGTTTTCCGCTTGAGCCAAAAGGCTATTTGCATTATTCAACTGGTCTAACAAGCTGGTGACGTTTGCTCCAGCTTTTTCCGCGGCTAAGACGGAAGTAAAAGCTTGATTTACCGCCGTACTCGCTGCTTGTAATTTTGACCCAGTCTGGCTCGTTTGAGCAACAACAAACCAGGAACTGAAGAAACATGCGCTAACTACAAAAAATAATAGCGCAAAAATAATCACGCATTGCCTATTCATTTTTTTGTCTCCTCATTACTCTCATAAAGGACGTTAAGAAAGAAAACAACTATTTGTTTCTATATTGTGTTAAATCTTTGGTTTGTCTGTTTTCGCGCAGAGTTTTTTGTCTGCCGTGTACAGAGTGGCGTTTATTTTTTGTGCGGCCGCTATGAACAATGCGTCATATACGGTTATGTTTTGAGATATGGCAATGTGCATTGCTTCATCTTTTAACTCTCTTGTTGAGGTGATTGCTAACTCATCATACAGTTTTTTGAGATCTTCCACCGCCAAGCTTGCTTCTTCCGGCTTCAGGTCTTTAAGTAAGTTTGTATGTTTCCAAATTACATTTAGACACTCAGCCAATGCTATGTCTACCGTGCAAAGACTGTATCCTTTCCTTAAGAAGCCGCTGACCTCAGCTCTAGCCTCTGTAGAATCAGACTCATTCAACACCAGTTTTGAAAGAATGCAGGAGTCAAGGATTAGTTTTATCGTTCTCGATCCTCTCTGACAAGAACGGCTGAGTCTGCTTTGGTTTTCCTCTTTTCAGCTCTTGACTCTATCTGCTGCAAGGTTTTCATAAGTTCAATTTGCTTGACCCTTTCTTCAAGGAAATTTCTAATTTCCACACTCCACGCCTCTTCGGGGTTTCTCTCCATTTTCTCTTTAAGATCACGCGGTATACGGATGGTGTACGTTGAGGACATAAACTATCGCCAACACTATCATTATCTGTTATGTTTAGGAAAATAAAAACATTCTTGTCTTACAAATCAGTGCACAAACACCATTTTTTCCAAACATTAACTCGCAAAGCCCCGAGGCGCAGTATGCGGCGGTCGTCATCCAATCGGCTTCATTGATCTTAAGTGCCGCCTTCATGGCGTTTAGGGCGCTCACGCCTTTTTTGAGGCAAGCGTTGGTGAGATCAGAGTTTGGCTCGATTATGCGCATGCACGAGCGCAATTTCGTTTCGAGCTACTTCAAGTTTCTTTTTTTATTCTTCAAATATTTCTTCTTCAGACAGAAGCATAGCTCTTAACCTCAAAAGTTCAAGCTGGACACTGTCTAGTTTCTGAAGAACCATCTTTACTTCATCGTTGTTTACTGTTACAGTCACAGCAAATCGCTCTTCAATTCTCTCACGATTAAATATAATTTTGCGTTCTCTAACCTTGCCTAAACCTCGTCAGGTTTTCGTCTTAAACGTCTGACGGCAACTACTGTGAAGACCAAAACAATCTCGGGGACTGTTATGCCGACGGCAACTAAAGGTCTCAATGATGCTGCCGGCGAGGTTGAAGGTGCTAAGAATTTTACTGTCACCTGGGAAACTCCATTTACGAGGTTTGTGTCAAAGCTTGTTTTGTACCATACGTAGAAGTTGTCGGCGTCTTGCGTGTATCCCTGGTTTGGAGCCTGCTGGCCGTTTATGTACACTGTGGGGTTTGTACCGGAGTATACGGCGGTTTTTGGAATAGTCATGTTGCCAAGGCCTGCTGCTCTGTTTGGTTCTTTTATTGTGAAGGACACTGTGGTTGTTTTGGTGGGTTGGTATGATGTGATTGTGGCATTTGATATCTGTGAGCTGGTTACGTTTCCGCCTATTGTGAGGTCAACTGTTGTGCCTCTGCCTGTCTTCGCCGGCACGGTTGTTGCTGTAGGAGTTGGCGTAGGTGGCGGCGTTGGCGTTGGAGGGGCTGTAGGTTTAGGTGCTGCAGTAGGTGCAGGGGATGGAGTGGCAGAGGGTGAGGGTGACGGCGTCGGTGTCGGTGCAAACGTTGCTGTAATTGTGTTTGAAGCCGAAACGTCGGTGAAGGTGTAGGAGCTGACGGCGCCAAATGAGCTTCCATTTACCGAGACATCAAAAATGTAGTAGCCTGGGTCCGCCACTATATTGAAGGTTTGATTGTCACCATAGTTAACGCTTACGTACCCATTTGGGCTGATGGATCCGCCGGTTCCAGCAGAAGCAAAAATATTGAAGGTGTTGATTGTAAAGTTGGCGGTTATCGTGTGATCAGCTTGGACATCGGTGAAGGTGTAGGTTGAAAGTGCACCCAGAGAAACGTTGTCAGCAAAGACATCGGCAATTTGGTACCCTGAGTTCGCTGTTATGTTGAAGGTTTGGCTGCCGCCGTAGTTAACAGAAACATTTCCAGCCGGACTGATGGAGCCATTTGCTTGAGCAGAAGAGGAAATAGTGGGATTCACAGTAAATGAGCTACTTACTCCAGAATGAGCTCCGTCAGCAGCCGTAATCGTAACGCCTAAACTTGGAGGAGTCACCACAACAGAACCACTCCAAACGCCGCTTGAGAATGCGCCAGTGACAGTTGGACTGATAGTTCCCGTTGAAACACTCAAAGAGGGCGTTCCAGCATAGCTCGTAACTGTGCCCCCGTTTGAATCTTCAGCGGTTAAGGTTATGTTGAAGGCAGAGCCTGAGGTTTGTGGACCGCTAACGGCATTAAAGACAAAATGATCAAGAGGCGCATTAACGGTGAATGAATTGCTCACTCCAGATTTTGAAGAACCAGAAGTGCTGATTGTAATTCCTGAACCAGACACAGAAAGCGACGCTGAACCCGTCCATATGCCCGATGAGAACACCCCTGTGCTGGTTGGACTTATGTTTCCTAAAGAGGCAGACAGAGTGTTAGTTCCAGTGTAACTTGTAACCGTGTTGCCGCTCGAATCTTTAGCAGTAATGGTCATGCTAAAAGAAGCCCCCGCTGTCTGTGAGCCAATATTGCTAAAAACGAAGTGGTCAAGAGCACCCGCATTAACAGTGAAAGAATTGCTCACTCCGGACTTTGAAGAACCAGAAGTACCGATTGTAATTCCCAAACCAGACCCAGAAAGCGTCACTGAACCCGCCCAAACACCAGCCGCAAATGCAGAAGTGCTTGTTGGACTAATCGTTCCTGAGGACACCGTTAAAGTGTTAGTTCCAGTGTAACTTGTCACTGTGTTACCGTTGGAATCTTTAGCCGTTATCGTCACGCTGAAAGCTTTACCTGCAGTTTGCGGACTGCTAACAGTATTGAAGATGAAGTGGTCAAGAGCAGCGGAGTTAACTGTAAATGTGCCGCTTTTTCCAGATTTGCCGCCGCCGCTGGTTGAGATTGAAATGCCTGTTCCTGCTTGAGAGAGCGTGACTTGGCCTGTCCAGACTCCCGATTTGAACGCGGTTGTACTAGTTGGACTAATTGTTCCAGACGACACCGTCAAAGTGTTTGTTCCAGTGTAACTCGTAACTGTGTTGCCGCTTGAATCTTTGGCAGTAACGGTTATGCTAAAGGCAGTACCTGCGGTTTGCGGACTGCTAACAGAGCTGAAGACAAATTGAGACAGATTGCTTGCTGCTCTAACTTGCATATTCGCGTATGCACAAATTGATAACGCAACTAGAAAAGCGATTATTAGGATTTGCAGTTTCTTCATTTTTTCATCCTAACGTTTCTTGTTTGCCAATTCTCCTTCTCTTTTCCTGTTCTTGCTTCGCCTGTGCAATTGTGTCTCGGCGGCGACACGCCAACTGCGAATTAACGTGCAAAAGCCTTATCCCTCGTCAAATCCCGCGTTACCACTGTCGCATCCCCCCGTGAGCGGAGCAGATCATACTAAGAACTTTGTTCTTCAATCGAGACACCGCATTCAAACATTATAAAACATGTAGAACAGCAGATAGAGCCCGAAGAACATAGTCCAAAAGTCAGACCTCACAGGTACATCCCAAGAGTACTGTTGATTCAACATTTTTTTCTATAAAGACAGGAACGAAAAATACAGAATAAAAAACAAAGTTAAGCCTACTATATGTTCTACCAGATTTAAATGCACTTTCACTCAACTTCTACTGAGACCGCTCTTGACGTTTGAGAAACTCTTCGCCATCCTCAAGGACGGAGAATGGCACAACTTAAATGATCTGTCCAATCAAATTCAGGTGCAAACAGACAAGCTGACCGAGTTCTCGCAGTTCTTATCCAAACAAGGCATCATCACATACGAAGATAAAACCCACAGAATCAAAATCGAACCCGAATGGCAAAACCTTCTCCCACTCGAAATTGAACCCACTTGACCCGCAATCCTTCAGCCTGAAAAAACGTCAAAATCCAATCTACCCTCAAACGCAGCATAACCAAAATCAAACCAGAAGCTGCTATGAATTAATGGGAAAATCCTGGAAGCAGCCGAAAACCCTTAGAGTTCGTCAGAGAGGGCAAGTTCATTGGCTTTCTTTAGCGTCGCCAACAAAGTTTTGCCTCGCTGCGAAATGAGGTAGCACACTTTTCCGTCGGAATCAGTGGTTTTCTCGATAAAGCCTTTTTTTAGGAAATCACTAAAGTACTTGTTGAAACGTGCATAATTCAAATTAGCCCTGTACATTATTTTCATTTTTTTCTGAGGAGCCAAAGTAGCTTCTAAGATATCTATCGTAATTGTTCCCCAACCACGTCTGCGCAAACTACCAACCTCCTTTCACCGCAGGCAGCAAAGCAAGCCCAGACCTAAACTTCGCCCTTTCTCCTCGGAATCGAGATTGAAGCCTCTCCTTTTCTAGCGTTTCTGCTTTCCTCAAACAAAATCAACCGCCAAAATGCATATAAGCCATATTTCCTAAACCGCAACATATCAAAAAAACAAAAAGTCTAAGCGACGTTCACTGCCGCCACTTCGTAATCACTTTCAAAAATTAGGGCGGAATATTTCCTTTGATGAAACAACTGTTAATGAAATTCATATGTTCTAATCCTGGTGTTATTAGCTAAGGTTTAGCGCCTAAAAACTAAAAAAGAAAGAAAGGGGGTTTTGTCTTTTGGTTTTTTGCTTATGGTCGTTTTCTGCTGAGCCCGCGCGCTTTTGAATTCCAATCAGATCGATTTGTTAAACAGTTTCTTGAGGGATAAGTATGATTAAGCTAGAGAGCGCGCTAGCTTAGCGTTGGCTGGAATAGGTTTTTTTTGTCAAGTTGGCGTCAAAAAAAGGGATTACCCTAAAGGGTGATCCGTTAGGGCTTTTTTCTTAAGTAGCACTGCTGCGCTGGCGATTACCAATAATGAAAGAACGGCAACGAAGGTTAACTCCGGAATTGTTTGCCTGGGTGTCAGAGTTGGAGTGGCTGCTGGGACTTTTGTTGGCGTTGCTGTCGGAGCTTTTGTTGGAGTTGCTACTGGGGCTGCGGTTGGAGCTGCTGTGGGGGCTGCGGTTGGAGCTGCTGTGGGGGCTGCGGTTGGAGCTGCTGTGGGGGCTGCAGTTGGGGCTGGCGTAGGAGTGGGTGTTAGTGAAAACGTTGCAGTGATGGTGTGAGAAGCTTGGACGCTGCTGAAAGTGTAAGATGACGCAACAGTCACCGAGGAACCATCAACCGTCAAAGAAGCAATGGAGTAACCAGCACTCGGCGTTATAGTGAAAGTCTGACTGCCGCCATAGTTAACAGTGGTTGTTGCAGGAGCAATGACACCATTAGCGCCCTGAGTAACCGTCAAAGCGTACGTGTTGATCGCGAAAGTTGCAGTGATGGTGTGAGAAGCTTGGACGCTGCTGAAAGTGTAAGATGACGCAACAGTCACCGAGGAACCATCAACCGTCAAAGAAGCAATGGAGTAACCAGCACTCGGCGTTATAGTGAAAGTCTGACTGCCGCCAGGATTAACAGTGGTTGTTGCAGGAGCAATGACACCATTAGCGCCCTGAGTAACCGTCAAAGCGTACCCGAAAGTTGCAGTAATCGTGCCTGGACCGTTGACAGTTGCCGTCGTAGAACTGGAACTGGGGTTCGCAAAGGTTATGGAACCAGTACTGCTTAACCACTGTGCGAATGGAGTGCTCGAAGTAGGTGTTGCGCTAATTGAAAGTGAGCCAGAATTTTCCCACATGTTAGTTCCAGATGGGCTTGTTGTACCATTGCCTGTCGGAGCTACAGCTAAGGAAATTTGGTACTGAGTTTGCCAGTTGGCAGTTACGCTTTCCGGACCTATCATGTTGATGGCGCTGCTTTGTGCGTAGTTCGTTCCGCTGGCGTCTCCGCTCCAGTTTATGAAAACGTACTGGACACCAGTGCTGCCAGGAACTGTTCCTGCGGTAAGATTGGCGTAAGCGGTTGTGCCGCTGTCGTACCATCCTGATCCGCTTGTTGTGCCGTATAAGGAATTTATTATCAGGTTGTATTGTGTTTTGTATACGCCATCTATCGCTGTGACGCTGGTTATTGTTATTGGTGAAGTAGCGTTAACGCCAGTCAGGACATATTGTTCTCCGTTGGGAATTGATGCCAGCGTGGAAGAGTACGCGAAAGTTTCAATTGAGTTGACGTCGGCCCAGAATTGCCCTCCTGCTGTTCCGTAGGGTATTGTTCCGTTTACCGTGACTACTGTCCCTGAGAAATCGGTGCCTACTCCTGTTTGGATGAAGCTGACGTAGTATTGTGTAACGTATAGAAGAGTTATGAGTTTTGCATTGTCCATGTAAACGCTGGATATAGATTGGTTATAAGAGTCGAACCTGTAACGTACGCCATTTGCACCCGACGCGCTTGGAACGTATTGTTGAGGTGAAGTCACTGTCACGGTAGTGTTCGCATCAACCCAGTCGGACCACGTCGCGGTTTTTACTTGATCGGTGTATAAGACTCCGAGCTGCGTGTAGGTGACTTGGAAGCTTGCTCCAAGAGCGCCATTCGGCGTAGCGTTGACGGTCATGTAGTACTGCGTGATGTAGTTACCTGTTATATTGCCATGATAAGGCACGACTATTGAACTCATGGTTTGTGAAGCGAACAAGCCAGTGCTGTTCATCCAGACGTACCTCTTCACGTTTGGTGTTACGATCAGCGGCGACTGGAACGCGTATGCATGAGACGCTGTTGGCGACCACATAAAGGAAACGGGTAATTGGGCTAAGGTGTAACTGCTAGAGTCCACGGTTAAAATTGTCCCAGTGAAGTCTGAGCCCACGCCCGTTTGGTTGTACATGATGGTCATGAATGGGTAGTTATCCTTGTTGGTTCCCACCATCCCTGTGGTGTACGGTGTGTCTCCAATGCCATCTGCACCGGCTACGTTCTGTGCTGCTCCATGGTTGTGGTCAACCCCAGTGTAGTCAGTCCAGTAGTTGCCGCCCGAAGGATATCCGTGGTCCCACACGTTCACCGATCCGTCACTAGGGTCTTGACTTACCTGCTGCGTGTTGCTGACAAATTCGTTGTGGTAGATTTGGTTATTATCACAGGTAAAGACGCCCCCCACGATTTCTATGGCGACCTGGTTGCTTCTAACTTTGTTTCCAACAATGATATTGCTTGACGCGTTATACTCAAGGTGCAGAGCAACGTTGTTGCTTGCTACGTAGTTTCCGCTTATTGTGTTGCCCCAAGCTTCGTATAGCTCTATTCCCAACGGGCTTCCAGTCACGTCATTATTTGTAAAGTTATTGTATAGCCCGGCGCCTAGGGTACTGTCGCCGTGGACGATGATGTTGCATGTTCCGCTTCCTGTTACAGTGTTCGAATCGAACTGGTTGCTGTTAGCTGCCTCCGAGCCGTAATTTCCTACTTCAATTCCATATTCGCTGCTGTTAACAACTAGGTTGTTGGTAAAATAATTGTTTACGAAGCCAATTCCATTTACATCTATGCCTTCGGTGAAGTTCATGACAGTGTTATTGAAGAATTGGTTGTTTGAGTCTTGATAATTGTTGGATCCGGATACATAGATGCCCCATTCGCCGCCTGTCATCGTGTTTCCGTTAATCTGATCGTTGTTTATGGGAGTATCCACTTCGATGGCAGTGGTGCCGTATGCAGTGTTAACGGCCCAGAGTCCGCCGGTGATGTTGTTGTTGCTGATAACGGTGTCGTTTACATTTAGTAGCCATATTCCGCTGTTTTCGCCAGGTTGCTCTATTATGTTGTTGTTTGAAATTGTGCAGTGGTCGTCTTGGGAGCCGTCTATTGCTATGTCCGAGGAGTTAGTGAAGGTGTTCCCTATGACTTGGATGAAAGTGCCCGATACATCAATGCCATCTTCAAAGTTTGCTATGTTCATGTTTTCGATTTTCACGTTGCTGGTTCCATAAGCGAAATCGATGCCAGTATCAAACCCCGGGTCTGCCGACTGAAGTGTGTACCCGTTGCCGTTGAGTATTACGTTGCTTCTCTCAATTTCAATTGTGCCGGTTATTTCTGAGGTAAACGTATATGTTGTTTGGTCCGTGGTCGTGATTAGGCCGTTGTTCGGAGTAATTGAGCCATCAGAGTTGATGTAAAAATCTGTCCCCTGAGCTTTTACAGGCTGCGAGGTCAACAGGAAAACTGTTGATAGAATGAGCAAAGACGTCATTGTTAAGAGTAGAAATCTTTTTGGTTTCAATTCATATGCTCTCCCTAATAATTTGTCTCCCAATGAATCATAGATGAGCCAGTAATGCGCACTCAATGACCCATTGAAGAACTACTGTTGGCTCGTATGTAGCTCAAAGTATAAAAGGTTTTGTGGAATAAATAAAACTGTTTTTCTAGAAGATGTGGAATAAATAAAACTGTTTTTCTAGAAGACTTTTCTATTTGACTCATATTTTTAACAATTCATCAATAACCCTGACTGAACAGTTTTCGGTTCAATACGGGGAATTCCATAAATAACTCTATGTGAATAGCTTCAGAATAAAACGGGAACTGAATGAAAAACAACTCCAACAATGAAAACTACGTAACTCTCAAGATCCCCAAGGCACTGGCAGACGAAATCGATAAACTGATAGAATTAGGAACGTTAGGCTACCGAAGCCGAGCTGAAATGGTAAACGACGCCATAAGACACAGAATAGAAGAACTTTCAGTTCAAAAGAAACAAAATGGTTTGTAAGGTCATTCTTGACCAGTTCGGAGCAAGCACTAAAAAAGAATCTTAAGCCATATTTCGAAAAACCCAGTATTGTCCATCTTAAAGATGAATTCTGAGCTTTGTTGGTTCTACTTAAATTCAACAATTTTTTCGTCTGAAGACCTGTGATAATAGTGGAAAGCCAGAATCAAAATAGAGGCTACAATCAGCAGTTCAGGGAAGGCACCCAGGGCTGGGACGTCGTAGGCAAAAAAGTTATTTGTTAAATGAAGCGCAACAGACAGCAGGTAGTAAGGCAGAGGATTTTTCTTGGCTATGCCGTAAGCAGTTACAGTCGCGCTGGAAGCATGGAAAATGACTCCTGGAATTCTATCAATCAAAGGAACACCCGCCAAGACGTATACCACGAGTTCAGTAATTCCGAAGCCTAAACCAATCAGGGTGCCCATTGTTACAATGGATATTTCGCTTTCACCATGCCTATAGAATATAGGCAGAACTTTGGCGAACTCCTCCACGAAGGGCGCCACAAGAATCACTGTCAGCGCATAAGGTAAGAAAGTGGAAAACTGCTCAAAAACAATCGCGTTAGGGGCACTTATGAGGATTCCGCAGAGGAAAAAGAAGATTAATTCTCTTCTGCTGGGTTTATGAAGCGGTATAACGATTCGGCGCTCGTTTTCCATAAAAAAAAGCTCCTTAAAACAGTCAACTGGCACTTCCTTATCAACGTTACTCTGCAAAGAAACCGACGCCTCCAATGATCTTATATTTTGGAAAGGAACAACCATGAGCGCAGTATAACTTTTTGAAACCATTATAACTCGCGATGACACGCGTGTTTTATCTCTTTCATTTTGGTGAAAATGGATTGCCAAACATCTGTTTTTGAAAAACAAACAAGTCAAGAAACTCAAAAAACCCGGCTGTCAATATTCTATCGTGAAAGTTAGAGAAAAAACAGAAAAATCAAGTTTTAATCCCGCACACTATATGTCTCTTGTGCTTCAAATAGGCAACAAGCAAATTTTAAGAATAGTGAAATGAGATCTAAAGAATTAGTTGTTCGGGTTATTCTGAATGTAATAAAGGGCAGCGTCCAGGATTAAACTATTTGTTTCACTGCTGGGAGTGCCCGTCTCTAAAGTCCCGCTAGTATCCATGCCGCCATAGTAACCGTTTGTTGGGGCAGGGAGGGCTTTCTCAAGAGCGATAACCATGTTTTCGGCATAAGTTGAATTGTAGAGAGCTAAAAAACCATAGGCTACTTTAGTAAAAATAACAGGGCTCACATCGTTGAAATAATATGTGGTCGAGTTCGTGATTTGCCATGTTCTTCCGTTTGGAGCAACTACCCACTCATACACGTAGCCGTTGCCCGGGCTGCTCCCTTCACTCCAAGCCGCATAAACCCCTGTTGCCTCGTAGTAAGCTTCCTGAGCTGCATAGACCTGTTTCATTAAATTCATTAATTCAGGGTTACTATTATTAAGTTCAAAAATTGATAGGAGAAGCGGCTCGCAAGTGATTGCCGTATCTGGCAACTTTACATTAAAGGTTATAACCGTCGGAGAATTTTCTATGTTAGTCATTATTTGACTTGGAACACTACTCAGTTGATTGGGCCAAAAACTTGCAAATCCACTCCAGCAATAGTAACCATAAATACCATTCGAACTTGCGTCGGCCATTATGGAGGGCACTAAAGAAGAGTAGTTAGATCTGTTATCGTTGACATTCCACACAAAATTGTCTATTCGTGCAGTTAAACTATAGTTGTAAATTCTGAGATTGTTGAGCGCCACAAGCAACGCTCCCGTGTCAACAATGTTGATACTGTCTGAGGCGTAAGTTGAATTTTCCAGAAATCCTTGTCCATCGGTTGCGTTGTAGAACCAGAAAGGCCAGTTGGTGGTTGCGTTGAGGGGTCGATTTTCCAGGAACGTTAAAACCATATTTATTCTGTTGCAGGACCCCCAGGTCCCATTAACGGCGATTACGCCAATTTCCTGAGCGTCGATGATTGCCTGTATGTACGCGCCTAAATCCCAATCCGTGAAAGCTTTGAAATCAGTGCCTCCTGCGTAAGGAAGACCAGTTTCAGGGTCAACGCCTAGACCTGGCTGGAAAGACGACCAGGCATTTATTGCCACCTCTCGCCAAACGGTGCTGTTGACGTTTGGATTAGTTTCGATCAGGCCAGGCGCTTTGGACTTATTGGGAGGAGGGGGCCCCGTGGGTCTAGGGGAAGCAGTGGGAATTCCGCCCGTATTAGGGGTTGAGGAAACCTTGGGTTCAAGGGAACCAGTGGGTGAGGGAGTGGCTGAGTTATTGCCTTGCTGACCACTAACAATATTGGCTTTCATATTAGCTTCCAAAGATAGGACCGTAAAACAAGAAACTAAGATAACTGCAACAACTCCCAGTGCTATTATGCGTTTTCCCTTGCGGCTAAGGCACCAATTAATCTTGATAAAGCTTTTTTCACTCTTTACATCGAGAGCTGACAGTAAAAAAATATGGCGAAGCTTTAGATTGGAGCTAATTTTTTTACAATCAACCATTTTAATATCATCACTAAGACTTTGTCGTTAAGTCAAGCCTTTTTAAAAAAAGATCTTATTTTCGCAATTCTGCCTTCTCTGCCACTGATAGGAAGTGTAAACAGCAAAGCAATCAATGAAACCCCGACCACGATGAAGTCGACCGCTTTGACGATTTCGGAGGCATAACGAAGAAACAACGTGACAAGTAAACTGAAAAGCAAAGCGATTAAGCTGATAACACAAACCCAATCCAAACCGTCAGGATTTGACGATTTTTCTTTTTGATTTAGGCCGCTTTGGTTCTCCATTCCGTTTTCGCCTGTTTGATTTTTTTGGCAGAGGTTCAACCTGTCTAAGCGCTGGGTCCGCTGCAACGTTCATTGCCTCACAGCATGAACACGAATGCTACGCCAAGAGACACGAAGGTCCCTATCATGCCAAACGATGCAACCGTTACAGCGCCGACTCAAGTGCCTCCATAACCGAACGAGATGAGACCAATAAGCGTTACGATCGTAAAGATTGCCGCCAAAGCAACAGAAAATGCATCCTTGACTTGCCGTTCTCGTGACAAATTTCACGCTCGCTTACACTTATACGTGGTCGACATATGACGCTGAAGAAACCCGCTGTCCAGCAGAGAGCTCCAAGTTAGATTCTGACGACTTTTTGATCCTATTTCTGCCCTTAGCACGCTGCATCATTCAAACCTCCGTCATGCTTCGGCTTTTCTTGGTCAAGAAGTTATTAATTGATTTACCAGATTTACACACAATTCTTAACCAAATCATTTCCGGAACCAGTTCAACTGACTGACGCTTCCAAAAAAAGCACACCTGTTTTTCGCTTTCCTCAACAGCCTTCAACGTTTTTTCAATGGCTTGCCCATAGGTGAAGAATGTGAAAAACGAGAAGATTGGGTACAGACGCGTCGCGGTCATCGAGCAGGCTTCTGGAAATGTTTTATGCGCGCTGCCTAAGTCTCCCTTTCTAAAAGGCCTTGCATTATTTTGGAACATAAAATAATGGTCCTTGATATGTTATGGTTTGAGAAATATGGTTTATATTCTTTTTTTGCGTTTGGACAGTTTAAGGCAAGAAAGAGAGGGAAGTAGGGAAGGCTTCAATGCGAGAGGAGTCCGTTTGAGGTCAAAGCGCCGAAACGGCTTTGATATCACACGAGATATCCTACAAGTTTGCGAGAATGGTGGCGCAAACAAGACGCACATTGTCTATGCTGCAAACTTAAATAGTAAGCGCATTAACAACTACCTCGAATTTTGTTTGCACATGAAGCTGCTGACTAAGCAATTCGACGGAGACAACTTTGTCTATCATACGACCCATGAAGGCACACATTTTCTGAAAAACTATTTCGAAGCCACATAGGAATATTATGAGGCATAAACGCAGGTAATTTAACAGCCTATCTCCGCTTTCAAGCAGCATAAAGGAATGGTTTTTTCTGGGCAGATGTCCTTTATTTTAGCGCGCGAACGTCTTTAACACCAAAAGACCAATGACACATACCTAATGGTTCCTACCTCAGGGTTCCTAATTTTTAAATATCAACTTCGATGAGACCTAAAGATTTGCGAAGGGATAGGGCAAGAACGCAAGGGGAAAGCAACATCCTTCGCGCGGGCGCGGCAAGAAGGGAGAAGAATCGAGGTGAGAAAATGAAAGGAAAACTCAGATGTATTGTAGCAATAGTTTCTATTCTGATGTTATCAGCTATTGTTGCCCCAGTGTTTGCTATACCAAGCAAACCAGCATACAATTTGACAGGAGCATGGACATTTAGTGATGATGGATATATGCACACGATGGTAATCACTGCATTTAATCCATGTACAGGCGCATTCTCAGGAACTGGTTATTACAATCCTGGTTCTTATGTATGGACCATAACTGGAACAGAAAGTGGAAATTCAATAACATTCCTAATAGTATTGACAAGCATACAAGGAAACGGTATAACTCTATCTGGAACAGGCAGTCTAAGCTCAAGTACCACTATGAGTGGAACAGGAACTCAATCTGGCGCTGGTGTAGTCTGGAGTGCCACTAAAGCAACGCTTGTAGTAAACGTTTCATGGTTAGTGCTTAACGATGAGGATTACAGGTGGGGTGCTGGATGTTGGGCATTAGACAGTGGATTAATGTGTGTTCAAGTTTGGCAATTGCCTGATGGTAGTTGGGTAGCACTTAAGACTTACAATGAAATGTTCTATACGCCCCAAGGTGCTATAAGTCCAGTAGCGGGAACAATTGAATCTAAAACTGGCGTTGGAACTTTTAATGCGCAGTATATAGTATCATTCACAGGAACATTAGCTACTGGAGTGCAATTGACGGGTTGTTTAGGAGTAAAGAATTACGGTGGAACAATTGCTGACATACTTTTAGGAACAGGAGCACAAGGAGCGCCAAATGGCTACAGCTGGAGAGACCAATACTTCCCAAGTGCCACAAATGTTATTTACAGAAGTGATTATTGGCAATACACTTTGCTTTGTGACAAAACCGCAATAGCTAGCAGCTTACTCGAAACAAACGCATATCAAACATCATATTACAACCCTGTAATATATCCTGCATTATTGGCAACTCCAACAGCAGTAGGTGACATAATCACATAAAATCGTATGTTATTTATTCATACGATTTTTCCCTTTTTCTAAGTTTTCATGACGCCTAAGCCAACTTCTTGCCCAACTCCAACGTTCACTCCAAAGCCGACTGATGCCCCGAAGTA
>Ga0326727_10003686_pt1 | contig 48209 bp, 23 predicted proteins | sample MB2enrmetagenome_FD_207643 | JGI IMG/M metagenome (GOLD analysis project Ga0326727, IMG submission 207643) | Lab enriched peat soil microbial communities from McLean, Ithaca, NY, United States - MB29MY | ecosystem: Environmental > Terrestrial > Soil > Wetlands > Peat | place: USA: New York... | reverse complement strand
GGGAAACGCCCGGCTTCGGCCAAAGCGGCGGCGAGGGTGCGAAGCATGACGGCGTTTGTATTGCAGGTCAGGCGATTGGCCTCTTCAGCCAGTACGACGGCTTTGGCGCCATTCCGCAACGACGCATCCGGGGCAGCCGCCAGGAGCCACGCCAGATTGTTCAAGACCCCTGTGTCGGCTGGTTCGCTCTGCAGGGCTTGCTGGAATTGGGCAATGGCATCTGCAAGATCGCCTTTCTGCGCCAGAGCGTTGCCAAGGTTGAAGAGGGCCTTCCAGTAGCTTGGATCGATTTGCAGCGCCTCCCGATATTGCGAGATGCCGGCGTCCAGTCTTCCCATTTGAATCAGGACGTTGCCGAGATTGACGCGGGCGTCCAGGTGGTTGGGCTTGATCTGCAGGGTCTTTTGGAATTGGGACATCGCCTCGTCCAGCCGGCCCAATCGCAACAGAGCCGCGCCCAGGTTGTGATGCGCCCCGGCAAAGGCCGGCTTGATTTGAAGGGTCTGGTGATATTGGGTGATGGCTTCCTGCAACCGGCCCTGTTTGAGATAGACATTGCCCAAATTGTAATGAGCGACATAGTTCCCTGTGGTGCATGAGAGAGTGTGTGTCCACAACGTTTCACTGTTTTTCCAAAGGGCCGTTTGTTTCCACGCGCACAGCGCGAGCGCGCCGACAACTCCCGTGACAAGTCCCGCGGCAGCGGCGCGATTCATTCGCCACTCCGCCAACAGCCATGTCGCCGCCAGGTAAATACCGATTTGCGGCAAGTAAGTATAGCGATCAGCGTGGGCATGATCGCCTACTTGAAGGACCCCAGCCACAGGCAGGAGCATCACCCAGTACCAAAGCAAGCCCATCAGGAGCCAAGGTTGCCGGCGCCTCAACCCGAACGCAATCGCCGCAAGACCGGCCAGCAGCGCCGCCGCGCCCAGTTCCCAAGCCGGCAGATGGCTGTATTGAAAAGGATAAAATACGGCCAGTCGCGCCGGCCAAAGCGCTTGCCGAAGATAGACGACACAGGACATCAACGCGTTGCCCAGGCGGAGCGGCAGCGGCACCGCCTCAATTGATTGGAGGGCCGATCGCTCGGCCAGCAACGTCGCGACACAGGAAGCGGCGGAAAGCGCCAGCAAAGGCAGCTTTTCCATGAGCAATCCTGGGAGCTTTCCAGTTCCCATGCGCTGCAATGGCCAATAATCGAGCAGCAATAAGACCAGCGGCAATGTCACCAGCATCGGCTTGCAGAGAAGACCCATGGCAAAGAGGATCACCACCAGCGCGTAATGGATTTTGAGATGATCCGCACAACGGACATACCGCAGGTAGGCGGCGATGGTGAGCATGAAGAACAATCCGCTCAACACGTCCTTCCGCTCGGCCACCCAGGCCACGGATTCGACGCGCAACGGATGAATCGCGAAAACAGCGGCCACCACGGCGCTTCGCCAGAGAGCGCCGGTCATCTGGCGCAACACCAGAAAAAGCGCGACGACCGCTGCGGCGTGCAGGAGAACATTCGTGAGATGGTGGCCCGCCGGATTCAACCCGTAAATCTGGCAGTCCGCCATGTGGGAAAGCCAGGTCAGCGGATGCCAGTTATCCGAATGGACGCGAGTGAACGCCCACGCGACGCCCTTCCATGTAAAGCCCTGAGCGACCATCGGATTTTCGTACACATAATCGCCGTCGTCGAAGTTGACGAACTCATGGCCCAGCGTCTGTCCGAACACGAGAAAAGTGATCGCAACCAACCCGAGGCAAACCAAGGGAACATCCCGGCGGCCGTCCCACTGAGGCGCGCCGGCCGGTGGCTCTGGCGAAGGGCGTTGGTCAATCATATTGCGACGACGCTAGCCCGGTTGCGCCGGAACGTGGAACGGCTTCCCGGCCTGATACAGGTTCAGTTGCAGCCGCAGTTGCCCGGCCAGCCGGGTGTTGGATTGTGCTTCGGCCAATGACAACGCGCGTTGCGCCGTTTCCACCGCTTCGGAAAACTGCCCGGTTTCAGCCAGGGCGGCGGCCAGAGTCTGGAGGACCATGGGATTTTTGCCGCCGGTGGCTTCGCTGGCCGCGCGCGCCAGCGCCACCGCTTTCCTGCCGTCGCGCACCGAGGCGTCCGGCCAGGTGGCCAGGAGCCAGGCCACTGTGTTTTGAGTGGCGGCATCGTTCGGCTCAAGCTGCAGCGCCTGTTGAAAATGAGGCAAGGCCTGGGCCGCATCGCCCTTTCGCAGGAGAGCGTTGCCGAGGTTGAACTGGGCTTGGAAGTAAGCCGGATTGGTTTGCAGCGCCTGTTGGTAGTGGGCAATGGCTTCATCCAGGCGGCCTATTTGGAGCAGGACGTTGCCCAGATCAAGGTGGGCTTCGGCATAGGCCGGCTTGAGCTCCACCGCTTTTTGGAAGTGCGCCGTTGCGTCGGCCATCCGGCCCAGGCGGACGAAGGCATTGCCGAGGTTATAGTGGGCTTGGGGCAGGTCCGGGCTGATGGTCACGGCCCTTTGCAGATTCTCCAAGGCTTGATTGACTTGGCCTTTCTGCAAAAGGGCGCCGCCCAGATTGTTGCAGGCCTTGGCGTAATCGGGCTTGAGGCTCAAAGCACGCCGAAACTCGGTGATTGCCTGGTCCAATTTGCCCTGTTGGAGCAGGGCGTCGCCCAAGGCATTGTGCGCTTCCGGGTAGTCCGGGTCTGCATCCAAGGCCGCCCTGTATTGGGTGATGGCTCCGTCCACGTCTCCCTTTTGCAGAAGGGCGTTGCCGAGGTTATGGCGGGCCTCGGGAAAATCCGGGTTGATTTGCAAGGCGTTTCGGAATTCAGCGATGGCCTTGTCTGCTTGGCCCTTCTTAACCAGAATCGTGCCAAGGTTATTGTGGACCGATGGCAACGCGGGGTTGATTCTCAGGGCCAAGAGATATTGGACCATTGCTTCGTCCGGTTTGCCCTTTTGCGAATAAGCATTGCCGAGGGAGCAACGCGCGTCCGCGAAGTCAGAATCAATATTCAGGGCGTTTTGGTAATGGGTGATCGCCTGGTCCACTTTGCCTTCGAGCAGTAAAGTGGATCCGAAATTAAACTCGGCCACGGTGTTGTCCGCGGTGCAGGCCAGGGCGCGGGTCCACAAGGTCTCACTGTCCTGCCAATAGGCCGTCTGTTGCCGGGACCCGGCCATGAGCGCCCCAACCACGGCGGCCATGAGCGCCCCGAAGGCCGCGCGACTAATCCGCCACTCCGCCGCCCACCATGCCACCGCCGCATAAATCCCGATCTGTGGCAGATAAGTGTATCGGTCCGCATGGGCCTGCATGCCCACCTGAATAATTCCAGCTACCGGCAATAGCATCACCAGATACCAAGCCCAGCCCACCATCAGCCAGGGCCGTTTCCGCCGCTGCAGCCACGCAAGCGCGGAAAAACCGACCAGCAACACCCCGGCCAGCGCCACTTCCCACAGAGGAAATCCGTGCCGTGGATAGGGATAAAAGACAACCAGTCCCACCGGCCAAACCATCTGGCCAAGATAGATTACGCTGCTTACCAGCGCCTTGCCCAGGCGCAACGGCAGTGAAAATGTCTCGGCGGATTGAATGGCCTTGCTTTGGGCGGCCAGTGTTACGATGCACGAGGCAGCCGAAAGCGCCAGTAGAGGCAGTTTTTCCAACATCAATTTTCCCGCCGGCTCCGCCCGTTGCAGCGGCCAATAATCCAACAACAGCAGCACCACCGGCAACGTGACCAGCATGGGCTTGCACAGCAGCCCCAAGGCAAACAGCAACAGCACCAGGCCGTATCGGGTCAGCGACCAAGGGCGGCGCGCATAACGCACATAAGCGGCGAGGGTCAGCATGAAGAACAAGCCGCTGAGCACGTCCTTGCGTTCGGCCACCCAAGCCACCGATTCGACCCGCAGCGGATGGATGGCAAAGACGGCGGCCACAAAGGCGCTGCGCCACAGGGCGCCGGTCATCTGGCGCAGCAGGAGGAACAGCGCGATGACGGTGGCGGTGTGGAGCAGGACATTGGTGAGATGATGGCCGGCGGGATGCAGTCCGTATAACTGGCAGTCGAGCATGTGGGAAAGCCAGGTCAAGGGGTGCCAGTTGACGGCATGGGCGCTGGCGAATGCCCAGACGACTCCCCGCAGTGTCAAACCGCTTTTAACAATTGGATTTTCGCACACGTAATCCGGGTCATCGTAGGCGACGAACTTGTGAGTCAACGTCTGGCCGAAGACCGCGAAGGTGATCGCCGCCAATCCGCAGCAAAGGCCCGCCACCTGCCAGCGTTGGCCCCGGGTGCCGGCGCCGCTGGCGGCATTTGCAGGAGGTGGTTGGCGGATCATGTCTGTGACTTTATGGTGAATGCGCCGGCGCAGGAAGATGGAACGGAAGGGCGATTGCGTAAAGGTTGATCTGGAATCGCAGTTGGTCGGCCAGCTTGGCGTTGGATTGCGCCTCGGCCAGGGCCAGGGCGCGTCGCGCCGTTGTCGTCGCATCATCAAAACGCCCCGCTTCAGCCAGGGCGGCGGCGAGGGTTTGCAGAATCATGGGGTCGCTGCCGTCGGTCGCCTGGCTGGCCTCCTGGGCCAGTTGGACGGCCCGGTCCCCATTGCGCAGCGAAGCGTCCGGACAGGTCGCCAGGAGCCAGGCCAGAGTGTTGAGAGTGGCGACATCGTTGGGTTCAAGCTGCAGCGCCTCTTGAAAATGAGCCAGGGCCTGGGCCGCATCCCCCTTTCGCAGGAGGACATTGCCCAGGTTGAACTGGGCCTGGAAGTAAGCGGGCTTGGCTTGCAACGCCTTCTGGTAGTGGGCAATGGCTTCATCCGGCCGGCCGGTTTGGAGGAGGGCATTTCCCAGATCGAGGTGGGCTTGAGCATAGGCCGGCTTGAGCTGCACCGCTCTTTGGAAGCGCTCAATCGCGTCGTTCATCCGGCCCAGGCGGACGAAGGCATTTCCGAGGTTATAATGGGCTTCGGCCAGGTCCGGGCTGATGGTCACGGCCTTTTGCAGGCACTCTAGCGCTTGATTGACGTGGCCTTTCTGCAGAAGGGCGCTGCCCAGATTGTTGCAGGCCTTGGAGTATTCCGGCTGAAGTTTCAGTGCGCGCACAAATTCGGCGATGGCCTCGTCCACCTTGCCCTGCTGGAGGAGGGCGTCGCCCAAACCGTTGTGCGCCTCCGGGTTGGCGGGAGCAATGTGGAGGACCTTTTGGAACTGGGAAATCGCATCCTCCAGTTTGCCCGCCTGGGCAAGGTCCTCCGCCAGGTCCAGGCGCGCCTCGGTGCCGGCGGGGTTGGCGCGCAGAGACTCCCGATAAAGGGCGATGGCGGCGTCCGTTTTTCCCTCTTTGTCAAGAATGGCGCCCCGGTTGAGGCAGGCCAGCCAGCAATCGGGATTGCGTTGGGCGGTTGTTCGCCAGAGCGTTTCGGCATCACGGTACATGCCGCATTGCCGCCACGTCAGCGCGCCCAGCGCCAGCAAAACCACCGCCGCGACCGGCGGCCTGCGCATCAGAACGGCTGCGGCGAGCGCCATCGGGCCGGGAATGGCAAAGTACTGCCAATGATCCGCCACCAGGGAGTAGCGCATGTAATAGATGTTCAAAAACCCCAGGATGGGCAGAAGCATCACCACAAAATAGCTCAGGCCGAAAAACAATCCCTTGCCCCAACGCTGCCGACAACGCCAGCACACGACCAGGGCCGCGGCCAGCAGGAGCAGGGGGAGATAGGACCAGGCTTTGCCTGCGTCGATCTGCCAGCGCGGATAGACAAACATCAAGTTCAACGGCAGGATGGCCTTGTAGAGGTAGAACCAAACCGCCCATCCCGCCCCGGCCAGGCGCGAGCCCAAACTGTCCGTTCGCACCACCTCGCTGCCAATGGCGTAGTGATGATGGAACCATGCCATCCACGCGCAAATGGCGGCGGCCATAAGGCAAAACGGAAGCACCCGCCGCAGGTCCCGGCCATCCACCCGCCCGCGCCGCCACCAAGCCATGCCCAGCAGGACCAGCGGCAAGGGCGCAATGGCGCTTTTGCTCAAAAACCCCAGCGTGCCGCAGGCCAGCGCCAGCTCGTGCCAGCGGCTGTTGCCGGTGTCCTCGAATTTGAGCCAGAACAACAGCGTCGCGGCAAAGAACAGCATGCACAGTGTATTCTTGCCTTCGGTGATCCACGCCGCGGATTCGACGTTGACCGGATGCACCGCGAAGAGGGCGGCGGCGAGCCAGGCGCCGGGGATGTTCAAGCGCAGGAGCGCGCGCCAAAGCAGAATGCTGCTGAGCGCATGGATGAGGACGTTGACCACGTGGAAACCGGGCGCGTAGTTGACTCCCCATAAACGGGATTCCAACCACCACAAGCTGAACGTCATCGGATAATAATCCGGGGCGGCTGTGCCGAGCCAAATCCGGGGCAGGGCAGACGCGCTTTTGAAGTCCACACCGGTGAGGGCGTGATGGTCGGTCAGGAAATTGTCGTCATCCCAGATGAAGCCGGCGCGCCAAACCGGCTGATAAGCAATCATAGTGATGGCCAGCAGCAAGACCGCCGGCAGCCGGAATGAATTCGCCGGAGGCAAGGCGGACGGTTCCGCCTTGGGGTCAACCATGCGCGTGTTCTCCCGGTTCATCAGGCGCCATCTTGCCTGCTTCACCGGGCAGTTCAAACGTCAAAGTAATTGGCAGGGCGCTGCTGTTCGGCGCGGAAGGTTCGGGCGTTTGCGCTTTCACTTTTTCCGGTCAGTGGTAGATTCCCTCGTTTTTGGTATGCTGGCAAAACGAGTCATCCCATGTCTGGACGTTCATGACGGCAAGGTCACGCGCGGCGTGCGATTCGGCAGGGCGGAAGCTGGCGAACTGCGCAACGTGGGCGATCCGGTCGAGCTGGCCATCCGCTACAACGAACAGGGCGCGGACGAGATGGTTTTCTTTGACATCACGGCCAGCGCCCAGGGGCGGGAGAGCATGGTGGCGGTCATCGAGCGCGCCGCCGATCAATGTTTCATGCCCCTGACCGTCGGCGGCGGCATCCGCTCCGTGGCGGACATGCATGCCATGCTTCGAGCCGGCGCGGACAAGACCAGCATCAACTCCTCCGCGCTGGCCGATCCCGGGCTGATCCGGCTCGGCGCCGAAAAATTCGGCAGCCAGTGCATCGTCGTCTCTATTGACGCCAAGAAGGTCGCCCCGGACCGCTGGGAGGTTTTCTCGCATGGCGGACGGAAAGCGACCGGGCTTGAGGCTGTCGAATGGGCCAGGAAGGCGGTGGCGCTTGGGGCAGGGGAAATTGTTTTAAACAGCATCGATGCCGATGGCACAAAAGCCGGATTCGATCTGGTCATCACGCGGCGCATCAGCGAAGCGGTCGGCGTGCCGGTCGTGGCCAGCGGCGGCGCGGGCACGCTGGAACACATGGCGGCGGTGCTCTTGGAAGGCCGGGCCGACGCGGTGCTGGCCGCCAGCATTTTCCATTTCGGCGAGCACACCGTCGGCGAAGTGAAAAAGTTTCTGGCAGGCAAAGGCATCGTGGTCAGGCTGTGAACGAGGTCATGCCCTTTGCTTGCATCATCGCCGCGGCATGCTTTATCTTCCTGCCGAAGGGCTGGAGATGACCAAAATTGAACAGGCCGCCCATTAATAACCAAAGAAAGGGCGGCTTGGGGGAAATCTCCCGCTTGAAATGCTCCCGGCACTCGAACTGCTGGAAGGAACTGGGAATGCTGGCAAAGACCGCGCGAAAATCGCGATGAATCTGTCCGGATACGAAATCGGAAACTTCTTTGACGAAATGTTCGAGGAGGACGGGCGCCCCCGTGCCGCCGTCCGGCCCTTGGTCAGGAAGATCGAGTCGCTTTCCGCGGGCGAATTGGCCAGCCGCCAACAAGCCGCCGACCGCGCGCTGGTGCAAGGGGGCATCACCTTCAACGTTTATGGGGAAAGCGCCGGCGTGGAAAAGACGCTGCCGTTCGATCTGATCCCGCGCATGGTCACGGCCCGGGAATGGGAGCGGCTGGAGAAGGGCCTCAAGCAGCGCATCCAAGCCCTCAATTTGTTTATTGACGATATTTATCACCAGCAGAGGATTATCAAGGACCGCGCGGTTCCGCCGGAGATCGTCTCCTCGTCCAAGGGTTTTCGCAGCCAATGCGTCGGGCTGCATCCGCCGCGCGGCATTTGGTGCCATATTACCGGGACGGATCTGGTGCGGCACAGCGACGGGCAGATTTATGTTCTGGAAGACAACCTGCGCTGTCCGTCGGGCGTTTCCTACGTGCTGGAAAACCGGCGTCTGATGAAGAGCCTGTTTCCGGAGGTGTTTGACGCTTCCAAAGTCCGGCCGGTGTCCAATTACCCCATTGCGCTGCGCGACATGCTCGAGTACCTGGCGCCGGAAGGCAGCGCCAGCCCGCGCGTGGTCTTGCTCACGCCGGGCGTTTACAACTCCGCCTACTTCGAGCATTCGTTCTTGGCGCAACAGATGGGGGTGGAGTTGGTGGAGGGGAGCGACCTAGTGGTGTTCGACGGCCAGGTCTGGATGCGGACCACCAAGGGCTTCGAGCGGGTGGATGTCATTTACCGGCGGGTGGACGACGATTTTCTGGATCCGGAGGCCTTTCGCGCCGATTCGATGCTGGGCGTGCCCGGCCTGATGGAAGTTTATAAGTCCGGCAACGTAGCGCTGGCCAACGCCCCCGGCACCGGCGTGGCGGACGACAAAGTCGTTTATGCCTATGTGCCGCGCATCATCAAATATTACCTGGGGGAGGAAATCATCCTGCCCAACGTGCCGACCTATATCTGCGCGGAGTCTGAGGGGCTGAGTTATGCCCTGGAACATTTGCCGGAACTGGTCGTCAAAGCGGCCAACGAATCCGGCGGCTACGGCATGCTCGTCGGCCCCCACTCCACGGCGGCGGAATGCGCGGAATTCGCCAAGAAAATAAAGGCCGACCCGCGCAACTACATCGCCCAGCCCACGCTCTCCCTGTCGCGCGTCCCCACGCTGGTCAACGGGCTGCTGGAAGGGCGGCACGTGGACCTGCGGCCCTATATTCTGTATGGGAAGGACATTTTCGTTCTGCCGGGTGGACTGACACGGGTGGCGCTCAAGAAGGGTTCGCTGGTCGTCAACTCCTCCCAAGGCGGCGGCACCAAGGACACCTGGGTGCTGGCCGAGGACGCCTGGGCGGCGGAGCAGAGCCGGGGCCCCAGCCCCATCCCGGCAGGTGGAGGGCGGGGCTGATGCTGAGCCGGGTTGCCGATTCCATTTACTGGATGAGCCGTTACGTGGAGCGGGCGGAGAACGTGGCGCGTTTTGTCGATGTCAACCTCAACCTGATGCTCGATTCGCCGCGCACCGACCAGCAATGGCAGCCACTGGTCAACACCACCGGAGACCACGCCGATTTTGCCAGCCGTTACGGGGCGGTGGCGTCGGCGGAGAACGTCATCCAGTTCCTGACCTTCGACCGCCAGAATCCGAACTCGATCATTTCCTGCCTGCGCGCCGCCCGCGAGAACGCGCGTTCCGTGCGGGAAATCATTTCCTCGGAGATGTGGCTGCACCTCAACACCTTTTATCTCATGGTCAACTCGGCCGCCAGCAGCGGCAAGGGGTTTGAATACCCCCACAATTTTTTCAGCGACGTCAAGCTGGCCAGCCATCTCTTCACGGGGGTGACGGACGCGACCATGACGCACGGCGAAGCGTGGCACTTCTGCCGCTTGGGCCGGAAGCTGGAAAGGGCGGACAAAACCTCCCGCATCCTGGACGTCAAGTACTTTATTCTGTTGCGCTCGGCGGCGGAGGTGGGGACGCTGGACGATGACGTGCAATGGGCGGCGGTGTTGCGCTCGGCCAGCGCCTTTGAGATGTACCGCAAGCGGCAGGGGCGCATCTCGCCCACCTCCATTGTCGAGTTCTTGTTGCTGGACGCCGAATTTCCGCGGGCCGTGCGGTTTTGCCTCAATTCGGCGCGCGACTCCCTGCACGCCATCTCCGGCACGCCGGTGGGCCTCCATCGCAAGCCCGCCGAAAAGTTGCTGGGGGAGATTTGCGCGGAACTGGCCCACGCCAGGGTGGAGGAAATTATCCAAGGCGGCCTGCACGAGTACCTGGACGCGTTGCAGACCAACCTGAACCGCGCCAGCACCGGCATTTACGAACGGTTCTTCGCCCCGCGCGTGCCGGAATCCGCCCAGCCGGCAAAGGAGAAGGGGCAATGACATGGCCATTCACGTCGCCCTCTACCACAAAACGCACTATACTTATGACCGGCCGGTGGCCCATACGCCGCACACGGTGCGTCTGCGCCCCGCCCCCCATTGCCGCACGCCCATCTTGAGTTACTCCCAACGGGTCCGGCCCAAACACCATTTCCTGAACTGGCAGCAGGACCCCTTCAGCAATTACCTGGCCCGACTGGTTTTTCCCGAAAAAACGCAGGAGCTTTTGATCGAAGTGGACCTGGTGGCCGAAATGGCGGTCTATAATCCGTTCGATTTTTTCCTGGAGCCGGCGGCGGAGAAGTACCCCTTCAGCTACGAGCCGGCTTTGAAAAAGGAGCTGGGGCCGTTTCTGGAAACGTCGCCGCCGGGGCCGCTGCTTCAGAAGTATCTGAAGACGTTGGATCGTTCCGCTACGCTCACCAACGAGTTTCTGGTCAATCTCAACCGCCGGGTGTGCCAGGACGTGAAGTACCTCATCCGGCTTGAGTCCGGTGTGCAATCGCCGGAGACGACCCTCCAATTGCGGTCCGGTTCCTGCCGCGACTCGGCCTGGCTGATGGTCAACTTGTTTCGTCACCTCGGCATTGCCGCCCGGTTTGTCTCCGGCTACCTCATTCAATTGAAAGCGGATATCAAATCGCTGGATGGCCCGACGGGAACCGAACAGGATTTCACTGACCTTCATGCCTGGACGGAAGTCTATCTTCCGGGGGCGGGCTGGATTGGACTGGATGCCACTTCCGGGTTGTTGGCCGGGGAAGGGCACATCCCGCTGGCGTGTTCGCCGGACCCGATCGGGGCCGCGCCCGTGACGGGGTCGGTCGATGAGTGCCAGACCCAACTCACCCATGAGATGAAGGTGACACGGATTTATGAATCACCCCGCGCCAGCCGCCCCTACACCGAGGAACAATGGACGCAAATCAACGCCTTGGGACAGCGCATCGACGTTGAACTGGCGCAAAACGATGTCCGCCTCACCCTGGGCGGCGAGCCGACGTTTATCTCCATCGACAACATGGATGGGGCGGAATGGAACTTCACGGCAGTCGGTCCGGAGAAACGCCGCCTGGCCGAAGCATTGATTCGACGGTTGAAGGACAGATTTGCCAAGGGCGGCCTGCTCCATTACGGGCAGGGCAAATGGTATCCAGGCGAAACGTTGCCGCGCTGGGCCTTGGCCTGCTATTGGCGCAAGGATGGCCAGGCCCTCTGGCACGACGACTCGTTGTTCGCGCGGGAGAACCACTCCTACGGCTACACCGCAAGGGAAGCCATCGATTTCATGGTCGAACTTACCCGTGTGCTGGGCGTGAAGTCCAAATACATCATTCCTGCCTACGAAGACGCCTGGTACTATATGTGGCGCGAACGCCACCTGCCGGTCAATGTGGACCCGTTGCAGTCGCGTCTGGAAGACGAGGAGGAACGGGCCCGTCTGGCGAAAATATTCAATCAGGGCCTCAACAAGCTTGCCGGATATGTGTTGCCGCTGGCCCCATCGCGCGGGGCTGAGCCGGGCTGGAGGAGCGGGTCCTGGTTTCTGCGTTCCCAACATCTTTTCCTTTTGCCCGGCGATTCCCCCATCGGCCTGCGTTTGCCGCTGGATTCGTTGCCGTGGGTTTTGCCTTCGGATTATCCGACGATACATCCGCCGGATCCGATGAGGCCGTTGGGGCCGCTTCCCCCTCCCCGCCAGCGCGGTGAAATCCGGCCTCAATTTGCCGGGCGCAGTCTCGCCGCGGCCCAACCCGCGGACCGGCGGCCGGAGCCTTCCGAGTCCGCCGACTGGATTGTGCGCATGGCCTTGTGCGTGGAGCCGAGGGAAGGGCGGCTTTTCGTTTTTATGCCGCCGGTGGCTTCGACGGAAGCCTACCTGAATCTCATCGGCGCCGTGGAACAGACGGCCGCGGCCCTGCAACTGCCGGTGGTCATCGAAGGCAGCCCGCCGCCGAAGGACCATCGGCTGAATCTTCTGAAAATCACCCCGGACCCCGGGGTGGTGGAGGTCAATCTCCACCCCGCCCATACTTGGGAAGAGTTGGTGGCCAACACGACCGCGCTTTACGAGGAAGCGCGCGCTTCGCGGCTGGGGACGGAGAAATTCATGATGGACGGCCGTCATGTCGGCACGGGCGGCGGCAACCACATGGTCATCGGCGGTCCCACCGCGGCGGAAAGCCCGATTTTGCGGCGGCCGGATTTGTTGCGGAGCCTGCTCTGTTATTGGCAGAATCATCCGTCTCTTTCCTATCTGTTCAGCGGGTTGTTCGTGGGGCCGACCAGCCAGCATCCGCGCCTGGATGAAGCGCGTCACGATTCGCTCTACGAGCTGGAATTGGCCTTCAACCAGGTTCCGGCCGGCGGCGATGTCCCGCCCTGGCTGGTGGACCGCATTTTCAGGAACCTTCTCATGGACTCCAGCGGCAACACCCACCGGACCGAATTCTGCATCGACAAGCTCTATTCTCCCGACACCAGCAGCGGGCGGCTCGGTCTGGTGGAATTGCGCGCCTTTGAGATGCCGCCGCACGAACGCATGAGCCTGGCCCAACAGCTCCTGCTGCGCTCGCTCATCGCGCGTTTTTGGAAAAGCCCGCGCCGCGAGAGGCTGGTGCGCTGGGGCACGGCCTTGCACGACCGTTTTATGCTCCCGCATTTTGTCGAGCAGGATTTTCAGGATGTGCTGGCGGATTTGGCCGCCGCCGGCTGCCCGTTCGATCCCCAATGGTTTGCGCCGCATTTGGAATTTCGCTTCCCGGTCTGCGGCAGCGTCACTTATCAAGGGGTAAACCTCGAAGTGCGGCAGGCCCTGGAACCGTGGCACGTGCTCGGCGAAGATACCGCCGCGGCGGGCGCGGTCCGGTATGTGGATTCCTCGCTCGAACGGTTGCAGGTCAAGGCGCGCGGCCTGATTGAGTCGCGCCATCGGATTGCTTGCAACGGTTATGAATTGCCGCTGCACCCGACCGGCACAGGGGGCGAATACGTCGCCGGCGTCCGCTTTCGCGCCTGGCAACCGCCGCACTGCCTGCATCCGACCATTCCGGCTCATGGGCCGCTGACCTTTGATATTGTGGATGATTGGAACGGGCGCTCCATCGGGGGCTGCGCCTACCATGTCAGCCATCCGGGTGGACGCAATTACGAGACACTGCCGGTCAACGCCTTTGAAGCCGAAAGCCGCCGGCTCTCGCGCTTTATGAAAATGGGGCACACGCCGGGGCCGATGCAGGTTGCTCCCGCGCAACGACATCCCGACTTTCCCATGACGCTGGATTTGCGCTATCTGTCCCTTTCGCCTTAGATTGCTGAGCTTGAACGCCAATCTTGACACGTCCCCGGGCTTGTTTGCCGGCTACTCCGGTCTGCCGGGCATTTATGATGAAATGAAGCCGGCGTCGGGTGAACTGCGCCCGCACTGGAGGCAGTTCCTCTCGTCCTTGGAACGGCTGGGCCGCGACGAGCTTGCCGCGCGCTGGGAGAACGCCCGGCGCATCATCCGCGAGCATGGCGTCACGTATAATATCTATGGCGATCCCCAGGGCATGGACCGGCCCTGGGAGCTGGACATGATGCCGCTGCTGCTGGCCTCGGAGGATTGGCGCGGGATCGAGGCCGGATTGACGCAGCGGGCCCGGTTGTTCAACCTGATCCTGGCGGACATTTACGGGCCGCAACGGCTCCTGCTGGAAGGGCGGCTGCCTCCCGCCCTGGTCTATGGCAACCCCAATTTCCTGCGGCCCTGCCACGGCCTGCCTGTTGCCGGTCACATATATCTTCACCTGCACGCGGCGGACGTGGCCCGTTCCTCCGACGGCCAATGGTGGGTCCTCTCAGACCGGACCCAGACGCCCTCCGGCGCGGGCTACGCGCTGGAGAACCGCATCGTTCTTTCGCGGACTTTTCCGGAGGAATTTCGCCACTGCCAGGCCCACCGTCTGGCCTCGTTCTTTTCCATGCACCGCGACGCCCTGCGCAGCCTGGCGGCCCGCAATTGCGATAATCCCAGCGTCGTCGTGCTCACGCCCGGCCCGCACAACGAAACGTTCTTCGAGCACGATTATCTGGCGCGCTACCTCGGCTTTACGCTGGTGGAAGGCGGCGACCTGACCGTGCGGGACCGGAAAGTGTTCCTCAAAACGCTGGAAGGCTTGCGCCCCATTGATGTGATTCTGCGCCGCACGGACGATTCCTTCTGCGACCCCCTGGAATTGCGGGGCGATTCCGTGCTGGGCGTGCCCGGCCTGGTGGAGGCGGCGCGCGCCGGCAACGTCACCATCGCCAACGCGCTGGGCAGCGGTCTTCTGGAAAGCGCGGCTTTCATGGCGTTTTTGCCGGGGCTTTGCCGCCATTTGCTGGGAGAGGAATTGAAGCTTCCATCCCTGGCCACCTGGTGGTGCGGCCAGGAAAAGGAGAAGCAATACGTCATCGGGCACCTCGACGAAATCGTGGTCAAGCCGGCTTTTGGGGCGCGCTTGCGCCAGCCCTTTTTCGGCTCCAGGATGGGCCGCGAGGAGCGGGAGCAATTGGTGGCGTCCATCCGGGAAAACCCACACCTCTACGTCGGCCAGGAGCAGGCGCCCTTGTCCACCACGCCGGTCTGGGCCAATGGCCTGCTGGAGCCTCGCCCGCTCGTGCTCCGCGCCTACATGGCGGCCGCGGGCGACTCCTTTGTCGTCATGCCGGGCGGGCTGACGCGCATTTCCAGGGAGGCGGCCGATATTGTGGTTTCGATGCAGAAGGGCGGGGGAAGCAAGGACACCTGGGTGCTTTCCGACGGGCCCGTCAACATGATTTCGCTGCTGACCCCTTCCGGGCATCCGGTGCGGGCCGGGGCTTCGTCCGCCGAGCTGCCCAGCCGCGTGGCGGACAATCTATTCTGGCTGGGCCGCTACACGGAGCGGCTGGAAGGCACACTGCGCCTGCTGCGCTGCCTCATGACGCGCCTGCTGGACGAGTCCAGCGCCGATGGATCGCCCGAGCTGGCCGCCTTGGCCCGCATGTTGGCGCGGCTGGAGATGTTGCCGGGGCGATTCGCCGAACGTTTTCCGGCCAAAGACCTGGAACAGGAAATCCTGGCCCTTTTCGACAAGGAAGACCGTGCGGGCAGCGCCCGGCAAATCCTCAACCGCGTGCGCGGGATCGTTTCCGTGACGCGCGACCGCTTTTCTGCCGACACCTGGTCGATTCTCAACAAGCTCCATATTGATGGACGGAGCCGGCCGAGGCGGCGGCTGTTGGGCGATGCGCTCAACCAGTTGAACGGCATCATCATAGACCTGTCGGCCTTCAGCGGCATGGAAATGGAGAACATGACGCGGAGCTTGGGCTGGCGTTTTTTGGAGTTTGGGCGGCGGCTGGAACGAGCCTCCCGCATCGTGCAGTGGTTCAGGGCCGGGCTATGCCCGGAAATCCACAACAGCGCCCTGCTGGAGCCGCTTTTGGAGATTTCCGACAGTTTGATGACCTATCGCCGGCGCTACTTCGCCGGCGTGCAGGTTTCCTCCGTCCTGGAGCTTTTGCTTTTGGACGAAGGCAATCCGCGTTCGCTGGCCTTCCAGTTGGCCGCCCTGCGCGAACACGCCCGGCATTTCCCGCGGGAGGCGGACCTTTTCCATGAACAGGAGGAAAAGCGCGTGGCGGCGCTGGCCGCCGCCTTGCGCGATGGAGCCGGCATGATCCTCCGCCCGCCGCCCGCCGCCGGCAGCGACGGCGCTCTCGAAGAGTTATTGTCGCGCTGCCTGGAGGAGCTCAACGCGCTGGGCCACGAGTTCACCAATCGTTATTTCAGCCACACGGTGGCCACAGTGAGTTGACGCCATGACCTATCGCGTGACCCATAGCACCACCTACCAATACGGCGGCACGGTCTCCCTTTCGCATCACCTGCTGCGATTGCGCCCGCGCGATTTGCCCCGCCAACGGTGCTTGCGCCACGCATTGCAGATCGACCCGCGTCCGGACGTGCTGTGCGCGCACCACGACTATTTTGGCAATCCCATGACTTTCGTCACCATTGAAGGCTCGCACAAGAGTCTGGTCATCAGCTCGATCAGCGAGGTGGAAATCACCCCCCTGGCGCTGCCGGCCCCGCCGCAAAGCCCGCCCTGGGAATCGGCGCGGAACATCGCCCCGGACGGAGACCCTGAAGGATTTCTGAAGATTTGCGAATTTACCTACGCTTCCCCGCTCATCAAAAAGCTCCCCGAGTTTGGCGCTTACGCGGCGCCTTCTTTTTTGCCGGGGCGTCCCCTGCTGGAGGCGGTGCTGGATTTGACCGGGCGAATGCATGCTGATTTTAAATTCGACCGGCACGCGACCAACGTGGCCACGCCGCTGCTGGAAGTGTTTCAGAGCCGGCGCGGCGTGTGCCAGGATTTTGCGCAATTGGAGATCGGCTGTCTGCGCGCCATGGGCGTCGCCGCCCGATATGTCAGCGGCTACCTGGAAACCGAGCCGCCACTTGGAAAAACGCGCCTGGCCGGCGCGGATGCCTCCCATGCCTGGGTTTCGTTCCATTGCCCCGGCCTCGGCTGGGTCGATGTGGACCCGACCAACAATCTGCTGGTCTCCAACCGCCACATCACCATCGCATGGGGGCGCGATTACAGCGACGTCAGCCCCATTCGCGGGATCATCATGGGCAGCGGCGAACATTCCATGGAAGTGGCGGTGGATGTCATTCCGGTGCCGGAAGCCGGTTCGTTGGGCGCCGGTTTTTTGGCGAAGCCGGCGCAAGAATCCTCGTTGCCTTAGGGGGGATTTGGGCATAACTTCGCCGGGCACGACGGATGCCCGGCATTTTTTATTATCTCTTCAGCAATCGACTGGTTTGGATTGCGTGCTGCATTTTCTGGCTGTGGATGCTGATCGACGCCATCCGGCGCGGAGAATGGGTCTGGGCCGTCCTGATGTTCTTCTTCCCCGGGCTAACGACGCTGTTTTACTTCTTCATGGTGTACCGCGCGAACCTGTCGGTGACGCGGGGCTTCGAGCTGCCGGGGGCGTCGCAGCGGAGCCGGATCAAGGAACTGGAAACCTTGATTCATGATTTGGACAAGCCCCACCATTACCTGGAACTGGGGGACATTTACTTCCAAAAGGGGGACTTGAGCAAGGCGGAGGCGTGTTACCGGGCGTCGCTGCAACGCGACGCGCGGGACATTGACGCCCGTGCCCACCTGGGGCAATGCCTGTTGCGGCAAAAAAGGGCAGGGGAGGCGCGCCCGATTTTGCAGCAAGTCTGCGCCGAGAATCCCAAGCACGATTACGGCCATTCCCTCATGGCCTATGCCGAGACCCTGGCGTCGCTGGGCGAAACCGACAATGCCATCGCCGTGTGGAAGCAAGTCTTGCAAGACCACACCTACGCGCGCGCCCGGGTGCAACTGGGCGAACTCTACCTGGTGACAAAGCAGCCGGATCTGGCCGCCGCCCAATTCCGCGAAGCGATCAGCGATGACCGCCACGCGCCCGGCTACCAGCACAAGCGCGACCGCATCTGGATTTGGCGGGCGAAGCGTTTGTTGCGGCGGGCGAACGGCTGAGGAAACGTTGGCGCTGTAAAGCCGTGTTCTGGATTGCATCCGGCGATGGATTGGGCAACTTTACGGGCGGCGCGCCGGACAGGGCGCGTTCATTATGAGTGACGAGACAACGGCGGAAGACCAGTTCATTGACTTCAAATGCCCGTGTTGCGGCGAGCAGGTTTCATTTCCCCGAGCGTGCGCCGGCCGCGTCCAGGAGTGCTTCAATTGCGCCGGGCCGGTCATTGTGCCGGAGGGTGGCGGGGAGGGGCGCCGCATCCCCCTGCCCATCAAAACAGCGCGGCTGACGCTGCGCAAATTCCAGGGGTCGGATTGGAAGGATCTGCTGCGCCTGTTTTCGGACGACGAATTCTTTGCCGCCGCTCCCTTCAAACTGGAGGGGGAAGAGCGCATCGCCCGCTGGCTGGAAGCCGATGCGACCGTGAAACTGACCACAACGGGCGCGCCGTTCATTCTGGCGGTAGAGGCGCAGGAAGGGGGAAAGGTGATCGGGTGTCTTTCGCTGGGCTTTTCCGACGCGGAACGGCTGCAGGCCATTCTTCATCTTGTGCTTCATCGTGAATATCAGCGGCGCGGTTTGGGCGCGGAAGCGCTGAAAGGCGCGCTGGGTTTTTGTTTCAAGGAGATTGCCCTGCACCGCGTCCAGGGCTATTGCGACAGCGCGAATGCGGCGGCGCGCCGGCTGTTTGAGAAGGCCGGCCTGCGGCGCGAAGCCGAGTTCGTGCGCGACCACAAGGTCGGGGAGGAATGGGCCAGCACGGCTGCTTACGCGATTCTGCGCGAAGAGTTCGAAACCGCGGCGGCCAAATGATCATTGCTCCTTCACTTTTGGCCTCCAATTTCACCCGGCTCGGCACGGAGGTGAAACGCGTGGACCGCTCCGGGGCGGATTGGCTGCATCTGGACATCATGGACGGGCATTTTGTGCCGAATATCTCCTTTGGCCCGGGCCTTGTGGCGGCCATTCGGCCGCTGACGAAAATGACCTTCGACGCGCATCTCATGTGCGCGCGGCCCGAGATTCTGCTGGAGCCTTTCGCCCAGGCGGGAGCGGACCGGATAACCGTTCACGTGGAACTGGGGGTTCAGGTGACATCGCTGATCTGGAAGATTCGCTCCCTGGGGCGGCAGGTGGGTTTGGCGATCAACCCGCCCACGGCCATGGCCGGCGTTGAACCTTATTTGGCGAAGATCGATTCGCTCCTGATCATGACTGTCAATCCTGGTTTCGGCGGGCAGGAGTTGATCACGGAATGCCTGCCCAAAATTCAGCAGGCGGCGGCCTGGCGGCGCAAGCTTGGATTGAAGTACCGCATTGCGGTGGACGGGGGTGTCGAATTCCACACGGTCGGCAGTTGCGCGTCCGCCGGCGCAGACACTTTTATCAGCGGGACGGGGATTTTTGAACACAAGAACCTCAGGGCGGCGGTGGCGAAGATGCGCAAGATCGCGGAAGCCCATGCCGAGCCGCAAGCTGCCCTTCTGCCATGAATTCATCCCCGGCCCCGATCAAATTTGGCACCGACGGCTGGCGCGCGGTCATCGCCGAGGATTTCACATTCCGCAACGTGGAGCGCGTCGCCCAGGCCACGGCCGATTATTGGAAGGCGAACCAGCCGGTCGGGACGCAAAAGAGCATCATCGTCGGCTACGACCGGCGTTTTCTCTCTGGTCAATTTGCCCGGCGCGCGGCGGAAGTTTTGGCGGGCAACGGTTTTCGAGTGCTGCTGTCCGATGGCGATGCGCCGACGCCGGCCATCTCGTTTGCGGTCAAAACGCGGAAAGCCTGCGGCGGGGTGGTGATCACGGCCAGCCACAACCCGGCCATTTTCAACGGTTACAAACTCAAGGCGCATTACGGCGGTTCGGCCGAGCCTTCGCTTTGCCAGGATGTGGAAAAATTGCTCGATGCAAACCCCGTTCGCGCCGCCCGCGCGGGGGAGGCGGATGCGCCCGGCGGCATCGAGCTGCGCGACTTTCGCCCGGCCCATTACCAGGCGATCAAGAAGCTGGTGGATTTCAAACTGATTGCGCGCTCCAAGCTGCGTTTTGCCCATGACGCGCTCTACGGCGTGGGGGCGGGCTGCTTCGATGATCTGCTGCGGCGGACGACGTGCCGGGTCACGACCTTGAACGGCGAGCACAATCCCGGTTTTGGCGGCATCAATCCCGAACCCATCGCCGTCAATTACGCGCGGAGTTCAGCCTGGCTTAGGACGCATCCGCACGACATTTGCCTGGTGACGGACGGCGACGCCGACCGCGTTGGGGGGATGGACGGGCACGGCCATCCGCTGACGACGCATCAGATCATTTGCCTGCTGCTCCATCATTTCATTGTCAACCGGCGGGGCAAGGGGCGCGTGATCAAGGCGCTGACCACGACGTCCATGGTCGATAAGATGTGCGCGCAGTACGGGTTGGAGCTGGTGGAAACCGGGGTGGGATTCAAGTACATCTGCGCCGAGATGTTGAAGGGCAATGTGCTGCTCGGTTTTGAGGAGAGCGGCGGGATTGGGTTCCCCGATCTGATGCCTGAGCGGGACGGGATCGCCGCCGGCATGATGTTGCTGGAAATGCTGGCGACGGAGCGCGTCTCCGTCAACGAACTGCTCCGGCGCCTGACCCGGCAGTTCGGGCCGCATCATTATGCGCGGCTGGACACGCATTTCCCGTTGGAGAAGCGAGCGGCGCTGATGGAGTATTGCAAGGCATGTCCGCCAGCCAAACTTGCCAGCTCGCCGTTGGGCCGCGTCAACACCGAGGACGGGGTGAAGTTTATCGCGCAAAACGGCGCGTGGCTGATGTTGCGCGGCTCCGGCACCGAACCCGTCCTGCGCATTTACGCCGAAGCCAAATCGGATGCCATTGCCCGGAAACTCATCGCCGACGGCGTCCGGATCACGAAATGTGTTTGGTGTTTGACTCGATCGCGCTGACCAATCCGTCGATAGTGTGCTCCTTCGCTTCCACGGCCGGCACGAGGCCGAGGGCGGCAATGGCCTTGCTGGTTTCCGGCCCGATGGATGCGAGCTTGAGTTGGGAGAAGCGCGCGGTCAATTGCTTCAGATCAAATCGCTGGTTGAAATGTTCCACGGTGGAACTGCTGGTGAAAGTGATCCAGTCCGCGCCGGATTCCAGCAGGCGCGCGGCGGCGCCGCTGCGGTCTTCGGTCTCCGCGACCGTTTTGTAACAAGCCACGTCATCCACGATGGCGCCCAGTTCTTCGAGTTGTTTGGGCAGGTCCTTGTTGGCAACCTCGGCCCTGAGCAGGAGGATTTTGAGGTTCTCGATGCTTTGGTAGTTGGCCAGGGCGGCGGCGATTTTGGAGGCGACATATTCCTCCGGCATGAGATCGACCTTGAGGTGGAGTTCCTGGAGTTTGACGGCGGTGGCGGGGCCGACGGCGGCAATGCGCACCCCGCCGATGTCGCGCAGGTCATCAAAAGCGCGGAAGAAAAACTCGAAGAAGGCAGCCACGCCGTTGGGGCTGGTAAAGACCAGCCAGTCGTAGGAATTGAGCTCCAGCAAAACATCGGCGATGGACTGCCGGTCGGTGGGAGGGAGGGTGCGGATGACGGGGATTTCCAGGACATCGGCGCCGCGCTCCAGCAATTGGCGGGAGAGCAGGCTGGCTTGGTCGCGGGTGCGGGTGACCACGATGCGGCGGCCGAAGAGCGGACGGGTTTCAAACCAATTGAGCTTGTCCCGCAGCCGGACGACATCGCCAATGACGATGATGCCCGGCGGGGTAAACCGGGCCGATTCGACCACGCCGGCGATGGTCTGGAGAGTTCCGAAGACCGACTGCTGGCGTCCGGTTGTGGCCCAGCGAATCACGGCCACGGGCGTGGAGGGGTCCATGCCTTTGGCCATGAGGGCGCCGGCAATCTTCGCCACGCGCGTCACGCCCATGAGGACGACTTTGGTTCCCGGCGCGGCGGCGACCTGCGCCCAATCCACGTCCATGTCTTCCTTGGCCGGGTCTTCGTGGCCGGTGATGACGCTGAAACTGGAAGAATGGTCGCGATGCGTGAGCGGGATGCCGGCGTAATTGGGGCCGGCGATGCTGGAGGAGATGCCGGGCACGACTTCAAAGGGCGTGCCGGCGGCGGCCAGTTGCTCCGCCTCCTCGCCGCCGCGGCCGAAGACGTAGGGATCGCCTCCCTTGAGCCGGACGACGCACTTGCCGGCGCGGGCCTTTTCGATGAGGAGGCGGTTTAGCTCTTCCTGGGGCATGACATGGAGGCCGGAGCGTTTGCCGGCGAAGACCAGCTCGGCGCCGGGCGGGGCCAGCCGGAGCAAATCGCCGTTGACCAATGCGTCGTAGATCACCACGTCGGCCCGCGCCAGCAGTTCGGCCCCGCGCAGCGTCATCAGGCCCGGGTCGCCGGGGCCGGCGCCGACCAGATAGACCATGCCTTTGCGCTTCATGGCGGGAAGTCTATGCGGGGCGGGGCAGGGCCGCAATCCCAGGAGCGCGCCTGGCCGGGGCGGGTGGTGTCAATACTATTATTAACGCCGCGGACGGAAATAAGGCGCGTTGGTCGAAACCTCGATGCCCACGGGGGCGGACACGGCCTGGCCGCCGTTGTTGTCCGTGGCCACGGCGGTCAGGACGTTGCTGCCGGCGGGCGCGTTGGTCCACCGGAAATAATACGGCAGCCATTGGGTCTTGAGATGGAACTGGCTGGAAGGCTCCGCCGCCAGGTAATTTGTCGCCACGCCCAGACTCACGCCATTGTCCAGGAATTCGACGGTTTTGATCACGCCACCGGTTTCGGCCGCCGCCGCGTAGAGGTTGATGGTGACCAAATCTGGAAATTCGGCGCCGGGGGCGGGGCTGACAATCCGCACCCTCGGGACGGGGAGATTGGTGGTGACGAGGATGTTGACGGGAGCGGAGGTGGTTTGCAGGCCGGCGTTGTCGGTGGCGACGGCGGTCAGGGCATGGTTGCCGGGCGGGACATTGGTCCAGACGAATTGGTATCGGTTCACGTGGCTGCCCAGCAAGACGGGCAGAATGGACCCGTGCGATTGCCGCATGACCAGAGGCTCCGCCGTCCGGCTTCCGAACGAGGGGTTGCTCACCACGCCCAGGCTGTTGCCGTTCGCCAGGAACTCGACCGCCGTCACCCAGCCATTGGAATCAAACGCATGAGCGGCGATTTCGATGTTGGGCAGGGAAAGGAAAGTGGTGTCATTGGTCGGAGTGACGATGCTGACGGTGGGCGGGACATTGGTGTAATTATACGCGATATACGCCACCGCCCGGAAGAGCGAACCGATCGTGATGCGCGCCCCGGCCAGGACCGGCTGGGGCAAGGTCAGGACCACCGTCTTAAAGCCGGAGGCCAACGGCTCGGTAATGGGGGTGATGGTGACGTTGGTTGATGTCTCTCCCGCCTCCAAGCTGATGGAATTGGAGATGGCCACGTAATCGACGCCGTTGCTGGCGGTGCCGCCGATGATAAAGGGAAAGGTCAGCGCGGCATTGGTGTTGCCGGCGCGGAAAAAGGTGAAAATAGCGGGATTATTGCCCGGCTCCGTGGCCAAAGGCTGTGTTGCCTGAACCGTGACAATGGAGAAATTGGCGGCAACAGGGGCGGCGGCGGCGTCCAACCCAAAGACAGCCAAGCCCATCGCCAGACACCTCCACAGCGTCGAGACATTACGTTTCATGCTTATGGAACAATACCTTTTTCCGGGTCCAAAGTCACGAACAAACGGGGCGTGAATGAATGGACGGCATGGACGGCATGGACGAACAAAAATCACTTTGACCGCTTTGACCGGCAAGCGGGGCGGATCGTATGGAACCCATTCGTGTGATGGCACTTGCATTTTTTCCCTTCATATTAAATCACTTTGACCGTTGTGTGTTGGTATGACTGGTTTTCGGGATCAGCTTCGACCCGGCAGAGCGCGGGATTAACGATAACGGAGCCGGAGCTTCCTCCTCGGTCGGGCACGAAGCGCTGAATAGTTCCGGCCTTCACGTTCACGGCTTTGCGACACGGCCTTAATGACTTTTTCATTAAAGCAAATATATTCTTAAACTAATTTTTTGTCAACGTATTTTCGATCTGATTTCGAGGCAGGCACATTCAGCCACTATGCCAGCCTTCCACCGGCGTGTGCCGCCGGGAAAAGCTGCGAGGTTTCGAGCGGGTGGCAAGTGGATTCAGGCGGCTCCCCGCCGGTCAGGCGGGTCGTGGCGTGGTTGGGGGCGGCGCGGGTCAGCGTCCATGATTCTTCACTCGATGGACTGGATTATATTTTGAAGGGGAGCGGTTTGACCGAGTCAAAGGTCCAACGGTGGGCTGGCGACTATCACGAATTGTCAAAGTTTGGCGGTTCGTGCGACGTGACGCTGTCCGAGAGTGTTTGCCGATACCTGGGCAACCGGAGCCGATCTGGTTGGCGCGGGAAAGGCGGGCATGAGACGAGGGGGACAGACACGGCGTCGAGCACAGTGCAAAGCGGAGTAAGTAATGCGTCTCCTTATGAGAGCGTCACTGGACCGGCGATAACGGCCCAAACGCCTCTTGACCCTTGACCGGCTCAAGCCAGCCTCAGACGAGGCCGTAAACGTCAAGGGAAGGGCCATAGAACGCTGCCAAGGCTGCGGCATATCTGCCACCTGTGAAACTGATGGAGGGCGGTGCCGCCACACCCTGCCGCGCGCAGCGCGGCAGGGTGCGGTGGCTCGCTTGAAGATGAAGTATGCCTGGATGAAATCAGTGATCTGAGGTCTTGTGCGGCTTGAACTCGCGAGCCAACCGTTGGGCCTCGGCAACTTGCTCCGGCGGCATTCGGAGTTCAAGTTTTTGTAAATACTCCTTGGCCGATTCATTTCCTTGAGATTCTGCAAGACTGTACCATTTATATGCTTCGGTATAGTTTCTGGGAACACCGTCGCCATTGGCATAGCTCATTCCAAGGCTAAGTTGTGCTGCTGCGTGTCCTTGTTCGGCAGCTTTGCGAAACCATTTCACTGCCTCGACATTATCCTTCGGTGCCCCCTTGCCATAGAAATATGCGGCACCTACACTCATTTGAGCATCCGCGTAATTCTGGTCGGCTGCCTTGCGACACCAGTTCATCCCTTCGACCTCGTCCTTGGCCACGCCTTGGCCCTTGGTGTAGCAAATGGCCAGATTGTATTGAGCCGGGGCGTAATTCTGTTGTACAGCTTTACGGAACCATCTGACCGCTTCCGGGTAATCTTGAGGCACTCCGTGGCCGTCGGAATACATCATACCGAGGTTGAGTTGTCCCAGCGGGTCTCCTTGTTCCGCGGCTTTACGGAACCATTTCAAGGCTTCCGCGTAATCCTGCATTACACCTTGGCCGTCTCGATACATCATTGCAAGTGCAGATTGCGCAATTGCATCCGCGTGTTCGGCCGACTTGCGGAACCACTTCAAGGCTTCCGCGTAATCCTGCGACACACCTCGGCCGTTCCCATACATCAAGCCAAGGGTTCGTTGTGCGGCTGCGTCTCCTTGTTCGGCTTTGGCTTTCGCTTTCTCGAAAGCCGTGCGGTCGAGTTCAGCATTTTGGCCTTGCAACTCGATGCTTGCAAATAAAAGGACCAGCACAAAAACCGCCGCGCACCATTGCCTTTTCATCCTGCCAGCTTAATTATTGCCTCCCAACAGGCAAGTGCCAATTCGAGATGGATAGTCCGTTGGCCGCCTGTTGCATTGGTGGTGAAATGTGCGAAAATGTGGCTGGTACTTAAAACGCAACCAGGAAAATTATGAGACGAGATATTGAGCGCCAAAATTTGACTGTCCGCATGGCCAATCGTCGTTTTACCCGGCTCATAAACCCAGCGCCACAAACACTAAATTAAATTCCATGAATACATTTTTAGTTGAATCACCGCCGTCTCTTTGTTTCCAAGAAATAAGCATTCATCAGGACAACTGGCGTGAACGTTTTTTGGGGCTTATTCGTGAAAAGAAACCAATCTCATATGATGTTGACGACATGCCGAACCTTGCAGATGACATCACCCACGAATTAGATAAAAACAAGTATCGCCATTTGATCTTAAAATCGAATCAGGATAGCCATTTTCTTATTTCTGGCTGAAACCTGATCGGCGCTCGTGCGCGGCAACAACCGTCGGAATTCAAAGTAGCCCACTACCGAAAGCCCTCCCTGGTGGTGGCGGCATTGGCCCCAGTGTTGCGAGGGCAGCCGGGGCGCAATCCTGGGGAGAAGGACGACACGACCAGGCACTTGTTGGGGCGGAGCGTTCGCGTGTTGGCATTGGGCTTGGCCTTCCTGTTCGCAGCAAGCCGGATGACGACACGGGAACGCGGAGCGGGGAAAGGCTCATGGTTACGGCCAAATCTGATACTGCAATCTGATACTGTTCGCCAATTTTCGGGCAGATCCGTGATGATTAGGGCAGACGGGAAACGCTGCAACGCCTTGATAATCAAAGCCGAGATGAGTGCGAGGACTCCTGAACTTTTTGGGAACCCCTCCCCATGAACCTCCCATCGAAAAAGCAGCCTCCTCTCCCCAGCCCTCTCCTCCACAAGGATGTGGAGGAGAGGGAGATGGAACAACGCGCATGGCCCGGGTTCATGGGTTCAATGCGCGAATGCTTTCGGGGAATTCTCTCCCTTTCCCTCTCCCCGCTTGCGCGGGGCGAGGGGAATCAAATCGACACCTTTTTGCCAAAACTCTGCCAAAGACTGATTTGCGCCCTTCGTCAATTTCGAGACTTCTCCATTATTGAAGGGGCGGTGATTTCCTGCTTCAATGAGGCGCATGACAGGACAACTGAGCGCCATCGAGATTTCCCAAAGAGCCAAATTGCTGCCGATTGAGGCCGTGGCGGCCAAGGTCGGCATCAAGGAGGAGGACCTGGAGTTGTACGGCAAGACCAAGGCCAAGATCAGCCTGGACCTGTACCGGCGGCTGGAAAACGCCCCGACGGGCAAGCTGATCCTGGTGACCGCCATCCACCCGACCCCCGCCGGCGAGGGCAAGACGACCACGAGCATCGGGTTGACCGACGCGTTGAATCGGCTGGGCCGAAAGACGATCCTCTGCCTGCGGGAGCCGGCGGTTGGACCGTGTTTCGGTGTCAAAGGCGGCGGGACGGGCGGGGGTTACGCGCAGGTGGCGCCGATGGAGGAGATCAATTTGCATTTCAACGGGGATTTTCACGTGGTCACTTCCGCGCACAACCTGCTGGCGGCGATGCTGGACAACCATCTGCACTTTGGCAACGCCCTGGGCATCGACCCGCGCCAGATCGTGTGGCGGCGGGTGCTGGACATGAACGAACGGGCGTTGCGCGAGATCGTCATCGGCCTGGGGGGCGCGGGCAACTCGGTGCCGCGGGAGTCGGGTTTCGACATTACGCCGGCGTCGGAGGTGATGGCGACATTGTGTTTCGCCGACTCGTTGCCGGACCTGAAGGCGCGGCTGGGGCGGATCGTGGTGGCGACGTCGTATGGCGGCAAACTGATTACCGCCCACGACCTCAAGGCGGACGGGGCCATGACGGTGCTGATGCGTTACGGGGTGCAGCCGAACCTGGTGCAGACGCTGGAAGGCAACCCGGCGCTGATCCACGGGGGGCCGTTTGGGAACATCGCCCATGGTTGCAACAGCGTCACGGCGACGAGGCTGGGAATGCGCCTGGCGGAGTTCACGGTGACCGAGGCCGGTTTTGGCGCGGATTTGGGGGCGGAGAAGTTCGTGAACATCAAGTGCCGGAAGTCCGGCTTGCGGCCGGACCTGGCCTTGCTGGTCGCCACTGTCCGGGCGCTAAAGTATCACGGAGGCATCAAGGCGGCGGACCTGGCCAAACCGAACATTGCCGCCCTGACGGCGGGATTGCCGAATTTATTGAAGCACATCGAGAACCTCCAGGCCTTCGGTCTGCCGGTCATTGTCAGCATCAACGTTTTTGCGAGCGACAGCCCCGAAGAATGGCAGGTGATCCGCGAAGCCTGCGCCAGACTTGGGGTGGCAGTGGCGCTTTCGGAGCATTTTGCGCGCGGCGGGGCGGGGGCGGAGGACCTGGCGCGGCTGGTGCTCGAAACCACCGCCCGGCCCGGCCACGGCCCGGTGAACTTCACTTACGCCGACAAGCTGCCGTTGCTGGAGAAGGTGCGGCGGATTGCGCAGAAGATTTATGGGGCGGACGACGTGGTGGCCGAAGGACACACCGCCGGGAAACTGCGGACGTTCGAGGACGCCGGTTTCGGCGAGCTGCCGATTTGCATGGCCAAGACCCAGTATTCCTTTTCCGCAGATCCGAACCTGAGAGGGCGTCCGCGGGATTTCGTAGTGCCGTTGCGCAACGCCAAGCTCAGCGCCGGGCCGGGTTTCGTGGTCGTCTATACGGGGGACATCATGACCATGCCCGGCCTGCCAAGAGTGCCCGCCGCCGAATCGATGGATGTCGATGCCAAAGGCAACACGGTGGGGTTGTTCTGATCGATGCGGAGGCGTTTCCGCGTTTTCAAGGGAGCAGGCAGGGGACGACTTGGCGGCTGTGGCGTCGATAGCTTTTGAAATCGGCGTCGGTGGTCACGACAATAGGGTCGGGGAGGGTTTCACTCATGCGGACGAGGCAGGCATCGGCCAGGCTCATGGGGACGTTGGCGTATTTGGCACGCAGATCAAGCACTTGGAGCAGTTCGTCGGCCAAGTTCAGTCCAATCCGCAGATGTCCCTGACGCAGCAGCTTATCGAGGGTGTGTGCATGGAGTTCGTGCGAGAGAAAGAACGCCTCCGTCAGTGCGGCTTCGCAAGTGAACCACGGCCCTGGTTGGCGGGCAAAAGTTTCCCGTGCCCAGCGATGATGCTCCTCGCGCGGGTCAAGCAGTGCGACCAGCGCGCCGCTGTCAGCGATGCAGCTTTTTGGCACGGATGATCTCCAGGAGCCGCTGCTTCTTGGGCGAGAGGGCCCGGCGCCGGCGGACGGGCACCTTCATCGCCCAACATTCCTCCAGGATTTCCCGCAAACCTCCGCCGTTGAGCGGCGGGAGCGAGGGCTGGTCCAGGAGGTCCCTGATGAGGCTCGATTTCGAGACACGGCGGGCGGTTGATTGTTGCTCGATCCGCCGAGCCAGTGACTCCGGCAATCGAATGGTCAAACTCTTCATGGGAGCAGTGTAAGACAAATGCGGCAGAAGCGCAAGACAAATGAATTCTGGAATAGGGGTCAGTCCTAGAAAAATGACAATCACCTTTTGGCGTTGCGTGCCGGGCAACAAACGCCACACCTGGTCGCAATTTTCCCTAGGTCAATCAGGCACAAACCGCGGCGACATCAAGTCACTCCATTCCTTCACACCGCCGCCCCGCGTCGATGCTCGGATCAAGAGCCGACACCTTTTTGTGCCTCAATATATTTGCATTTTTCCCTTATTTTACTGGGGCAAATGCAGAAAGTGTCAATATTCTAGGACTGACCCCTTGGTGGGTTTTGTGGGGCGGTGGAGTGGGGGATTCTGGGGACTGGCGCGGGGAGGGGGGAACCGCTATAATGGGGGCATGGCTGAGATTGCCGCGCCGGTGGCTCCGCTCGTGACGGAGAAGAAGGAAAAAACCGATCCGAAGGAAATGCGGGATCGGGGTTATGTGGTCATTTGCTGGAATGACCCGGTGAATTTGATGGATTACGTGACGCACGTTTTTCAAATGGTGTTTGGCTGGCCGAGGGCCAAGGCGCGGCGGCACATGCTGCAGGTGCATGAGACGGGCAAAAGTCTGCTGGCGCGGGAGACTTTTGAGAAGGCCGAGCATTACGTGCATCAACTGCAAGGCTACGGCCTGACCGCCACCCTGGAGCGCGAGGCATGAAAGTGATGCGTTCGCCGAAGGCGGAGCGGGCGGGGCACCCGTATGTTTTTCACCTGAGCCGGAGGGAAAGGGAGGTGCTGCTGGCGACGCTGAAGCTGTATCCGCAGTTGGACATCCGCCATCATCAATTGAGCCGGGACCCCAAGGCGCGGGGCGCGGCGGACCAGCAATGGCTGGAAGAGGCCATGGCGCAAGAGCAGGAGGAACACCGGAAAAGGCTGGGCGAGTTTTTCAACAACGGCCGGCGCTTTTTCAAGGGGGAGGAAGGCGATCTTGTGCTGACGTTGACCGGGGAACAAATGGAATGGCTGTTGCGGGTGCTGAACGAGATCCGGGTGGGCAGTTGGGTGCGGCTGGGGCGGCCGGAATTGGAGGAGGCGCGCCGCCTCCGGTTGGCGGCCGCGCAGGCGCGGCTTTTCACGGCCATGGAATTGAGCGGTTATTTCGAGGCGGCGTTGCTGGAGGCGTTTTCCTGAAGGGGCCCGCGGCCCTTATTCCCGGTTTTTTGTGTCAATAATAATAGTGACCGGGCCGTCGTTGGTCAGCGTCACCTGCATGTCGGCGCCGAACTCGCCGGTTTGGACCGGACGGCCCAGGTCCTGGGAGAGGCGGGCGATAAAACGTTCATAGAGGGGGACGGCGATGTCGGGGGGCGCGGAGCGCGAGTAGGAAGGGCGGTTTCCCTTTTTGGTGCTGGCGAACAAAGTGAACTGGCTGACGACCAGGACGTCGCCGGCGGTTTCCTGCACGGAGCGGTTCATGACGCCGTTTGCGTCATTGAAAATCCGCAGACGGGCGATCTTGCCGCTGAGCCACTCCACGTCTTCGGGCGTGTCGGAATCTTCGACGGCGACGAGGACGAGCAAGCCTCGCTGGATGGCGGCCTTGGCGGCGGCGGCGATGACGACGCCGGCCTGGGTGACACGCTGGATAAGGGCGCGCATGAGAAAGGAACGCCGTCAGGGGGAGGCGAGCCATTTCCAGACGCGCAACGCTTCCAGGACGCTCCAGGCCTGGGCATCGCAGCCGCGTGCGGTGTGGGGGGCGTCGCCGTCGAGGAGTTCCGGGAGCTGGCCGAGGCAGTTTGTCAAGAGTAATTTATCCATGCCGGCCAGGTAGGCCCTGGCCGCGGCCCGGGCGGGAGGCGAGAGGTCCCAGGCCCTGGCCAGGGCCTCGCAGGCGGTGGGGAGAATCCAAGGCCAGGCGGTGCCATTGTGATAAGCGGGTTTGCGCGAGGTGTCCTCGTCGCCCTGGTAGCGGCCCCAATAAGGCTCCTGCGGATTGTTGAGCAAACGGCCATCGTTGCTGTGGATCGGCAGCGGCGGCTGGACGGGCAGTGGAGCCAGGGTCCGCACCGCGCCGGGGACGATCAAGTAGCGCAGGGCCGCATCCACCGCGCGGCGCGCCTGGGGGCCGGTGAAGAAGCCAAAGGCAATGGCCGACAAGTAATTGCTGCGCAGGGCCTGGTCCGCCACAGCCTGGGCGGCGGCCTGGCCCGGAGAGGCAATGAGCAGATCGGCGATGCAGCCCTTGTCTTCGAGCCAGAAAAGTTTTCGGAGCGATTCCTCGGCGCGATTGGCCAGGGCCTCCCAGGAGTCGCCGGGCGGCTTCAATCCCAGTTTGTGGACCTGGCGCAGGAGGCGAATCCATAAGACCTGGATTTCGACGGGGTAGCCTTGACGCGGCGTGCAGGCGGGAAAATTGGTGTCCATCCAGGTGAAATGGGCCGGGCTCCAGATCAATGCGGAGGCGGGGTCCATGCGGATACCGTTGGGTGTGCCGCGAGCGTAGCCGAGGGCGATTTCGTGCAGGACATCCGATACCTTGCGTCCAGACTGATTGACTTGTGAGTCGTAGATTGATTGGCCCATGCGCTCGGCGGTTTCCTGGCAAACGATCCCGTACCAGAGGGGCGCATCGGAAGTGTCGCGGTTGGAGGCGTTGGCGCCGTGAATGATGTTGGGCATGGTGCCGTTTTCGGCGAAGCGGCCAAAGGTGACCAACTCCCCGGCGACGTCCGAGACCATGCCGGCCGCCAACATGCCGCGCGCGCAGATGAACGAATCCCGTCCCCAATCCAGGAACCAAGGGTAGCCGGCGATCACGGTGCAGCCCGAGCCGCGCCGCACCACGAAGGCGCGCGCCGCGATGGCCAGGCGCTCGCCAAAGGCATCTGTTTCAGAGGGCTTCGGCTCCGCGGCCGCCATTTCGTCCGCCATGGCGCGCTGGCTGGGATGTTGTTCGATCACCGATAAGGTTGGCGGCGGCAGTTCGGCGGAGAGCGCCAGCGTGACGGCTTTGTCCCTGGCCAACGGCAGTTCGAACCAGCCGGGGCTGTAAAGGTCGCCATTGGCCACCTGGCCGCGGCTCTGCTCGACGGGGTAAAGAATCCCCTGGCACCATTCCGGTTGCGAGTGGAAGAGGCCGAGGTTGCTGAGAACGCGCAATTGGCGGTCGCGGGCGGGCGTAAAGGCGAAGCCGGGCTGGTCGGTCAGCGGGTGGCAATGGGAGGTGAAATGTTGCTCGGCGCCGCCGTTGCGATGGGTTTCGCTGTGGAAATTGCGGTCCTCGATATCGACGCGGATGGTGAGATGGACGTGGAATTGGGGCGGCAAATCGGCGGGGCGGGAGCCGGGAAGCCGGGCGAAATTGAAGACGATGGTGTTGGTCCCGTCCAGCATGTTGGCGGCCAGAAGCACGTCCACCGTCCTGCCGTCGCCCGCCTCGGCCAGGAAGCGCCAGAGTGCGGGAGGCCCGACGGTCAAGGAAACGAGGTTCTGCAAATCCAGCGGGGTGGTAAAGCCATCCGCCGTGATCCAGACGCGGAGGCGCGCGGCGAAGATGTGCCGGTCCACGGGGTATTCCGGATTGAGATTCGCGCCCAGGGCGCAATCGTATTTGGAATTGATACGGCCCAGATCGGCGCCCAAGCGGGCCATGCCGCCGCGGCCGTTGGTCAACAATACCAGGGAGTCGGGCGGCGGATTGGCCAGCGTGCCGGAGAAAACGGGTCCGGCGGCCAGGAACCGCACGGTGGCCTGGACCTTCTCGCAGGCCAGCCCGTAACGCTCGATTTGCAATTGAGCATCGACCGCGCCGCCCAGATGCTTGGGCGCAAAACAGGCGATGTAACCGTCGCGGACTTGGATGGCCTCGGCCTCTTCGCGGATTGCGGTGTCCGGGCGGACGAGCCAGGCGCGAAAGGGGCGGTCATCGTGCAGCAGGAGCCAATGATCGGGCGGGACTGGCGCGACGCGGCGGCGATCCAGCAAAGTCCACATGACGACCTGGGGATAGCCCGACTGGGCCGCGTCGAGCGCGCCCAACAGGCCGGCGCGGGAGCGAATGCGGTCCAGGTAGGAGATGGACCCCAGAAAACCGCGCGCATCCAAGTGAACGCGTTGGGCCAAGTCACGCCAGGAATAAGGCCCGATTTCCTCCGGGAGCAGGAGTTTGCTCAAGGCGCCGATGGCCCAGGAAGATTGGGCGCGGGCCTGGCGGTAGGCGTCGCCGGCCAGGCCGACGGGTTTTGGGGTGGCGGCCAGGCAAAAGGCCGCGCCCGGCAGCAGGTTGAAAGCGACGTGTTGCTGGCTGGATTGCGTGGGCGGAGGAGTTTGGCCCAGCAAATCGATATGCGGTCGGCCCAATTGCTCATATTGTTCCGGTGTGAGGGCGAAGGAACGGCAGGCGTCGGGATTAGTGTTGACGAGGACCAAGACGGTGTCCAGGCCCTCCGCCGAGACGCGGCGCAAGGCGAACACGTCCGAGGAATCCGGGCTGAGCCGCTCCAGTTTGGCCCCGTCAAAGAAGCAGGGATGATGGGCCAGCAAGCGGTTGAGGGCCGAGAGTTCGCCGAGCAAATTGTCCGGGTTGCCCCAGGCCAGGCCGCTGCTGGAGTGGACTTCGATTTTCTCGCGGGCCAGCCACTCGACGCCGCAGGTGAATCCGTAACCGCCCGCCACGCTGGCGAGGGCGGAGAGCTGGTTGCGCATGAGCGACCAAGTCCGCCCTCTTTGAGCGAGGCGGTCGTTGTCGTGCGTTTCGCTGTAATGAACATAAATGCCAACGCGCTCGCTTTGGCGGATGCTGTAATCGAGATAGCGCGCCACGTCGGAAGGGCCGTAATTCTGGAAGAGTTCCGAATAGGCCCATTGCATGCCGCCGTCGGTCAACAAGGCCTCGGTGGCCTCCAAGGGACCGCCCAGGCCTTCCAGCAGGAACAACACTTCGGGGAATTCCTGGCGCACGCGGGCCTGGATGTATTGCCAGACCTGCTCTGGCACTTTGTAGCCCGCGTCGCAGCGAAATCCATCCACGCCCCGGCGGCACCAGGTCAGGAACGCCTGGGCGAACTGTTCCCACAATTCGAGGAAGTTGGGATTCAATTCCACCAGGTCGCCCCAGGTCACGCCCCAGGCGCCGGGACTGGCAAATGAGCCGTCGGGCTTGCGCAGGAACCATTCCGGGTTGTTCTCGAAAAGGGTTGAACCCCAGCCGGTGTGGTTGATCACCATGTCCAGGAGGAGGCGTCCGCCGCGCCGATGCACGGCGGAGGCCAATTCGCAAAACTGCTCAACACCGTTGGTGCGGGAATCGAACTCGACCAGGGCCGGATCGATGGCGGTCAAGTCCAGGCAGGCATAGGGACTGCCGAAACGGCCGAAGCGTCCGAAGACGGCAGGGGTGGGACCGATGGGGAGCAACTGCAGGACGCGGCAACCCAGCTTGTCCATGATGTGAGGCAACTCGCGCACCAGATCGCGCAAGGTGCCGGAAGGGGGGATGACGATGTAGCGGCGATCGTCCAGCTTGTTGAGTTCCTTCTCCTCATTGGGGTCGCAGGCCGTAGCGGCTGTTTTGGCGGGGCCGAAGAGCCGCGGGAAAGCGCAATAGATGGTATTGGTCGTGCGATAGACGTTGGGGTGGACGCACACGCCCGCGTCGGGTCCTTCCGGCCAGGATTGGCGTCCTTGCGGGTCCAAGGCATAAGATTTGGCCTTGTAGAACCCGACATCCGTCAGCGGGAGTTCGATGGCCCACTCGCCGGAAGGTTGTTCTTGCAGGGGCACGTCGCGCCAGAAGGCGATGGAGAGGGGATTTTTGCCGGCGTGGGTGGCGATGGTTTCCTGGCGCAGGCGCCCGGCCTTGCCCAGGTTGGTGCGCAGCACAGCCCGCCAGCCCTTGGGAAATCCTTGCGGTGTCCAAAGGCTGAAGCGAACGCGATCACCGACAAAACGCAACAAGCGTTCGCCGGGCGCCGGAGTCATAATCAGTTTGCCCATGCCAAGTTGGCGTGGGTTTTATCCGTTAGCCCGGCGCAATTCAATGATATACGCGCCGCGGGCGCAAGATGTCCCGCGGCGCCCACTGCGGCGCGATGCCTGGCATCACGGTTGCAGGAGGAAGAAACCGGATTGGCCGCCCTCGAGGAACCAGCCGGCGGCGTTGGTGGGCGAATCTTCCGGCAGAACGACGCCTGTGGCCACGGTGTTGCGATTGGTGCCGGTGGGCCGGAAGGCCAAGGTCAAGACGCCTGTGCCTGGGTTGAGGGCGCCTTTGAGCAGGTTGGTCGGCTCAGGAGAGTTGGTTTGCAGTTTGTTCCCGGCGATGGCCACGTTGCTGTAAATCAACACTTCCCCGGCGGTGTTGCTGAGGGTGAGAGTGCAGTTGGTCAAATCCCAATTGTTGACGCCTTTCTTCGGCGGCTCGTAGAAGGAGCCGAGAGCGGAGAGGTTGGTGTTGGTAAAGCCGGCAAGCGATGTGCCGGGCTTGATCCATCCCAGGCCGGCGCCGACGATGGTCTGGGCCTGGCCGTTGGTGAGGTTGGTCAGGGTCAGCCAGCCTTGGAGCGACCCCTGGTGCTTGTAGAGGGAGACATAGAGGGGGATGTCTCCGTTGGTGGCCACGGGCACGGACTGGCTGATGGCGGTGTTGTCAGCCAGGCGGCCGCTGAGGGAGACCAGGCCGGCGGCGGAGTTGGACAATGTGGCGTAGCCGCAGCCAATCGGCTCGTTGGCCGGCACGGGGCCGCCCGGCAGGAGGACAAGGGTGTATATGCCCTCATAATTGGTCGCCCGGTAGGTCCTGGCGTTGAACAAGGAGCGATTGGCCAGGAGCTGGGAGAACCAGGCGTTGGTGGCGTTGTCGTTGACGGTGCCGATAATCTGATCATTGGTCAGTTGCAACTCGACTGTAAGAGGCGGCTTATTGGAGCGAGCGATGATGGCGGCCGCCTGCATGTCCAGGTTGAACGCGCCGCTGAAGGAGTAGGAACCGCCGTCCAGCAGGAGCTTGGCGCTGTAGGCCCCGCGGCTGGAGGAAAGGATGGTGGCGGTAAAGAAGCCGGAGCTGGCTTCCGTCATGCCGTTGGTCGGGGAGAACAATCCATCATAAGCGCCGGCGAAGGGCGGGAAGGGATTGGAGACGAAGTTGGCCTGCAAGGTCAGGTTGCTGCACATGAGGAAGGAAAGAGCGGGCAGGGAACCCGGACAATTGGTGTTGGTGCCGCAAATCATGGTCCAGTTGGTAAAGGCCCAAGCGGCGCGGGGCACGGCATTGATGGTAAAGACCTTGTTAATTTCCAGGTAGGCCTTGTTGGCCTGGCCGGTGATTTTGCCGGCGCTGGGCGGGGAGATCTGCAACGTCAAGTGTGCCTTATGCGCTGCCGAGGGGGCATTTGTCGCATAGAAGACGGTGCAGGTGGCCGGGACCGAGAGGAATATGTTGTTGGTGTTGGTACCCTCCGTAGCGAAGGTTTGGGCGGTGATGAGGTTGGGACCGGGAACCAGCGTCACGTTGGTGGACCAGACCTCAACTGTAGCGTTCGACTTTTGCAAATTGGTTGCCGTAAAGGCTCCAAAGGCGTTGGTGTTGACGGCGACTCCCACCGGCGGCGCTGGATAGCCGAAGTCCTTGACGGTGACCAGCACGTTGATATTGGAGTCGGTGGTCAGATGATTATTGGCCGGAGATTTTATGGCGACGACCGGTGTATTGTTGGTGAACCGATGCGGCCCGTTGGTGACCAGCAGCCCGTTGGTGGGCGGGTTGAGGACGACGTTCAGATAGGCGGAGCCGCTGGCGCCCTGGTAACCGTCAATGGAGATGTAGTATCGGGTGCCGGCGATGGCATTGGAAATGACGACCTCCGGCTGGCCGTCCTCAATGTAGTTGGTGGTAAAAGCGGCCCCCACGCTGGTCAAGGTGCTGAAGCCGGTGCCGGGACCGGTATAGACGGCCAGCATGGTGTTAAAGGTGCTGCCGGCGGTGTCGAAAATGAGCGTGCCATTGGTGCGCGCGGCGTAACTGTACCAGTAGGAAGCGCCGCCCGGCTGGCCGGCCGTGCTTGGCTCGCCTTCCTCCTTGGTGGCCCCAACCGTGCTGAACGATTGCGAGAGGGTATAGCCGCCGGTTTCACCGCCGCCGTCCGCCGGGCGGTAGTGTTCTGGCGTGGCGGCGCCCGTCAGGTCCACGGCGTCGCCGAACTTGTCCACCGCCAGATTGGTCTGGCCGCTGGTGGTGTTGGTCTGGAGTTCGATGGCAACGGTTTGGCTTTGCACGACGCCGACGGCATTGGTCGCTTGCACAAAGTAGTTCCCTACCGCGCCGGGCGGGAAATTACTGATGGCCAAAGTACTGGCATTACCGCCCGCCACAGGGACATTGGCAAAATACCATTGGTAGCCGGCGGCGTTGTTGGCGGTTACGCTCACGGTGACGGTGGCGCCGAGATGGACGATCTGGTTGACCGGTTGTCGGGTGATGACCGGCTGCGGGATGCTGCTGAGGAAGTACCCGTTGGTCGGGCCGGGCAGAAGCGGCGGGCCGGGCGAAAGCGCCAGCGCCACACTGCCGGAGGCTCCCTGGTAACCTGCCACCGCAATCTGGTAGGTGACACCCTGAACGCAGTTGAAGGAGACCAAGCTGGTGAAGAAGCCGCCGGAATCGTCATCCTCGGCCACAGAGGTGAGATTGGTGGACGCGGCGCCGGTATAGACGCCGAGCAAGGTGTCGAAGCTGCTGCCTCGCGTGGTGAGGGAGATGATGCCCGTGAAACCGGCCTGCCAACTGTACCACAGGAAGTTGCCGGCCGGCTTGCCCGCTATGGCGGCCAGCTCGCCGGCGGCGGGGGAGCTTGAATTGTCGCCCGCCACACCTGGAAAGACAGGATAGGTCGCATTGGTGGAGAGGGTCAGCCTGCTGGCGAAGATGTCGTTGGTAGAGATGGGCGTTCCATAGGTTAGCGCCACAGGGAAGACCGGGCTTTGCACAGAGGCGGCGTAGTTGGCCACAACGACCTGGTAAGAGCCGGAGTCGAACGGCTGCGCATTGGTGATAGTGTAAGAAATGGGGGTGTTGGAGCCGGCGGCGTAAGTGTTCGTTGCTCCCGGGATGCCGTTGCCGTTGAGGCGCCACTGAGAATAGAAGGCGATCGAATCGCTGGCGGTCACGCTCAAGATGATGTTGGTGACGTTGTTGGTGGTAATGCTAATGGGGCCCAGCGTGGGCGGGCTGACCACGGTCAACACCGCCGAGGCGCTGGCACTCTGCCCCATATTGTTGGTGGCCAAGACAGTATAGGTTCCCGCGTCGCCGACCGGGGCATTGCTGACGCTGAAGGAAGGAAGGGTTGCCCCGAAGATGGGCGCGCCATTGAGTTCCCATTGGTAGGAGACGCCGCTGCCCGTGGTCGTGACACTAAAGGCGGCATTTCCGCCCAATGCGATGGTCTGGCTCACGGGCGGTGTGATGATGGCAAAGCCAGTCGTGACCGCAACGGGAGCGGAGGTATTGGTCAGGCCGAAGCTGTTGGAAACGACGGCCGTCAGGACATGGCTGCCATTTAACGGATTCTGCCAGTTGAACGAGAACGGACTGGCCTGGGAAAGGCCTGCGAGAGCGCCGTCAACATAGAAGTCCACGCTCGTCACCGTTCCCATTCCAGGGGAGGTTTCGACGCTGATTGGGACTTCCGCCGAGGCTGCAAATATCTGCCCGTTGGTCGGGCTTGTAATCAGAATCGAAGGCGGCAGATTGGTGGCATTGCCCGCCACCAGAATGAAGTCGTCGAGCAACATGGCGTTGAACGTGGCGAGGCCGGTGCCTTCCGAACTGAACTCGGCGCTGGCAATGCTGCCGCCGCTGAGAGTAAACGTGCTCGCCGGCACGTTGGTGGTGCTGTAAATGAATAGTTCCTGCGCCGTCTCCAGCAGGTTGCCCAACGGATCGAAAACACCAACCTCCCAGGCAGGATGCGAGACGGAAGGATTGGCCAGCAGTTCCGGCCGCGTGAAGGTGAAGCTGGAGAGCAGGGGGGAGAAGCCCACGGTGAAGCTCACCGGGCCACTGGAACCGGCTTGGGTGAGGATGTTGGGTTGCGATGACGCCAATACGAAGCCGCCGCCGGCCACGTTGGTCTGGTTTTCCGCGGACACGGTGGTGCCCGGACTGAGATTTGTCACCGTGACGCCGTATTGCGCCAGGTAAGTGGAGAGGGTGGCGCCGCTCACGTCCGGCCCGTAGTCAGCGAGAGGATCAAAGTCGATCCAGGTCGTTCCCGGCACATTGACGGTGACATACGAAACCTCGGATACGAGCGAAAAGCCGTAGCTATTGGTTGCCAGCGCGCTGAGCGCAAGAACCTGTTGGTTCGTCAGGTTGGTGATTGTGAAGATATAAGGCGGCGCCAGATTGGTGGCGAGGGCAATGGTTCCATTGTAAAAAATGACGGCGGTATTGGTTGGCGGATAGTTCACCGTGGCGGTCAAGGTGATATTGGCCGGCGCGAGGAAAGTCTCGCCATTGGCCGGCGTCAGGGTGACATTCACCCCAAAGTCGCCGCTCAGGGCCAGTCTGTAAATGGTCCCATTGCCATTGGTCCCTCCATCGGTTGTTGTGCCGTACACAGAACCATCCAACCCATAGGACAAGGGCGAGAAGACCGGGCCCATGTAAACGCCGGTCCTGATGCGCGACTGCAAGGCAGTAAAGGATTGGAGATTGGCGCCGTAGCTCCCCGAAGACTTGGTCAGCCAGACGATGTTGGAGGCGGTCCCTTGCACGGGATTGAAGACAAAGACAGCCCCGCGTTGATTTTCCCCGCCGGCGGAAGCAATGCCGAATAAGGCGCCGTTTGGAGCGGGAACGAGCGAGCCGATGGGATTGTAACCATCCGGGAAGTTTTCGTCGAACGAGAGCAGATTCGAGAATACACCGGAAGAGGAAATGCTGAACAGTGTGCCATCGCCGGGCCCATACCCCGCATAAATGCCGCCGACAGAACCGATATAATCATCATTGGCGCCGCCATATTGCGTAACGCCGTAGAGGTTGCCGTCAGCGCCTTGAGCCAGGCCGTGCGGCACAGCGCCGTCGAGCGGATCGCCATTTTGGTCCCGCTGTGTGCCAAAGGTGTAGAGAACACTCACTCCGCCTTCGCGTGTGACCTTAAAGATGGTTCCATAACCGGAAGTGAGATTTGTGAAATAGCTGAGAACACCATTGGAGTCGGAGACCGAGGTCACATTGGTCAGAATGCCTCCATAGGCCGTGGTGCCGTAAAAGTTTCCATCAAGGCCTTGCACCAGCGGCGCCGCCGGAACGTAACCATAAGGACTAAGCGTCCCGTAGTTGTCGATATTGAATTCGACGGATTGGGAAGGCAGGTCGGAGAGAAGCCGGAACACGCCAACCGGGGAAATGGAAAACAACGTTCCGGAATCATAGGCGCCGCCCCATACAGTTGTGCCATAGAAAAGCCCGTCGGCGCCTTGGACCAGCCTGGCAATAGGAGCGGAGGCATACTCGGCCTCCTCGGAGTGGAAGCTGTATAAAGAGGTCAGTTGCCCGTCTGTTGTTATGCTGAATACAGTGCCGAAATTGCCATTGGTTCCGCCGCTCACGGTGACGCCGTACAGATTTCCGTCGCTGCCCTGAACCAAAGAGCTGGGATAGGCGCCATCGAGGGGGTTGCCAGAATCATCTTGCCACGTGCCGAAGTCGTAGAGGATGGTGAATCGGCCATCGCGCGTCACCTTAAAGACGGACCCGTAGCCAAACCCGGTTATGACATCCACATCGCTATAAGGCCCGCCCGTCGCGAGGGTGCCATAGAAATTGCCATCCTGGCCCTGGATCACGCCGGTTTGACAGGCAAATTCCGTAAAGTCGTAAAGGACCGACAACGAAGTGCCTGGCAAATCAAGAACGGTCTGAAGATGATGCTTGGGTCCCAGTTCACGGAAGTCTTCGCCAGCCTGGGTTTGAGTCATTGCGGTGATAACGCCGCCAAAGGATGTGTCCGGGAAGGTGTCCCAGATGAAATCATCGCCGTCAAATTCAGGCAGGCAGGAGCGGAGATCGAAATTGCCGCTGAAAAAGGCCTGCATCGAAATAAGGTTGGCGGGATGGTGTGCAGAGAGCGCCACTGGACCATTGAGCGAACTGAGCAGATTGCTCAACGTCTGGCGGAAACGCAGCTCATGCGCCAGATCGTTGGTGTTGTGACTCAGGTTGAAGAGACGAATCTCGCCCTCCGGACGGCTGCGAATGAATTGGGAAGCGGCAAAATAGTCGTTGATGGCGTTGACAAAGGCGGTTTGGGCCGCCGGCAGGTCGGCGGTCGTGGTGGTGGTCAACAGGCTGGGGTAATTGGTCAGGAATTCCTCGATGGTCCCGTTCGTGCCGAAGAAGTTGGAGGCGGTCATGAGCTGGACATTCAGGTTCCACGAGTAGGTGGTGTAAATGAACAGCTCGGCGGCATCGCAAAAGGAGCGCAGCATTTGCACGTCGCCCCAGTCCACGGTGACGGCGCCGGCATGGGTTTCATTGGTGGTCAAATCGACGGTGAAAGTGTGATCGGTGATTTGGGCGAACTCAGCTTGCGACAGGATGATGGCGGGCAAAACATTGGTGCGAAGCTGGGCGGTGAATTCATCGGCGTTGAGGGGCGGCGTAGTGTTGGGAATGACGAGTTGGCCGGTCGCATTGGTCGGCTCTGCAGCCTGCCAGTTGAAAAGACCGCGCCCGGCGCTGCCGAAGCCGAGGCGGTTGAGGAAATTGCTGCCGGCGGGCTGTTCCGGCAGGCTGAGCAACTCACTGGCGGCATAGAAGAAAAGGTTGGTGGCGTCATTCTGCGAAAAAATCAGCGCGTTGGAAAAGCTCAGATTGGCCAGAGTAAAGTTCCCCGAGGCCACGAAATTCGTGCCGGCCGCAAAATCTTCAAGCGCATTGGTAACCGGGAGAACGGACAGAACCGCATTGGAACTGTTCGTGACACCATAGGCGTTGGAAACGAGCACAGAATATGTGCCGGCATCGGCCTGTGACACAGGGTCCACTGTCAAAGCGGGGGAGTTCACGCCCGAAAACTCGCCCCCGTTGGACAACGGAACCTCAGAGCGCGTCCACTGGTAACTTAACGGAGGACTGCCGGATGCGACGACAGTGAATGTCGCAAAAAGGCCCACTTGGGTCGGCGGCGGGCTGGCCGGCTGCACAACGATACTGGGCGGAGTACCGATGTAAGCCACGGTCACCACCGTGGTTTGGTTGGAGAGAACCGTTACGTTGGTGCCGGGTGGTGTTAACCAGTTGCTGATGGAGTTGACGGTCACGGTGTGATTGCCCAGCGCAAGTCCCAAAACCGTTGCGCCGGAGGGTTGGGAGATTCCGCCGTCCACCTGCCATTGCGCTCCGGAAGCGTTGGCTCCGGGCGGGAGCAAAAACACTTGCAGCGCCCCATTTGGGTATGGAGCATTCAACATGACCGCCGGGAGCCCGGCAAATGTGGAACCCCAGCCGCTGGCGCCAGGCAAATAATAAACCGTCGCGAAGCTGTCGCCCAGGAACGCCGACGAATCCACAGCGGGAGCATTGCCTTGGAAATAAAGGTTGGTCAGGCTGCCGCACCAGGAAAAGGCTTCATAGTCTATGCTGGCAACACCGCTCCACAATGTGACATTGGTAAGACTTTGGCACTCAGAGAACGCCATGTCTCCAATGCTGATGACGTTGCTGGAGATCGTCACGCTGGCGAGGCTGGCGCATGAGTAGAAGGCTCCCGGACCGATGTTCGTGACCGTATTCGGGACGATGTAGCTTTCGGCTGGATTGCCAATTGGGTATTGAATGAGCATGGCCTGGCTTTTGTCGAGGAGATCTCCATTGGTGGCGCTATAGGCGGAATTGTTGGTGTCCACGTTGATCGCCATCAGGCTGTCGCAATCACCGAACGCAAAACCCCCTAGATTGGTGACGCTGGCGGGGATGGTGGCCATAACCAATCCGTCTCCTGCAAAGGCCCCGGTCCCGATGCTTTGCACATTGGTGGGAATCGTGACGTTGGTGAGGCTGCCGCAGTATTCGAATGCAAAATCCCCGATGTTAGTGACACCGGCAGGGATGATGACAGTGGCCAGGCTGCTGCAGAACTGGAACTCATTCTCCCCGATGTTCTGGACACCGCCGGGGATCGTCAGAGCGATCAGGCTATAGCAGTCACTAAAAGCCCCATCGCCAAGGTTGGTGACGCCGCCCGGCAGGCTGACGAGCGCCAGGTTGGCGCAGCCGGCGAACGCCTCATAACCGATGCTCGTGACGGTGCCGGGAATGTTGATGCTGGTCAGGTTGGTGGCATCATAGAAAGCCTCTGATCCGATGCCGGTGACATCGTGGTTATTAATGCTGACCGGAATGCTAACGGCGCCGCCCAGCCCGTTGTAGCCCGTGATCGTGATAGTGTGGCCGGCATTGGTAACCCAGCTAAATTCAAATTGGACTTGCTCTGTGTAGATGCCGACGGCTGTTGCGGTGGAGTTGGCGGCAACCGTGACATTTTGATTGGAAGGCCTTGTCCATCCGATCACGGGCGTGAAGCTCACCGTGTGGTTCCCTACACTCAACCCGGTGACCGTCGCTCCGCCGGGCTGTAGCACGCCGCCGTCCACCCGCCATTGCGGCGCGCCGCTTATGTTGGCCAACGCAGCCGGGTGGATGGTCACCTGCAATGCGCCTGCCGGACTCGGTTCGTTCAGCATCTGGGCGGGTACGCCGCCAAAAAAGGACCCCCAACCACTCGTGCCGGGATCATAATAGACGCTGAGCATATTATAATCGAGATCGAACAAGGTAACATCCACAGGGACCGCATTGCCCTGGAAATAGACTTTCATCAGGTTCCAGCAATAGGCAAATGCGTACTGGCCAATGCGTGTGACGCCGCTGCCGACTGTCACATTGGTCAGGCTGCCGCAGTATGCGAACGCAGAATCCTCGATGGTGGTGACATTATCGGGGATTGTCAAATCGGTCAGTCCGCTGCAGCCACTGAAGGCATTTGTCCCGAGGACGGTGACGCTAATGGGTATCATGATGTTGGTCAGGCCGGTACATTCGGAGAACGCGTCAGACCCTATGCTGGTGATGTTGTTGGGGATCGTTATGGTGGTCAGGGCCGAACAGCCTTCAAAGACCCAATCCCCGAGGGCGTTGATGCTGTCGGAGATCGTCACATTGGTCAGGCCGGAGCACTCCGAGAAAGCCCCCATTCCAATGTTGGTGACGTTGTTGGGAATGGTCAGGTTGGTGAGGCTCGCGCAGTAATAGAAGGCATAGACCCCGATCGAGGTGACGCTGTTGGGGATAATGACGCCGGTCAGGCTGCTGCAGTATTCGAACGCTTCGTCGCCGATAGTGATGAGGCCGTTGCCCAGGCTTAGAGCGATCAGGCTGGAGCAGCCATCGAACGCCCAACCCCCGATACTGGTGACGCTGTTAGGGATGGTCACACTCATCAGGTTGGTGCAGTCACTGAATGCCCAAGACCCAATATTGATGACGTTGTCGGGGATAGTCACGTTGGTCAGGCTGGTGCAGCCATAGAACGCATCTTCTTCGATGCTAATGAGGCCGTTGCCCAGGCTTAGAGCGATCAGGTCAGTGCAGCCATTGAACGCCCAAGGCCCTATGTCAGTGACGCTGTTGGGGATTATAACGCTGGTCACCATGCTGCCATAAAACGCAAATCCTCCAATCGCTGTGACCGGCAAGCCGTTGATGCTGCTGGGGATGGCCATGGGGCCGCCTATGCCGGTATAACTGGTGATGGTGATGGTGTTGTCGAAATTGGTAACCCACTGGAGCTCGAATGGCGCTTCTTCCACATAGACGCCGGTGGCCGTCGCAACGGCATTGGTATTGACCGAAACATTCTGGCTGGATGGTGTGGTCCATCCAGGCACTATTGTGAAACTCACGATATGATTGCCCAAAGCCAGGCCTGTAACAATCGCTCCGCCGGGCTGGAGCAGCCCGCCGTCCACCTGCCATTGCGGCGCGCCCGGAAGGCCGGCTATCGCATCCGGCAGGATGAACACTTGCAGCGAGCCGTTTGAGGCCGGCGGGTTGAACATCTGCGCTGGAACGTTTTCAAACATGGGTCCCCAACCGCTCGTGCCGGAAGCATAATAAATGCTGAAGGTTTCGGGGTCCGCATAAAACACAGTATCGTCAGCACTGGGCGCGTTCCCCAGGAAATAGGCGCCGGCCAGGTTGTAACAAAAGGCAAAGGCATAATCTCCGATGCTGGTGAGGTCGCTGCCGATCGTCACATTGGTCAGGCTCGTGCAAAACGCGAATGCATAAGCCGCGATATTGGTAACATGGTTGGGGATGCTCGCACCGGTCAGGTTGCTGCAGTAAGCGAACGCGTATTCCCCGATACTGGTGACGCCACTGCCCATGGTCACGTTGGTCAGGCTCGCGCAGTCCAAGAACGTCCCGTTGCCGATGCTGGTGACGGCGTCGGGGATCGCCACGAAGGTGAGGTTGGCGCAGTCAGAGAACACCGCCTCCCCGATGGTGAAGACCGCGTTGGGGATCGTGAGGTTGGTCAGGCTCGAGCACCCGGAAAACGCCCCATCCCCAATGCTGGTGACATTATTGGGAATCACGACGTTGGCCAGACTGGAGCAGCCGGAAAACGTGCCAGGCCCAATGCTTGTGATATTGGCGGGGATTGTCACGCTGGCGAGGCTGACGCAGTCAATAAACGCGTTGGCCCCGAGGCTGTTGACAGTGTTGGGGAGCGTCACGTTGGTCAGAGCGGAGCAATCGGAAAACGCTCCATCCCCGATGCTGGCGACCCCGTCGCCGATGGTGATGCTGGCCAGGTTGGAGCAGGAATTGAAGGCATCCTGCCCGATGCCAATGACAGTGCCGGGAACTATGTAACTCCCGGCCGCATTGCCGGCCGGATATTGAATGAGAATGCTCTGGGTCTTGTTGAACAACACTCCGTTGATGCTGCAATAGTTGGAGTTGTCGGCATCCACGGTTATGGCTGTCAGGCTGGGACAATAGTCGAACGCGTAAAGCCCGATGCTGGCGACGCTGTTGGCTATCGTCACGCTGACAAGGCCAGTGCCTTCGAAAGCCCAATCACCAATGCCCGTCACATTGCCGGGGATCGTCACGCTGGTCAGGTTGTAACATGAATCGAACGCTCCATACCCGATGGAAATGACGTTTGTCCCGATTGTAACACTGGTTATATTGGTGTTTCCGTAGAACGCTCCGTAACCAATGCTGGTCACGGGCAGAGCGGTGATCGTGGCGGGAATGGCCACCGCGCCGCCTGGCCCGGTGTAACTGGTTATGGTGATGGTGGTGCCGCCGGGATTTATCATGTAACCGAATTGGGATTGCCCTAGGTTGGGCAGCGTTAGTCTAAACACTGTGCCATCGAGATCAGGGCCGCCGTAAGTCGTTGTGCCATAGAAGGTGTTGCCCGATAACACCAGTCCGATTTGTGAACCAGCTCCTCCGCCGTTGTCGGCGAGATTATATAGGTTCGTAAAACTCCCCCCATTAGCGTTAATTGCGAATAACGTGCCATCGCCCCAATCGCCGCCACCATACGACCTCCCGTAGAGGGTGTTGCCTGATAGGATCAATCCTCCACCCGGCCCAGATCCATCACTATTGTTGCCAGTATCCAGATTAGTTGCTGTGAAGCTGTACAGGTTCGTAAAACCCGTGCCGTTTGTATTAAGAGCAAACACTATGCCACTGCCACCAGCGCCGCCTAAACCTGCGGTTCCATAGAGGGTGTTGCCCGATAAGATCAATTCAGATTGGGGAAAAGCTCCGTCGCTGTTAGTGCCGGCAGTCGTCGCCGTGAAACTATGCAGGTTCGTAAAGCCCATGCCATTGGTGTTGATGGCGAAGACTGTGCCATCGCCCCCACTGCCGCCGCTTAAGGCCGTTCCATACAAGGTGCCACTCGATTGAATCAGTGCTACAAGCGGAGAAGACCCGTCGCTGCCATTCGTGAAATTATAAAGGTTCGTAAAACCTGTGCCATTGGTGCTGATGGCGAACACCGTGCCAAAGATCGAAGTACCGCCCTGAGATGCGGTTCCGTACAGTGTGTTGCCCGATAAAATCAATCTGGCATCCGGGCTCGCTCCGTCGTTGGGAGGGCCGGCGAAATTATGCAGGTTCGTAAAACCCGCGCCATTCGTGCTGATGGCGAACACCGTGCCAAAGCTCGAAGTACCGCCTTGAGATGCGGTTCCGTACAGTGTGTTGCCCGATAAGATCAATCCCCCGAACGGCGCGGCTCCGTCGCTGTTAGTGCCGGCAGTCGTCGCCGTGAAACTATGCAGGTTCGTAAAACCCGTGCCATCGCTGTTGACCTTGAACACGGTCCCATTCGTCGAACTGCCGCCAGCATGGGTCGTTCCGTAGAGGGTATTGCCCGATAAAACCAATCCGGCATACGGATTAGCTCCGTCAGTGCCGTTGGTGAAATAATACAGATTCGAATATGTTTGTGCCTCCAACCGCCCAGGCAATGTCAAGGCGAAACCGGCGATCAGCGCGGTCAGGAGCAGCAGGTTTTTGATACTCGTTCTCATTAGGGTTGATTCCTTAGATGGCTCATAGCAAAAGACAAATGAGGCGGCTACAATCGCGGCGGCATGTTGCAGCATGGATATTGCTCGGTTTGTTTTCATTTGGATGGATGTGGGTCGGTGATGCGTGGACGGGGGGAATCATTGAAAGTCAAGGCAGACGCAAAAAGAGGGCAGGTCGCGCGCGGCGCGGTTTCAAGGACCACCTGGCCGCCGCGCGGACCGGCCAGATTCAGGGTGCCGCGGGGCGCCTGGATTTCGCGGTCGCCGGAGACGAAATGGACGCCGTTGAGCAACTCCCAGCGGTCGCCGCCGGCCGACCGCGCCAAACCGGCTTCGAGGCGGTTGGTCGTGGAGAGGACGAGTTTGATCCGGCGCATTTCAATCCGTTGCCCGGCCTTGGTGGCGAGCCAGCGCTGAAAGGAGGCCAGGCCGGCCATCGGGTCGGCGGCGTCCCGCGCCTCAAAGGTGACGCCGTCCAGGACGCCAATGGGGAACATGCCGATGCGGAAGAAGCCCCTGCGTTGGAAATCCATGAAGGCGCTGTCCACGCGCACGACGGCGGAGAGTTTGAAGGCGCCGGGCGTGTAGAGCGGGACGACGGCGTGCTGCACGGAGAGGCCTTGCTGCAGAAGGTCGGAAACGCCTTGGGCGCCCGCTTTAGTCAAGAGA
>Ga0326727_10003683_pt1 | contig 48232 bp, 63 predicted proteins | sample MB2enrmetagenome_FD_207643 | JGI IMG/M metagenome (GOLD analysis project Ga0326727, IMG submission 207643) | Lab enriched peat soil microbial communities from McLean, Ithaca, NY, United States - MB29MY | ecosystem: Environmental > Terrestrial > Soil > Wetlands > Peat | place: USA: New York... | reverse complement strand
ACACGGAAGTGCTTTCCAAGGGTCTGGGCGTCATGGACGCCACTTCCATCGCCATGTGCCGCGACAACCGGATGCCCATTATTGTTTTCAATTTGAATACAACTGGCAATATAATGCGTATTGCGACAGGTGAGGCTATCGGTACGTTGATTCATTAACTTACGAATATACTTGAAAATTACGTACCGTTCATGTACCATAAGGACATGAAGGTTTTCGCTCTATCCGCCCTGCTCACCGCCGCGCTTTCCGCACAGGACGCCCGGCAAATCACCCTCATCCAAGAACATGAAGCGATGGGGCGCCGCGCAGCCGCCCGCATCGAGCACCAAACGAGCCGCGCGCCGGCCACCGCGCCCCAACAGACCAAGCGGTCGGCGCTAAGCCCCGCCGACGCCGCGGTGCTCCGCAAGGCGATGGAACGCTTGGCGCCATGCCTCACCGGGAAGCTCACCAAAGATCCCGATTCCCCGTTATACGTCCCCGAAGTGGACGAAGCGTGCTTAGCAGGGAGGCCGTAGAATGATCCTACACGCGCCCGAAGACGACCTGGAAGCATACAGCATGAACCGGCTTCAGAACTCGGCGCGCAGGGCGATCAAAGAGCACCTTTTGCTCTGCGAGCGATGCCGCCTCCGGTTGTCGGCTACCGGCGTCTACGTTCGCGCGATGCGCGCCGGGACGGCCGCCCTTGACCGGGAAACCATGGGACGCGACTAGGATCATCCGACATGCTCACGATCTATCGTCGTCATCTGGAAGACATCCCCGGCGATCCACCGATTGAGCGATGCAAGAGCAAGCTCAAGAAGCGCGGCCTTTCCATCCGCGAAATCCGCACCTGGAAGCGCTGCGATTGTCCGCTATGGATCATCGGGACCGATCCCCGCGGCGCGTACCACCGCCACACTCTCGACACCGCCAGTTGGGCCTCCGCCGAAGAGAAGAAGCGCAAGATCGAAGCCGGAATTGAGGAGCGCGTCCGAGTCCTGATATCCAAGGCGCTTGACGATTGGACCGATGCCCTCCTGGCCGCCAAGCGCAAACAAACCACCGTGAGGGCGGTACATGGCGCGATGGCGAAGACCCTCAAGGATTGGAGCGCCCACGCCGGCTACGAGTACCTGGATGAACTCACCCTCTCCGTGCTTGATAAATTCGTGGGGTCTTGGGACTACGCCTCCACCACCCACCGGGGCCGCATCGACCTCATGCGCTCGTTCTTCCGGTTTTGTCTCAACCGGAAGTGGATCAAAGAGAATCCCGCCTCGGGCCTGATAAAGCCGGAGGAAGACCTTGAGCCGACGCTCCCGTTCACCGCCGATGAGGAGAAACTGATCTTCGCCGCCGCCGAGCGCTTCCTTGAGCGCCCGAACTTCAACGGCCTGTGGGTTCGCTACGCACAGACGGCCATCGCCCTGCTGTACGTCATGCGATGGACAGGGCTCCGTGCTACCGATGCGGTTCTGTTCGAGCCCCGGAAGATCCAGACCGTCACCGTGGACGGGACCGAAGTCGCGGTATACGAAACGTACCAGATGAAGACCGGAAAATGGGTAATGTGCCCGATCCCTCCCCACGTGGCCGCCCTTATCAGATCCGCACCCCGGCTGAGCGAGGAGCACGCGTTCATTCCCGCGGCGGACGCAGGATACATGACGGAACCCCGGCGCGTGTCGAACAACTTCTATACGGGCTTCCTCTGCCCTTTGGCGACTCTTTCAGGCGTCCCCGAGGTGCGCGCCCATCGGTTCCGGGACACCTTCGCCGTGCGGCTCCTGGAACAGGGGAAACCCCTGGAAATCGTCCAGGCTCTCCTCGGCCACAAGTCCATCCGGACTACCGAGAAACACTACGCGCCGTGGGTGAAGTCAAGACAGGAAATGCTGGTACGCGAGGTCATGCGGACCTGGTGAACGGATTTACGGACGCGCCCAAATTATGAACATCGCCAGCGCCAACATGGCGAGCATCCATAGCGGCCAGAAGTACCTCTGCCCCACCTACGCAGCCCCCTTATTGAGCATCCGCCGGTGGAGAAGTTTTTCCGCGTTTGAGCGGATCGAAAACCTCCACCACGTGCTCCGCCAGAATCGCCTTCTCCGACAACCCGCGTTCCAGACGAATGGCTGCGCGCTCAATAACGTCCAGTGCTTCATCTCCAGGGCGACCTCCTAGCCTTATACATAAGGCGTTCAAACGCTCCCACCAGGTCATCGTCAAATTCATTTACCCCACCCCCTTGTTCACCATGCGCCGATGCACCCTCTCTACCACGCTGGCCGGGATGCGCAGCGTTGTATGTGCCCGCCTTGTCCGCGTACTCACCCCCCGGCCGAATTTCAGGACCCCCTCCTCGTCCTGGAAGATGCGGCGAATGGACTTCGGGTTCAGGCTCCACCATTCGGCCACCTGCTCCGGCGTGTAGTGCGGTTCATCCGGCTTAACAAGCGTCATCGCCCCACTCCCGCCAGCGCCCCGGTAACGTGCCCGCGCAACTCATCGATGGCGTACATCCCGAGTTCGAACATCGCGCCCTGAACGAATCCGAGCCATCGATTTACCTTCCCGTCGGATGGCAGATTCGGGATTACGGACAGCATCCACCGCAAGTGATACAGCTTTTCGCTCGCGGTCAGATTCACTTGTGAGGTGTCCGTCTTTCTTGCGCCATCCCCCAGGTTGCCTGCGCCATGTTTGACGATTCGCTCATCATACGCCCGGCATAGCTCCCACAACCGCTCCCGGTCGGACCATTCCGCCGGCGTATCGGCAACCGCCTTCGGGCGCCACAACGTGACTACGTCCCACTCTCGATCCTTCATTCGCACCCCTCGAACAACCCCATCTGCCCCACTGCCTCTCCCAACTCAAACACCCGGAGCCTCACTCCCTTGCGGGCCGCGTATTCCCGCGACCACTGTTCCGCGTGCGCGGCCGTGTTGGCGATAGCCGCCCGCTCGCCCTTCGCGTGGTTGCGTCCGCCACAGACGCAATCGCAGGCGGTGTGCCTGGCGCCGTAGCAGCGCGCGTCGCACCGCCCGACGCACCCCTCCGAGTTGTACACGCTCAGCAGCGTCATGGCTCATCCTTGCGGTTCGCTCGACATCGCCCGCTCCTCAAACCGCACGATCTCGCCGAAGAACGACATCGGTATAATGCCCTCCGGGCCGTCCCGTTGCTTGGCAACGATCAACTCGGCAAACCCGTCCTTGGGATCGTCCGGCCTGCGGTATACGTCCTCGCGGAAGATGAACCCCACCAGGTCGGCATCCTGCTCCACCGCGCCCGATTCACGCAAGTCCGACAGTACGGGCCTGTGGTCCTGTCGTGCGTCCACGGCCCGGCTCAGTTGGCTCAGGGCAATGAACGGCACATCGCAGTCTTTGGCGATCACCTTCACGTTGCGGCTGATACGCGACATCTCAGAAACGCGGAACTCATCCTTCCCCTGTAGGAGCAACTGAAGGTAGTCCAGAATCACAAGGTGCAGGCCTCCACGCGCCTTTTCCTTGCGAATCTTGGCGTGGATATCCTCCATGGTCGTGTTTGCCCGCTGGTCGATCAGTATCCGGTCATCCGCCGCTATCTCGCCCGCCGCACGCCCGATAGCTTTCCGCTCCTCTTCGTTAAGCCATCCGCCGGTGAACCGTCTGAGATTCACACGCGCGCGCGAACAGATAAGCCGGTCCAACAGGCTCACGTCCGACATCTCCAGCGAGAAGATCGCAGTGCGCTTGTCGTGATCCACCGACACCCGCTCCGCGATATTCAGTGCCAGCGCCGTCTTTCCCATCCGTGGCCGTGCGCCGATTACATACAAGCGACCGCCCTCGAATCCCCCGGTCAGAGTGTCCAGCATCGGGTAGCCCGACGCCAGCCCTCTAGCGCGCGTCTTCCGGTCCAGGTATTTCTGGAACCCTCCCTCACGAGTTATGATCTGGGACGCGGTGAGGAACGTTGTCTCGGAGCACCCTTCTGCCAGGGCGAGAATCGTAGAGTTTGCGCCGGCCAGTATCTCAGCCGGGATTTCATCCCCGGCCAAACATCGATTCTGTAGGTGCTCCGCGGCGAAGTAGATTCGCCGCAGCGTGGACTTATCCAGCACGATCCGAATGTAGCTGTCGATGTTCGGTATCCTGGGCAGGCCGTCATCGAGCGAGACCAGGTAGCCCAAGCCGTCGCAGGACTCCAGTTGGTCGCACTTCATCAACTCGTTGGCGACGGTCACGCGGTCGATGCGTTCGCCGCGCGACTGGAGATCTCCCATGCGCCGGAAGATGCGCCGATGCTTCTCGAGACTGAAGTCATCGGCTTCGAGCGCGCCGGCCGCTATGACGTACCACGTATCATCGAGCAGAATGGAGCCAAGCACGAACCGCTCGGCGTCCACGTTCGCCGGCAGCCCCGCGCTCACTGCCGTTCCCCAGTAATGGATTTCGGATCGAAGTATGCCGTCGGCTTCTCGGGAGCCGACGCCTTGAAGCCGCTGTACTTCCCCTCGGCGATGAACTTCGAGGCCCACGGAACAAACTTGCCGTCATCCTTGCGCCAGTCATCCGACGCGATGGCCCGCCGCAAGCCGGCCAGGATCGCCTCATCCTCGGCGCGTGAGATGAAGATCTGGCAAGCCATCTGCTCATCGAACCGATGCGCCGGGTACAGACGCTTAAATTCGTCCCAGCGCGCGATGGACACCACCTCTTCGGTAGCCGGAGTTGGAGGCGCCTGTTTGATCGCTCCGCCCGCCTTCACAGGCCGCCCTCCGCGCTTGCCGTTCTCCGCGAGCTGCGCGCGTCGCTCCTCATCGCGCACCATGCGCCGGGAAAAAATGACGCGATCCTCGGTCCGGCTGAACACGCCGCGCTCCGCCAGCTCGGCGAGCAGGCGCGAGTATTCGTCCAGGGGCAGGCCCACCAGCCGCAAAACGAACTCCAGCGGGAGCGCCCCACGCTCATCGGCCAGATGTCCGTACGGCGTCCCCTCATGCATCAGGCATAAGAGGTCCGCCCAGAGCCCGCGCGCCGCGATGGAGCATTGGCGGAGCGCAAGATCCCAAATCCACTCCTTCGGATAGAACTGAAACGACGGCCGCTTCATGCGATCCTCGGCATTTCCGTCCACTCGCGCCCATCCAGCATCCGCCCCTCCGCCTTCTTACCCCACTGCTTAAAAAAGAACGGGATATCGGCCCTCCGGCATTGCTCCCGGAGGGATCGAGCCCAATCCGGGTCTATCGGGCGAGCGCCTGGCCCGCTCTCGCCGCCCACTATTACCCAGTTCAGATTTCCAAGGCCCTGCGCCGGAGGCCCCAACAGCGGCTCCATGGAAGCGAACCGCACCGAAGCGCCCGGAACCTTCGCGAGAGATTCCAGCCGAAGAGCCGTGCTGGAGTCGGTAACCGTCACTCCCGGCCAGACGTTCCGCGGGATCGGGTTACTCCGCCAGTACGCCAGCATCCGCCGCCCGCGCTTCGTCAGCAGGATGTAGACGTGCGGCGAATCCGCCATCGCCGGCAGGGCCGGCGTGAGCCACGTCTCCGGGTCGATGCTCTCCGTGAATGGGTCCGACAGGTCGCACACGAAGATGATGCGCGGATACCCGTCGAGCCACGGCTTGTCCGGCCGCGGCTTCCCGGTCAGGTCCGGCCACTTGATAGCTTTCGCCAGGCGGCCCTGGATCAGCGTCGGGGTATCGAAGGACGGCCCCCATCCTGGAAGCCCCGCGTACCGCCCCACGAGCGCGGCTGCATAGCAATGGCTCTCAGGTTTACCCTTCCGGTGAAGCTCGCATCCATCGCATCCCACGATCTCATTGACCGTGGAGTCGCACCAGCCGATGTCCGTTTTAATCCCCACACCACACCACCCCGGCGATCAGCCGATCTCCGACGGCCAGCATGGCCGCATCGTATTCCGCGCGAGTTGCGCACTTACGCGACAAAACCAGGGCGATTCCATCCGCATAGATGTAGTGGACCGTGCCGTATAGCGGACGCGTGCAACCCGCCCCATGGCTGTAGCCCTTGTCCGGCCAGATACACGCCTCGCAGCCCCTCACCTGGGCCGGCGGACCGACGGTGAATGACTTGTTTAGGTATTGCGTACAGCCTCCCACACCACAGCCGGCCTCCCGCTGGCCGTCTTCCGCGTTTTCCCCGAGGCCCGCACCTTGCCGGCCCGCACCAGTTCGATCCGCCGCGGCCGTTCCGTGCTCGGGTTCAGCTTCAACGAGCGCTGGATCTCCTCATCCGTAAGGCCGCCGAATTTCCGCGAGATGATGTCGAGAACGGCGGCCCGGTCCACCTTGGCGCCCGGACGCATCGCCTCCGCCGCGCCAATCGAGGTCGGGGAGTGCGGTTGGTACGGCAGCATCTCCGGAGCGTCGAACATCTAGAGTTGACCGCTCATCGCCATCACCGAACAATCGTTACCTTGCCCTTGACCAGATACTCTTCCGCGGCCTTTGTCAGCCAGTAAGCCTTGGTGGTCAAGTCGCGCTGTTTGCCTCGGATCTTGTCCACTATCCGGTCAAGCCCTTCAGTGTCGCGCGCCTTTGTCAGCAGGCGCGCCTGCTTCCACCCCTCGCGGATCTCGGCTTCGATCACTATCTTTTCGAGCGCCGTGTACATATCGCGTTCTTCGATGAGGCCGAGGGCAACCAAGTCGCCCTTAACCCTGTAGTCGATATGCCGTTCACGGCCGCCGCCGTTCGACATCGCCACCAAAGTGAACATCTGGCTGGAAGTCAGCTTGATCTGCTTTACGATCTCGATGTTTTCTCGCGTCATAATCCTCGCGCCCTCCTGTTCCGCACCTCTCGCGCCAATTCCTCGGCCACCTGATGCGCCGGGCCCGGTCCATTTCGCTCCCAATAGGGAGTCGCGAACTCCCGCAACGCATCGGCCCGCGCCGCCAGGAGCGCGGTAGCCGCGCGCTCCGTGAACACAGCCTTATGCGCGTGGCTGAGGAACGTGGGAGCATACATCCCAACCAACGCAGTCGCCGACTCCCTGCACTTCGCCAATTCGCCCGCAACGTCCATCGTCAGATCCTCATCGGCATCACGATGTACCGGTAGTCGCCGCTCCCGGACGGCCGCAACTCACCCGCTGCTTTCGCCTCGCTCAGGTGCAGCGTCACCGCCTCGGCATCCACCACTCCCAGGAAATCCGCCAGGTAGGCCGCGTTGAAGCCGATCTCCAGCGGCGCGCCCGCGTAGTCGCATGGCACCGCATCCGCGCTTTCGCCGCTCTCCATCGTGGATGCCGACACCTCCAACTCGCCGTCCTTGAGCGACAGGCGTATCGCGTGGCTCCGCTCATCGGCGAACTGCGCCACGCGCGATATCGCCGCCGCCAACTGCGCCCGGTTGACCGTTACCACCGTCTTGGAGTCTTTCGGCAGTATGCGCTGATAGTCCGGGAAGTTGCCAGACATCTTGCGCGTCGTCAGGAGCGCATCCCCGGACCGGAAGAACAGGTGATTGTCATCCTGTGAGATAGCGAAGGATTCCGCCCCGTTCGTCAACTGGGACAGGTTACGTATGGCGGATGCCGGCAGCAGGAAATTCGTAGGCTGCTCGCCGGCCAAGTCCGCCGCCGCGACCGCCAGGCGGTGGCCGTCGGTTCCCACCAGGCGCAAGTGCCCCTCGCGATGGTCGAACAACGCCCCGTTGAGCGTGAACCGGGATTGTTCCGTGGTGATGGCCAGCCTGACCCGATTGACCAGCGTCAAAAACATCGCAACCGGGACGGTGAGAACGGCCTCCGGCATGGCGGGTAGTTCGGGAAAGCCCTCGGCGGACATCCCGGCGATGCGCGTGCGCGACCGGCCGGCCGTCACCGAAGCCCAGAAATTCTCGCCCACCTTGAAACCGACATCCCCATCCGGCAGCAGCCGGCTGTAATCCGCCAGCTTCTTCGCCGGCAGGGTCGTAACGCCCGGCGTCGTCACCTTCGCCTCGATGCGCACGCTCAGCGCGGCATCCAGGTCCGTGGCCGTTAGGGTCAAGCTGTCCGCTTCGGCCTGCAACCTGACGTTCGACAGGATCGGGATAGTGGAGCGCTTCTCCACCACCCTGGAAGCCAGGGCGAGCGCCGAACATAGGGCGGACTTTGAGACGGAAAACTGCATACTGATCCTCCAATAGTTGATGGCTTGTTGTGGTCTGCCCGCGCGGCTACCTACCCGGCGGAGTCCAGAAGATCGGGATACGGCCCGGATTCTCCCGGAAGTATCGGTCCAGGGCGTCGTAGAACTGCTGGCGCTCCTCGGGAGAGAGTTGCCTGGGCGGAGGCGCGGGAGCGGGAGCCGGCCCCGGCTGACGCGCTACCTGGTACGCGATTCTTTCCGCCGCGGCGCGCTCGCGCGCCCCACGCTCCTGAATGGCCTTGATAGCATCGGAACTCGGCAGCGGCTCCGCATTTGCGGCGGCCAAAGATGACGCCACGGCGTCTCGCACCGTGGAAGACATCCAGCCCGGCAGCAGCTCGGCATTTGCGGCGGCCGGAGAAGGAGCGATCACCCAATACAGCGCCTGGATGATCGGACTCTCTCCAATCTCCTGCCCGGTGAAAGTGAGCGCCGTGCCGCTGAGGGTATAGTCCGTTCCTCCCAACATCAAGAGCCCGTTCACGTACACCATTACACCCGTGTTCGCCGCTGGCGTTCCGGTCAAAGCGAACCTCTGGCCCCGTGTCTGGAAGACATCGAGCCGCGGCGTCAAGACAACCGACTGCGTATAGACCGGCGCCTGTCCGCGCGCCGGCCCGAGCGATAGCGACGCGCAAAGCAGCGCCGCCGCCAAGACGTACTTAATGCTGGATTTCATGGTTTCCTTTGGGCTGAATTATCGAAGAACGCACCTACCGCTCCACGCAGCAGGGAAATAGACAGTCACATCGAACGTGGTGGGGTCCGACACCCACCCGTTAGGCTCCAAGTTCACCGGTGGAGTATCGGCGCTATAGCAACTCACCGTCAGGTCCGCCGTGCCAAGATTGTGCGTTGCACCCAGAACGGTGATCGATGTCTGCCCTGTGAAGTTGGCCGTATACCGCACAGCCACCGGCTGCCACTGGCCGGCGCTGGCGCTCCAGCGCATCATCTGGCCATCGGACGGAGTGGCGGAGGACACCGCCTTACCCTGAAGTTTCGCAACTGTGGCCGAGGTCAGAGCGCCGGAGAGATCACCTCCGGGTGTTATCGCCGCCTCTAGGTCCGCCTGGTTCGCCAGCGTTCCCCCGATTTGCCCCCACGTGCCGCTTGCGCCCGCGACAAATCCGGGTACCCAGGCCGAACCGCTCCACGTCGGCGATTGCCCTGGCTGTGCCCCGTTCTGCGCGAGCTGCTGCCACTGCACCATGTAGGATGGCAATGGGGTCGTAGTCACAACCACGGAACCCACTTCCACCGGAGCGGAACCCGTTGGCACTACCCAGGTCTCAGTCCACGCCCTTCCGCCCGTCAAAGACCACGAAACCGAGTAACTCGTGCCGCTCGGCACGCAGGTGTCATTTGGCATCAGGCTGACGTTAAATAGCCCACCGGTGAACTTGACGGCTACCGTTTTATCCCCCACGTAAACCGGCCCGGATTTGCAGACGCCGTTCGGGCGAATGAGCGCTTGCCCGCTCGCCGGCGTACCGTCCGGATTGACCACGGTTTGTGATATGGCCGTCGTACCGGGACCGTGCTGACTGAACCACAGCGTTACCCAGGCGGGAGCCGAAACCGTGCCAACGACCACGGAATCGACGGAAACAGGACTACTGCTTGTTGGCACGTTCCAGGTCTGAACCCACATAGCGCCCCCGGCCAGCGCCCATGAAGCGGTGTACGAGGTGCCACTCGGCACGCACGTATCGTTAGGCACTAAGCTGACACTGAACGCGCCGCCGGAGAAGGTCACGGATACGGTCTGGTTTCCGACGTAATCCGACCCGGATTGGCAAGCGGCCGATGGTCGAATGTAGACCGTTCCACTCGCCGGCGTGCCGTCCGGATTTACGACCGTCTGCGTCAGGGTCGTTGTCGCCCCGAACATTGATACGCCGCCGGCCAGAAACAATAGAAGTCTCTTCATGCCTTTCACATTCCCCCCGCCGCCGCAAACTGCCGCGGCCCTTCGCACGCCGGCAATCGATCCGAGCATATCTGCCGTATGTGCGCCGTGACTGACGCGCGCCGCCGCATCGGTTCCACCGATACCCGGACCTCATTGAAGTAGTCCCGCACCGGGTACAGCGCGTATGGCCGCAACTCACCGTAGATCCGTCCGAGGCGTTGCTCCACGCGATAGACCGCGTGAAAGAACGTCCCCCGGTCCATGCCGAGACGCCGCGTGCAGAAGTTCCAATCCCACCCGTGCAGAAAATGGAAATCGAAGACGCCCCAAAGTTGGGCATTGAGTTCGCGCCGCGCGACAATCTCGAAGTCCGCCATGTACTCCGCCTGCTTGAGGGAGTAGTACCTCTTTCCGTCGCGCCCGGTAGCGCAATAGGCGAAGTCAACCTTGCCGCTGAATCCCGCATTCACGCGCAACTGGCGGTACCGCCTGTAACACACGCGAAAGATCTCCCGGAAGGCGCAATTGCAAGGCCCCGACGACTGACGCTCTCGCTCTATCCAGCCGGTTCCGTTACAGTGCGCGCAAGTGCCCCTCGCCAGTCCGATCACCATAGACCGGTTCCAGAACCGCGCCCTTCCCGGCGCCGTCCGCGGCTCGATGACCTCGACCTTTTGACGCATCGGCATCAGTCTTTCTTCCTTCGGAGCACATACTCCACGCCGGTCAGTGCGGCTCCGGCTACCGGGATTCCGTCGTACAGGAGTCGGCGGATCTTTGCGTAATCGGGAGACTTCCGCGTCTGCATCAGCCCGGCAGCTTCCAGCGCGGCGAGGTCCGTGATCTCAATCGCGGCCCGGCGGTCCAACTGGAGACCAAACCGCTCCACCATCGCCAGCACCGCGCAGTCTTCCTCGAACGGGCTCTCAGTCATAGCCGCTGCCAGATGGGATCGAGCGCTCGCAGGCGCGCGGCGAGTTCATCGGCGATACCCGCTTCCAACTCGGCCAAGTGCGCGCCGATGACCCGCCGCTCGATGGCCGAGCCGACGCCCGGCCCCTCGACCTCTCTCCGGTCGTCGATCTTCGCGAGGATTGCGGCCTCGCGCGCCATCCGCTCTTTCATGCATCCACCTCCCCGCGCGACCCGAAAAGAGGGGCGGATGGTTCGCAGGCCACCCGCCCACAAGGAGAAAAAAAAGGACCCTCGACCGCAACGAGCGCATCCCATACCGTGCCCGCGACGCCCTCATGCCAGCGACGGGATACACACACCCTCCAGCAGACGCCGCGCGCCCGGTCGATCCTGATTTCTACGCGATGTCCCCCAACCGTGCCGGCCCACTTCCTCTCCGGGTCCGCATGGACCTCTCGGATGATCCGGCTTCGCTTGGCTGGGGAGACTTCGGGCATGTCACGCGCCTATTGCGCACAGGCGCGCATTCGCGTGCCCAGCCCCGCGGCACTCGCGCAACTTCTCCGCCAGCACGCCCGTCCGGCTATCCGCCGGCCAGTACAGCATCCGTCCATCGAGCGGGTGGTAATAGACCACCTCGAACCGCTGCGCCAGGCTGCCCTTCATCACATGCACCCCGGCGCCGGGGCGACTCGCCCCTGGCGCCCGCGGCCCACCATCGCTTCGACACAGGCGTCCAAGGTGCTTGGAATGCGCGCATGGAGTCCGTAGTATTCCGGATCTTCATCGCGCTTCCACGCCGCCTCAAGTCGCGTAAACTCCACGTCCCTGACGGCCGCCCGGACCAGCGCGGTGAAATCCTCGATACGCTCGCGCGCCGCCGCCGGCAGATCGGCCGTGCAGGCCGCTCCCGAGGCTTCCCGCGCTACCCGCTGCCGGATCGCTTCTTCGATCCAGGCGCTCTTACTGGTGCGCTGCCCTGCCATCCGTCCCACCTCAGCATTGAGACCCGATGAGAGCCTCAGCTTCACCTGTTCGCTTTTCTGGGCCACCTCGATGCTCACAGACACTCCATTCCCCTGCCCGCGCACACGAATGGCGCGGGCCGCGTTCGGCTGTTTCGGATAAACTGTCCTGTTGATAGGCTGTGGAGGAGAGGGGCTGGACGTTCCGGCGCCGTGATTCACGGGGCCGTTGTCGCGTCCGTTCCTTCCTTCAGCCTTCGGATTCTTTCCCTGGATTCGCTATGTCCGAATCCAGCATCACCATAGCGCGAAGGCGCGCACTCTGTCTGATTCGTGGTACCTCGAATTCTGCTTAGCCGCCCTGATCCTGGCCGCCAAAATCCGGCGTCCTTTTGCGGGATCGGCGAAGCGCGCTTTCGGGCCTCTCAGCATTTTTCAAAACAGATAGTAGAACCAGTACGGGGAAATATCGAGAATATTTTACGCATAAGAGCAAAAGTATATTTGCTGTTCTGCTATTTTGCTCAAGCGCGTTGATTCAAAAAGAAAACACCATTCCGTCGTCCGCTGGCGGAAAATAAGTGCAGATGCTAAAGAAGAGACGCGACGATCCGGTTAAGCTGTCTGTGTGCGTCACGAAGGCCGAGGATGCGGCGATCCTGCTGGAATCTAAGGTCAAGAGGCGCATCACAAAGCAGGATTGGCTCGCTGAAGCTGTCCGAGAGTACCTGAGGGGCGCGGGCGTCATCCCCGGAGATGCGGGTCCGCTGGCCGGACTCTCCCCGGAGGATCAGCGAAGAGTGCAGCGATACATCGACCTACTAAACGCCGCTGGGGAAGACCGGATGTTCCGCGTTGCAGTAGATTCCAACATCGATCTCTTCGAGCGCCTCCTGTCCTATCCCCCCAGAACTGTCCCTCCTGAAACTACGAAGTGACGCGTATGTACTATATCCTCTATAAGTAACGGTATTACCTATGCGGTGAGATCATACACATACTAGCTGAAAAAAGCTTGAGAGGAATCGGGCCGGAGATATACCACATATACATGAGCCATCTAACTGAGCACGACCTGGAGCGATACACGCCGGGGATGGTCACCGACCCGCAAGAACTGGCGGCGCTTGAAGAGCATTACCTCGGATGCCCAGTATGCGCTGAACTTGCGCAGAGGACCGAAGAGTATGTAATTGCGTTGCGCCGCGCGCTGATTGTCGGCAACTTCGACCTGGAGTGAGTTAGTAGCCCCCGATTCACGGCAGCAGAATAGCGTGAACCAGATCCAGCGCCTCATCGAGCGAGCCCACCACGAACGGCACGGTCGCCCGGACGATGGCGTGATCGTGCAGGTTCCCCGGCTCCATGATGGCCACCATTGGCCGCCGCGCCGCGTCCGCCCACCCGACCTCGATGCACGTGCCGACGCTTACCCGCGCGGCTCCCAGGAAGTTGAATAGCACCACGTCCGCCCGCTGACAGTCGAACCGGTCGCGCGACGTGATGCCCTGAGGCGTGCTGAGGGGATGCCCGTGGTAACCGAGCGATTCAAGCTTGCTCTGCACCTCGGCCAGGAAGTGCTTACACCGCAACGGCGAAAGCCCCACGATGGGCGGCTTCAATCGGCGCTGCGCATCCGCTCGCCAGTCGTTCGCCCCGTCGAACGTCAGGCCCGTAATGGGGCCTGCGAGATAGACCAGCTTTTCCGCCCCCATCACTTCCCCTTCTCCGCCGCCTTCACCGACAGATCATCCAGCTCCGGGTGAATGTCTTCGTGGTGCATGATGCAACAGAGGTTCCACACCGCCTGTGCCAGGTGATCCTCGTTCGGGTTGACATCCGCCGGCAGCCGGTCCAGCGGGATGCCCTCGCGCCGGAACAGGGAGATCATCTGGTAATCGTTCAAGTGCCGCTGCGCCGAGTCCGCGAACCGCGACAACGGCGAGCCCTTCTCCCAGTTGCGGGCTTGGTATTTGGCGGCCCCGCGCTCATAGACCAGCGCGAGCCGCCTCAGCGCCAGGGGCGTAATCAACTCGAACCGCCCCTTTCCCTCCCTGGTATCCCGCACCATTCCGGAGCAGAAAGTCTCCCGCGCCCCGCTATCCGCCACGATGAAGTCTCGCTTGCGATTACTCATTTTCTCCGGCTCCGTACCGGGAAAGCCCTCTCCAAGTCCACGTCCCGCCGCTCGATAATGCCCGACTTGGGAATGTTCAGGCGCCACCGTCCCGGCCGCGTATCGTCAGCCTGGCTCTCCATGCCGATCAGAAGCGCTTCGTCGCTCTCCGCCAAGAGGAAGCCCACCTCACACAACTCCGACAACTCCGGCACGGCGGCCCGCGGAGTGGAATCCGCGGCCTCCACCGAACAGGCATCTTTCCAGCGGACGTACGTGACCGTCATGGCTTGTGCCTCCGGACGGCCTTACCGGGACGTTTCACTACCACGTACGACGCCACGCTCATCGGCCTTCCCGACATGTCGGTGATTACCTTCCGCGATGGGCGAACCAGTCCCTTCTCGATAGCCCGCCTGATTAGCGCCCGAGCTTTATCCTCGCTCATCGGCCGGACCAGGCGTAATTCCGCGGTAGTGAACCCCTCTCCGCCCTCGTTCGCCTCCCCAACTGCCCGCAGTAGTTCGTCGAGTGTGATTGATTCCATGTTTACTCCGTTCGGGTCCGCTTGACCGTCCAGACCTTGCTCGTGGCGTACAGCACTCCATCATCGGAATAGCGGACGCTAACCCCGCCGAATTGGGGCGTACTGATCCTGGCACCCGGAATCTTCCAGGCGAACGGAGTTTTCCCCTGCCACGCCGGAGTTACGATTGCGCTCGCTTCGCTCGTTTGCCCCTCCACCGTACCTACCGGGATGGTGATCTGGATGTTCCGGTGACGGTGCGAACGCACAATGATGTCGGGCGGAGTCTGCCGCCAGCGGGAAGACTCCACAAACATCTCCGTGAGTTCCTTGTACACAGCCGTCGATTCATAGGCTGTGCTCGATGTCGTTCCCACGTGATGCAGGAAGTTCACCAGCTTTCCATCGCCGATCTGCTTCCAGAGGTCCCACCGGCAGTACTGCCCCTCGTCGTTGGGTATGGCCCCCAGCGCGTGCGCCATCGCCTCTTCCGTCTGCGCGCTGATTCCCACGTGCGCCTCGGTCCCGCGCACCATGTAGAGGCCGCCCTTTGCCTTTTCCACCTCCGGCGCCAGCAGCGCTTGAGTGACCTTGCATTGATCCCCTATGTTGTGGGATATGGGAGTGGTGGCCCGGTGATGCACGCCCTCCACCGCATCGCCATTGACCACAATGCAGTACCGCTCTCCCCTGACCGCGAACGGTACCCACTCATCCCAGAACGTCCGCCACATCGCGTACAGCTTCTGCTGGAATGCCGACGGCAAGTACTTTCCGCCGTCGTCCAGATCGATTCCGCCTGGCGGGCAGACGGCCAGCTTACAGCCCCCGTGAATATCCGAGACGACGATGATATTGTTTACGTCGTTGATCTTGCGGGGTCCAGCTACGGTCTTCGCCATTTATCCCATCCCCTCCACCGACTGTTCGACCTTGACGAACCGATCTTCCACGGCCGCGTGAACCGCCCCACACAGCTTGCTGTTCACGTAGTTCCCGTTCACCCGCACGTAGAACTGATTCACAGCCTCCGCGATAGAGGCCCGCACCTCAACCCGTACGGTCTCCAGCTTGGCGTTGGCCAGAGCCATCTCCGCGCGGAGCGTGGCTACTTCGGCCCGCGCCGCGAACGCCAACAGCCCCACCAGCAGGCTCCCGATCAGCGACACCACGGCCGCGACCGCGTACAACCATTCCGGCGTCATCCCCAATCCCCTCTGTTTCTGCTACGGTAGATTCGGGCGGCGCCCGCGTAGCAGTAGATGTTACGCAGTGGGGCGTTCCCGCGCCCCCGCCGCTCCTTCCTACTTAGCACCCGAGGCGTAGAACCCCTGGATATGCTGGATGTAAGCCACCGTCTCCCTGGCCCGCTTCCCGGTGACGGCGGCCAGGCGCGCGGCCACCGCCGGCCAGTGAGTCGAGCCGGCCTCCTTGGCGGCCCTCTGAATGTTCCCCGGCCCCGCGTTGTAACTGCCGAAGACAAGCGCCAACCTATCGGCGGATGCGGTGACTGAGCGCCACAAAGACCAGAGTTGCGCATCGTACTTGATGCCTCCCTGGATATTCTGCTCAGCGTCCCCTGGGTTGATCCCCAGCCCCTTTGCAGTCTCGGGCATAAGTTGCATGATCCCTATAGCACCGGCCGGGGATCTGTGTTCCTGGCATAGCCCGCTCTCGGCGACTCCCTGCGAGCGCCACCAACGCCAATCCTGCCACGGGGCGTAGAATTGGCCCCAGTGACGGAAGGCCAGATCGTACTTGACGGTCTGGGCGTCAAGCAAGGGCGAAAGCGACAAGAGCAGCGGCAAAAACAACAGCCACCGCGATGGGGTGTTTCTCGATGATTTCGGCCGTGTTGTACCGACGAAGAATTGTGCGGTCCAGAAGAACGGCGTTGATGATAACAAGGAGTGCCTCCGATTCTTTCCGTAGAAGCGCGTTGCCAATCTCTATCAAGCCCCACCTCCCGCTTTCGCGCCGTTCCGGTACATCAGGTAGCCCATGATAGCCAGCACTAGAGCCACGCCGATCTTGACGCACTCGCCGTGCGGTATAGCTTCCCAGCGGACTTGGTTGAGCAGCGCCAGCCCGGCCGCTCCGCCCGCTATGGTTGTCGAAACGTCCCTATCCATGGCTGCCGCCTATTGCCACCGGAAGGACATGCTGGCCATGTATTCCGGCTGCACGGACGTACCGGCGACGGCCGCCATGCGGACCCCCGCCACCACGCCGAACCCCGCGGGGATTACGTGGCCGGCCAGCTTGGCGCCGCCGAGGTCGTAGCGAACGCGAAGGCCGCCCCCCAGATTCCCAAGTGCCACAGCGGACGCCACAGCCGCCGAAGTCGCCTGAACCAGACCGAACGTCGCGCCGGCGTCCATGGTTCCATAGAGCGATAACTTGCCGGATTTCTTGAGCAGATACCCGAAGCCCGTCCGCACGGTGGAAACCCTGTCTTGCATTTCGATTGTGGTGATACTGCAAACCTTGCTTCCGCAGACTCCGAGTTCCAGGATGGAGGCGGCCAGCGCCGGGTTGGAATAGTGGTTATACTCGCCCCCCAGCCCGACAAAAACGGACGTGGTGAATGCGGCGGTTGTCGTTGCGGTCTGCCCGAACGCGCACAGCGCGCCGAGCGTAAACAGGACACAGATAATCTTCGTTGTCTTCATAGTTTCCTCGGTAAAAGTTGGAATTACAGGAAGCGCGCCCCGATCTTTCCGGCCGTTTCCAACCACGCTCTGAAGCGCGCCCAAAACGTCTTGGGCTTTGCGATGTCCGCGGTGATAGCGTGGATATCCGCCGCGATTCCATCGGCGCTCTTACCCACCCCCACGGCGGATTCCGCCAGCTTGGGCGCGGCGTCCCGGACGGTCCGCATGGTTTGCGCCGTCTCGCCGGCCGTGACCTTGGCCGCCGCGATCAGCCCCAGCGTTTGCGCGGGCAGCGCGTCCCGCCGGAGCAGCACGGCCGCCGCCTCATCCGCGTGGGCCGTCACGCTGGCGACGTTCGTCAAGATGGGGTGTAGATCCCCCCGGACCCCATCGAGCGCGCCTACCGCCCCCGAGAGGCGGGAATCGGCAATCCCGAGCGCCTCCCCCGTCCGCCTATCCAGCACGGCGGTAAGCGTGTCCACGCGCGCCAGCGTATCCGTCCGCAGTGCGACGATTTGCCCCACCGCATCGCGCCGGATTCCGGACGCCTGCCCGTCCACCTCGGCGAGCAGGCCCCGCCGCGTGGCCTGAACCTCCTCCACCAGCGCGGAACGTGTGTCCCGGATCTCTCCAGGGATGGCTTCCACCACGGCGGTTGCCGCCCGCATGAGCAGGATTCCGTACACCACGGATGCCACCAGCACTGCCAACAGGGCACAGGCAAGGATGTAGCGTACGCGTATCATTCGTTTTTCCTTTGAAGTTCGGCGCGCGCCTCAAAACACCCGAGCGCGCCTCTTGTTGACTGGCAGCGGCAGCGTCCAACTCAGCAGACATAACTGATCGACCGCCCAGAAGCACATCAGCGGGATGCCTGCATTCACCGCCGCCAGATATTGCGCCGTCCACGCGCACGCCCCGTTGAACCACGGGACCAGGTAAGCCGTGGCGGACTTGGCATAACTCAGCGCCGAATACCCGTATGCCATGGCCGCCTTCGCCAGGTCGAGATTCAGGTACGTCGATCCCCAGGACAGGGCCTCCAGCTTCACCCGGTCGATGTCCCCGTTCGGCCCCATGTACTGCGACGGGATGTTGACGTAATTGTTCAGCCGGCCGCCCTGTGGATACGGATACCCGGCGTTCCAATAGACCGTTGGGGCGTTCGTGTCGAGCGGTAACAGCCATTCGACTTTTGCGCCCGAGTAGGCCGCCTTCACCGCTTGCGCGATCGCGTGCATGTGCGCGTACACCAGGCCCTGGAGGAAGTTCGCATCCGCATACGAGTTGACGTTCGGATTGTCGTCTTGGGTGTAGAAGCTGGCCAGCGCGCGCGACAAGGCCGCCGCCGCGGCCGAAGCCGTGTAGGCGTCATAGTAAGCCATACCCCCGCCGCTCACCGTGCCCGTGCCGGGCACGTACGCGCCGTTCCCGCTCGAACCCACCAGCGCGAAATGCGTCGGGTCCGTCACGGTCACCGTGAAATCGCCGTTGGCCGCCGTGTTCCCCTGCACCCCCGCATCGATCACTCCCTGCCCCGTGGCGAGGCCGTGTACGGCCGGCGTCCCAATCGAAATCGGAGCCGTGTAGCTGGCGTACCCAATCGCCAAACCGTTCACCCGGCCATAGAACCACCAGCCCACCTCGCCAAATTGCAGCCATGGAGTCAGCCCCGCCGCGGCGAGTATTCCCGCCGCCTGGAGGTAGCAGGCCGTCAAGTACGCCGTCACCGTCGCCGGATTGAAGGTGCATTGCGTGGTCTGGAGGTCTATCAACGCGGTGGCCCCGGCCGCCACAGTGAACGCCGTCCCCGATACCAGCGTGGTCAACTGGTAATGGTTCGCATCGGTCACTGTACAGGCCCACACCGCGCCGTTGGACCCTTGCGCGATATGTACCGTATTCCCGGTGACGTACCCGTGGCCGGTCTGCTGGATGGTCTGCGGACCCGATCCGCTCACCGCCTCCACCACGCCCGCGCCCCATGAGCCGAACCCTGTGGACGTGAGCACTTGATTACCGCTGGCGAACCGCTGGCTCCATGCCCCGGACTTCAAAGTCCCCGGCCCGTTCCCATCGGAGGCCGAACATGCTGTGTCCCCGCCGCACCTTGGGGCGAGTATGACGTTGTTCGCGCTCGCCGTCGCCGCGGCGTTCGGATCTCCGTTCCCGGCATTGATGAGCGCGGCCAGGGCGATTGCGATATCGCCGGATCCGTCGCTCGAGAGCTGGAGATGGGTGTAGGTCTTCGTCCCGATGGTAATGGTGTGCGCATACCCGGCGCCCAGGTAGTTCCAAAACCCGAACGTCACGGATGCCGGCGCGGCGTCATTGGAATCCGGCGGAGCGAGCAACTCCTGAGAAAACGCCACCGTCATGGTCTGCCCGGCCGCCTTCACCAGCGCGCCCAGGTCCGTCAGGTAATCCCGGAACGCCCGGTTGAGCGGCGCCGCCTGCGTTGCATCCACTTGCCACGTACCCTCATTCCCTACGCCGATATCGCCCGTGCGAGCAATCGAGCCGGTCGCTCCCGTGCTTGTCGAGACCGACAACGTAAATCCGTTGATCGGCGAGAGCGACGTGATCGTGAACTGTCCCGCCGTCGCGGCCGGAGCTGCGCAGACCCCCACGAACGTGGCGTTGATGGCGTTCACCAGACGTTGCGCCAGCGTAGTAAGGGTGTCGGCCGGATACACCGCCGCCCCGAGCGACGTACCGCTGATATCGAAGAACACGGCATCCCCATCGCCGAACCCCGATCCCGTCGCAAACAAACCGGATAGCGTGACCGTCGCCTGATGGAAGTTGCCCCCGTTCCGCGTCCGCTTGAGCGCGAAGAAGACGCCGGTATAGAAATCGATATCCCCGGCGAAGCCCGCCTGCCCCAGAATCCACATCAGCCGCTCTGGCGGTATCTGGTAAGTGGCTCCCGTGTCGAAGTCGCAAGCGCAGCTCGCGCTGGAGTAGGTGATTGCCGGCGCCACGGGATCGCTCAACACCGCCGCCTGGAGGTAATCGAGCAAGCACGTCCCGGCCGCCACCGTCAACGTGACCGTGTGTTGCCCGGCCGCCACCCCGGAGGCGATCAGCCGCCGCCCCGATGTCGGGCTCGCCGAAGATTGCAGCGAATACGCGCTCACCTGTACGGCCGCCCCGCCATCGAGTTGCGTACTGAACGTTCCGCCCGCCGTGGACACCGCCGTCCCGACGTACAGGTTATGCGCAGACTGGCAACTATAGGTGATCGTCACCGCATCGCCAACGTGCCCACTCTGCCACGCGAATCCGCCCACATACCATCCGGCGACTTGCGACCAACCGCTCCCGGCCCGCGCGGCCCATGCATCGGCCGACGTAATCGTCACCGACCCGGGCCCGGCGATCTTGAGCGGAGTCACCCCACCCGAATCTCCCACCGTCCAATTGGAGAACACCGCGGACCATTCGCTCGCAGCGTAAGCCACCAGCGATGGGTTGACGGTCCCCGAATCGTAATTCAGAGGCGGCGCGAGAGTCAGCCACAACTGCCGCACGCTGGCCAGCCCCAAAGCCGAAAAGTCCAGATGGACATGAATCGAAGTCGGGTCCGCCCCGCCCGTCAGTTTCGACGTGGGCGCGGGAAGCAGGTAGCACGTGCTGGTCTTATTCATCGCCAGCAGTTCGATGCCGTTTCCATCACTGCCAGCAGTCAGCGAGGTCACCGTAAATGACGCCGGATCTACCAGGCTCTGTACGGCCTGTAACCCTGTCGAGGAAGTGAAGGCGTTGATCTCAGCCACCAACGCCGCGGCCACCGTGGCGAAAGTGTCACTAACGCCCACCACGTAATCGTAAACGTCATTACCCCGGTAGATCAGGTATAGCCGGTCATACTGGACGGGATTCGGCCCGCCCCCGGTCACGGTGTAGGTGCAACTGGCCTGAACCGCGCCCGTCGTCGCCGTGATATCGAGAGCAACCGAACCCTGGACCTCCGTTACCGTTCCATCGCCGCTCACGCTCCGGGTGACATAGCCCAGCGCACCCCACGGCACGGACTGATACTTCACGCTGGCCGGGTTCTGGCATCCCGTAAGGGCCAGGTCGAAATCGAGCGTTACCCCGGCCAGCGAGAAATCCGGCAAGTACCGCGAGGTATAGAGATGTCCAAACTGATCGTCTGCGTCGAATAGCACGCACACCGCGAAGTCCGCCTGATCGCTCCAGCATCCGCTCACGGTGAACCCGCTCCCGGATGCGTTATGGAGCGACGCCGCGGCCCCGCGCCGGTCGAAGCCCCGCAGGTACATCGACCGATGCGGTTGTAGTTTGGAGATAGTCATGGGTCAGTGGGGCACGCATTCAGCCTGCCGTCTACAGGTAGATGAAGATCGACAAATCGGACCCAGGAACGGTGGTCCCCACGGCCGTAATGTCCAAGGTGATGTTCGCGCTGGCCGTCAACGGCCCGGCCGCCGCCAACTGCGCAGCCGTAGCCTGCACCGTCGTATTCCCAGCGGCCACCGTCAGCGTCATCCACAGCGCCCCGCCGAGGTTGATGTTGAATATCGCCCCGGCCCCTGTCGGCCCCGTCTTCAGATACACGGCCACGCTCTGCGCCGCGCGGCTGGCGCTCAGCGCCACGATGGGCGCCTGGTTACTGCCAATCGCCAGCGTCCCGTCCACTTGCAGCGTAACGCCCGGCGTAGCATTCGATCCCGCCGCGCCGTAGATCCAGTCTTCCCGGATCGGGCCGTCCCCATCCGGCGACTCCAACCCGTTCACGTCCACCGTGAACCCCGCAATTAAGACCGGCTGTTTGATGAAGTTCGCCGCCGGAACGCTGAGTACCACCGGAGTCAGCGGGCTCGCATTGTCGATGCTGGTCGAGTCCGCCTGGAAGGCCCACACTGGCGCCTCGATAATCCACACCGAGGTTTCATCCATGACGATGCCCGGCTGGAACGTCAGCGTCGTCGCGGTGTTCGCCGTAATTTGGCTCGGCGGTTGCCCGCGCCCCGTCCCGCGGATCACCCGGATCAGGTTCCCTACCTCGGCCCCTGGCGTCAGCCCGCCATAGCTATCGGTGCTGTTCTTGTATCCCGAGTCGGTGATCTGTGTCGGATTGCCGCTGTTCGGCGCGTCCGCCTTGTTGCGGATCACCACCGCATCGCCCACCAGCACGATCCCCGTCGGATCTCTGTCCAGCGTGAGAGTCCCCGTCGCGTGATCGCATCCCGTGATATTGAAGCTCGCGAACGGCGTACTTCTGTCCGGGCTTCCGATCATCGACAGCACCCGCCCCACCGGGTTGAATGGGGTGCTGGAGGTGTCTATCATCCACAGGCACAGGAGCGTATTAGTGGATACGTTATCCACCGACAGGCCAGCCACTCCCGAATGCGCCAGCAGCTTGGCCTTCACGCGCACCTTCCCCACGTACGGCGAAGGCAACGCCCAAGTGGACCGCGCCACCGCCGCCCCGAAGGTGATGGACCCCGGCGTGTAAACAGTCCCGCCAGATCCCGCCGTCAACGTCCCCGTCGCCTGCGCGCAGATCAAGTCATCTTGCGTCCCGACGAACAGGACATACGACGCCAGCCCGGTCACCGCCGGCCAAGTGATGCCGTTCAGCGTTATGGACCCGCCCGCGGCTGGCCCCGTCCCCACGATAACGATATTGGACGGCGCCGAGGGAACTCCGTTAGCGTCAATGGCGCAAATCGCCACGCGCAAGGTTGTGTTCGCCGGCAGCGAACCACCGGTAGCGCCCTGCGTAATCGATCCGATCCCAGGCGCTCCCGCTCCGGTCGCGCTGAACTCGTTCACCGGCAGCTTCCCGGTGATTGTCAGATTGGCGAGCGCGCTGCCGTCCGCTAGAACGTTGTACTCTTGATCGGAGTCGAACGTCCACTCCCCCGGAAACAGCGCATCGTTCGATGCGGCCTGCACCTGGTATGGCGCCCAAACCGGCCCGAGCGGAATCGGGTAGAACAGAGCCGGCAGCCCCGCCGGCGTCACATCGATAGGCTTCGGTCCCACATCCAGATCGTACATGGACGCGGTGACGGTCTGCCCCTCTATCTGCACAGACCAGTCCTTCTTGAGGCTCCAGCGCTGCACGCGGAAGCACATCGTAATCACCTGGAAGGCCAGCCCGGTCCCGCTTGGCGGAGCCGGCGACGTGGTAATCGTAGACCCGTCGCTGGCCACGGCCGTGATCGTCACCGGGGAGCCGCCGATCACAACCACTTTATCGATCAGCTCCGTGTCGCCGGCGGTCGAGCCCGCATAGGTCCAGGCGTCGCCACTCACCCACGTGGCCGTGTTCCCGGATACGTTGCATGTCCCGTGTACGCCTGGTACGTCGGGATGCGTCATCGAGACCACCTGCCCTACCTCATTCCCGAGGCCGAGCAGCGTGGTGTACCATGACGCGGCGCGCGCATCGCGCCATTCCGCCGGCGTTACCCCGCCCACTTCTTCGCGCACATGCGTGGCCGACAGCCGTAGGCCCTGGCTCAGCGTGGAGCAACCCGCCGAGTGCTTCTGTGTGGTCAGTGGAGATCCGGCGCGCCCATAATAGGCCGCGTGGCTCTTGTCGCAGTACTCCGCCGTGTTGGCCTGATACTGATAGGCCACATCGGCGTAGGACAGTACCTCATGCTCGTAAGCTGCCGTGATAGGAGTCAGGCGCAAGCTCTGAAACAGCGTGTTTCCGAGCGTGTAAGCATCCACCGCGCCCGCATTCACCCGGCATCCCAACTTCAGCTTGCCGAACTCCCAGGTATAGAATCCCAGGCAGCAATTGAGAACTTCCGAGAGCCAATCGCGGAAGGGTTTCTGACTGCTGATGACTCCCTGAAACTGAAACTGCGGTTCGGTGATGGCCGTGGTCGTAGTTGCCACATACCCGGCGTTCAGCGCGTCGTCAATCGATAGGACGTTGAGGTTTCCGCTGCCGTCCTGATACTGAAAGCTGTAGCTGCCGTCCGGGTTTAGGTTGATCTGCGAGCCGTTCAGCGTCTCCCCGAGCGTCGTGATCTCATACCCGGATGTCGAAGAGGCGCCGAACAGGGGCGTAACCTGGTCCGCCGCGATCTCCGCCGCGCCGCTACCGTCTCCCTTTACCAGCGAGGCAGCCACGAACGCCGCCAGTTGCGTGGCCGAAGAGGGCCCGGTCCCGGTGGACGGGTTGCCGTACAGGCCCATCGCCCGCAACAGCATATTCACTGCGATCCAAAACGGGTTCACCAGGCCCATGACGGCCGTCCGGTTCCCGCTCGCATCCCAGACCCATCCCCATAGGCCGTAATCCACCGGCACGGTCATCTTGTGCTGGTCCGGCGTGCTCGGCTGAACCGCGCTCGGCTTGACGATACGCATTTCGCACAGCGCCACGCCAGCCGCATAGTTGTAAGGCTCCCACACCTGTGGCGAGCCCTGTCCCAGTGAGAAGTAGCCCAGCGATGGGCTGGCCGGGTCGCTACCGGGCGCAAGCCGTAGACCCATATTCGGCTGATACTTCGTGATGTTCAGGTTTCCATCGACCTGGAACCCTTGCCAGGTGAACCCGTCCACCATCGGACAGACCACGTACCGGTAGCCGTCCGCATTTTGAACCACCATCGAAGCCGTGAATCCGCCCAGCGGCCCGGCTCCGATGATGCCCAGCGAGTCGGCGAAGGTGGATTCGTCGCGGTAGTCCACCATCAGCGGAGTCGCCATGAACGCGAAGAGCGGGTTTCCGCCGCTGTTGCACCAGATCTCCTGCAGGGCCAAGCCCCACACCGTCTCCGAAATGATCGAGGTCGCCGTGACCGCGTTCCGGCAAAACCCGAGGAAGCCCGTGGAATCGTCTTTAATCGAGACGCCCTGCGGGTCCGCCTGCTGGCCGCCGAAGTAGAGCGACATGCCGTGCGCCTGGCAGCCGTTGGTGGATGTCAGGTAGTAATCGCAACTTGTAGCGCTTCCGCCACTTCCATGCGCCGCGTACGGGCAGTTCACGCCATCATTGAAGGTCTTCCAACACTGACGGCTAATCTGCCGCTCAGGGTACTGGTTCATGATCTGGAAGAACCCATCCGAGCACGTCACCGGAAATACGGCGGTCCCGTCGCTGGCGAAGTTTTGGATGACGCCCTTCCAGAGTTGCAACAAAATGCCGGAGTTGACGTGATACAAGCAGAGGTCGATTTCGGCGTACTTCAGATCGGTATCGTTGGCGAGTTGCGTCATCACGCGGTCGCCATTGCCGAAAGTGAATCGCACGTTATCCGACGTGCCTTTGATATCCTGCGAAATCAGAACGTCCGAGCCCGGCTCGCCGATCCCCGTCAGCCGCGGCAGGTAGAGCTGGCCGCCCACCGTCACACGCCGGTCCGCCAGATAGATGTCCGCCACCGCCGATTCGCGGACCCTGATATGCATCAGCGGGATAATCTGCTGCACCTCGGAGAGCAACGCCGCGGAAAGGGCGGTCGAGGGAAACCGCACGCACGTAGACGCTACCGTATATGACGGCGCCGCCGTGGGGTCCACCACCTCGATCAGGTTCAGCCCGGTGCGCGCCGCGTTCACCAGGTACTCGAACGAGAGAGGCGCCTGCTCGAACGTCACCAGCACGGCCGTGGTCGTATTGTTGGGATTCGGAACGTTGTAAGTGAAGGCCTGCCACGGCCCCTGCATGGACTCCCAGAACGCCCGGAGTTGATCGACTTCCGTCTTCCGGATCACCGCGCGCTTGAATTGGAACTTGCGCGGCCCCATCCCCACGCTGTAGCGCTGCTCTTGCTTGGCATCGAGGGTCCCGAACCGATGCGTAATCACCGGACGATCCACGGAGAACCCGTATGGGTATTGCGTGGCAAGTGGGAACGTCTGCCCTGAGTTCGTTACGGCCGGAACCGTGATTCGTCCGATTGTGTCTGACATTCCCCGTCCTTACGCCACTTCCACCAACTCCAACCCCTGCACGCCAGTCCTGCAAACGTCCGTCGTCTGCGTCCAAGTGCTTCCCTGAAACTTCACCGTGTATCGGCCCTGCGTGCTATTGCCCGTCGGATCGTAATTACTGCCCACCGGCTGCCCCGTCGCCGGCTCGAACGGGTTGTAGAACGTGAACGGAGTCAGGCCGCCGTCTTGAGCTACCCAGAAGCTGTAGAGCGTCGCCAGCGCCGAAGCCGACAGCCTCTTCGATAACTGGAACGTCCGCCGCGAGGTCTGCGCAAGCTGCGATCTCTGGACAGTGCCATCGTGATACCCGTTCTGGAGTTGCGCGTATTCACGCGACTCCGTGAACGCAGTGCAAAGCGACGCGGGCAGCACCCCACTGGGAGCCGCCGATATGAGATTTCCCGGCATAGTGATTGTGGGGCGGGCGTTTCCGCCCGCCAACCCTTGAGTTATGTAGTCAGTCCAGGCAACTGCATATTCGCCGCCTGCTGCACGCGGCCATAGCTCGCATTTTGAGCCGCCATGGACGCGTCGGCCACGTACGTCGGAGTTACGACTTGACCGGTGAAGAACGAAGCCGCATCTCCTTCTCCCACATTCAGCGACAGATTGATCGGCCCCATCCCCGCTGCGGTGTTCGGACCGCCGGGCGTCGGATACGTCCCCATCGAAGGGCTTCCGAGAACCGGCAGGCTGCTCTGGAACGTGGTCGCTACCCCGTTCACGTACGTCGCCTGCTGGTACAGGTTCCCGCGCTGCTCGGCCAGGCTTCCGCCCCGCGGAGTGGTAGCCGATAGCGGCATTTTCTGCCCGGTCCCCTGAGCGTAAAGCTCCAGCATCTTCCGCACGTCCGGATCGCGTACCGCAATCGAAACGTGCCCGGCGTACTTCGACTTGGCGATATCGACGATCTGCTTGGCCATCGCTGTGTCGATACTGACGCTGTAGAGTTGCTTGACCAGCCGCTTGGCTTCGTTCTCCGGAGTTTCCACCCCGGCGAGTTTCTCGCCCAGCCCGATCCCCAGCCCGATAGCCCCGCCGATCCCAGCCCCAAGCACCCCGCCCTGCTGGAAGCCAATAGCGGCCCCGCCCGCGGTCCCCTCTGCAATACCGCCCCAGGTTCCCCGGCTCGATCCCAGCAGCCCCTGCTGCGCCAGCATCATCCCGCCGGCGGCCAGCGCCGCCCCGGCCATCCCGTTAACCCCGGTGATCTTACCGGCGGAGGTCTGAACGTCGGACCCGTTTTCATCTGTGCCGTAGGTTGGATCGGACCGCGTAAGGCCGCCCAGCTTGAAGCTCTTGAAGTTCTTGAGCATCCCTCCGATTCCGCCGCCGATACCGCCGACTCCGCCCGTGGCGGAACCGCCATCCCCGCCCGGAGCCACGCCGCCACCCTGCCGTCCGGCGCCGAGAATCATCGCCAGCGGGTTACCCCCGCCGCCTGTCGAGCGGTTAAGCGTCGGGATCTCCGACCATGCGCCTTCGCCGCTGCCCGTACCCCCGCCCGAGCCGCCGCCCATTATCATCGCCAGCGGGTTAGACCCTCCGCCTGCGTTGATCGGAGACCCAAAGAACCCGCTCACCGCCGGAGCGGAGATCGCTGGCGGAGAGATCCCCGCCAGGCCGGCCGGAGCCGCAACCGCCGGAGCCGCCATCCCCATCGCGCCGGCCAAGACCGCCGTGAGCGTCGCCAGGGCTATCGAGTTCTGCGACGTGACGGCCGTATTCATGTCCGTGGCCAGCTTCATCGGGTCCTGTTTGCCCCCACCGAAAGCCCCCCGGAATATCCCCGCCAATCCGCCGCTGCCGTCCTGCCCGTAGATGATCGGCTTCAGGACGTTCGCCGTCACCGCCGACATCCCCTCCGCCACCGGCTTGATAACTGCCTCATGGACCGTGCTGCCCAGTTGCTTCCCGAAGTTTTGCGGCTTCGTCAACAGCGTGTGCCACAGCCCCTCGGTATCCTTCTTGAGCGTGTCCATCTGCTGCTTCTGAAGCTCCATCTGCTTCATAAGAGCTTCTTCTTGCGCCTCGGCGAGTTGCTTTTGCACCGCCGCCTGCGCCTGCGCGATATCCACGGACCACTTCGCGGCGTTCTGTTCTTTCGAGATCCGCTCCGCCTCGATCCCCGCCAGTTCCTTCGCCAGGTCGATCCGGATCTGATACGTCTCCCGTATAGCGTCCGTCCCCGTCAAGCCGCTCAGCCCGACCATCTTCTGAGCCCGGCCCGCGTTGCGGTTCAGCGTGTCCGCGCGCGATTGCAAATTGATCGAGTCGATCCGCTCGGCCGCCGCGAACCCCTCCTCCTGTTCCCGCAATTCCGCATCGCTCGGCAGACCGAGAAGCGCCCGCGGGACCTTCTGTTTGGCTTGCTGCTCGTTGGCGTACCGCTCGAACTCTCGCCTGGATTTCTCCAAGAGCGTCCCGGCCTGCTCATCGGCGGATTTACGGATCGCCGCCACGTCCGCCTCGACGCCCTTCAGTTTCTCCGCCTGCTGTAACAGTAGGTCGCGCTGATAGTAAATCTTCCCAGTAGCATCCAACTCAGCCTCATCGCCGCGCCGCTCGAAGGCTTGCGCCTCCTCTCGAAACCGCTTTAACTCCGCTTCTTCCTTCCTTTGGTCCGGGACTTGCGCGTTCAGGACCTGCTCGCGATTCTTCAGCGTAGTATGCTGGCCCTGGAGCGCAGCCATGTCGCTCTCTATGTCCAGGTTTCTTTCGATCCCCTGAAGCATGGCGAGGCGCGCGGCGCGCTTCTCCGGTTGGTCCTTTTGCTCAAAGATCGTTCCCGCACCCTCTATGTGCGGTGACCGCGCTTCGGCAATCCACCCCGAGAGCTTTTCCTGCGCGGATTTCCGCAAAGCCTCCAGCGCTGCATTCCAATCCGCCTGCGCTTTGTCGGCGGCGTCCTTGGATGGCGCGTGGTGGACGTTCTCACTGCCGGCGTAATTCGCGGAGCGCACAGCCTTCTGATATTCCGCCACCCACTTCTCAACGTCGCCGGTACCCTCGTACCCCATGTATCGGCCAAGCCAACCGACGCTGTTAGCCTTAATCAGCTTCGCCAGGTTATCGACATCCTTGTCCAGCGATTCTCCGAGTTTGTCCGCCGCGATCCGCGCATCGTCCAGCGCGACCACCAGCATATTCTCGGGCTTGCCTTCCAGCTTCGCAATCGTGTTCGCTAGGTTGTCGTTTTCGAGGCGCAGTTGATCCGCGCTGGCCTGCACGGTCTCATTCATCCCACGAAACGCTTCCGTGACCTTCTGATGCTGTTCCGCGAGTTCCCGCAGGTGCTCCCGAAGCTCCACAACTTTCTTAATGGCTTCATAAACCACCATGACCACGGCGGCGATTGCAGCCGTCTTGAAACCCGCGTCAAGGGCTTGCCCAACTCCCGGCATCGAGCTAATGAACCCGCGCACGTGGCGCGGAATATGAATACCGATTTCCTCACCCAAAAGAGCCAGGGACGCCCTCGATTCCCCCGCCGCCGCACCGATTTCCTTCAGGCCCGCCGGCGCCCCTTTCGCGGATTCCGCCTCGATGAGCTTGGCGTAAGACTTCGTGATCGCCTGAACCGCCGCGTCTTCCTTGCCCCACCGGGCAATGAGTTGGTCGCGCTCGGCGACCAGTCGCTCCACTCCCGACTTGCCGGCGAACGCCGCCTGCCGCTCCATGGACTGTAGCAGCCGGTCGAGCGAGTTCTTGCTCTTGTCCGTTACCCGAACGAGCCCGTCCCCGTATACCTGCCACTCACGCCCCGTCCGGTCAAGTACCGTCTTGGCTTTCTTTTCGTGCTCGTCCAGGCCCGCATTCGCCCGCTTGATGGCTTCCAGTGCGGGGCGGTCATCCAGGCTGATTACGCCATCAGCCATCATGTTTGCGTTCATTTAGATAACCTCCACTTACGCCGCCCTGGTGAATCTTCCGAGTTCGTCCCGGCCTTGCGTGCGCTCCGGCGTAGCTCCGCCATCGCGCGCCCGAACCGCTTCCGCATTCGCCAGCGCTGCGGAAACCAGACGCTGGATGAGTTGCTTGTTAGCCGGAGAGAACCAGAACATCTCTTCCCGATTCTGATTGATGGCCGCTATCTGCGCCGCCTGCGGGTTGTCGAACCCGATACGCACCTCGTTGTCTTTCGCGCTTATCACGCGCAGAGACCGCATCGTCATCCCGCGCCACACCAGGTCGCGGATGCCTTGCAGCCCACGCGCCACCTTGTAGTCGGGATAGCCGCGATGTCCGTTGCGCCCCGGCTTGAGCGCCTTAGCCGGGGAGTCCGCAACGTTTTGGCCCTTATGGATGCGCGCCTTGATGTCGGCGATTACCGCATTGCCGATGGTAGTCATGTCTTCGGCGGACAGCGGCCGGTATACAAAGCGTGCGCTCATGGTGTTTCACCCCTTCCCGTATTTCTGCATCAGCCGAAGCTGGCGCGCCTCCTCGGGGGTGACCCTTTCGGTATCTTTCTGCAGGTCGCGCTGATAGCGGTCGCGCTCCTCTTTGAGCACCTGGAGTCCCTTCACTTCCTCCGCCGTGACATCGTTCCATGGCACGGCGAAGTGAAGGCAATCGAACTCCAACTCCAGCACTCGCTCGAAAAGGCGCCCCGCGCCCGAATGCGCGCGGACGTAATCCAACTCGTTCACTAGGCATCGGTCGCACCGGTTCACGGTGAACTGCCAGCTCCCGCACTGCGGGCAATCGCCAGGCGCGGCGGTGTCCTCCACCTCGCGGATCAGCCCGCACTTCCCGCATGTGACATCGTTGGCGTCCGGGCAGCCGCGCGCGCCATCCTCGCCACCATCGCAGAGTTCGTGCGCGCGCACCGAGCGGTACACCAGCAGCCGGAGAGGGACCGGGTTCGGCCACTCATCCGGCGCTAGGAGTTTGGGTCAAGCGCCGGGTCCAGGTCGTCGATGGCCTGCACCAGTTCCACCACGATGGCGGACTTGTGGTGCGGAGGTGTGTCGGCCGGCTTGAACGAGGCCGCGTACCCCTCGATCTTCGAGGCCACGGAATCGTACAGCGCCACGGCCGGCTCGATGCGGTATCGCAGTTCTTCCTGGCCGTGCGGAAGGTCAGTCGCGGACACCACCGTGCGCCGATAGACCGTGATATCGCGCTGCGTCGGAATCCGGACGGAGTGGACCGTCTCGCCGAACGGCGTCTTCAGGGTGATCCGGTATTCATCGCCGGCGCGCTGGCAGTCCGTCACCTCGCAATATGTGAGTTTGGAGACCGCGTTGCTCGCCTCGTATTCATCGAACTCCGGGCCGCCCTTGTCCTGACGGATCTTGGTGAAGATGTCCAGATCGGCCTTGAGGTTCGGGATGAACTCCGTCTGCGACTTCCGGCGCCCAATCGTGCGCCTGATCGACTTCTGCTGGTCGAGACGTTCCAGCATCTGCTGATTCGTAGGCAGCCCCAGGACGGCCGCCTTGGGCGGGTTCGCCACTCGCACCGTCACGCCCCTAAGTTCGACATCGTTGATCGTTACCGCGGGCAATTCTCCGTAAAGCATACGTATCCTCTCTTGGTTTTGGTTGTGAAAAATGCGCCGGACCTTCAACGGCATGGAGGATGCCTCCAGCCCGGCGCGGGCCTTATCAGCCTATCGTTGACTACTGAGCGATCCCGGAGATACCACAGTTCGTCGTGACGGTCAGTATCCCGTTCGTGGCGTTGTACTGCGGAGCGCCCGTGACAACCACCGTCACGATGCCATCCCCCTCGCCGTTTTCGACGGCCTGGAACGCCATCTGCTGGAAGGCGAACGAGACCGAGTTCCCGGCGTCATGCTGCACCGAGAGCGTCGCCGTACCGGTAGTCTGCGCCACCAGCGTGTTGTATTCGGTCGATCCGTAGAGCAGCCGGGACGTGAACTGGAAACTGGGCACGCGCGCGCCGATCTCCATCCGGCCGCGGATCTGTAACCCATTCTGCTCTCCCGATCCAGGGAAGAAACCGGCATTCAGCAGCAGGTTATTCTTCCAGCCGATAGAGGCCGAGAGAATGCGCTTAGTGGCCACGTAGTCCACGCCGTTGACCGTCAAGGCCATCGACGCCGCCAGCATATTATTCTCGAGCGTGAGCGCCGGCACGGTGACAGCGCTCGGCGTAGTCAGCAGCCCGGACCCCACCCAGTTGACCGTCATCTTGGAAGACTTCGGACCGGGCCCGTAATTCGCCTGGTACAGGAAGTCTTCTACCGCGCACCCGATGTGCAGGTTATCGACACAGTTTCCCCCACCTTCCGAAACTTGCTCGACAAGCGAGAAGTACGGAAGCTCCAGAGTGGTTCCGGGGTCGAGCGGCGTGATCGTGTAGGTATACGGCGCGGCCGATCCCACTTGAACCACGTTACCCAGCCCGAAGGCCGCCGCCCACGTCACGAACTCCGCCGAGGCGTATTTCTCCAGCCGGTTCGCCACCTCGTAATGCGAGGGGTAGGTCTCCGCGATGAACTCATTCGCCTTGCCGATCTCCGCCGCGTCATTCTCGAAAATCGGCTTCGGCGTGGTGAGATCCGCGTTGAGCTTCTTCAGCCGAAGAAACGTCGCGCCGGCGGTTCCGATGGCCGATTGCTTTCCCCGGCCGAGGCCAAGGATTAGCTGTTGTACTCTCGCTGCCATTGATTACTCCTTAGCCGAGCCAGTCGGCGTGTATTGCACGAAACCCTGCACCATATAGGGCGTCAGTGCCGCTGAAGTCGCCGCCACCAAAACCACCTGATTTGTGTGGGGGTGGCGCAAGTACACTTTTCCAGGGGGGGCCGGCGCGACGGGTGCGGGCGCGGGTTTCTGCGCCGCCACCACCTGATCGATAGCCGCCTTCACGTCGGCCATTTCCTGTGCGAGATCCGCCATCAGTTGTCTCCTATCTCGGGAAGCACAAACTCCCCTCGGAATATGTCGAGTTGATCCTCATCGAGCAGGTGGGCGATGCTCGGCGTATCCATGATGTCCAGTTCCGGCAGAATGTTGATGTACCGGATATTCGCGCTCGCGCCCGATGGCGGCCGGTTGCAGATCGTCCACCACAGATCCTCATAGCCCACCGGATCGTTACTGCCCGCCATGTTGCCCATCCGCAGATACACGGCGATGCGGTGCTTCCAAATCGCGTACCCGTTGAAGTTGCCGCCGAGCGTCCCTTCCCACGTCACCAGGACCGAAGGCGCCGGCATCTTGTAAATTGCCTCCGCCAGGCGATGCTCGGCGCCGAGGAGGTAATGGAACGCCGAAATCCGGACGTTCGCGTTTCCGCTGGAATCCGTCACCGTCATCGCGGTAGCCAACTCCGGTATCCCCTGCAACGTGGCCACCACCGCATCCGTGATGAGTTTAGGGTTTAGCATCAGGTGGCCCTCAGCTTCAACGTGGCCCCGCCGGTCGGGTCCGCCTCCGCCTCAACTTCCTGCACCATATAGGTCACGCCGTTGAACACAATCTGATCGCCGTGCTGCAGAGACGGAGTGATCGTCTCGAAATTGACCCACACCCGGAGTACGGCCGTGCCGGGTCCAAACCCCGGCGGGTAATCCTCCAGCATGGCCGGCCGCACCGGATTCACCGTGATGGACTGGGAAGTGAGCCACCCCCCAGCCCCATCCTGCGGCATGAACGTGGCGGGCAGGCCGAACTCGGCCGACACCGCGGCGTTCAGTGTTCTAACTTCGTCTGCCCATGCCATGTTATTGAGCCGGGGTGATAAACAGAGTGCCCGCGCCGGTGACCTGGAGAACCGCCACTTCGTTCGTGGGATCGACCACGAAGTACTCCGGCTCCTTGGCGGGCAGAAACATGCTGGTAGCGGTAGCCGTTGGGCTGGCCCCAATCGCGATGTAGCAATCGACGGTTGAAACGAGCCGAATCACCGAAGCGCCAACCGCGGCCGACGCCGCCGACGCAGCGCCAATGGTCACCGTCAGCGACGTACCGGGGCTGATGAACGGCAGGACCGCGCGAGAAACCGATGCAGTTTTCATAGTTATAACCAGGCGCAGATTTTGAACTTGGCTCCCGCCGGGACCGTCAGAACCAGGTTGCCAGCGGTATGGACGCCCTCGGTGACAGTGAATACGTCCCTGGTCAGCCACGCCAGAACCTTAAACTTCACGCCGGCCGTCACCGTCAGAACCACATTGGTCGAGGTGTGCGTCCCTTCGCTTACCGTGAAAGGGTCCGCGCTCGTGGCGCTGTTATCGACCACCGATACCAGCACCCCGCCCGGCGCCGCGCCCAAACCGTGCGCGATGTTCTGCGCCGCCCCCGTCCCGGTCTGCACCGTGGACAGAAACTGCGCCGCCGGGCCTGGGTCCTCAATGGCAATCAGCACGCCGACAGGCGCCGCGCCCAATCCGTGGGCGACATTTTGCGCCGCCCCCGTCCCGGTCTGGAGCGTGGACAGGAACACCTGCTGCTTCGAGGGAAAGATCCCCTTGAGGTTAGGGTGTGGCCCGTTGGACTCGAAGGAAGGGGCGTCGATGGGGACTTTGCTGATCTCTCTCACTTTCTCTTTTTCCCCTTTCCTGGATCGACCGGGGCTTTCTCCTGGCTTTTACGCTTGGCGATAACCAGGTCGATCTCTTCCTTGGTTCCGATATACCGCTGTTCGTACAACTGCCGCGCGCGAGTCATCTGTACCTTGTTCGCCGGGTCCGGCGCGGGATATTCGTCGTCTTGCGGCCCGGTCAACTTCCCAAACGGGCGCAAAACAAAGAGGGGCGGAACTCCGCCCCTCGTAAGTCGCGCCCATGATTCTCTCCGTAGAAACATGGGACCTCCTTAGACCGCGCTGATGATGTTGTTGAAGAAGAAGCCGCAGTCTTTGGCGACCACGGCCATCGCGAAAGCGGAATCGATCTCGACGCGATCCGACGCCAGGTGCTCCATGCGAAAGCTCTTGATGCGAAGCCCGGCGCCACCGGTCTGTCCGACCAGCCCGGTCCAGTTGAAGGTATAGCCGGCGCTCGGAGTCAGAAGGCCGGCATTCTTCGGCCGGTAGAACAGGGCCGCGCTCAGGCCGCCGATGAAGGAGTTCGATTCGGCGGCGCCTTCGGCCGCGGTGTTGTATACCGCGTCCATCACCAGGACCTCTTCGAGTTCGAGGATCTCCGCCATGATGCGGCGGGTGGCCATCGCCGGGTTCGGCGCAGTCTGGCCGTACTTGGTGCGGTCGATGAACTCGGGGTGATCCACGAGCTTGTCAAACACGGGGCGGCTGAAGACCCCGATGTTACCGGTGAACCCGCCGCTCGACAGGCGCATCTGCGTCTTGGCGTGGCGGATATCGGAGATGGGGCTGCCGTTCGGGTAATTCGCCGCGTCCCAGTACATCGCGTGGGTCGAATCCGCGGTAGCCTGGCCGCTCAGACTGTTCGTCCAGGCGCTGGACTGGAAGTACTGCGAGGCCCACTGATTCTCGCGCCGGATCAGCGCCTTCTGGGTCAGGAAGATCGTGGCGTCGCGGTCGGGGGCGAGCGGAGAGTCGCTGTTGGCGCGGATCTGATCGTCCACGTCCTTGTGAAGCGCCCACACGTCGCACGTGTAGGTACCGGTCGAATCCATGTTGTAACCCGATCCGGCGGATTCCGAAGCCAGCGCGCGCTTCTGCATCTCGTCGCGGTTCCAGTCGGAGCGCTTGTAGAGCCAGTAGAGATCGCTCTTGTTCTCCACCGGGATCGCCGGAAATGCGCGATCCGCGACAAACTCCACGCCGGCCGCCTCCTGGCTGAAAGCCACGGAGATGTTGGTAAGCGGGCGATTCACGTGAACGTCTTGCAAAGTCGGTTGAGGCATCTAATTCTTGTTCTCCTTTTTCGTGAGTTATACCCGCTTATCCGAGTTGGATGAGCGCGTAGGACAGTTCGACCACTGCCGTGCTGTTTCCCGCGGCGAAATCCGCCGAAGCCGCGTACAGGTCGATTCCGGCATTCGCGGTAATCGCCTGTCCGCCCGCCGCCGGAGCGGATCGGAGCATCAGGTCGGCATTCGCCGCCGCCTGAATGGTGGACGCGGCGACGCCGCCGGTGACGCTCAGGTCGGCGGTGGCGCCGTGATAGACGGGAGCCACTACGCCGCCGCCGGTAAACTGCACGGAGCCGTAGGTGAACTGCAACGTCATCCACTCGAACGCCAGGGCGTACCCGGCGCCGGGGGCCGCCACCAGGGGCACCGGAGCGCTGTGCAAGGTCGCGATCTGGGCCGCGGTGAGCGCCACGCGAGCCTTAAGCGTGTTCACGTAGGAGCCGCTTGGCACGAAATACCCGCCAGTAAGCAACACGGGGATAATCACGCCCGCCCCGCCGCTGCTCGCCAGAGCCCGCGCCCGGACCCAATTCCCGGCGGTGGCCGTGATCGCCCTCCCGCTGCCATCCACCATGAGCGCATCCCCGGCGGTCACGGCGGCGCCGGTGACGACCTTGCTCACGCCGAGGATGCCAACCTGACCCTCGACGCCTTGACCGTTCGGCTTGTCCTGGAGTATCCCATCCGCGACGGCGCCGGCCGCCGTGAGGGCGAGTTGCCCGGACGAGTTGGTCGTAACGAAAAGAAACTGATCGCTCGACAGATCCGCGCTCGCCGGAACACCGATACTGCGTAATCCTTGCTCGTAAGCCATGTTCTGTTTTCTCCTTTGCTTGGTTGTTCCAGCGAACTTACTGGCGCTCGCTGAGTTGGTAGCCCGCGTTCTCCAGTTGGCGGACCAGCGCGCCGGCGTTATGCCGCGCCCGGAAGGCTTCGTAGACCTCGGGATTGGCTTCGAGAGCTCGCGCCGTGGCCTGCTCTTTGGTGAGTCCGCGGCTCTGGCCCGTGACGTACAGGTTATCCACGAGGGTTCCCTTGTTCTGACGCGCGAACGTGGCGGCCTCGGCTTCGAGATCCTGCATACGCGCGGCGCCCTTGTTGGGGTTGACGGTCGAAACGATCATGTGACTTTCGCTCTCCTTCACTCGCGCGGCGGTCAAGGCTTCGCTGACTTCCGCGACGGACTTGTTGCTGGCCAGGTAATCGGTGGCCGTTTCCGGGCATCCCGCCATATTGCACAGGGCGCTGATTGCCTGAATGTCTTCCACGGTGCGAGACGCCTTCAGCGGCGCGGCGCTCGGAGTGAGCGCCAACGAAGCAGCGGCGGCTTTCTTGCCCTCTTCCGGTTGCTCGGCCGGCGTCGGTTGCTCTTCGGGATCGAGTTCGGCTCCGCACGCGGAGCAGAACTTGTCTCCCTTGGCCGCGGCTTTTCCGCAGGCATTGCACGTTCTGGTCTTCTGTCCGCCGTCCGTTTCTGCGGCGGCGGCCGTCAATTTTGCCATTTGTGTGTCTCCTTTGACTGGCATTGCGGCTGACGCCGCGAGAATCGATAACGTGGACCCGCCGGCCAGCGCGTACAGCGCCTTCAGCGCGTCATCCACCGTCCCTACTTCATCCGCTAACAGCGGAACCGCGTTTTCCGCCCAAAGCAGCCCGGCCTCAAGCGCGACGATATCTTTCGCGTCGGCCTTTCGGTTGCGGGCCACGGTGGATTCGAAGATGACTCCCTCGCGGTCCACCTCCGCCTGTATGTCGGCTTCGGCGCCTTCGGACAGCCCCTCGTGCGGATTCCCATCCACCTTTTTGGCCCCGTGGTGGATGTACTTGTACTTCAAGCCGGTTTGTTCGTCCCAGCCGGATTCATCGGTATGCAGAGCGTAGACCCCGACGGAACCAACCGTGCCGGTCCGCGTAACGTAGACCTTATCCGCCGCGCTCGCGATTGCATAGGCCGCCGACAGAGCCATGTCGTCCGCCACGGCGTAGATTGGCTTCAACCCGCGAGCGGAGTAAATGAAGTCCGAAAGCTCGAAGCATCCATTCGTTTCCCCGCCCGGAGAATCGATATCGAGCAGGATCGCTTGCACCCGCGCATCGTTCACCGCGGCGGCGAACTGCTTTCCGATGCCTTCATACGACGTGCAGCCGCTCCACGCCGACATCCAGGACTCTTTTTTGAGCAGAGTGCCCGTAACGCCGATCACGGCCACCCCGTCAACCACCTGGTATTCGGCTTCGTTCTCGCCGGCGGACCCGTACCGCTCGGCGAGTACCGGCGTCACTTCGCTACGCGGTACAAGCTGCGCGTCAATCCCGATCCGCGGCCCCAGCGCCTTGATGATTACCTCCAGCTTCGGAGGGTGCAGCATCAAGGGAGTGTTGATGAATCGAGATGCTACGTGAGTAAGATTCTTCATTCCCTTTTCCCTTTCTCCCGGCGATACCTACCAGTCCGTCAGTTCGGACAGTCTGGAGACCGGGGCGGATGTTCGCCTTAGAACGGGCATCAGCCCCTCGCCGGAAAGCACAAATGTGACGCTTTCCGCTTGCGGATCAACCTTGACCCCAGTCACCGAGAGATCCTCGCGCAAGTGCAAGATCTTCGTGATGTCCTCGTACGAAAGCTCAACCGCGCCGCGCGTCTTGCTCATACCTGCGCCTCGCCTTTGTCGGCGTCTTCCTTGATTTCGCCTTCGGTGAGTCCCGCGTTGCGGCCAGTCAGCACCTTTCGGCCATCGGAATCGTAAGACAGGCCCTTCGCGTCGGCCCGCTGGTTGTCGGCCTGCTGTTGGGCGTCCAGCGCTTCCGCGTCGCGTCCCGTCGCCGCCACCTCCCAAGAGCGAGTGCTGAATCCATCCCGGACTGCTTTTTCGGAAGCCGCGATGTCTTTTTCCGGGTCCACCCACGGCCAGCCGGGAGTAACCCAATGCGCGTCCTCGAACGGTCGCGGGTCTTTGTTGTATTCCTGCATCAGCTCGACGCCGAATGCCAGGCACAACATAGCCTCGCGCATCCACCGCCGGTAGATCGGGTGGCAAACTTGGAAGATGAAGACGCTGTATTGGAATTGTTCGCACTTGCGCCGAAACTCCAGCAGGCCGGCGCGGATCGAAGAGAAACTGACGCCTTTCAGGTCCCCGGTAACCTGCTCGTAAGTGCATCCGCATCCAATCGCGAAGGCGTGCAGGCAACTCACCATGAACTCGGGGAAGCTGCCATTGCCATCGACTGTCGCAAACTGGATTTCCTCTCCGACGTTCAAGACCGGGAAGGTTCCGGGCTCTAACTTCGCAATCGCCGCCGAAGGATCTTTCGGCTGGTTGACCGTCGTGTCGGCCTTGAGTATCTGACTGTCCGGGGTAGCCTGCTTGATGAACCCCGTTATCATCGAAGACACTTCCTTGCGGAAGAGTTCCGAATCGGCGTATTTCTCTAGCGAGTGGAGTTTCGCCAGGACGGCCGTCAACCACGGCTCGCCTCGAAACTGCCCGGCGTGAAGCGGACGATAGACGTGCAAGATGTCCGGCGCCGGAACGCGCTCCACCGTCAAGGCGTCCATCGGAAAGAAGAGCGTTTCTCCGGGATGCGCTTTCCAGAAGTGGTAAGCGGCGCGGCGGCCGTCCGGACGGAACTCAATGCCGGAACGGACGTAGTTTTCCGGCGGGATATTCTCAATCGCGTTGCGCCAGATCGGCAACTGCTCGGATTCCATCAACTGCAACTGGATCGGGACCGCCAGGCCCTCCTTTTTGGGACGCGGGCGGAATCGGACAAATACCTCGCCAGCCTCCATTACCTCGCGGGCGATAATCATCTGCTGGCCGTAAAAGTCGGTCTGCCCGGAGCATGGATTCTTCGGTTCGTACTCCACGTCGGATTCACGGGTCCATCGGTTCCACGTCTCCGTGATCTGAGCGCGCACCTGCGCATCGGGGTGCGCGGGAACCAGCCGGATGCCGCGCCCCACTGCGTTCGCCGTGAACGAATCCACCGCCGCCCGCGCCCACGGGCTATTCCGCACTGCATCGCGCGAGCGGGCCAGCAACTCCAGCCCATAGGAGTACAGGAGCGTGTTCTGCCCCAGCCGGGTGGGGTTCCATCGGTACCCGCGCCGGCCATGGCTGGCCGCATCGTACGGGTAGTTTCCCATGCTCCGCGTTTTCGGCACGGGCAGATCGGTATGCCCGGCGTGGAGAGCCAGGCTTCTCAGTGTTTCTATGGCCATGTGGTTAGAACCCGGAATCGGTGAAGATGCGCACCTGGCGGATCTGAGGCGCCCCTGAGTTTTGCGCGATGTTATTCAGAATCTCGACGCGCGCAGCTTTCAGCTCCTCGACGGAGCGATAGCGCGTCATTTTGTCCCCCTGCCTCACCTCCAGGGTTTGGCTCGCAATCGCGGCGTCGATATTGGAAAGGTCGCTCGCAGTCCACGGCATCAGTTAGTCTCCATTCGAAAGCGGGGATTCCTCCCCGCGGGCCTGTCAGACGCCGCGGGCGGCCTCTGATTCGGCTGTATCACTGCCAGCCGGTCTTCAAGTGCTTTCCAGTGCGACTCTTGCGCCTGGTCAACGCCGCAGTCCCAACCCGCGGCGCGCGCGTAATTCCGGCAGTCGAGAGCTTCGTTCCGGCCATCCTTGCGCCATTCCATCCGCTGGCGACCGTTCTTGAGCTTCCTGGACACCAACTGCTCGGCAGTGAGTTGCCGAAAGTGTTCGTCGCCGTAGTTCTTACCCTCGGGGAAGTGGCAATAGCCGGGCGGAAAACCGATGCCCTGCTCGCGCTCCTGCGGCGTCGGAGGCCGGAGTCTCAACCGCGAGTACAACTCCCCCTTGAAGAACGACACCGCAACGCGCTTTAACTTCAGGCCGAACTTTCGCCCGCCCACTACAACGTCAACCGATGATGGCTGACTGACGGGAACTCCGCTTAGTCCCGCCCTATCATCGCCCTTGATCGCAGTTACCCGGTCTTCGGGCTGCGTACGCACCCAGGCGTACACGTCGTTAGTCATGGTTCCGTCGCCGGAATCCACGAACATCCGAGAAATCAGTAGCCGCGCGCCCGACTCATGCGGAAAGGTCTCATTGACAACATCGGCCAGTTTCGCCCATACGGCCGGCTCCGATGTGCGCCCCTCCAAGATCCGGTAATCGATAGACCAGCTTTCGCGGTTGCGTCCCCAAGCGACGATTTCGACCTCGATACGGTCGCGCTGAATGTCCACGCCGGCCGTCAGAATCAGTCCGCCGGCGGGTACCGTTCCGGGCGTGTACTTCTCGCGCCGCTCGATGAGCGTCCGGTATTCCGGGGCTTCGCCCGGCTCTTCCCATAACTCGGCCAGTTGCTCGTTAATGAAGGTCTTGCGGGCTTCGTTGTTGCCCTTGGAGCGCAGATACTCATCCACAAGCGCGCTTAGGTGCGTTCCGAGCCTGGCCAGTCCAGACACCCGGAATCCAGCTATGCCGTTGAACGGCGCGGTGGCGCGATAACTCCCGTTCAGGCTGGCGGCCCAGCGGTCAACGTCGCTCCACTCGGCACTGCACTCCCTGTTGGAGCAAACGTAGCGAGCCGACGCGCACTGCTTCCTTCTTGTAGGGGCCGCGGACTCCCACTTTACCTGGGACCACTTGGGCGCCTGGAACTCTCCGCATCGCGGGCAGCGTAATTCGTACTCGCGCTTGTCGCTCTCTTCGTACGCCTGCTCGATCCGCGAGTATCCCTTCGCGGTTGGCGTGCAGGCGAGCATCGTCTTGCGATTCCAGAACTCCTCCTGGCGCCCTTGCGCCATCGAGATCGGATCGCCCGCGCCGCCGGCGGATGCCGGATACTTATCGATTTCGTCGCAGAACAGGTAGCGAATCGGGAGGGCTGCCAAGTTTCCCGGCGAAGCCGACGCGACTACGGAAAGATGCCCTCCAGGGAATGCTTTGTACTCGAAGGTGTTTTCGCCGCTGCGGGATTTCTCTACCGACACTTTCCCCCGCAAGCACGGGGTATCGCGCAACATGGGCGCGAGGCGGATCTTCGACCACTTTTTGCAGTCCGTGTCGCGAAACTGAACCACCAGCATCGGGCCGGGGTCCTGATCGATGGCGTAACCGAGACAGTTCAGTTCTATTTCCGTCTTCAAGGTCTGGCGCGCGACCATCATCACAATCGTGTGAACCGTGGGGTCGGTAAACACATCCATCGGTTCGCGCTGGTAGGGCCGCGTCTGCCACTGTCCAGACCTGGCGCTCGATTCGGGAGACAGCCTCCGCTTAGAGTCCGCCCATTCCGTCACCGTCAGTTTCGGCGGCGGAGCCCACAATTGAGCGATCTCGCGAAAGGTCTGTGTTATCCCGTTCATGCCGCCGCTTCTGGCTCCCAGTGCGCAAGTTCCGACAGAGCATCGTCGATCTCAGACTCCACCTTCGACTGAATTACAGCCGGGTTCGTCTCGATGGCCAGCTCGGGAGCCAGCCTGTTTCCTATGGCGCGCAGCCGCATCTTGGCCGCTGCTACCAGACCGCCGACCATGCGCTTTACGGCGGACAATTCCGCGTATTTCCCCTCAAGCCGAAGCGCCTCCAGCGACGCCTTCTTTGCTTTGGCCGTCTCGTGAACGAACTGGGCATGTGCCATCGTGCCCGGCGTCGGACCATCTCCCCGGCGCGCTTCGGTCTGGCGATCATCGCGCTCTTGGGCCGGCTCGCGTTGGCGCTCACTCACGTTGGCGCGCGTGTTCCGCGACCAGGCGGCATCCGCAAGGTCCGGATCAATCTTGCCTTCGGTGAGCGGAATCCGGCCGGCCTTTACCGCCTTGCTCACGGCCATCGCCGAAACGCCCCGGTGTTTGGCGTATGCGCGCATGGACATCAGGGCCATTTAGTTATTGACCTCACAAACTGCTGCTGTTATCATCTGAGTTATGAAGCCGTCGGATAAACTGCACTGCCCGAAGTGCGGCGCCGCAATCCCGGATAAGCTCGTTCGGAGCCGAGCCGCCTCCCTCTCCAGCCGCGCCCGGCTAAACCCGGCCGGCGGCCGGCCGGCGAAGGTCGAGCCGTGCGACGGGTGTGGCGTACTCCTCACCGCCAGGCAGCGCCGGGTCCACCACTGCCCGAAAAAGCCCCCCGCTCGGCGTGGACGCCCACCTTCCAGACCCGAACCCCAAGCCAGGGGGTAGCCTATTCGCCCCCGCTTCGCCCCCACCTGGTAGCGTCCCCGCGCCGCCGTTTTAGCCGCCCCGTTCCAACACCCCCCGTAAACGGTTGCAAACGCTGGAAATATAGTTTCGGCCCCGCGAAACCCTTGCAAACACAATCGACTCCGAGAGCGGCCCCGCTAAACCCTTGCAAACGTTCCGACTATAATTCTTCACAAACACCAGGTAAAGTGCGAGAATAGCTTTAGTCGGCCGGGAACGGCTGGCGGAAAGGTAAAAATGGCACACCTGGTAGAAACGATGGCGTATACCGGCGAGAAGCCCTGGCATAAGCTCGGCGTCGCCGTGCCGGCTGGTCTTACCCCAGCCGAGATCGCCACCCTCGCCGGCCTGGACTGGACCGTCGAGAAACATTCCCTCTTCGCCGTGGGCGATAACGGATCGGTCTCGGACGTAACCGACGCCTTCGGTCTCGTTCGCACTTCGGACGGCAAGGTCTTGGACGTGGTGGGCTCTCGCTATACGCCCACACAGAACCTCGACGCCCTGGACTTTTTTAAGCGCTTCACCGAGGCGGGCGATATGGCCATGGACACGGCCGGCTCGTTGGCTGGCGGGCGCCGTATCTGGGGTCTCGCCTCGATTCGGGACGGCTTCACTCTTCGGGGAGGAGACGAGATTAAGGGCTACCTCCTGCTCTGCTCTCCCCACATCCAAGGCGAGGCGTTCACCGTGAAGCTCACCGCCGTCCGTGTGGTCTGCAATAACACCCTTACGGCCGCCCTCCGTGGTACTGGCCCCGCGTTCCGCATGTCCCACCTGTACACCTTCGACGACAAACGGAAGAACGCCGCCTGCGAGGTCCTCGGGCTTGCTACCACCCAACTCCGCGAGATGGAAGCGAAGGCTCGGATGCTCTCCTCCGCCTACGCCGAACACCAGAGGGTTGTCGAATACGTCGCCCAACTCTCCGGATCGAAGATCCTGGACGCGATTCTCGAAACGGATGCCGCCGCCGACGGCTCGGCCTTGGACGCGATTATTGCCGCTACCCAGGCCGATAAAGCCGTCCGCGGCTTCCGCGAAGGCGATCTAAACAAAGCCGGAAAAACAATCCTCGACGCGATCTGCAACGCCCCTGGCGCCGACCTGGAATCGTCGCGTGGTACGTGGTGGGGCGCCCTTAACGGCGTCACCTACGCCGCCGATCACCAGTTCGGCCGCACCGACGATTCGCGCCTTACCTCGGCCTGGTTCGGGGAACGCGCCCAACTGAAATCGGCCGCCCTCGACCTCGCGGTCCAATACGCGGAGGTGGGGCGCAATTAGCGCCCCGCTTCCTACCTGGAGGAAATGACCATGGCTACCGCCGCTGTCGCCCCTGCGCCCTCTATACTCGACGCCATAATCGCCGCCGACGGCGCCCAACCGCTGCCGGTTTGCGCCACCTGCCGGGAATCGATCCTCCCCGGGGAGCCTTCCGACCGCTCCCCGATGGGACCGGTAAACCACACCGCCTGCCTTTCCGTGGTGCGGCCCGGTCCGCCGCCGACCGTTATCCCCGCTCCGACGCTGGAGGTGAAGCGGGAACTGGCCCTCGCCCGGTTCCTTAACCGGAAGGCCGAGGAAACCGCCCCGCAACCGACCGCCGGCGCGACTTCACGGGCGGGCGCGGGCACGGCAGGCCTCCGAGCATTTCGGGGCAGAGCGGGATCACACGGATGCCGGCCGCTTCGAGTTTGCGGATTACCGACGTTTTCGCGCGGCGCTCGCCGTTCCAGAGGCAGCGCTCCCCGCAGCGGCAGGCGGAGGCTACAACCGAGCGCTCGGGCTTCAGGTCGGGTGGATCGAAGAGGGGAAGCGTAGGCGGCTCCTATATCCCCGCGGCGGCCATCGCAGCGTCCCATTGGGACTTGTTTAATCCATGCACGATCCGCAAGTGCGCGACGATTCCCTGGCGGTTCGCGCTCCGGGCGGGGCACTTCGGGCAAGCAAACCGGCCGGCCGTCGGCGCCGGGGCTTTCCGGTGGCTCGGGCGAAGCGGGGCCACCTCGCAGGGTGTCGGCTCGGCCGCCGGCCGGTACGATCCCGGCGCTACCAACTCGACCTCCAGGCGCATAAGGGCATCGCGCAGATTATACTCGCTATCGCGGAGCAGCGCGGCCAGGTCGGGAGCCGGGGCCGTGGTTTCCGCGCCCCAGACGCGCGCCAAGTACGACACGGCTGCGGCCGTTTCGGATTCCAGTCCGAAACGTAGTACGCGCGTCCGGCTGGTGAATCGCTTTTCCAGAAGTGCGGTATCGTTCGCGGTGAACAGAAAGATGGTATTCGGCGGCGGGGCCGTGCTGTCGAGCTTGGACAGGAACGCGAGCTGCGCGGGGCGGCTCATTTGGTCCGCTTCGTCCACGATTACGGCGTGCCAGTCGCCGGCCCACGGGTGATAGTGGCAAGAGGCGCAAATGTGCTCGACGGCTTCCAGATCGCAGGACCGGGACGGAATGTGGTGGACCTCCGCGCCGATCTCTTCGGCCAGGGCGAAGGCCATCGTGGTCTTCCCCGTTCCGGCGGAGCCCACCAGGAGCCAAGCGGCGCTGTAGGGCTCGGCTGCGAATCGCGCGAGAACGGCGCGAGGTCCGGTAAGGCCGGCGAAATCCGCCAGGCGCTTCGGTCGGTACTTCTCTACGAGGGGCTGCATTTCAGGAAACCTCCGGAGCCGGGCGCGTGTACCAGTCCAGTTCACGTTCCGTGTACCGGGCACCCAGGTCGTGCGGGTAGGCGTCCCAGCGGACGCGAACCAGGTCGCGTGGTTCAATCGACACTACGGTTCCAGTGAGCGCGGGGTAAGCTACGCTATAAACCCTGTCTTCGGGTTGCCAGTAAGACGGCATTTTAGAAAAGCTCCTGTTGTGACGGCCCACCGAATAGCGGGCTCTCGGTTATCGGCAGGCGGCCGGCGTCCAGCCGGCGCGTGGATTTCGTTCGGAACTCCCAGGTAACGCGCTCGGCATCCAGGCGGGAGTGGCGCTCGGTATCGGCAGATCCCGCTATGGGCGGGGCTTCCTTGGCTGGGGATACTTTAGGCATGTCACGCGCCTGCTGCGCACAAACGCGCATTCGCGTTCCCGGCCGCTCGGCATTCGCGTAGCTTAGCGGAGAGCACGCCCGCGCGGTTGTCCGCCGGCCAGTATAGTATTCGTCCGTCGAGCGGGTGGTAGTACACCACCTCGAACCGCCGCTCGGCTTCGTAATCGTCCAAGTCGTCGAAATACATTTGGCCTCCATTCGACGGCGGCACGGCAGCCGCCCGCTGGGGCACGCCGCGCGAGGGCGGCGGCCAGTCTCCCTGGAGGGCTAGATTCCCGCCGCGGCCATCGCGGAGTCGCGGGCGGTCTTATCGAGCCCGTGGACCTGGCGGAGGTGGGAAACGATTCCCTGGCGGTTGCGCGAACCGGTACGGCAGATCGGGCAGTGCAGAGCTTTATCGGCGTTTACCGCGGCCGGGATCAAGGTCGTTCCTATCTGGTAGGTCAATCACTCTCGTAATCGCCCGCTTCGAACTTCTCCTGGCCCTTAACGGCCGCGGCCTCGAACCCAAAATGGCCGCCGTCCGGGTTAATCATTTGCCAGGCTCCCGGCCCGAACCGCCCCTCCAGATTCTGCAACTCCCGCCACACCTCCGGGAAGCTCGCCCGGATCGCCGCGTAAGCCTGCGGTTTCTGGCCGGGGCATATTCTGCAGGCGGTACGGCATAGGCCGCGCGAATATCCGTCCCACGCCGGCAGCCCCGCTTCCTCCAGGAGCTTCCCGCTGGTCTCTTTGTCGCTGAAATAGAGAGGCTGGAAGTACTTGTAGCGCTCCATCCGCTCGACAACCAGAAATCGGCTCTCGTTCTTCTTGCCGGAGGCTGCGCTCTCCGAGCGCCGGCCGCCGCGAAGAACGCTGATTTCATCCGCGCTATGCGCGAGCATGTAATCGTCGAGTGGCTGGTGTAGATTTTCGTGGCAGTACAGATGCCCAAAGTGTGGCCACTGCCCCTTTTCGAGCATCGTATCCAGCACCGTGCGCTTCGAGCGCAAGACCACCAGCGGCACGCCCAGGAACCGCGCGGCATCGTGCAGGTACAGATGGAAGCCAACGAAATCCGCGCCCAGGTCCACAAACAGTAGCTCGGTTGGATTGTCTGGGAAATAATGCCGGGCCCACACCGCCGCCGCGCTCGAATCCTTGCCACCGGAGTACTCGATCAGTAGCTTGCGGCCGGCCAGGATCGCGCGTTCTTCTTCAGTGGGCGCCAGGTCCGCCACCGATCCGCCCTTGATGGACTCGGGCTTGAACTTCTCGCCGTCGTCTTCCAGGTCCGCCGGGGCATCCGTGAGATCGGCCAGTAGAGAATCGAGGGACGCTCCGAGATCCTGACCGATTTCGCTGGACTGTAGCTCCGCCAAAAGGGCGTTCAGCTTTTCCTGATCTTTCTCCGCCTGGGCGGAGATGGGGTCGAAGGTCACCAGCACCAGCGCCTCTTCCTCCGCCGAGAGATCGACGTAAAGGACCGGTATCCATTCTCCAGCATCGCGCGCCATCGCCACCCGCAGGTGTCCATCCAGGACGAAACCTGTCCGCTGATTGACAATGACGTTCTGGACCCACCCCACCTTATCCAGCACACCGGCGAGGGCTTCCTGCTGTGCCTGTGGGTGAATCCGCCAGTTCTTGGGATTGGCTAGAAGTTTCTCGGGGTCTTCCAGGCCAGAGCCGACAATACGGCTGCGCCAGGTCCCTTCGCTAGATTGTGCCCTCTTTGCTATTCGTTTGCATCTCCCACGGTAACCGTAAACCGCCCCGTAAACCGGGTTTACGCCCTATGTCTGGCCACGCTGCGGCATTAAGTAACCCGCCCGCCTGGGGCCGCCGGAAAGGACCCGCGCCCCACCACCCCTCGGGAGTGCCTACACCTCAACAAACGTGACAGCGATTCCATAGGCGCGCTTATCCAGCATGATGACTCGATTCCTTTCTCTGATCCTCTGATGATGACTGGCCAGGCCCGAGGCTCCCGCGTCGCGGGCCGCCAATTGAAATACTCGATATCCGA